>Ga0302185_10000167_pt1 | contig 52966 bp, 33 predicted proteins | sample II_Bog_E1_1_FD_200231 | JGI IMG/M metagenome (GOLD analysis project Ga0302185, IMG submission 200231) | Peat permafrost microbial communities from Stordalen Mire near Abisko, Sweden - II_Bog_E1_2 | ecosystem: Environmental > Terrestrial > Soil > Wetlands > Peat | place: Sweden: Abisko... | reverse complement strand
AACTCGCATACAGAATAAATCAACTCGCATACAGAATAAAAAACATGAAGGATGTATTATGAATGAATCTAAAATTTATTCCTCATTATCAAATATATAACTTCAATGAGTAACAGGTAATACTTTTACGATTCAGTTATGCTTTTGCATTCCCCAAGTCAATCTCTTCAGCCTTCAAATTGCTGGGAGGAACCACTGTCGGTTATCTCGCTGACTCAATATTTTATCGGCTTGATTTAACTTCAGGCAAAGCAGAGGCTTTACAGTACGAGATCCATTATTTAGCCATCCCGAGGGTCGTTCGTTTCAAGCATTTACATCTTTGCCTAAACGTGGTATGACTGTACTTGCAGATTATGGCAAATCTTCCAATCTGAGTTTCTATTTTCCTGAACAAACACGTAATTTTTAAATTAAAAACATTTGCCCCCTCGAAATAATCAGTCTTGAGCTTTCTTTAGACGGCAAATACCTTGCTGTGGCATGTGGCTCACCCTCGATGAGAGTCATTATGGTAAATATCGAGGAGAGAAAAATCATTGGCGGTAGTCAAAGCTTTATAGATTTGAAAGGGAACACTGACAAGTTGATAAAAATGGAGTTTAACCCTGCAAGCCGCAGGATAATAAGTCTGGTGTTTAAAGACAAAGTGCAAATATTTGAATTTAAGGACTGCCTATAAATGACAGAAAGAGGAGTTGAGAATGGAGTCATTGTGCTTCTAAAGCAATCCCTCTCCGTCGATAATCTTTAAGCATCAATATGGGATTAACTTGGAAATGTAATCACAATTTTATGTAGATGTACATCACTGCCAATCACCGACTTTGGGTGTGGTCCACTGAGACTGGCAAATAACTTGTCAGTTATGATATTTAGCAGGAGGTCGAATAGGATACTGTAAGAACATTACTTTTAACTCCCAAACATATCATAATTTTTTACAACAATGGGCACACATAATGGCTTATCAAATACTACCCTGAACTATTGTAGGAGGATTCCTTGACCAAACCATTTCAGCTCGATCGATTCCATGACAGCAGTCGAAAGGTTGTGCATGCCTTGTATAGTCAAAATTATGCAAAATTATTACTGGCCTATGAGGATGGCTTCATGGGAATATTAGGAATACCTGCTTAAAGCAATCAAACGGAAGATGATGAGGATTAACTAGAAGGAAAGAAAAAGGTAAGATAAGCCAAGAAGGTTTAGATAGAGAGCACTCTTATTGGCCCTTATCATCGCTCCAGCGTCATACTCATCACTGAACTTTAAGGCACCTCACTTGTCATTACTGTTTCCAAGGGAGGAAGAGTTATTCTATGGTCTGGAAAACAAAGACGACAGCTTGGCTTCTTTGATGCAGATGGACCGGTCACAACAGCTGATATTAACAAAAAATACAATGTGTTAGCCCTTGGTAGATCGGACGGAATAGTAATGTTTTATAGCATCAGTTCTTTCTAAACTCCATATCTGTTCAAATAATTCCGTCTAACAAAGGGCAATAGTATTGATCAAATAACTTTCAGTTCCAACAGTTAAGAGCTTGCTGTATTATCAAAGAGCTAAGACAGGATATATTTCGTTCTGACTGCTTTAGCTATGCCTTTCGAGGTGTTAGGGTATGTATCGTTGCCTCATCGACCAGTAAGCTTTAGCTGGAATTCAACTCAAAAAGTAGCAATCAAGCCCAAGCATGAACATCTCTTGGTTTGTATTGGATATGGAGTTCTTCTCGTCAACGGACCAGCAGCAGTTCCAGCCAAGAGAAGGGGTTAGGAGCTTAATATCCAAGCTGACATTTATGCCCTAAGAACTGACTTAGATCAGAATTTGGTGGCAGTCCTTCCATCTGGATAAATATTAACAACAGGCGAGGACAAATTCATTAAAAAATATCGCCAACCTGAATAACTATTGGCCAAAGTCGATTTCAAGAGTAAAGTTGCCATTCCGCCTCCTCTTGAAGAAATTGATGCTCACGATCTAAAGATTCTATGCTGGAAGTGCAATGGAAAATGGCTAGTGAGTGGTGGAGCCGATGGCACTGTACAAATTCGCGATCCTGCAAATTTAACTCAAGTTAAGACATATAAGGTGGTTGGATGGAGGGAAGAGAATTTAGGGTGGGTATCCGCTTCCAAAACAGGAGGAATATACGCCGGAAGTCATGATGGATGTTTTCAAGTTTGGAGGGGAGGAGATGAAGTGCTCGGAGATTAGCATAAAATCGAATAGGCTGCTTTCAAAAAGATGCCAAGTGACAGGGAAACCAAATACTTTTAAATAATGATAGAGTAGGAGTATCTTTAACGAATGAAGGACGTAATTAGCGGTAAGAAAAAGGTGCAATTGTAAAAATTGGCCAAGATTAAACTGTAACTGAAGAATCTTCTGATTGAAAACGAGAAGCATGATGAACTGGAGAGACTTAATCGGGATTAATTTGCAATTGATCTTGAGTCTAGAGAAAAAACTGCCCAAATTGGCAAAGAGTAATCAATTAGATATTTAGGAAATGCTTGAAAATCAGAGAGGAAAGCCGATTGAAAATTTTGAAGAATTAAGTTTTGGCAAAAAAACTCAAACAGATTACATGGGACAGGATGGACATACAGCTAAAGGCTGTCAACGGATTAAAAAACAATTTCATCGTCTATAACTACCATATTCGCAAAATTAGTAACTTAGACAGAAGGCGTCTCTAGTTAATATTTGACCTTCGCCGTACCCAGCGTAAATAGGCTAAGAAGCGAGATTCTGACCTAAGCTATGACCTTTACTCTAACAAAAACGTAGTGAATGGAGGAATTGTGCAGCCTTTGATAATGGGAGTGGCAGCATAGAAGAAAGAGGAGAAGAAGGATGACAAAAACAAGAAGAAGAAGGAGGAGTAAGTGGGAGAGAAAGTGGAGCAGCTGTAGTAGATCTTCAATGAGTAAGAGTGGAACCTTCTTTACAATTCATTTTAGCTCTTTTGTGATAATGCAAAGCGCAACCAAATTGTCATGATGAAGCACCTCATCTTTCGAATCAAGGAAACCTACAACAAAGAATTTTAAAAGACACTCAAATTCAGACAGAACCAGAATGAAATCATCAATGACAAGAATAAACGCATTGAGGAAATATGTTAAGAACTCAAACGGCCCACTGAAGTCATTAAAGGCAAACGCAATATTCTTGAGTCTAATTAATCTGTTTTGCAAGTACTTCCCAATTAAATTGCCTTTAAAAAATATCTATCAAAAGAATAGAGAGAAAAAGCAGAAAAGGAAAGATTGAAATAGGAGGCTCGATTAAGGAAATTGGCTGAGGATGATGCCTCACAACGAGCTTTGCAAAAGATGATGGGAGGTACTCTGTAGGAGAAGAAAACTTCAGTGTTGTAAGTGACTGTTGATCGCTAAAAATGGATGGATAAGCCTTTGGAGGAGATGAATGAAGATGAGAAGTCAAAACTTAAGGAGTATGAGCAGAAGAGACAGAAGGCATAAGAGGAAAAGGAGCGTATTGTAAAAAAGTTGGAGGCAGAATTGAGAAAGTTAAAGCAATAAATTGATGATATTATGGAAAAATATGATGAAAAGTTGTTCGCCTTGGTCAAGCGCAAGTTGGAGTACGACTACAGAATAGAAGAGCAATAACTCTACTGCACACGCTTATACCTCAGCATGACTATCGTCAAACAGCAGGAGAACAAGCAAAAACAACTCAAGCAACAAATTTAACAGTCAAAGCTCAAACTTAACAAGTTAAGCGAGGACAAATAAGCCTTAAACATCCAATAGTAAGAATTATAGAGAGCAAAAGAGGCTAAACATGCAGCTCTAGATGCAAAGAAACTTGGAGATATCGAATCCAAGATAAAGACCATTGAAAAGAGTATTTTCGAATAGTATAATTCAAATTTCAAGAAGAGAAGAGAGATGGAAGAGAAACTTGTGGAGTCCGACCCTTCCTATAAAAATCTTTTGATTCCTCTTGATCCGATGAAGGACATTTAATCCAAAAATGTAGCAGCGTAAAAGGCTAAAGATTTTCAATTCTTTATAGCTGAGATCAAAGTTTTACAGCAAACTTATGATATCCCTGAAAATTCCCTAATTCAAATCTTGGAGTCTCGTTTCAATATCCGAAAAGAAGAAGCCGAATTGTAATCAAAAGTAAGGATGCTGAAAGACACCTTGGCTCTGTTGGAAGAGAGGCAAGAATAAAGTCAGCAAAAGTTAAACAAGGAAGAATAGTAGCTGAATGCGATTAATATATATCTAGAGAGGGCTTAATCTGATTTGTAAATTGAATGCAGGATAAAGCAAGGCCAGGTAGAACTCAACAATGATAAACCAGTTCCAGAGCTGGAAGAGGCTTTGCTGATTAGTCGAGGTGAAATTGAAGACAAGAACTCTAAGATCATGGTCAACGCCAATGAGAAGATCAAAGTCATGGAACAGATAAAAGTGTGCAAAATAAGTGTGACAGAGTAGACTCTAAACTTGGAAAAAAAGGAAGACCTCATCAACCGTCTTAACGGCATGATTAAGGAGATACAAATGCTCAAAGTCAAGAAGGAAATGCAGGTGGCACTTGCCAAGAAGGACACCAAGATCAATTAAAACGAGATAAAATCACTAAAAGAGCAGATCGAAAAAGTTCGCAAGGAAGGAGAGAAGAGAATCGCCCTCTTTGAGAAAAAAATAGAAAAGATCGGAGTTTAGATCGAAACTATTCGCAAGGAGAACAAGCAGCTCTAGACCCAGAAATGGAACTTATAGTCAACGGTCAAGCAGAGGGAGAAGATCAAGGAGATGATGGTGGGAGAAAGGGGAGAGGGCGATCAGGAAGCGCAAGAGAAGTTCGAGCAGATCGCAATCAATCGAAAATTATTTGATCGCGCCAAACAGCAAACAGAATAAATCGAGTTACTGCGTGAGTAGTTATCTAAGCTCAAGGCCAAAACCTTCGCTAACTTCTCCAACGCTCAAAGGTGATTGTGCCGTCCGTACAAATTATATCGAATATAATTATCTGAATTAAATTGTATGTACCGCATCCTGCGCTATTTCTCAGTCATCAACAAACTCAGCAACAAGGAGAAACTTAGACAAGGTACTGCTTTTGAGAGATGCCCCACACACCTCTTCAATGATCAACCAACCCCCAAAGGCGACTACTAAACTAATAAACATTCGCTATCTCCTCATCAGAAATATCTTATTGAGACCAAGTCTATGGAACGTCCGTTCACAGGCAACTTATGGTCCTAGTTGTCGACTGGCTTTTATCATTGTGCAATATGTGATACGAGACTATTCACATTCAATCACAAGTATCAAGCTAGGACAGGCTACGCCTCCTTTTGGAGAGCTATTTAATCACGAGTAAAAACCGTAGAGGGAGAGGCTAATTTTGACGAGGTTAACGAGGCTAGACCGCAGTTCAAATCATTAAATCCCACTTATAAACGATGCGAATGCGCAGCATGCTCAACTCATTTGGGAGTGGTCTTCTTTGACGGTCCTCCTCCCACTTTTTTGAGATATTCTATTAATTCCGCCCTTCTAAAATTCTACGACATGCCTGACTTCCCCGATCCAAACCCCAGCAGGCGAGTAAAGGCAGCAAACCGCAGATCAAAAAAGATTACCTATATTAGATGAGCTTTCCTCTTGATAAATACATAGGCTATAATTTGATTAATGATTGATGTTAATGAATTACGAATAAAGGACTATTAGCAAATGATAATTAACTCACTAATTACCTCAATTAGAGGAGATTAAATCTTCGAGATTAAGGGCTGGTATTTAAATCACTAATCTTCCTTGTTGATGGGTCCTTCAAGATCCTTCTCCTCGTACTTATTGGTCTGCCGTATGTGCAATAACAGGTCATTATATGTCCGTAGAAACTCGAACAATTGATACCCAATATACAGAAGAAGTCCATTTACTGCGTATTTATGCAAACGATTTGCCCCCCTAAACCCTTTATTCTCCCACACTGTCATTTTCTTATCGAATCGTTGGTACAGGTTCTCTTTAAAGCTTCTCCAACTCATTTACAATATTATACAAATATCAACCCTGACAGCCAGGCGGTTTTAAAAGAATAAAATTAAAAATTAAGAGTCAGGTTGATTTTCAGAGATAGATAAACAGGAGAGGCGGCTGGATAAAAAAGTTAAAAAATGCACAAAGAGGGATTTGAACCCTCGCGTATTGCTACATCGCATCTTGAGTGCGACTCCTTAGACCGCTCGGACATTTGTGCTCGGTAATGACTTTGTGTTTCGCCTATTTAAATGCATGATCAACTCTGATGATCATTTACCGGCAATTGAATCAATATTTTATTGAATTTTTCATTCTATTTGACCATCGTAAAAATAAGCCTCACTACAAGTAGAGTTATTCATAGCGATCTTTGCATATTTTTGAACAGAATGCCTCGCAGCTGTCTTCGACTTAGTACTTCGGTCGCAGACAGAAGGGGTTTAGACACTTGTCCTCGTACTTAACGTGGTTTTCGCTCATTTCGTCGTCGCCACCCTTGGAGAAAGAAGGACTCTACCAATCTCTGCGGTTGAGTTTTTGCTTAAAGTATATTATCATTTCGTAGTAGAGTTTGTTGATGGGAAAGAGAGCAGCTTCGACTTTGGTCATGCATTTCTTGCCTATCTCAATGTATCCTTACAGTAAATAAATTCTGATCGTTAAAATTAATTAGTTAAGCACTAGCTGCAGTAAGTGTCTCCACAGGAGAGTACGCGTGGCTCTCTCCCACTGCTCAGATGGCCAAAGGGACGTTGACAGAGTAAGCACACGATATCCATTATATATTATGCCGCGCACTATTAAGTAAAGTCAATTGGCATCAACTCAAAATTGCCAAGTTTTACTAGGTCAATAATTAAAAACTATTCAATTGATTGGTGTCAAATTACAATTGGCAGCCGATCAGAATCTTGAAATTAATTGATGTTTTAAAGGGGAGAGCCATTGTTGATAACTTTGGCTGGATTGAAAATGAATTCCAATATTTATTAGCATTGGTAATTCCAATTCTGGCGCCCTATAAAAATGACTGATTTGAATATCCCACTTCATATAATATTAATGAATAGCGCCAACATCGTAAAGGTACTCACCGACTCGCTGCACCCCGCCACCACCAATGCTGCATACCAGCAACTCTCCCAAATGCGCAACATCAATGGATTTGCTGTGGAACTACTCCTCATTAGCGATGATCACCATCTCGATATAGCTATCCGTCAGTCAGCGCTGATCTATTTAAAAAATATCGTGCAAGACCACTGTCAAACCAATGGCTTCCTTTCCGAACAAGATCTGGAAACACTGAGAGGTTCGCTATTAGAAGGTAGGCCGTTCTTTATTTAGCACTCATTCGAAATGTCACCAACATCAAACTCACGCCCACTTTTAGGGAAATCATTTACCAACTTACAGAAAAATACTACCCAAAACAATGGACTTCCATCGTCTAGCAGGCAATCGTAAGGGTTGAACAAAGCAGCGAACTTACAGATTTGTTGGGAGCAGTGGAAGCTCTCAAAGCAGTCTTTTCAGTGTTTGGTGGGTCAGTAGTACGGGAAATCTAGCTAAGCAACCTTTGCAACAAAGCCGTCATCCCTCTCCTTGGACTTGCATCAAAACTCTTCCAAAATTTCAACTCCGATACCGCCACAATTTTAGTCAGCATTTTCAAGCTGTTCAGTACAGCCATTCACTTGCACATGCCCACAATAATATAACTGAATATTCACAGTTTGATGATCTTCATTAAGAAGTTACTGGACATCAAGGCTCACTTGGGAGACAATTCCAACGACAATCTCTACATTCTCAAGCGCATTAGTTTGCGCATTCTCTTTAGAATATATCAGCGTCATGCCAATCTTAAACTCACCAGCAACAAGCAGTTTGCAATCCAGTTTCAAGGCAAGTATACCAAGGCTTTCGTCTAAACATTGGTGCTTCAAGTCCTTAGTGATGAAGGAAGTCAAGATAGACTTGCACATCAAAGAAATATGGAACTTATCAAACTATCTTTGTCCTGCCTAGCATATATCAACCGAGAAAACCCTGAAGCAGCAGCATTGTTAGTTCAGCATAGAGATGGCATGGTTAGGCTTTGCCTACAAAAATTCAGACTACCATTTACGCGAAGCTACCAAAACTTTACTGACTTCAAATTATACGTGCAGTAAAACAGAATTCATCTGAAGTAGTTCCTGTTTTCGCTTCTAAGAAATGACTCCTTCCCTGATGATCAAGATCAAGCAGTGACATCTCTTTTGGGACTATTGCTGGAGTGTTTATAGAAAGGAGATAATTAACTCAAATAGCTATCTTTGTACATTTTTAGTGAGATGTCTTCAGAAGTGCAATACCTCAAGAACTCTCTTGATGAGAAGATGGAGGCATTAATCATCCAATACGTGAAACCATTGCTCAAATAGACCAACCACGTTTATATCCGTGCCCGCGCATGCCAGTTGATTTCAAGTTATAACTACCTCTAACTGCCGGAAGATCATCTCATTTAGATTGCTCAGGATATCTATACCTGCCTTCTGGTCGGAGACAATGAGAAGTAGACCTATCTGAAGATATATGCCTGCAACGCATTTAACAGTCTCATGAAATATGCTCCCATTGTGGAATTCATTAAGCCGCACTTGCAGGATATCCTCCGGATATATACATCTCTACTGGAGGTGGATGTCTCTATCATTAAAAATTTTTAGGATCTGCTTAATTTGCTCTAGGAGGACATCGCGCCATTTGCCAACGATCTTGTAGGTTTACTTATTGGATTATTTGAAAACTATTCGAGGCAGGATAAAAATCAACAGCAGGAGGGGTATAGTACTCTAGGAAAGGAAGAAGGCGATGCGGAAGAAGAAGATGATACCTATGAGGAGGAGGAAGACAACAACAACGAAAACATTGCCAAAGCATGCATCGCCTCCATAAGACAAGTTCTACAAGCATAGGCTACCCAACTCAATTTTGCAATTCGAGAGAAGCTATTCGATATTGTGGTTTAAGTTTTTGCTGATTCATTGCAACTCTATATCGAGGAAGGCTACAATATTCTCAATCTTCTTCTGTATAAACTTCAAGAGCCAGTACAGGACAAGTACTACATTTTCTTCAAAGTCATTGCTTATGCCATTCTCGGGCTACCACCTCAGTACATCTAGGATCTCCGGAAAAAAGGAGATAATTTCAGTCTTAAATACGCTGATATCCTTGAAAATATTTGCGTGGAGCCAGACAGCGATCTCATATAAAATTCGATTGGTTGTCTTCGCAATTTTATCGCCAAATCTCAACCCTTAACTCTTCGCAGTTCAAAAGATGATTTTAACTTCTCATTTGCTTAGTATCTTTTTAAAATAGTGAAATTTATCCACTAAAATCAATCTCAAAAATCTTCTCAAACAGACCGCCTAATCATTCTGACAATCTATATCACCTTGATTGAATATCAGATCGTAAATGATCAGTAGCTGGGCGAAATTATCAGCAATGTTGTATAATGGATGCGAATGGAGCAATAAGTGGTGAGTCAAAACGACACCAACCACTTCTCTACCTTTGGAAAGGCAATCACAGCCAAGTACACTTATACGTCCATATATTTGCAAATAATTCTGCTTGCAATTCATTTCTATGGGAAGACGGCTTGCCAGCTAGTTAACATCGATTTGGTAGTTACCAGGGCCATTTCTCTTCTGGACTGCTTCAAGTGCGACTATTAATTGGAGAGGGTCATTGTTGGAGTCGCTGATATTCTTGGCAATCAGCTGATCGGGAATAATAGTATTGTGGCAGGTTTGATGAACTCTATCCCTGAGATGGTGCGTAGACTATGCAAACTCAGACAGGAGGGAGATCATCTTGAAAATGATGTCTAAATGGACGATTAAGCAGAGGAGTAGAAATTTTTCGGCGATGATGACAACTCCCATATGAATGGATGGCAACAACCGAAACAAGCAGCTACAGCCAACGATTTGCTCTTGAAGGGAGATGAGTAAGAGGAGGACGATGATGACTGGGAGGAGTAATTTAACAAATTCTATCTTTCTCCACTGGACAAGCTTGACGAGATTAAATACATCGGGGAAGTGCTGGCCAGAATGGGCAGTATATACGGTGGTTTTATGGAGGTAGGTAAGCAGTAGTAGTTGAGTTTGTATCTACTGAATGCTCCTGCCAAAAACAGTTCGAACTGATTTGCATCAAATAAATTTGTTATAAATTAAATGGATTAAATACGAAATACTTTGACTTCTATTATCGCAAATTGATACATTTGTCCATTTCACACTTGCAAGTACTTAGAGCTCTATCTAATTGTTACTGATAAGCATGCTATTATCGACTTGCAAGAGATGTCTAAAAATTAATTTTCTGATACTCAACGATTGAATATATTCATAAGGTTTAATCTTTTGTGAGATTGCGGAGATATCTTCAATATTAGAGGGTAGGTCTGCAAATGATATTATTTTGAATGATGATGATTCACACTGATAGATTAAAAAAATACAGTTTCTTTTGCCAATCAATTTCCTTATTTGTTCTTGAGTCTGTCAATCTCTGATTCGATCATGGCCCTCAAGTTTTTCAAAGGTTTCTTGACCTTGTTCTCCAATTTGTCAATTATCCGAACGTATTCCTCCTTCACATCCCCACCATTAATTCGATCCTTATCATTACCCCTCAACTCCAGCGGTTAAACTGCTGTCTGCTGTCCTGATGGGCCTTTCCTGCTCATGCTAATTATTAATAAAAAGATATAGAATAATAATTAAATTAAAAATCAATCACAGATTTTAAATGTTGATGTCCATGTTCTATAACTTGTATATATTGTAATTCAGATATTCGTCAGATTGACTTATCCCTGAAGGCTGTAGAATTTAAGGAATTTATAAATCAGTACATTATTTAATCTATTTTGCGGAACTCGGCTGCTCTTAAATTTATCGTTATGTGCCTGATCCAGACTTTTTCAATTCTTAATTTTCATATTCGTTCTTTTTAAGGTTTATCTCCACCAGAAAAAAAAGGATTGAACCACCCAAAATAAAAACCAAATGGGCTTCCATAGTGTGTAAAGAAGATTACTTAGTCCCATATCCAAATATGCAGCTTAGGATACTATTAACAATGAATGCCCAAAGCATGCCTGCTCCATTAAGCAAGCCTGTAACTTGCGCCTCACCCATGGGAAAAGCTAATTCTGATCCCAAATCGTAGCATATAGGAATAATGGGTGTAATAATGAAACCCATGATGGCAATAAGGATAGTGGTAACAACCTTGTCATTATAAGTATTGAGCCAAAAACAGAGCAAGCCCATTAGTAAAATAGACCCTATTGCTATAATTCTAATGACCATCCGATAGTTGAACGTTTTCTTAATGTACAAACTGAAAATGATCGACCCAATCACTCCTGCCCCCATTAATACTACAGCATTCACTGCAATCTCAATATCAGTATATCCATAAGGTTTAATTATAAAATTACAGTTGGATGCGAAAGCGATGAATGTTCCATTGATCAGTTGAAAACCAATAAAAAATTTCCATAAATTTGGATCTGACTTTATTATCTTTAGCGATTCAATGGGAGATGACAGCCTCTTTGCCTGTGCAGACTCAGAAGGGGCAACTGTTGGCTTAACTTTCATCAACAACAGGATGAGCAGAAGGATGACCACAGAAAAGATGAAATATGAAAGATAAAGCGAAAAGATACGATTTTTTGCTTCATCACCAATGATTTATTATTCTACCACTAATGTTGGAAGCAAAAATCCAATTCCAATTCCGAAAAGATTGATGCCTACCATTATAGCAGTGGCCAAAGCCCGCTAGATGACAAGATAATTACATTTTTAGGAAAAAACCAAATGGTTGCTACTTTTGATGGAGAGTTCAATATAAAAGGTTGCCCAAGTCCAAGAAACACTGTTCCAATGATGACGAAATAATAGCTGTATTTGATAAATATGTAAAGAAGTGTTCCAATAGCATAAAACCCGGCTCCTGCTATAAAAGTAACCTTCAGCCCAGATGAATCAATAATATGGTTGACTGGAAAATTGACCAGTGAGAATATGAGAAAGGTGATTATGATAGAGATGCTTACTTAAGTTTATGACACTTTGTATATCACTGCTATTTTATGCTACAGAGGAATTAACGCGTTATTAGCGATGCCGTTTAAGATGAGTGTAAGGCCCATGAGCATCACAATGACCCATCGATAAGGGCTTTATTCAAAATTTCTGAATGATTGCATTGTTACTTAGATTAGGTTATTCCTTGGTGAGTTGATACTTCCTTATTGGATTCAATTGAATTTTTCATATTGTGATTTAGTAAGCTATTTGAACTTTATAATTAAAAATTTGCAAATAATTTGTAAAAGATGATTAAACATTGAAAATTAATTCTGTCCTGGCAGTAGAGTGCTTTATTTATTGTAATTTCATTAATATGAAAACAACAAATACTTTGTTTGATTATTCCCTTCAAAGTTATCAAATAATCATCATTTATTTGTTTCTCCATATTTATACTTTAGTTAGCTTTAGTTTGCTAGTTGCTGATCATCCTCGTTGATAGATAGTTATAATCTATGTTTCAACCTCTAAACCCTGTAATTTCATAATCATTAAAACACTTCGCCAACCATTTTAATTTATTCTTTCGATTCTCAGTTAAATGCATACTTCGATATATATTTTATATATCAGGAAAATTTTAACGATCAATTTGTTTTATTATGGCCAACTTTCCGAGTTACCATCGAATTGATTTAAAAAGTCATGAAATAATTAGATTTTTAAAGTAAATTCAAATTGTTTGCTCCCTTTGCATGTCATTGCTGACAAAATAAATTTTCTCCAAAATATAGTGAGACCAATATTCATTTAAATATTTAAGTTAAATTTACGTTTAACACAAGATTGAGTACCGTTTTTGCAAAGATGAGATTTCTTTCTTTTTACTTGACCATAATTTTTCAAGGACGTTTTAAAATTTTTAAAATTTTAATACAAATACGATTATAGATGTTTGTGGGTAAAATAAGCTCAACCTTAAACATTCTAATTGCTTTTAATAAACATATATATGATTCATTCGATGAAAATATTATAGAAGCCAAGAACAAACTAAATACTTTTGATATTTTAAAAGAGTTTTTATCACTATTTTTTCAATTTATTTAATACCAGGAATCAGAATATCATCAAAGGAATTACAGAAAACCACATAAAAATGAGATAGGTTTATTATATTGCGAGTTGGATATGAATATTAACTAAACATCCACACGTAGACAATATGAAGAATCAATTTTGATTGGGTCCACCGAGAAATTGACTGAGAAGCACGAAAATACCTTTATTTCGCTATTAATTATTATTGTTGTCCTATTTATTTTTCAATTTTAATCTTGACAATAATAATATCTTCAAATAATCATGCAAAACCAGCAAAAACTTTATATTACAAAGCCTCAAGCTGCCGACCCCAAAAATGTCATGGAAGAAGACTCAACATCTGAAAAAGAAAGTTAATATGAGTTACCCTCACAAAAAAGCAAAAATAATCTTGGGTCTAAAAACGATTCTTCGTCAAAGTCAAAAAAAAACTCTAAACTCAATAAATTCCATTGGACATTCAAGGAAAATGTCCGCTACAAAAAGTTCTTGCAAAAAAGCTAAAATCTCTTATGCTCTGATTTTTACTCTCGGAGGTTTTGCCGAATTAATGTTTTAATGAGTCGATTCGTTAGAACTAGAACTTCGAATCAATGCCGAAGCCACCATCAAAAAATGATGCAAATGCATCACAGTGTGCAAGCAATTATCAGCTTTATTGAAATTCAATAGGTTCTTTTGCAGCAGCCGAAACTACAATAAATGCCAATATCCGAACAACTTCCTCAAGAAACCCATGAAAGATAAATGAATATAGAGATGAATGAGGTGCTCATGATGGAAGACAGCATATCAAACTATTTTTAATCCAATGTTTGGTGGGATGGCTCTGAAATTTGATTGTTTGATTCTAATTTATTCTTATAAAATCTCAAATGAATTATTATCTTGGGAAAGAGTTTCAGTGGTTCAAACACTTAAAAATATAGAAGGTATTAATTTTATATTATTGTTCAGTTCATTGGAGATGCTTTTTAAAAACAGAGTGAATACATCAACAAATTTGTCTTTGAGAAACAATGATTATAAGCAAGTCGACCGTTGGAGTTCTGTTATTAAATAATACTGCTTTCAGATAAACCTCTTTTCATGTTTCTGATTAGTTTTAAAAATGAATGCCGCTTTTATTTTATATTTTATTTTTGATGTAATTATAGTAAAGAATAAATATGGTATGAGGAATTTAATAAATTAACATGTTTGATCTGACGCACTAATTAAAATACATATGTAATAACAATAAGAAGCAGACATGATTCATTAGATAATTTTTCATTTTGGAATGATATACGTTTTATTAAATTAAAAATCAGTTCTTTTCATCACTGACAAAGCATTAATAATTTATTTTATATCAATATCTGCCTATTAAATTATAAAATGGCGCAATAACCCGAGACAAGTGAATAATATATCAAACGTACCATAGAGCAAGCAGAAAGGCAATAGAGCGAGGAGATACCAAGCCATAGGTAAATCTTGGATCAATTCTAATAATAAAAATAATACTATCGCAGAAGATTAAACTTCTTTTCTTGCCTTATCGTCGTGTTAGTAACAAGCTACATTCTTGTCAAGGTATTTCCTTTATTCTTCGAATCACAAGAATCGGGAACTCAATCTGATGTTTGATTGATTCATGATAAATGATGATAAAACCGCAAATTTAAAATTTTATTTTACCAACTAAATATTGCCTCATTAAATGATAAAATTGAAGATTAGAGTAAAATTATAAATTGGCCCAAACATTGATCGTTATTTCTTTTTTCCCTAGCCTAAAGAAGTCTTAATCTTATAAATGGAAAATAGTTTAATATAAGTCCAAAATCACTTGGTTCCAATTTGAAAATTTTGCTGAGTTATTGCTCTTTCTACTCGTTAGATTAATCTTTTGCTTGATTTTTCTTTTTAGTTTCCCTTTATTATACTTTTTCCTATGGGTGACACTCCTGCTTTTCTTGCTTTGGGATCAATTTTCATGAGTCCACGAACAGAAGCTATGATATTGTCCAATTTTTGATTGTTGGTATTTAAATCCTTTAAAAACTCTTCCTCCATTTCGGCTAGACCTCCAAACATTTTGAGTTTTTATTATAGTTTGCTGAGTTTGGCAAAATTGGAGAAGGAATTCAGATGAAGATTGGTCTGGTCATCAATATAGCTGACGGATTTATCATTTGTAAGTCTTTCGGTTCTGTCTTTTGACGAAGATGTCCTCATATTAAATAAATTTCGTTAATTATGAAATATAGTTCTGATTTGCAAGATGATATTAGATATATTATAAGCAATACTTAATGAGTCTTATCCTTACCAAAATTCTTAACGAGTTTAGCATGAAGAAGAAATAAGGAAACATCTATCCTATCGACAGAAAACTAGACTACTATTCCCCGAGAAAAACCATTCAAAAAAGACAGGCCACAATTACTCCGACTCTCGATGAAATATTAGAACATGGTCTTGTGGATTTAGAACAGCTCATGCAAATTTACTCCCTAATAAATTATAAAATTGAGGCTGTTAAGTATGGGGCTGACGTTGATAAACAACAATTGAATGGGACTCAAATAATTGAAAGATATGATGGAGTGCAATACAACTCTCTACTTTCCCTAAAATCCTATATTTTTCATAAGTTACACCTACCTGAATCTTCACTAAATGAGCCTAATTAATGGTCAATAAATGGCTTTAGGGTTCCAAGATTACTTCAATTCTATAAATAGCTAACTAATATCTAAAAGATAGTTTCTAAGTAACTAAGTATCAATGATAAGGATCGCATTTTATTGATATAAGCGGGATACCTCCTTAACTAAATATCCTAACTTATTAAACAAGTCAAGACTGCTGCTTTTCCATTTCCCGAAAAAAGATTCTTAAATTTTGCTGAGCTCTATTTTTTTGGAGTTCAGGAAACCATTGAACTTGCTGAGGCCCAGCAATAAATAGTGGTGGATTAATTGAAGCAATTGAATGATTTTAAATTAATCGAAACTGACTATTTTTAAAATGCCTTAAGATATCTAGATCATTAAATTAATAAACTAAGTATTAAAATTGAAAATAAGCTGCCTATTCAGTCCATAAAATATAGTGTGTCTCAACGAACCTTCGATGACTTAGAGGGGTATAGTTTAATTATTCGCAAAGATTAAATCATGTGCATCAAGATCAAATTTGAAATGACTAAGTTTGTCTGTTAAAAATTTGGTGTAGAATATAAATAATTGAAGGAGATCACGAAGATATTTAATGAAGATCCTCTCAGTCAATTTGAAAAGAAACAACTTGAAAGTATAAAGCATGGACTGTAAGATTACCCCATTGACTGCAGTATGTATTCGGTCTTCTTTTATAAAACTGTAAATATTTTGAGGAAAGATCATTACAATTTCTTAGAGAGCGAGTAATATCCTAAACTCCTAATAAAATTAATCCAAATCTGTGAAAATTGCCTCATTCTTTCCCGTTAGGAGTAGCCTCTTGTTTATTAAAATTATATCCAAGTTATTAAACTCTACTCGCAGATTGACAAAAAATATATCAGCTCGCGGCTAAATGAACTATACCAAACTTTTGCCAAATATGTCAAATTGCTAAAAAACAATCTTTCCGGATAAAAATAAAAGATAAAAGAATAGTTGATAAAGGTGGATGAGGGCTTCACTTATAGCCTCCTCGTCAGTGATAAGATATTATAAAATATCCAACGCCAAAAAGATGAGATACTCCAAGCAATAGATAAAGCAGTTCCTCTTCTGGAAATTATCTCATAAATTAGCTCCTTATAACCCAGTTAGTTTAAAGACAAAAACAAATTTGTATAATAAATTCTTCTGAAGGTATTTTATACATCATTACTCAATCAAGAATCTATTCAAAGATTAACCAGAAAAGGCAAGAAAGATAACTGTCTCCAAAAAATTATTACTCTCAGCGAATCATCCACTATACTTGAGTAAATACCCCATCTCTTATAGCTCCGAAACATTATCATTTTGCTTGAAATTATCAGCAATCACAACAGTCAGGGTAAAAATAGACAGGAGACTTAAAAGATTACTAGTCAGTATTTGAGCTAAATCTCTCAATACTTTGTTATTAAGAGGTAGTGTAAGATATATAACTTGAAATCCAAAATTTTGTTTTTCATAGCTCTGTTTAAAATGGGATATTACATTCCAAAATACATTGAGGAAGGAAATGTCATCGATTTGAGACCCAGAATTCTCAATCTTTTTACAAATTTGTCATCCCAAAATAATGCAAATTTATTTATGTCGAGATTACCGCAAAGCATGCTTAAAAATAGTAAGATTCAAGCTTCAATATATCCAAGTAATGATGATGAAAGCAATTTGATTCAAAATGAGGGCTCACTTAGCAATATTCTTAACCTTTCTGCTTCTCCCCAGTTGAAGGCTAAAATACAAGAAGTGATTGAGTAGACATACAGCAAATGGGATTCTAACTGGAAGTAGTATATAGCGAATCGATTAAACATTATGGAGCATTAGCTATTTACATAGCAGAAGAAAAGGCAAAAGCGATAGTAAGAATATCTCGCCCGAGAATACCAGCAGCACATTTGCAACTGTCTCAAGTCATTTGACGAAGCATAATTCAATAATAATCGATTCTAGGCTCTAATCACTATTTAGAAATATTTTTATCTTGAGAAATACGAGCAAGGCTGGGAAATTCTCATAAAATAGATCAAGTCCAATGCGTAGTTCAGTAATCTGGTTGACAAACTGCTTGCATCGACCAACAAATCAATGGAGTTATTCAAATTCCTAAAGATATTCAGATCTTTTGCCACTTATTTTGACCAAATGAATCCACATGCATAGTCGAAGAAAGATTTGAAAAATAAAAACATCTAGGAGATCATCAGGTTTATCAATAAAGAATCTATGTTCTAGATAGAGCGAGAACCAATTATAGTCCTCTATTAGTATTGCATGAAATATCAAAAAATAGAAAGACTATAATCTCTATGCAAAGAAAGAGACAATAAAGAATTGATCTTGACCGAATCATTAAATTATTCCAAAGCCTCTTCTAAATAACCGTCTGAGCCATCTCTTATTCAAGTTTCACTTTCCAATTAGCACTTCTTTCCTTCACAAGTTTTGTAAGACATTGATATCAAACTTTAGATTTAAATTGATAATCATAGGCTTAAACCTTTTGGCGTGAGAGTTATTAAAAATAGATAATTCATTTACATTTAAATCGGAAAAAAATTTGAAAGCCTATTTACCTCCATTAGAGATAAACTTTCTATTTTCATCGGCGTAGAAAAAGCAGGAGTTTATCAAATCAAAAGCATTAAAAATATCTCTGGTAAAAAATGGAATCAATCGTTAATTATCTAACTGCAAGAAAATCCATTTGTTGCCAGCTCCACTGATAACTTATCCGACCAGTAAAAATGGATTAAAAGTTCTGAAGAATATCTGATTAAAAATGTATTAAAAAAGATAATTGAAGTAAATAACGTCTATTTAAAAAATGAAAATAATATCGACTTAAAATAATTAAATTCGGAACTAAATGTTAATGTTTAAGAATCGCATTTTTGTATCAATCCTTTTTACCTTCTCCTTTAAAATATTTTGGCTAAAACTACAACAAGACGAGAATGTCCTTTCCAATTGCAAATTTAAGCCATATAATCATTAGTGGCGCCCATTAGGAGTCAATTCAGTCCTTTCTTTAGTTAAAACTATGATTACTTTATCCATAGTTTCAAGAAAAGCGCAAAAGATGAAATAATAAATTTGTTGCATTTGCCTATGTTTAAAAGTAAAGATGATACTATCTCCCTTCTCTTGAATACTGAGAGTAAGTTGTCAAATTTGTACAAACCTTTCCATGACTAGCTTTTGCAATTGTCGAAATAAAAGGCAAACACCCAAAGATTTATTGAAAAATGCTAGTTAATACTTAAAAACCCAATTTATAAAAAATATTGCTACCATTTTGGTGTTGGATCCACCTTATAGCTTCAAATTTTAGAGCTAAAAGGGGTAAAATTAAATCTTGCAAATGTTTTAAACAACATAAAAAGATAAATCCTTTCCAAAAACAACTCCTAAGACATTGTTTTACGCATCAGTAAATAATACCCCATGATGTTGACCATCATTGACGCTTATAGTAATTTATTCGATCTCACCTATGAATAGATAATCAAAAACAAAATAGATTTCCTCAAAAAATTATTTACATAAAAGAATATACCTAATAAATTGAGACAGTTCTGCAAGAATCATTCATCGACTCGTGAAATCACTATGCTTTAAAATTATAAAATAATATGGAACAAGATCAATACCAAATTGCAGGGCTCCCTCAAATCATACACTTGCTTTAAATGCGTAACAATTTACTAATTTAGAAAAAAATGTACTCTCTATTCTCACAACAGCCAATTAAAGATTTATTTGATTTCTTGTAGAGATTATCCAAAACAGAAACTCCCAATAACGTGAATTAAAATTATTTTGTCAACGAACATGCAGTAAAAAATTGTTTCCTGAGAGAATAATTTAAAGCTCATCCAATGATTAAAGCAGTTGCCACTAAAATAAACATGCCTGGAATTTTCGAGCCAAAATATTATATCGTGGTGAGTTGGTGGTTCTTTTTGGAAAGTAATTTTCCGAATTTACTGGATATCTTAAAGGTCCTCGCAGATGAAATATCATAATGATGGAGGTAAAAAATTAATAAATGATTTGTGTTAGTGTCCATATTCTAAACATTGATATTTTAGTAGGAAGGTAATTTTTAAATTCAGTGCGGATATATAAGATTTTCTCTAATATTTTATCCGAACAATGAAAAACGAATTTATTAGAATAACTCTGCTTGGAGATAGTGGGGCTGGAAAAACATGCATCATGAACAAATTTAGTAAAGGTTTGTATTAATCCATTCACCATGAAACAATTGGCCTTGATTTTGCAAACACTTAAGTTATTCATCACGGTAAAAGTATTGCCATTCAACTGTGGGATACTGCTGGTCAAAAACGATTTCGGCCCATTAAAACTCACTATTTGTAAAAAAGTCAAGCTTTTATGATTGTTATTGATGTTACTAATCCTTAAGGATTAAGTAATTTTAATGAATGGGTCAATTAAATTAAAAATTATTCTAAATAATCTGTGCCTGTCATGATTATTGGTAATAAGTGTGAAATCCAATAAAATAGGCGAATTAGCTTTGAATTAGTACATAATTTGGCTCAAAGTCACCAATATTTGTATGAAGAAGTTAGTGCTTTTACCGGAGAGAACGTTACTGAATCAATTATGAAACTATTAGATAAAATTTAAATCAAATGATTATATATGATGATATTTTAATAAGGAAATAGGTTAAATTTATAAGTTAATAAACAATCATTTTATAATATTTGACTCATACTTTAGTTTAATTTCAGACTATTTGCATCTTCGATCAAGAGATGAAAGCCAAAGGAAATTGGAGACAAGGGCTGCAAGTGGCAAAGCCAGGCCGAGTGGAACAGTTTAAAACACCCCTTTTTGGCAGTATTTTATAACTGTTCAACTAGGTCTGCTCAGTTACTATCCCCCTTGGGCTCCAATATCATTTGGCGTTCAATTTTCTTAAGAAGATTTAAATGTTTTAAATTAATTCTGATCTATTTAAGATATGAATATACGCTATTGGAAACCAAAGCCATTGTTATAATTAACCCTTCTGTCGTTATGCTTAGTTTTTTAAATTATTTTTTAATTGTCTTTGTTGAATAGAGTTATCTGATTGCATTTAAGTGCAAAGATCAATATGTTCCTATCACAAAGCAGTAAAGAACTTTATTATTTCTAATAATAACTTTGGAACTCATGACTGATATTTCTAATTGATTGCAATTTTATTGAGCCAGCAATGTGCTCAGTTCATATCATCATTGACATTATTTGAAAGCTGAAGCCTTATCAAATACTTTAGCTAGGTATTAGAAAGTATATTTGAAGGAAATATACTCCGACAATCATCAAGAGAGGTGCCTTTGGGAGTAATGGTATGTGTGTAATGTCGAATGATTTACCATTTAATAATTGTAATTATATTAGTTGTGGTAAATATAGTGAAAATAGATATTATTTGTTTATCACAACACTCATTAAGAATTAATTAATGAAACCTTTCAAGGCAAAAAAAATCAAATATTTTCATTAAAAATCATTTTACTTGTAAAATAATTCGCGAATACTAAAAAGTCATTTTTTGTCAATTGAATAAAGTTTCTTTTATTCTTCCTCCCTCTAAAGGGTCTTGCTTAATTTAAATTGCTGGTCAATAGTATTAACTACCTTTGGAACATTCGTGGAAATAAAATAATAAAAATCAAAACTAAAATGATGATGATCTATTCACTGTATTTTTTGAATATTATAGAACTGATTTGCCTAATTCTAGCCATAAATCTTAAGTTTTTTAGCAATTTCGATATTTCAAAGATATATCTTGCATCTCAAATCCACTTCATTCATATCTACCCTATTACTTTCTTAGAGATTGCCTTAAAATGAACCTTTTTTACCCTTTGGAATTGTCCTTGGAATGCTACTCGAGGCTTTGAGAGTTTATTCTGCCAAAAATAAATTAGAAGCTGCGAATTCAATAAATAAATTAACTGATCTCTTCATTACTCATTGGGAATCCAAAGGAATGTAGCTTATTTATAGTAAACTTAATGATATCCTGCAATTTATTCTAAAGAATTGAAGCGTTACGCTGATCTGAAACATAATTTGATGAATTAAACGATTGATCAGCAGTAATTTGTATATAAAATGACAGGGAATAGACTGAATGATGGAAATTGATAAAAAGATGATAGTAATTCCTATTGAAAATATCCTATCATTATATTCATTGGATGGAACCACTAATCGCAATATAAATAAATATTAGTGATTAAATAATGAAAGAACTTCTAAATTCAAATTGTGGGTTTTAATCATGCTATATCTACAATACCATCCCGATTTGCTATTCCTACCCATCTTTTCAACAGCCATATTGCTTCATCAATCTCCAAGAGCCATATTCCTCTTACCCATCAACTTTTTCCCAACAATCCCTCTTTTTGCAATAGAATTATCAGCAAAATGTTGACAATCAGCAATTAAGCCCCTTTACAGCAAGCACTTACCCTATTATCAACTAATAACTCAAAGTTTTACAAACTTAAAACGCTCAAATAATATCTCCCAAAAATAGCAGGGTCAATCAAATTAAGCATATAAGCCTAATTAAGTAAGAGAGGGCTAAATCTCCTTAAGAATTGCGAAAATCATCTCCAAAAAATAGCAATGATCGCTTCATTAAGAAAAATACAGAATCAAACGTGGTAAACCAAATTTTTTCTTTTCTTTGGACTCCTGAGAAAAGTAAAGCCTTTCTTTGTCGTGTCTTAGACTAAAAATCAAAAATATAATCGTTTTATCGGTTAATGTGGATTATTAAAACAAATTGCAAGTCTAAACTAAATCGGTATTTCCTCAAAGACCTAATGACAGAAAATGGATGGGTAAACGGGATGAAAAAGTTCAAAAAGAGAGCAAAAAAAATCTAATAACTTTCCTATGAGGAACTTATTAAAAGCATTCGGATTTTAGTGAGCTTATATTTGAGGGACATCAGCAGATTTTCTATAATGACAAGCAAAAAAATGAATCACCAGCTTTGGGGACTGCATTTTCGCAAGCGATAGGAGGTTTTTGCCTTCTTATTTGAGCGAGAGATGACTGAGTTATCAGAGAATTAGTGATTTAATATAATAATATAATCCTTACTAAATCTAAAAATAAGAATAATATATCATGAATTACTATCAGTATAAGTCGGTTTTAAAGTCATCAACTTCAAAATATTTTTAACCACGATTTAATTACTTAGTACTTGGACTGTATTTTGGAAAAAGGTGAATAGTTTTTAATATTTTAAAAGCTTAAGTCCATTATCTCTCTTATTTATTTTAAACAAATTAAAATCCAAATTGATTCACGCTCACTTTTTAGATTATATTCTAAAACTATCCAGTTAAACTGATTTAGAATTTCCCTTGGCATAAGTTATTTTTTAAACTTGAAGAATTCTAAATATACAGTTTCTATTTTTCCCTTATTAATATGAAGAAACTATAGTAATAGGAGCTAGTCTGCTTCAATTACAGTTATGAAACTCAAAGTTCAAGAAAATATAAATAAGACCAAAAAACTTTGCGCTTCTCCTAAATTCAATAATCAACATTATTGCAATTTAGATTAAGTAAGAAAGAATTTCAATATAAAAATATCAATCATATCACAATGGTCTAAGTTTATGAAATTAAAATCAAAATTCTAGCTTTATCTATTTGGAATTAATTCCGAAGAACAAAAAATATTTTTCAAAAGACCTGTTTAAGAATTCAATATAATAATGATAACAATCCATACTGAATAAGCTATAATTACAATTTGATCATGATTATCATCAAAAACTTTGGTTTAGATAATTCATTCTTTATTAATCTTATGACTAAGGCCCGTAGTTATTAGGCGAAATGTTATTTTTGGGCGATTAGTGATTCATTTAAGCTTCTATTTCTTTGAGAGGACTTTGATGCACTTATTTTCCTGATTTTTGCTGAGGTTTTTTCCAATTTATTCTATTTTTCTTTTTGATAGGTGCATAGTTTGGTGATTGATAATTTCGTTATTAATTTGTTCCTTTGGGAGAGTTGGATTAAAATAAAAATGGTCGAGCCATGACCTTCTAATAGATTCTGCACATATCCTCTTCATTTTGTTTCTTGAGCATCTTCCATTAATATTTATGCTGGCTTAGTTTGGACTTACTCAAATTTTGCTGAGATCCTGAGTAATTTAAGGATGTTTTCAATTTTTTCCTCATAAATTTTGCAAAATTAGCCTGCTTTAACTTTCTTTGCTTTTTCTACTGTTCTTCTCTGATTTTTTGAATTTGTTTTTCTTGAAGTTTTTCATGAGTATAATTCACCATATCAATATATTTGGCAGTTGTTGGGATTTATATCTGAGGCTTAACTATAGCTGTTTGCACACTGGCTTTGTGCTTATTTACAGTATTAAAATTAGGTGATGATTTGTTAACCATGTTTTATTTGGCAGTTTAGAAATTTTATTTTTTTGGCTTTGAAGAAGAAAATTTAAATTAGATGGGTACGGTTGGAGTAAACTCCTTTTTCTTTTTAGCTAACTATTCCTAAAATTGTTGCTGTAGCAGTTTAAAATTTGGTACTTCTTTAATTTTTCTATTTGTAGCACCCCTATTTTGTTCCTTCTCAGTCTACACAGATACTTCCTCATTAGGATCCTGATGATTTTCCGACGTTTCGTCACCTTCCATCATCATTACTTCTGGTAATTTTTTCCACTGTCTTATTATCTTTATCTTATTATCAATATATAAATTCTTTTGTCTTAGTTTCTTTTTTTAATTGATTTTATCAAGCATGTATACTTCAGTTACGAACCAGGGTATTGATTTTGACACAAATTTGTATTGCTACTTGGGCTGTTTCTATTAATTTTGCTTGAATCTTTTATTAAATAGATAAGTGTTAGACTTTAAATACTGATACACCTTAAATTATTCTTCTCTTTTCTTGTTGAATTGTTGACGCTTCAATGATTTTATCTATTCAAGTTTGTTAATATAGGACTTGTATTTTTATGGGTTTAAATCAACTGGAATCGGATTCGCCTTAAATTTTTTAGTATATTATAGCTAATTTTGGCGTTACATATTCTCGACCCATTATCGAGTTTTGCGTTACATGGTGGACTCTTTTTTATTTGTTGATAAGTTAAACTCTTTGCAATAGGTTGTCAAATATCTAGTGCACTTGCGCTTGGTTTCTTTTTTAGTGCTTCCTCTGAGCCTTTACATGCTTTTAATTTTTGTTAATTTTTTTAATCTCTAATTATTCTATTCATCACAACTCTCATCATCCTGATCATCATAGCGTGCTTCCACAGTCGTATTGATAGGACCTTTTATTGAAAAATACTCTAAAAGTTCATCTTTATCAATGTAGTCTTCAGCAGAGCTGGCAATGATTCTTATTTAATCATCCAGATTTACACAAAAGTTTTATGCACCCTTTTGTTATATCCTAACAATGCCATCTTTCATCAAGTTCTTAATTCTACTGGATTATAGGAGTTCGTGGCAAATAAAGTTGGTCTTTACAAAATATTCGCAGTACTTGGGGCATCTATCGAAAATATTTTTAATTTAATCTATAATATCCTGGCTGATCATGAAGTAATTTGAAAATTTAGTAATTTATCCTCGTTAAATTAACTTATGGTAGATAGTATCGATAGTTGGCTAGGAAATGTATTTAAAATTTGCTATTATTTACTGAATTTGCTCCCATCTAATCTTTTAACTGCAGTCACATCTGTTTTCAAGCACGAATATAATCTTTTTTAACGGGATCGTCCTTTCAATTTAAGGGTATTAGATGGCCGGTTCATTGATGAGTTGTCTATTTCCATAATTATTTTTTATTTTGAAGAGAAATGGTTGCAAATTAACAGTCTCATCACCAAAGGTATCGAGCGTGCTAAATATTTATTTGAGTTCTTTCCAGCTTTATTAGTTTAGAACACATCTTTTTTTAATGTAAATATTATCAACATCATCGTAGGCGATGATGTTGGGTCTATCATAGAAAAATATATTTAAAAATTAATGGAGAGTTAGTTTGTCTTGGTAGGTATGAGCTGACTCCCTTAAAATATCTATCAATTTGAACGGCTTGATGTTGTAATACAGATAAAACAGTTTGCATTTATTGAAGAATTATATTACATTGGTAAACTAAATGGATTCTTCTTCGCTCCTTATTTAGTTAAAAATATTTACTAGCATTTACTTCTCGTCAATTCGGAAATCATAGTAGTTTTTGTTATTCTTGTTTTTTGATTTCTTTTTACTGAAAATTTGCTCATAATAATTGGTCAGATTTTGAAAATCAGGAAAAGATGTAATATTCTATGATTTCCATTCACGAAGGTCATATGTTTAGCATTTTTACTTACTTTGGTCCAATTTTACTAAATTTTTAATTGCATCATAGTCGCTATCTTCGTTATCAAAGGGGTCTTATTCAGAAAAATGTGAAGGAATACGTGCAGCTGAGTATCCTGATTTCTAATACAATAGTCTACTCTTTTCTCTGTTATGTTTATATTCTATGACTTTTTGTTTAAAATGTTATTATGCTTGGATGATCAACTGTTTATGGGGCTACACCAATCGATCAACGACTTTCTTGTAGTTATTGACCTAAATATATATAGGAATACTGTTAAGGTAAGTGAGTTTTGATGGTGCTCTAACATGAATTTAAATTTTGTTATGATTTTTATTCACTAATTTAAAAATAGAATAATTGCTAATTAAAATGGTATGATGATCATCCATAATTTGAAAATTAATCAGCTTTTCCATTGCCTAAGTATTTTTTCATTTCATCTCTAATCATGAACTAGAGCGAGTTCTATTGCACTTCTGATCTGGCTGCGTCTGTCGTATGTTAATTTTAATTAAACAACTATCTTTAATATTCGTCATTAGAAAACTCATTCAGTTTGTCACTGCAATTATACTATTTGAATTAATTATAGATTGTTTATGCTTAAATAGTCTTGCATAGATATTACTGCTATAACTTGATATTTTTGCCATTATTTTGACCATTTTGATTGTGGACACCCTCCACCTTTCGATAATAATGCAAATTTTTACCATTTTCGACTCTTACAATATGGTGATAGTTTTGCTATCTCCCCATGAGATAAATCTAATCATCTCCCTTTTGTCCACAATTCTATTTTAATTTGTTTTTGCTGATAATAACATTATGCTTTATCTTTTAGGAAGCTGAATTGGCCAAAGGTTCAGCTTAAATTATCTGATTTATTCTTTCATTATCTTTCATTATTATGAATTCATTTATCGCTGAAACAGTCTGATACAGTCTTTTGATGTCGCATTCATCGTACAAGTACATTTCAACGAGCAGCAGCCTTGCATTTATGGCGTCTGGGCATCGTAGGATGAGCTTTACTTTGACATCGTTTAACTTTATTAGGTTTGGAATTCTTTATTGTCCGAATTTTTAACAAAAACAATTCACTTTTCGAAGAGCGACACGAAGAATTTTATGCAATCTACTTCTCAAGGATTCCAAAGTGAATAGATGCTGATTTTATAGATATTTATGTTTGAAGTAATCTCTAATTTTTACTAACTATTGGGTTCGTTTATACAGTTCTAATAGCTCTATCTATAGCTCATTTGTCCAAATCTTATGTAACTGAAATCTTTCGTTTTGGAAACTACGCTTGGCTTTAAATTATTTGTTGCAACGCATGGTATCGAAGATCCGATCGAGGTGAATTTCACTAATTCTGACTTTCAAAGCCTTTTGAATCACAATGTATAATTTAATGGCAGCTTCTTCAGTAATTGAAACGCTGCATATATTGTAGACGATCTTGACAAATTTATAGAAAGTTAGACACTATTCAGTTTCAAAATTTTTGCGGCAATTCAGCAAAATGATGTACACAGATCGCATTTCTTATCGATTCAAAGGTTTGATATTCCTTTCTAATTCATACATCAAAAATCTTTCGAGCCTTCGATAAGCCTCAGTGGCAACTGCACAAACTATTGACTTATATCTATTTTTTTATCTATTTATCGAAATAAATACATTGATATTTTTGGCCCTGAATGCAATATTTAATCTTATAAAGCTGCCATTCCATAGTCACGATTGCAAAAAGCTTTTGCAACTATTTTTTTTTCGTTGTATCGTATTTCATCTTACTCTGTTTAAAATTTATTTTCGTTCTCATCGGGAGTATAGAACCTTCTTTTAGCTGTATCTGTGCCAGCTTAACTGATTGCTTTCATGTTTTCTTAAAAATGCTTCATTGAATTGGTTTTTAACTACAAGGATTTGCCATCAAGCAATGAAGGGCTAAATTTTGGATTTGCCAGAACCCTTTTAATGGTTTGGCCGTTTTCTCTTTTTTAAATTAAATTAACATATAAAACAGTTATAATCTTGAAAATATTTATGTTTGGAAGGCATTCTTTCAGCATTTAAATGCATTAAAGAATTTCTTACTGATTTGGTATTAAATCATCTATTAAGCTTTGTTAGCTCTGATAAGACAGCTTTTAGTTGTGGTTAAATTCAAAAGCATCAGGTTTCTGCTAAATTTTGTTTTTGTAGGCATGCAGAGTGATGGCTATTTTACTTTCTTTATTCTCATTATTAATAATATCTTATTCATTTTCCTTAACTAATTATTCATTACTTTGGATCTATTAAATTTAATCTTGATCCAGTTCATATTTTTTGTTATTACTATGTGGACATTCTTATTGAATGCTAATTTACTGATTCTTATCATCCACAATAAAGGTCTTACATGGGTTAACATTTTATATTCTTTTATCTTAATTTAATTGTAGATGTATGGATTTTTTTTCTTATTGATCGATCAATTTACATTTCTTTTCATTTTGTTTTGTTTGTGATTTTATTTTCTTAATTTTAACGTCTTTACGAATTACTTTGTTATTTTATTTTGCTTAATGTTGATCCTTGAACTTGGTCTTTTCTTTTAATGGTGTTTTTCTTTTTGATGATTTTGATGCAATCAGCATGGTTTTCTTTTTGGCCATGAAAAGAAAGCTTTCGAATGGTAAAGCACCTTAATAATCCTCTGATATGCAGACCGTGAATATTTATAGATAATTTAAACTATTTTTGTAAATATATTTTATAAAATTTGATTTTTATATAATTAAGTGATTTTTGCATATTATAGCTTTAATGCACTCAAGCAATAATAACTAGTGTTATAATTCTTAATAGGCAATAAGAATTGATGTTGTCAACAATCACAAGACTTCACTTTAAAAGTCCAAATCAGAGTCTTAAAAGTCAAATGCATTAATTCTTGTGGTATTTCCGAATTCGAGTTTTTCTCCATTTCTTGCCAAAACTCCATTAACAAATTTCAATAATTTTTCATACGATAACAAAATTGGGGATTTTTTGAGATAGGAACTCTGCATATACAAATAATTACCTGTGCATGGTGAGTATTTAAGAGGTTTTTCAGCCGATTTTATAATTCATCGAATTTAGTTTTATAGTACGAGCATTATTCTTCAATTTTTTTTATCTTAACTGAGCCTTGCTCTATTTATTTTTCATACTGCTCCAATCTCCTTTTTGCAAGTTCACTAAGCTCTTCCTTAAGGTTATTATCGAGCTAAAGACGATCTTTAGTTGGAGAAGACAAGAGAGGCTTATATAAAGTTGCATTTAGAGTACCTTTGCAATCTTCATATTGATCAACGATGGGATTAATGGTGAGAATGATATACTTTTGTGAATAAGAGGATTGAAGTACATCAGGCAGTTTTGAATAAAGAACATTGTTGTAAAAAGTTGTTATTATTTACTTTTATCTCATTGGGATTTGCGTCAGACTGCTTGTCGCAATTTAAAGAATAAAATCTTTAATTTGAAGATTAAAATATAGAATTCTTGGTTTTTCAACCTTTTTGCTTAAGAGATTTTTCTCACTTTTTCTATTGTCGCTGGTATTTAGAGTCATGAGCTTTTTTAGAAGACTTAGAACTTCTTCTCGGCCAACAGCTTGCTATTTCTGAGCCATACTTTACTATTAGGATTTTTTAATTAAAACTGCTTCTAATTAATCGTAAGATGCTTTTTGAACTTTTTCCTTTAAATAATCAAAAAGTTTAGTGATAATTCCTGCCATAATAGATTTTTTAGCCGTTCCTACATCAATAATAACATACTTTTTCCTCCATAAATTAGGATTGAATGAGGATAATCGTCTTAGCAACCTTGAATCTTGGTGACAATGTTTGTAATAATGACCGAAGAATCGTGTGAGACAGCATCAACTTTATGCTTTGTGGCTCCAAGTGCTTTCTCAAAACATCCGTGCCTTGATGATTTGAGCATTTTTAAAGCATTCATTTCTTAGTTTAACTAGATAAAAGGACTCATATAGTAAGGTTTAGTGAGAATTACACAACCAAAATAAATTTTTAAGGCATTGGAATTGTCCTCATCTCCCTTTTTGCTCTTTTAAGGGCATACAGTCAATCTCGATTCTGATAATTTTAGCTTATAATCTTTTAGGGTATTTTAAAGTCTTGCTATTTTTTCTTCATATTTCTTAATCTTCTCCTCCCATTTTTATTTTTATCTCTCCAGAGCAGTTTCAGCAGTATTATTTCTTTGCGTCTTTTTAGCCTGCCTTTAATTTGCTTACAATCTTTCTTTATAAGACGTTGCCATCTAATCCAATTATTTAGTTTTTTGTTTAATTTAAATGTTTTAATTCTTCTGCCTCTTGACGATGTCGTTTAGCTCCAGTAGTTTTTGCTCATAGTTAAGAATGATTTCTGATTTATCAGTAATTTAATGCTTGAGATCATTGACTTCTTGTTTTTTCTGTTCCAATTCCTTGACCTTCAAATCTATCTCCTGCTAAAATTATCTTTTTTTAATACTAAACTCTTGGCTAAGTTTGCGATACTAATTATTTTTATTTTTCATATCCTCCTCAAACTGTCTTAGTCTGCTTTCACTGCCATTATCTACATTTTTATTTGACTTGTTGATTTCAGCCTAAGTGATAAACTTTTTACTTTAAGATTGCTTATCTCGCTCACTAATTGATTGTTTTCGGCTTTAAGTAATTTATACATCTTTTCTTTGTTAATTGATTCCTCCTTTAACTTACGTATCTACTGCTCTTTTTTTTGCGATTCCTCTTCTAAAAAATTTTAGAGATTTTTGCACTCTGAACGATAACTGATCTATATAACCGAAAATACTTTTGAAATTCTTTTTCTTGGCTCTATAACTTCTCTCTCAGTTCCTTTAATTCTTGTTCAGCCATTATTTTCTTATGTGCAATAAAATCTAATATGATTCAAAATCACCTATTTTTTTCAGATTTGAACCGGAATGCATTATTTTCTGTAGTTTAGGGGGCGACTTGGAAATTGTTTATTTTTAATATTACTTGCGATTATTTCCACAGCTGGTTTATTGGTGTAGCTAATTTAGTGAAGAATAAACAAAATATAGGCATGTTTAATAATAAAAGTCATAGCAAATTATTTAGAGTCTGCTGTTTGAAGTCCATCATAAATTATAGAATATTGTGGATTCATAAATTACTATAATTAAAATATTTCATGATTTCATCATTCAACATAACTAAGAATCTGCTATTCAAAATCGAGTATTTTACAGCCAAATCACGCAGGCAAACTACCCCCAATCTCATAAAAAATCCTGTGCTATCCTAAAGAGGGATCATAAAACCTCCCATTAAATCTTATGCTTACAACTTGCCAGAAGATCTACCAAACCGCCATCTTTATTGGAATAATACAATTCAAAATAAAATTCGTAGAAAAGAGTATCATGCTCATCGTCTGTATAAAATGGGCATCAAACCTATTCATAATGAAAAGGGATAACTTCTTTTTAATCGCACTCAAGAAGAAATTTTATATGAGCTTTCAAGTCTTAAGTTACTCAAACAATCCATTGGTAGGACCCTCGTTAATTTGAGAGAAATTGCTTTGCGGCATCCCTAAGTCTTAAAAAATGGAGATAAGGATATTGTGTACTGGGCACTCGAACAGGTAAATCAACGAAATTTGGGGTCAATGAGTCGGTACGATTTCTCTACATACTGCTTTTTGAGATATTTATTAAAGGCTAAGCCAACAGCCAATCTGTTAGTGCATATGTATAAATGGATTGAAGGAGAAGTTGAAAAGCCAACAGGTCGTTTGAATCCTAGCTTTTTCCTGGCTAATCTAAAGTATATCTTCAGCTAGAATTATCCAGCAGAGTATAATGATATCCTTTATAAAAAGCAAATTGAATTTAAACTTTTCGAGGATACTGATCCCACAAATAAGCCTCTGGAATAATTGCTGCCCAAACTATTTTCAGATGCTGAGTTAAAGAGTTTAAAAGAAGACAACGACTTTAAGATTTAATCTTATAAATTTTTGATGACCATTCCTGGAGGAAAAAAACTCTACGACCGTTTGTAAGCAGTTTGATTTCATGATTTACAGCAATCAAAATGCTACTTTAATTGAGAATATTTAAAACAAATATATTTGATGATAAAAGAGAATCCTTTTGATTAAATTTAATTTCCCATAGAAATATATTAACCTTATAAATAATTTATCATTGCCTTTTTAAAATCAAATAATCAACAGGAAAAGACATACTTATAGATAAAGTTTTTGAATCTGTCATAATATTCTTCAGGGTTTTTGCAACTGATATCGTTGAACATTCCTAAAAATGTGTTTTAAAAGACCTTTTTTGTTGTATACTCGCTTAAGATGTCGATTATTCCGAAAAAATAGATTTCTTTCTTGTTATTACTCATCACCTATCTGCTTTTATTCTTTTATTTTGGAAACAAAGATATCTCACGGCGCTGCACGAAGTCATTGGCTGTTGTGTTGTGCACTCCAATCAATAGACTGTATTAAATGATATCATGGGCTTTGAGGAACTCTGCATCCCTCAAAATTTGTTTGTATATCCTAAATTAAGAGCAAGATACTTTTCCTTGAGGGAAATATTGATATCGAAGGCGCGATTGTGATTATGAATAAGATCCATATCCTTAAGCGCAATGTTTTTGTTGAAGATAGTATGACTAAAGAGGTCTTCCTCATTCACAAGCGTTTGCCGATTGTGAGTGGCGCCTTTAATGTCGTATCTTAATTATGAGGAAAGATACCTTTCATCGATTTAGACCTCACGATCAAAGACATTTCCAATCACCATAAAATAGATTTGACGATTACTGCTCTTGTTTTTCATCTTATACAGTCCATAGATCCGCATTAAGTAGGTTTCAGGATTGTTTTTTATATAAGTGACGTAACTTTATACGATTTCCCGTAGCTTTTTATATTATTAACGACTTATAGACTTTACAATAATTTTAGAGTCCTCGGTATAGTACATGAAACTACCACTCTTACCTGAATATCATTGGATATAACCTTCAGAGGTCTGATCTGAAAGAGTAGATAACTTGCCCATAAGGAGGTTGCCAATAAGATTTTAAAGTCCAAGACTCTTAAGAAATTGATTATTATCAATATTGAAATATTTTCTTATGTAGTAAAATATTTTCGGGGAATAGTCAACAAAGATTTAACTGATCTCCTTTATTGACTTGTCGTTTCTTTTGTATATAAGTTCATGGTAATATTTGCAATGTATATCTTCCTATGTGAATTCGATTTATTCGTTGAATTTGTAGTAATGCGATTTTAGACTAAGCCTAATTCCTCGATAAGTTAAAGAGTACCCAGCATCATGTTTAACATCAGGTTCCAATTTTAATGTCCGAAATAAATTATATTTCTACGCTTGCTTGTCGGGCGTGTGATGTTCAGCAAAGTCTGTTTCCTTTCTTGCTCGATGAATGATTTGCGAGATTGCTTCTAGCTGCCTAAGTGTCCTCCTCCTTGCTTATTGGAAAACAGCTTAGCAGAAATTTCACTTAGCTGTTCGAGCTTATTAGCTATTATTTCATAAATATTATCCCCCTCCTTTACAATTTCTTTTTACAGCTGTTGCTGACTCAAATATGGAATAGTATCCCTAAAGTTGTATTCTTGGTCGCCTTTGAGTTGAAACTCCTGCGTACTAATGTAGTTAGGTCCTTTCACTGAGGACATATCCTGGAAAATATTTTTTGCTTCATAATTATCGATTGATTCTTCTTCTGCATAAAATAATTATAACCCTTAAACTCATAAAGAAGACTCTCGATTTAATTATGCAATAATTTAATGTATTATTAAATCTGATCTATTTTGAATTCGTTACTGCTGTTCCGCACAGAAGTATAATACTGCTTTGCGATATCATGAGCTGCTAAGTTAGGTGTATTATTGAAGAAATCATACCAATTGAATGTCTGTTCGTATTTACCTAAATACTCTTGAAAAGTGATGGATTTATTTTCGGAAATACCCAATTTTAAGCATATGAGTTCAATTGATTTGGCAGTAGATATCTTTTCTGCAGTCAAAAAATTCCAGACAAAGGAAATCTCACTGATTATTACCTCAATATCATCGTAGTTGATAAAGCCTTTGCGCTAGCGGTCAAGGTAATTAAAGCTCAATTCAGCCTTCTCTTCAAAACTACCATTGTTTATTTTGTCTAAAAATTCAACGAACTCCTCAAAAGTGCACTGATTTAGATAAACTATACGTACGATATTGTTGTAATAAGCTTAAATATGCGGTTGCTCAAATATTCAGCATCGCCGACTCCCAATAAGCCCATTGATTTTTTAAATTGATCGACTGTCATACAACCATCCTCGCTGTATAAAGCAAAGGGAATCTTTATCATTTACATTTCTAATTTATATTCAAAATACCTTCTTGACTAAAGTGGATTTCACGATCTTATTTTCTCATTAATTTCTTTCGGACAAATTTGAACAACCCGTAAAATTACTAATAGTTACATGATAAAAAATAAGATAGAATTATTGTCACACTATTAGGCTATCAATAATTGCAAGTATTTTGCATAGATAATAAATTAATTAAGAGGGAGTTTCTTTTTGTTCTATAATCAATGTATAAAGGAAGAAACTAAACTACTCAAATTTGGGAATCGCCGAAGCGTAGTTAAATATATCTCGATTCTGCCTACAAACAATTAGTAAGACAAGAGCACAAGACTATGGCTTTAAAAAATAGGACAAATGTGCTCAGTATTAACCAAGATCATATCTTACGGCAGGTTTCAAATAATCAAAATAAGCTATCTTAACTTGAATCAATCAAAGGCATCAACGCTCTTTAAACGGCCCAGGTATTTTCAAACATATTTTAGATGAACCAAAATCGAGAAAGGAAGAATCAAATGATGGAGGAGAGACGCCTGTAAAATGAAAAGAGGAGAGAGCGCCATGAAAGTCAGATGAACACCATATCAGAAGAAAAAAATAAAGATAGGAATATAATACAGGAAGAAGCCTTTAAAATGAGAAAGGAAAATAACAGACTCATTGAATTCAATAGACAGATGGAAATACAAAAAAAGAAAGATATTCATAACTAAATTCACGAGGATATCATGGAAAGTAGAACTACTATAAAAAATTTCTTTACTCAAAAACATGAATCCATAGTATTACAGACCAAGGAAGAAATCAAAAAACTTAATAAAAAAAGAATTCATGAATAACTCACAAACTAAAGTGAATCGGGAAAACTTGTAACTGAAATGGAGGCTCAAATCAAGGAATTAAAGAGCAATCTACGAGCTAGTCGAATCGGCTTTGAATTGGAGCGTAAATAAGCGCAATTCCGTCTAAAGAGAGGCTAATCAGAAGAGGTACACCCATTGGTCCGCAAAATTGAGAGTGTGATCAGCAGATATACCAAGTTTCTATGATTTGTATAATAATATATGAGTAATTTAATACTGGCCTTAGTTCCAATACTCGTCCTTTTCGGGGCCATCAACACCATCCGTATCCACCTATTAATCAAGAACTCAAGTTACAAAATATACAAGTTGATGACAATACGCAGGCGAAATTTTTCCATCCATTTATGCAGACTGTTTGCATGCTCATAGGAGAGACTTTAGTTGGGCTACTATATTTGATCCAGTACTTAAGATAAAAGAAAGAAAAAATGTAATACATTTTTAAGGAGAAAAAACCAGCATCTGAGTGGCTTATTATTCTTCCAGCAGTAATGGATTTGCTCTCTACCTTGCTGAGTTATACAGCTCTCAATATGGTTGATAGTTCTGTTTGGCAAATTTCGAGAGGAGGTAATATTATCACAACTGCTCTTCTTTCGCGCTGTTTTCTTAACAGAATTTTTAGTTCAGTGTCAATTCTTGGCTGCGTTTTAGCTTTTCTGGGGATAACAAGCGTGCAAGTAGTCGCTGTCGTGTACGGAAGTAGTTCAGGAGGTCAAGACTCAGCAAGTTAAATTATCGGAGTTGCTTTGCTTTTGGCATCCATTGCATTTAATAGCTGTGGATTAGTCTACGAAAAATGGATTTTCAACAAATACGAGATGAGCCCACTAAAAATGGTATTTTTAGAGGGACTATTTGGATTGATTCTCATGGGCCCCCTCACTTTTGCTTTTCAGTATATTCCCTGCCCATGGAATGATCATAGCCAGTGTGTGAAGGTGGAAGACAGTTATTATCTTTAAAATATTTCCAATTTTTGGAGGGAGATTAACAACAGCTAATTTCTATTTTTGCTCAGCATTGGGCTTATTCTATCTATTGCAATTTCTGTGCCCATAGCTGTCACAGTTTCTAAAAAAATATCTCCAGTCTCTCGATCTTTGGCTGATGTGTGTAGAACAGTCTTGATTTGGCTGTTTGGCATAATAATGACTCTTACTTATGGAGTGGATCGTGAGTAATATCATTTATAGAGTACGAATGTGGTAGTGAATATTTTGAAAGGGATTGGCTTCTTAATTTTAATATTTGGAACACTGCTCTATCATTAATTGATTTCGTTACCTTGCCTAAAAAGAAAATAAGCTCATTAAAGCATGTAGTCGCTTCTCCTAACATAATCATCATCAACTGGGTCCTGCTTAAAAATTAACACTAAGTGATGTTCTTATAATTTAAACCCTTATCTCATGATATTTTAAAATAATTAATCCGTTTAGTTGCTCAATTTAAATCAAAAATTAATTAATACAGATTTGAATCTATATTTATAATTAATTTATAAAGTTGAAGGATATTAGATGATGATAACTTAAGCACTGGTCTCTGATATATGATTTGTAACAATCCAACTCTGATCAATCCTTCACCTCTTCATCTTTGAATTCATTTCATTTTATTTAAATTTTATCTTTCTGTAGACTTCGGTCATGTTGAACTTTATTCGAACCAAACCAAAAAATTGTCAAGGCATAATTTCTATAATAATTAGGTTGTTATCTGATAGCTGAGATAGAAAATAGTTAGTATATGCATAATCCATTCATAAAATCAACGAAGTTTAATAAAAACGACTTGTTTTACGGAAACACTCTTGCTCTCACCAAGGAAAGACAATAACCATACAAAATCAGAGAGTCATGCAAGGAACCGAAAATATTAATCTCAATGCTCAGCAAATAAAAAACAGTAAATAGTGCAGGCTAAATAAATGAAGAATTAAATTTTTTAAAGATTAATGGGCACTAAATCATATCAATGAATAATCATTAAAATATTAAAAGAAAATCGCACTCAAAAAATAACACAAGGATTAAAGAGATTTTAGAACAATCCAATGAAAAGATAGACAAAATTATAAGTAGTGGGAATAAGGAAAAAATATTTCGAGAACTCAAAAGAATGAAATTAAAATAGGATAAGTGCGAAGAGAAGCTTGATTACACTAAAAGTTATCCCAATATTATGACTGAGCAAGAGCTAATTCAGCCAGAAAGATTAGGCACTACAGAGCAGGTCAATTTATTGCCTGAAATAAATCAGAAATAAATAGCAGCTCTCAATGATAAAAATCCTCAGCACAAATTAATACCCCGTCAATCCCAAAGATAAAATTATAGCATGATTAAATATAGCAAACGAAGGGAGACGGTCGTTGACACAACTCTTCATCGATAAAAGCAAGGCAACAATGAATAATTTAGTAAAAATAAACAGGAAGTCAAAAAAATGATCAATTTTATGCAATATCGAGAGTTTCAAATGACAGTTTGCTTAACAAATAGAATTATTATCCAGCCCTAAGAGGAAGCTCAGTACAAAGCCTATATTTGTAAAGGCAATAATGGATTACTCGTAAAGAGTATTATAAAAACAAGACCTTGGTGGTCCTTTAAAAACGTTACAGATATTGAAAGTTGTCATTTAGTTTGGACCGAGTGGAAGAGAAATAAGTCAATAAATTTATTGCCAGAGCATCAACATATAAATTCACTAAAATAAGAATACATCCCTCATATACTTAATATCAAATCAACGAATCAGGAAATACGAAAAAAAACTGAAAAAAAATATTCTAATTTTGCAAAAATAATTGGCAAAAATACTACACTTTTCAATTAATACGATGAGTCAATGCTCAATGAAAATTATCTGAATTTTACCCCAAAGTTAAATAATAGACACTTTTAATAAAATTATTAAAAATATTTGAATAAATAAGAATTTTAACTAATACCGAAAAAGTGTGACAAAAAAATGGTAAATCATGTCCCTGGATGTCTACATCTTCATTCTAAGAAATTCCTTTTCTTATCGATGTCCAAATATTACTCCAAGTAAATGTTACATTATCTAGACTTGGAAAAGATGTATTTAGCGTCATACCAGTTACGTTTCTAATTACCAAAGGCATTACAGATCCATAGTTTTAAAAATTTAGTAAGTATTTTGAAGAACTGAGTCAAAAAAATAAAGCTTCAAAAACTATCACCAATATATGGATTTTGAAACCAGGAGAAAATTCAAATCGGGGAAATGGAATATAGGTAGTTAGCTCTATCAATGAAATTAAAAATATTGTAGGTCAAAAATGTAGTTCTAATCGCACTATTATTATCCAAAAATATATGTAGAATCCTTTTCTATATAATAAACGCAAATTTGACATCCGCTGTTATATTCTGATAACTTGCGTCAGTGGCTTGATCAAAGGGTATTGGTTTGAGGAAGGATATGTTCGTACTACTAGTAAAGAGTATAATTTAAAAAATTTATAAAATAAATTGATTCATCTCACCAATGATGCAATTCAAAAGAAAGGTGACTAGTATGGCAAGTTCTAAGGATTTAATAAGGTCTCTTTTGCCGATTTGGAAAGATACATCGAGATCAACACGGAGATCAAGTTTAAAACGATTTACGATAGAATTAAAAGATTAGCCACTGAGTTAATTATCTCTGTGGCTAGAAAACTCAATCCTCATCATAAATAATTCACTTTCGAAGTATTAGCTGTTTAATATAGACATTTGGGTTAGATTTTATGTTGGATGACCAACTCAATCCTTATCTCATCGAAGCAAATTCAAACCCATGTTTAGAAGTTGATGGTAATGTGCTTGCAAGAGTGATTCCTCCAATGATTGAGAATGTTATAAGAGTTGCTATTGACCCAATCTTTCCTCCTCCTTTCTCAGAGTCTGCTCGAAGTAAATTTAGCCCTGGCAATACTTTCTAAGCCAATAGGTTACTTTTGGTTTATGATTCTCTTCATGATTACCCAACCTAATAATCACAGGATGTGGAAATAGTGGACAAATAATGTGAATAGTTTGAGGGAGATGTTGATTAATAATGAAATTCAAAGATAAAAAAATACATTTAAAATTGAACTATTTAAAATGACGAATTTTTTATATTATTATTATCTTATATCTTTTTTGATATGTTTTTTTAACGATTTATAATATCTAAAAAAATTACTTAGGTTATATTTCATGATTTTAAGTTAGTTTGGGATTCATAAAGTTAATATTTATATAGTTGATATTTTAATCAGACGATTCTAAACTTCGGTCTCAAAATAAGAATCAAATATCATAACCAATTATGAAAGGGTAGTTTATTCATTTTTTATAAGCAATCGCACCATCTAATTAAGCCTGTCAGCCTTATTCTTCTTTAGACTTTAGATTTAGTTTCTTGTTAGTTTGATCCTTTAATTTAAATATAAGCTGATCAATTTTTTACTTGAATATACAAATGTATTGCTACTATTGATTGTGAATGTAATCTGATTAATTTGTCATACTCCAATCAAAAGTGACTGAGCCGACTGATTTGTAAATCTAATTATTTTTTCTTGCAGTTGTTGATTTGATGATGAATATTGATAATAGATGTATTTTATTGTGTGTTGAGGGTTATGAAGTATTTATTGGTCCATGTTTGATAAAGTGTAAAATGGTGGCAATATTAAATATTAATATGCAAATTGCCAAGAAATGTGTTCATTTTAGCAAACCAATGCCAACAATTCTGGTTATGATCATTCTGTCTAAGGGCTCTAATTAGTTAAAAAGAAAATTGACCAAAGAACGCACCGATTGATGTGATAGATTGTATTCTTGATCGATAGATAATATTTTCCATGAAACTCTCTTCACATCGAAGAACGATCGTTGTTGTGCTAATCCTTCATAAAAACAGAATTGGAGGAGTCGTTAGCAATGAACCTCTCAGGATTGTAAATATTTCATAATTTTAAGAACTTATGGTAATCAGCTATCATGGTCAATTCTCTTATGTTTCCTCCTCCAACTATCACCAGAAGCATGTCATGTTGGATTTTGATCTTATGATACTAATTTAATTAAATATACAATTGATAACCACTCCTAATGGGTCAGGATATGTCATTATAACTTCGTGAGCAAAGCCTATTGACGAAAATTATGCTGAAAGAGGAAGAGAAGACCATTTAGCATATTGAGGGATAAAAATTAGAAGTAAATAGACCTATCAATCAAGTAAAGGCGTTTATATATAGATGGGAGATACAATTATGCATTATGCTGCCTATAAATCACTGAAACAGCTAATCAAATATCTTCTCAATCGAGGTGCTAATCCATATCTCCTAAACAACATATATATTTAATAATTTAGAGAAGTTTAGCATCGGTTGATATAGCAATCCCTGAGGTTCGAGAGTGGATCATAAAGTAGTATAATTTTTTGATAGTGGAGCGAGAGAGATTAAAAGAGGACAAAAACAATAAATTGCAGGGCTCCAATATAATAAAACATAAAAGCAGTTAAATTTGATTCCCTATTAATATATCAAATAAATAAATCATATTTTGATGCATATTCATCAAAACGAAGGCAAATTCCTTTATATTTCAACATTCAAATTATGTTGAAACTATGGCTAAAAATTTATTATCATTATAACTTATGAGAACTTGATAAAAGATTTATTTCGCTTAGATTAATTGATTGGTCAGCTTGAAATATAAAAGGAGTGGAGAAAAAATTTATTTAAGTCAAATAGAAACAGGTCAAGTAAGCAATTTAAGAATTATTTAATTTAAATTAATGAAGTCAAATAAAATCATTGATAACGAGTACGAGGAGCAAGTCAAATTTACTGAGCTTTCTTTTAACTTTGAGGAATCAATGAAGTTGGAAGGCCTTCCAGTCTACATCAAGTACAAGAATTGGTTGAAGGATAATGGAGCTGTCATGGATCCTAGAATACGCTACCCCAGCTATTTTGGCCCTGCCCAAAGAGGAGTGGTGGGAATAAGCCCCTGCAAATCCATTTAAAAAAAAAAATCAATTATTGCAATTCCTTATAATTTGATGATCACAATCAACACTGTGAAAGCAGTCGAAGAGTTGAATGAAATTATTAAATAAAATACCACTGTATTTCGAGTTGATGATGATGCTGCTCTTCGGATGTTGATTCTTTTTGTGAGTCATGAACTAGTGAAAGGGGAAAAATCATTCTATTAACCCTATTTTGCAATTTCTAGTTCAGAACATCTACAAGGGTGGTCTAATTGGACTCTTTATATGCTGGAGCATCAAGGACTAATCTCCAATATAAAATAACGAAAATAAGCCTGTGAAATGGAATTTATGAATTTTTTGCGAATATTCCGCCGGTATGAGAAGGTTTTCCCGCAAAATATTAGCAACACTGAATATAAATCAATTTTTGAGAGGGCCTACTCTTTCGTTACAACTAGGGCTTTTGGATGGTCACTGCCTTCAATTTCTCTGATTCCCCTCGCCGATTCATTGAATCATGGTAACCTAAGATATGTAAATCATTACTTAGTTAACCTCGACAACTAAAAAAATTAAACAAAAGGTCAAAATTATTCCAAGTACGGAAAGAGAGTTAATCTAGTTATCTTAAAGGACTAGAGCTTAAATTTAACAAGCCAGGAGCTTGCACTACTACGTCAAGAAGGAACCACCAAAGTGGCCAAATTTGTTGAAAAGCATCGCGAACTTATTCTTCAAAGTCAGTCTTTACAAGGTAATTCAAGCTAAAAAATCATTAATTTGAAGTCAACGTCTGACCTACGGAGCAAACAGTTTCATATTTTGCATCAACAATATAAAGCTGGAATCCATAAATTACAAAATCTACATTTTTGTGAGTCTTCATGCTCCGAGGATAATGACACTGATGAGTAAGAGCTATTCAATAGATAGCTTGAAAATTAAAACTTTAAACTTAATGACCGAGGAAGAGTGATAAAGGAGGAGAGCAAGAAAAAGGAAATTAAAAAAATATGGAAATTGTATTATGACAATGTGGAAGATGACTAAGATGAGGAAGCGGAAGAGGAATAAAAGCCAGTTGGCAATAAATAACTTAAGAATTAAATAGAATCCATGCTTTCCAAAGAGAATTATTCAAGTTCGGTCTCGAGTGAAGAAACATAAGAATAGGATTAAACCTTTGACTGGATGGAATCCACAAATAATAGTAAAACATATTTTGTGATGAATTCCAAAGAAATTATACGTTAAAACTAACAGATTTACAACTTTTATGGTCGCAGGTCTAATAAATTTTTACTGGCTGGCTACAATTTTGTTATGAAAGATAATATTTATGACTCTTATCCCCTAAAAATTAGACTTGATTCAAGCTTTAATACAAAAGTAAACGTATCGAAACTAATTGAATTCAGGTAAAAAAAAGATCTCTCGATTCGAAGTCGTTAATTAAAATTGAAGAGATACTTGATTAGCTTCGATTTAATTAGCATCTGTCGCAGCTATGTTATTCTATGGACAAAGAAAGAATGGAAAAATTGTAGACTAACTATACCCTTTGATCGATAAGTGGAATTTAAAACTCTCGAACTCTATCAAGAAATTATTAGATTTATACTGAATCAGTTTACAACCTCAATCGAGGAAGATTAAGAACTGGAAGAAAACACTAAGCTGAAATATGAAGAAAGGACAGCAATTATTTTAAGGGGAGAGTATAAGAAAATACTGAAGGGACAAGATTTATTAATAAGCAAGTGTCAAATGTACTTAAAAAAGTGGAAAATAAAGGATATTCAAAATTTTGAGGAGATTGATATGAAGTGGATTAAGAGAATAAAATCATATCTTATCACTCTTGAACAAGCAACCTCCCTCTGATTAAAATAATCTAATATCTTATAAGGATTAGCAAATTAATCTTCATTTTCATAGGTTATAATCATGTCAAATATTAATGAAATTTTGAAATATATTCACATAATCATTATTAATTACGAAGTCTTAGCATACGAAAAACCGCCAGATCATTAATTTACCCAATAAATATTAATAGATTTTCAAAGTATTGTACGAACTCTTCCTTTAGCAAAAGATTGAATTAGGCTTTTACATTTTTTAGTTATCTTATCAAATTATTCATCCAATTTCGAGTGTTGTCTCCGAAACTGAGCTAAAGATAGCATTGTTTAGTTTCTTTTGCCAAAATTCCAAGGAAAGTTATCAGAGCACTGTGCACCACATGAAAAAAGTAAAGTTATTTTTATGAATGTTCTGCCAATTCTAAATTAATCAGTAATTACGATTCAACATATAGGGGCGATTTTTTGAAAATGTTTAAATAAATTCTTCAATCAGCTTAGGTTTGAACTCCTCCTGGAAAAAAATAGATTTTTGATGAAAGTTTTACTGGATGATTTCTTTGGAATATTCTAAATTACTTAAATTTTGGCCTATTTCTTTGATCCACTCTTTTATGATGGACTATGAGCCGAACGTACTTGCTATTTTGGGAGTAAAACTGTCACTCTTACTTTCATTAGTTAAAATATAATGGGTTGACTTTTTAAGGTCTAGTACAAATTAAGCAAAAAGTGAAATTGGCACCACTGGAACAGCCTTCTCCTCTTCCTCTATAATTTTAATTAAATTAATTTAATCCATATTATGAGAGAATGTTCTGGCAAAGGGAACAATATCAATCGGCTTCTGATTTCCTTCTTTATTCGATTTTTGATTGGAACTGCTGTAAATATACTATTTTAAAGAATTTTCAAAATATTATTTGCATAAGTTTTATAGTTGTTAGACTTCAGCATATAGTTCCAGCATTGTTCGATATAAGTTATCATTGTCGGCTTTGAGCAAATTAATATGATTAATTAAACACTTTTTTTGTTTTTCATACTCCGTTAAACTGAACTCAATCTATTTGACAATTGAAAGCAGCTATCTTTAATAGGCTTTCAGCTTACAGTATTACTCTGTCAGTATCACTTGACTTATTTTGGTTATAGTTGCCTCTGCTTTTTCTAAAAGATTAGTTTCATGAGTCCAAAAGAGTTTGTTGTCCAAGTGAAGTACAGATTGCCAAGATTTATTTGGATTTGATTTTAGTCTGATTTGGTTGAGATCATCTTGATAAAAAGGCTTAGATATTGCTTTTTTAGTCTCTTTCATGTCATGTCCATGGATAAAAAGGTTGAAGCCTTCATTTTGACTTTGATCTTAGAGTGTATGATTGGTGAGAAATTGTAAAGAGTAAGGATGTTAGGAAAGACTTTAATTGTCATGATCGCTTTCATGGTGGGTATGACAAGAGATAGAAGTTGTCATAGTGACTCCATGAAGAAGTTGGTCTTCTTCTTTGTTGGCAGCATAATTTGACATCGTAATTCAAATATTATTATAAAATTAACGTATTTGTGTCAATAATTAAAGTAAAAGTATATTAAATATCAGCAATTATTAGTTCTATAATGTAAATATTTTGTATCCTTCAAGATGTATAATCAGACTCCTCTTCTTCATCGGAATCGCTAATGGAAGAAGATCCATCCTCGTTATTGTCAGAATTGGGGATGAGGTCGTCGTTGATGATTTTAATCTTTCTTGGCCTTCCTCTCTGTCGTTTTGGTCTATTGGAATCCTCTTCTTTAGCATCTTTTTTCATATCTTTTTCACTAAATTATAATAAGCATACTATATTATTTATTAGTCATTGAAATCGACCTGTCCGTTCAAAAAATATTCATGGTACTTTTACATGATGTATTTGACCTGATTCAAGTTTTATTTGGATAACTCGTCACTGTTTTCAAAGATATTTTTTATCTTATTGTAGATGGCATAGAAAGAGTCGAAATCTTCCTTCTAAAAATGCCTTTTCTTTGCTTAATAAGTAAGGAGGGGGATTTTATTGGCAATTTTTTAGTAATATTTCACTGAAATTTTAACTCTGCGATCGTCAAAGTTGAGCAGTTCCATCAGTTCAAAAGGCATTTTGCAGTTTTTGCATTCGTATCCTGGAGTTATATTCTAATTTTTGCAATTTCTGCAAATCTTCTTTTCCTTAAAATATCGATTGGGCTGGGCAGTATTAATAACGGTGGTCCGCTTCATATCGTTGCGCCTCATCCGTGACATCTTCTTTTTCTCGTTTTCCTCTTTATCAATGTCTTCTTCAGGATATTCGTTATTAAAGCGAATTGGTTGATAGTTGCGATTGTATAACTGATCATCCAACATCTATCGTTCCTATGGTGTTTTTTGTTTAGTATGGGTTTTGATGTGCTGCATGATCTGCGATAGGATTTGTTATTTCATCTTTTCGGCATAGTCCGCTGGTAGATTTAAAGTGTTGACTAACTCTCTCGAAAAATCAGTCGGGGAAAGCTTATCCTTTGAAAGATCCCAGTCGAACTTATCCTTGATGATGGTGTTTTAATCTAATGGAATGTCAATATCAATGGATACCAATTTTTTATCTTCAGTCAATCTCCTCAAACCTAGCTTGGGGCGACTTTCTCTCTCCCTGAGTCTTTCCTCTTTGGTGTATTGTTCTATGATGAAGGGCATAATTTCTTCTTCGTTTTGCATTGGAATCTTTTACTCAGTCATTCAACTTATCAATATTCATTATTATTTGGAGGCAAGATTAGTATTTATCTTTTTATATACAGGTTGCTCAAAGTCAAAGTAATTATGAATAGTCAATTACAAAGTATTTCTTTTGCATTGACTGTGTTAACATGTTCAAATCATAATTCATGCTAATTGTGCAAGGATGAAATATATATTTAAGATAGTGAAATGTCTGACAGTGATTCATCCAGTTCGAAAGAGGCCAAAATTGCAAAACAAAAAAGTAACAAATCAATCCAAAAGCAAATTAGTGTTGTCCAAGTCGTCCAGCCACTTCCTCAAACAAAATCCGTCATTGAAGATCCCACCGCATTATACGATTAAAATCGCAAATTAAGACGAAAACTTAAATAACTTTCCATTCGTTTGGATGAAGAGTTAGAAAAGGCTGCAGAGAACAAACTGAAACAGGCCAACCAAAAAAATGGTCATCCAGTCAGCCTGGAATCTCATAGTTTGTAACTGCAAAACGCATATAAAATGATTTAGCGTCTTCAAAAGACAGTGAAGGACTACGAAAGTAAAGAATCATATCAAGTAACTTTAAAGAGAGTTATGGATTTGTAGGGAATTATAAAAAAGAAAGAAGCAGAAAACGATTAATTAAAAACATAAGTGAAGACTCTTAAGAAAATAGCAAAAGACAAAGATAGGCATATTGAGTAACTAATTTAAAATTCAAAAAAAATGAGCAATCCTACTGAAGACCTTGAAAGGATTAACAAGCTAAAAACCAAAATGAAAAAAATATTTGAATAGAATTAGATTTTGAAAAAAAAAGAGATGCAAAAGCACGATCAATTGGTTAAAGCCTAGCGTCGGATTGTGGAAATGGAACAAAATTAAAATTAAGTGCCTGTAGGCAGATAGGATAGCTTACTGAAATAGATCGAAGAGTGCAAAAATAAATACAGGGAGGCCATGCAGAGAGTGGAGAGGCAGAACATTTATATTTCCAAGCTAAATGAAAAGCTCAATCAAGATGGAAGCAGAAAAAGTGAAAGATTGAGTGAAAGAAACAATGATAGAAAAAATATGGTATCTAAGAGCATGGATGAACTACCATAGCTAAAAAAGAAAATACATACTTCATAGCTATTATAGCATCTCCCTTCTCCAAAACCCGGCATAAAGCTCCGCAGATACTGATTGCCTCAATATTTTTACCGTATCCTTTACTTTACAGTTAGATGCTTATGAAAATTTATTCTTTCAATTAATGAATTTCTGAACAATTAACTGACTTAAATAGTCAGACATTTTAAGTTCGAAGAAATAATTTTGTAATGCTCGATTTCGATACACAAAAAAAAATATTGGGTCCCATTCTTAAAGACCCGAAGAATCACATCTGTGCAGATTGTGATACAATTTCCCCGACTTGTAATTTGTAGGTGATTTAGGGGCCTCTCTTGATTATGGAGTTTTCTTATGTTCTAACTGTTCAGGAGCCCATAGAAGTTTAGGTCCTACTATCACTCGAGTGAGGTCTGCCAATCTGGATATTTGGCAGAGAGAGTGGATCAATAATATGGTATTAGGGAATGATGAAATCAACAATTACTGGGAGGCAGATTCTAAGGCCATTGACCGGTATTTTTTAAGATATGCAGAAAACCAAAAATGGGAGCAACTCTGCAGTAAATAAGCAGATATGTTTTCGAAAAATATGTAAAAAAACGCTTTGTAAAGGATTCATCTGCCAGCGATCCCCTCACTGCACACAAAAATGGTTAGTTTAAAATTAAGACAACATCACCTATGCCAGCTCTAGAAGGGGCTAAAATAGACAACTCTCTATCTAAATCTAAGAATATGCCTGGTGTATCATAAAAGTCAGCGCCTACTTTTAAACCATCAGTTAGTTTACTTGATTTTGACGAGGAGCCCAAGTAGATTGAAGCAAAGCATTTATATCAAAGCCCTGCGTCTTTAATCCAACAAAAAGTTGATGAACACCATAGTGATGATGAATTCACTGCTTTTACTCAAGCAAGTACAAATGTTGCTTCTACTGAACATAATGAAACAAAGGGAAATTTCATAAATTTCTAAGCACTAATGAATCAACAACTCCAGTCTCAGGTACCATTTCATCATGTGTCGAGCACATCCAACGACCCCATAAAACATCATCCATTGAATATTCATCATATGTATCCTCCTGTGTTTGGACAGCATAATATGTATAATGGTAATTGCCAACAACATTTGCCTATGTACAACAATAATGCCAATTTACAGCATAATTATCATGCTCAAGTGCACAATCACAATCACAATTACGGGATGGGTTATCCCAACCAAAACCTCATCAGTAATGGAAATAATTATTGGAATTGATTTACAACCATTTATCATTATAGTTATTTATGATCAGTATGAATAAAATTATAGTTAATTGCATGATTTTGATGAAAACATGGGCACTCTAGGATATTGATAGCTTCAATCAAACTCCAATCCTTGTTTTATTTTTTGAGCCAAGACTAAGCTATCCCGCACCAGTTATTTGAATCTCAAATGGCTTTCCTAAAAATTATCATAATGTTTTATTTTCAGCTTTTTCATTTCATGATATATCTTGAGTTCTGGCAAATTATAATCCATTTCTACTAAGCATATACGTATAATTACTCTAAGTAGACCATATATTTATTGTAGGTTTTATCTTTTCTCCTTCCTTAATTGTAGTTCTCATTCCCACGAATGGTTGAGAGAAAAGATTATTGACTCTTAATCTCAATTTTTGTTTTTATTATACTATTTCAACAGGTTGGATTTGCTTATATTTAAATTTATTGACCAGTTAAGCGGACTTTTCATTTCCCAAAGCAGGAACATCAATGCTACTCCAAATAGATGGATTTATTAATTTCAACTTTAAGATATCTTTTGAACTTTTATTCCCTCGAATCTCTTTTATCTTGAATATTCTTTCTACTGTTTTATCAGACGCAAACTGACCAGACTCTGATGCTTCAGGATTTGTCCACTTATGCCCAATTATTCGAGAAGAAATACTTTTGTGCATTTTCCGTTGAGTTGAATGCAGTTATCTTGAGCGTAGGTGGCCTAATTTATCCCTTTATTGGCTAAAGGCGATAAACATCTCAGAAACCGTTTTGCCTTAAACTTGACTCTTGGGATGATCAAAGAGCTATTGGACATTTTTTCTGGTATTGACTGGAGGCGAATCATAAAATTATTGGAGCATGATAATAACTATGAAGATTGATAATATGAAATTAATCAATAATTAAAGTTGAGAGCGTCATCCCTTTCGAATCGATGATCTTCTATTTTCTGTATTCTCTGCCTTTTTAGCATTGGTTGGTAAGTAACTTTCGAATTAATCCTGTTTGTTTATAAATTTGTGATTAAAGTCGTCAAAGATGGCCGGAGTCAGCATAGATGACTAGCTTTTTCGACTTATTTCGTTGCTGATTCTCGAATCGACGTTAAAGTCTTGGAAGTTGCCGGAATTTTGACAGTCTGTGGTTGCTCTTGACAAGTTTTCATTGTAAATATTGTTCACTCTCTGCTTTAATTCCTAAAGATTATGGTTAAGTGTAATTTCAGTTTATGAGCCAATTCCTTCCAAGCTTTTGCGCAGTTCTGATGCACCACTGTTCCTAAGGTCTTCCTCTATAATGGATTTTTCGAATTCTATAAGCTTTTGCATTCTTTCAATTTCTGCTACAATGCTGCTGGTGAGCATCATAAGCTGACTTTGCAAATGTTGATTGAGGTTTTCCAGTTTTTTAATTTTCTCTTTGCCGGTCAAGAGGGCTTTCTTATATTTCTTTTCTCGCTCGAAAAGGGTCTTGATTTGTGTGATCAGAAAGGTGTTATGCTCTTTCAAGTTGGAGTTTTCTCCTTTCAATGATTGTTCCATCTCACGGTAATAATCATCATGGTGATTAGATATATCGGAAACAGTATTATTGGCTTCGCAGTTAAGCTCAGTGTGCTTTTTGAAAGAATAGTGTTCCTTGGAACGATGGTAAGATGATTTCACAGGACAGTTTTTTTTGCGAGGTTGTTTTCCCTACTATCTTGATGAACCAACTTAAGAGCCTTTCAGCTCACCTATCCTATTATACTCCTCTATTATGGGGGATCTGCTACAAGTCATATTGCCACTCCAGCTGTTTTTCATCTTCGATTTATTATATCTTAGAAGAATACCAGTACGCGGCATTAAAACACTAAATCCACTCCAATTTACCTTATTTTCTACCAACTCACTATCTGCTTCACACAACTATAGAATTTGGTTTTATTTTTTTCAAAATTATTCACAAAAAAGATCAGTAAATTTGTTGATTTAGTAATAAAAGGACAAAATAGAATCATAAGCAATCTTTGTTTTCTCTTTTTATACAATTGATAAGAAGCATCTCTCATTTTCGAGCTTACTTCTTACTGAATTTCAAAACTTTGATGGTTTATGCGTTAATGTAAAAATTTATTTTTTCTTCATTTGTGCTTTAAAAGGTCTTATTGATATGCACAAAACATGTAGAAGAGTTATCATTGGTTTTAAAGTCAAGAAGCTTTCTAGGAATGATGAATAAAGATAAATTTAAATTTTATTCATCTTTGAGATCTTAAGATGAACATTGGAAGGTTTTGTAAGAGTACTAAGTTTACAGGATTTTCAATAAAATTAGATATATTTACAGATTTCAAGTAAATGTATTTTGGAGCAGGATCTTTCTGGAATCAGTAAAACTACGAAGTAATAATCCATCGAAATAACTGAATATAGGAATAAATGCAAAACATTTCTTCCTTTTCAATGCAATCAAAGATAAGCAGTTATTACTGTATTTATCCCATTTTAAATTGGCAATTCAAATTGATCTGTGTAGATAGAGTGCAATTTGCTACTCTTCTATAAAATTATTGGATTTAAAAATGGTTATTAAAGAGCTGATCATGATAGGCACAATAAATAATAAAATGATCACAATTGCGAAGGATATTTAACTTTAATATTGTCAAATTGATAATCCAGCATAAATGAGTGATCTCTCAAATAGATTAATAATTTGTTAAAGATTTAAAATAGTTGATTAAAATGTTGGTCAAAGACAGATTAAAATTACTCTCTTTCATTTTATTTATTGCTCCTAAATTTTCAAGCATTGGGGTAATAATATCCTTATTAAAAAATTGATATGATGAATGCCAAAAAATAAAATAATGCCAAAACTGTTCACAAATTTACCGAAAATGCTCTGATGAAATTTAGACCTATCTACTATGAATAAAGTAAATAAAAACCTTCTTTTCAGCAAGGAATGATCTCAAAAGTATCCTCAATGCTATCAAACTTTCTTAGTGGAAATTTTTCTGCAGGGCAAAGAAGTTCTTCAAGTAACGTTCAATCTAATAATAAGGCCAATATTAAAACAAATGATCCGCCCTTCAATCCAAAAAATAGAAATAGATCTCTCGTTTAACCAAAAGGAGGCCATACCAAAAAATTGTAAGCAGAAAATGGAAGTAATAAAAGTTTATCAAAAAATATGAAAACAGAAGCAAGAGGGTCTAAGATACCTGTGGAGCATTCCAATAATTTGTAGGAGGTTGAAATCAAACACTTAACAGATAAAAATAGGCTTACTATCCTATAAAAGATAAATTCGGACACGTTCTTAATCGGGAATTAACATCAAGTGGATTTGATAACAATAAGCGGGATTTATCAAGGCTTAATAGACACATAAATAAACTGGTCTTTAAATATTCACAAAAAGATAAATAAGATTGCTGTTGACAGTAAAAGTAAACCAAATATTATGTAGAATATTTACTAGCCTTAGAGTGTGGCGAAGAAATCTTAATTTACAGATATGACTTTAAGAAAATTAAAACTCCACCAGCTTTTGTAAATAAGGCTAAACTTTTAGGACAGTCCAAATTTATGCTCTTTCTTAAAGACAGTCAAATTGGAGTTTTTTATGCGTCCAACGCAACCATCTATCAACTTTAAGAAAACAATCGAATTCGTCTGATTTTTAACAAGAAATATGGGATTAGTGAGTAGTTATAGCTGTTTCAAATACCAAAGCCGATTGACAGCAGTCTTAATATCTTTTTCACTAAAAAGTTATCTAAGGGTGCAACTACTGTGCTATGGAGATTGTAGTTTGAATTTAAAAACATATCAAATCAAAGTGGAGGTTTCAAGTCATTACTAAGGATATATGATATTCCGAACAACCTCATAAATAATCTGCGAATTGACAATTTTTCAAAGAATATTTTCATAATGAACTTCAAGTACTAGATATTAGCGGCCAAGGATGGGTACATAATTGACAGTGCCAATACAAATATTCAGTCGTAAGATTCATTTCTAATCTATCAAGATGAGCATCTTCTGCATGTGAGTTAAACTAAATTGCATATTTACAGTTTCAAAATTTTAACAACTACTAACCCCAACAGAATTGATATTCAATCTGTGGATTCCATTTAAATTCCCAAAGATCCCAAATATGTATTCTTTGATTGTTTGGAAATGTTGAATGGAAATT
>Ga0302185_10000166_pt1 | contig 53051 bp, 44 predicted proteins | sample II_Bog_E1_1_FD_200231 | JGI IMG/M metagenome (GOLD analysis project Ga0302185, IMG submission 200231) | Peat permafrost microbial communities from Stordalen Mire near Abisko, Sweden - II_Bog_E1_2 | ecosystem: Environmental > Terrestrial > Soil > Wetlands > Peat | place: Sweden: Abisko... | reverse complement strand
ACCATTTGGATCGGCATGACCTGTTTTTTGCCATGAACTTCCAGCGTCTGGGTTAAATCCGTTTGGGTACTGGGCGTTATATATAGTAATAATACCCGAGTGAACGACTACTCTGTCGCCAGGTAAACCAATAACTCGCTTGATGAGATACTGGTTTTCCTTATCCACTGATTGAATGTCATCCGTTATACCAAATACTTGCCTAATGATGACGACTTGACCGCGTGTTGGCGTATAGTCATGACCTGCAAGGTGCGCTAGCGTAACGGGTACTATATTAATAAGTTGCTCGCTCCCGTTATGGTAGGTTGATTCCATACTATGCCCATCTACCTTATAGAGTTGAATGATATAGGTATTAATAAGAAGGATTGCAACAATAAGACCAGCTACTCCAAAGAAGCCCTGAACGCACCTTTTAATGATAGAGAGTTTGTGTTCACGAAGGAAAGCTTTTCGTCTATCGGCATCCGTAATCAATCCATAATTCTCTGTCAGAAAGCCATGGTCAAGTCGCCATATACGACGCTTTTGAATCGTATGAATAATACCAAGAGCAATCGCTCCAAGAATTGATGTCCCTATAACTACGAGTATCGTAAGAATAATTTTTGGATTAGATTCGAAGATACGAAATAAAAAGTTCCAGAAATTATCTTGAAATGTATCTGGTACCGATTCGGTAAGCACGACTCTTTGACTTGATTGATATAAAATAACGCGCGAAAGGGACTGATCCTGGTCTGTCACATAGCGAAGATCAAAGGGCTGCAAAGTTGGAGTAGTATAAACTGGTTCGTCGTCTACATAATACGTAACGCTCACTATTTTATCGGTAGAAGGATCAATTGGTCGAACAATATGTAATGAGTCTTCGTTAGGAAGCGTACCTATTGGCTGTACTGCCCCTACTTCTCCATTCACCATGACATCACAGTCTGTCGTCGGTACGCAGGTTGGACTTGTCTTAGAAACAAGCATTATAGATGGACGGTTGGCATCTAACTCATTAGATAAACCATTACTAGCCAGATCAAAGATAGTTTGAAAGTCACTGTCAGGCTGACTCCACGTTCCGACTAACGTCCAAGCATCACCGTTCGCTGTAATTGAGCCGATAGACTGACATTTGTCACTCCCGTCTTCTTCTCCGTAAACCTGGACGGTAGTTGTCTGTCCTCGTGAAGGTAGTCGCGCATACACATTATAGGTATCTTGCGGAACAGATAGTTCTCCTGTAAAAGACGCTGTTTGTATAATATTACAATCCGTACCCAAGTTGAGTTGGCTCGTGTTAACTGTAATTGCATTAGCAGAAGATACATGGAGTAAGCCAAGAAGCACAATAATCGTCATCCCAGCCAACACAACAGCAATCGATCGTGAACCCAACGTAAATCTCATTACTGTAATAGTACCTTATTCCTCTTGTGTTTTAAAATAGAGTGTTGTATTTTTATAACATATATTAGCTTATTAAGGGTTTATTAAGAAAAACTAAAAAGGATATTTATGGCCACAAAAGCTCCAGCAAAAAAGAAACCTGTATCAAAAGCAACAAACGTAAAAAAGAAAGCTGTTGTAAAAAAAGTGACCACAAAAAAACCAGTCGCTAAAAAAACGTTAGCTAGCAAAAAGAAAAAGAGTCCGCTTAAGCGATTGCTTGAATACAAGATCTCCGGTTCTGTAACTAAAAAAGGATTCTTTATTAGTATGGGTATTGTCGTGGTAGCCGTGGCTGCTTTTGCCATATACAGTCTGACCCAGGGTAATGGTGCGAATGCAGGAGGAGTAACTACTTTGGGACGTACTTGGTCCTACCTAGGTAAAGCACAAATCAGTGGCGGTCAATATGGTATCAACAAGCAAGGACTTTATAAGAATGAGGTTGTGAATAGCGATGTCTATATGTGTAAAGATATTGGAGATAATCCAAGACTACCAGCGGCTAAGCAATATGTTGATGTTGAAGCATTCGCTAAAGTAACTTCAAGTAATCTTTCTCCGGCAATTGCAATATATGCCGTAATGCAAGTAGGTTCACACTACGTCCATGGTAATGTCGTTAGCTCAACTCCAGGCAGTATATCTGAAATCTCAGTTCAAGCTACTGGAAAGACTGTGGGACAAAATCCTCAAATTTATGCACCTTACATGGGTACAAATGTAGCTATTCAACAGTTCTCACCATTTGACTCAGAACCTGTTTCGTCAATTAGACAATGTTAAAGAATAATAAGTAGAATCTCTGTCTATTATAAAAATAATCCCCTCTATGGGGATTATTTTTTAGCCAACTGTTGTAATCTGGCTTTGGTCGCTATATACGCCTCTTCTAGCCCCAGTATTTTAAGTACGCCAATTAACACATATAGCTCATCAAGCACCTTTGGATCATTCGCTTCTTCATATAGCGTAAATCGCTCATTGATAGCAGCAACGAGCCATTTCTCTTGAGCAGCCGTTGGTGTTTTCTTAACCGTATCACCATCGAACTTAGCCGTAACAACTTCCAAAGATCTGGCTGAATTATCTCTTTTTCTTAGGTAGCCTTTTGTTATAAGCCCTTCTATATGAATGGCGACTGTTGACACTGATTTATAGCCGAGGGCCCGCATAATTTCACGATAACTCGGACCGTAGCCGTGACCTTGAATAAAACTGTCGACAAAGTTCAGTAATTCTTTTTGACGCTTAGTTGACCTGGCTTCTGTCATTTTGTTTTACTTCCTAGGACAATTCCAGCAAGTCCCCACCAGACAATAGAAACCGTGTCATCTACCCAAACAGGGAGAAGTAGGCCAATAAGTGCAAGTCCGACACCGCTTGCAAAAACTCCAAGTGCTAACCAATCTTTCTTCCTTTGCCATAGTTTTCTTAAGATCCAAATAAAGAGTGTGAGGAAGGCAATAAGGCCAATCCACCCTACTTCGTGTGCAATAAAGAGATATTGATCCTCTATAACAAGGGGCGATTTAGTATAAAGAGATGCTGAACCCGTACTTCCTACCCCAGCTCCTAGCGGCCGATGAATCACTAACTTTGCACCGTCAGTTAGTGAACTTATATGACCCTGATCTGACTTAGTAGCACTTCCCCCATTTGGATTATCGTGAAGGAATATGTTTGAAACGAAGGTTGATCCGCCAACAGCAAAGACTGCGACACTAACGACAATAATCGCCGTTAGTGCTCCAATCCATATCTTTGGAGCTATTCGTTTATATGAAACCGTTAGGACAACGATCAGTACGGCGAAGATAGCCGCAAGAAGCGCACTTCTCGAGTAACTAGCCCAAAGTGCGATTACTCCTCCGACAGCTAGAATGACCATTACAATACGTGTCCTATTTCGAACAACTGCTTTTCTATATAGTGCTGCAGTAAGAATTGTAAGGATAATGAGGGCATAGGCTCCAACCGGATTTGGACCACGAAGTGTGCTGTTTATACGAATATAGGCATGGTTCTGATCAACAGTTAAATACGGAACTATTGTGCTGTTGTTATAACCGATATATTTAAGGATGTCAGCCGGAAGTATAGTTACCTGGAGAATCGCAAATACGACCATAACCAGTGCGCCAGCAGTGCCGACTTTTATGAACAAGGACCGATACGTTGGATAAAGCTTTAAGGCGATATAGGTGAGTCCGAAGAAGACGATATAACGAAGATCGATAATAAGACCAGAAACAGAAGCTTTTTTACCTTGCCAAGAGACTGGTAACAAAATGAGATGGACAAGAACATAGGCAATACCAAGAAGTATAAGAGGATCTTTTAAAAGCTTTAGCTGTCTTTTTTTATAAAGCAGAACGAGCAAAAGGATACTCGCTATAGCCATACCTATTTCAGCCCAAGCCTTTATGATTAGGCTGTAATGAGGCCACAGACTACCAAGTCCTACGCTAATCGGACCTTGAAGAACAATCCCTCCAAAAATCAAAAGAAGAAGAAATACATATATTCTACCTAGTGTGACTTTGTTCCATATATGTTTCATCCTCTCTAGTGTAACGCAAAAAATGCTATAATGAGGGAACTTATGACCCGTAAGAATACTAAGTTTTACAGCCTCATTCTGATTATTATCGATACTATAGTGCTATTGGCAACTTTCTCGATAGCCTACGTCGCTCGTGTCGAATACGACACACGACCTCTTCTAAGCAACGTCCATGCCTATGATTACCTCCGTTAGTTTATTTTTATTATTCCCTTTTGGATCGTTATTTTTGCTGCTCTTGGACTGTATCAGGCAAGTACCTATAATCGGCGACTCGTCGAGTGGGTAAAAATCTTACTTGGTACATTTATAGGGATTTTACTTGTTATTGGCTGGCAATACGCAATAGATAAAAGTATCCTGCCGGCACGTTTGGTGGCTGTGTATGGTTTTATCGGTTCGTTTATCTTAATCCTTATTGAGCGTGAAATACTTCGAGCTATCCGAAGCTACCGCTACAAGTATGGTCAAGGTGTTAAAAGAGTATTATTAATTGGCTCTTCGGGAGTTACGAGTGATATAGCAAGAAGTCTCGCTAACACGAGTAAGAGTGGTTATGAGATTGTAGCTGTTGCTGGACCAAAAAAGATTCTACCAGATGAAATTACTACGCATCATTACTCTTACCTTGATGCAGCACTACGAGAAATTGAGCTTAATGAAATCACGGGGATTATCCAAACTGACTTATACGAGTCTCCAGAGAAAAATCAAAAGATTCTAAATGCTGCGCAGATGCACCACATTGATTACAGCTTCATCCCAAGTGAGTCTGAGTTCTATTCTGGAAAAAATAGTATCGATATATTCCTTGGGTACCCTATGATTACCGTCTACCAAACACCACTTATTGGATGGGGAGCAATCATTAAGCGCATCTTCGATTTCACTGTAAGTCTTGTATTAATAATCGTGTTCTCTTGGCTATTCCTTATAGTTATTATTCTGCAAAAGATTTTCAATCCAGGAAAGATCTTCTACAAAAACGAAAGGCTTTCACAATTCTCTAAACCAGTTGAACTTCTTAAGTTTCGTTCAATGACACACTTGGTCGGATGGGATTCTCACAATGTTGACGATGCTGCTGAATATCGAGCAATGGGCCGCGAAGACTTAGCGACTGAATATGAAAAATACCATAAGGTATCGCACGATCCTCGTGTTAATGCCTTTGGGCGATTACTTCGTGCCACTTCAATCGACGAACTGCCCGGCGTTTTCAATGTCTTAAAGGGAGACCTTAGTCTCGTTGGACCTCGCCCGATTCTTCCTCAAGAAGTCCATTTAGTTAAAGGGCGTGCGGCACTACTACACAGCGTTCAATCTGGTGTTACAGGACTATGGCAAGTATCAGGACGTAGTGAATTATCGTTTGAAGAACGAGTTGAGCTTGAACTCTACTACGCTCAAAACTGGACATTCTGGTTAGATATTAAGATCTTATTTAAGACAGTTGGTGTCGTCCTAAGACGACGAGGTGCTAAATAGTGTCAGCACCAAAAGTTGCGATTGTTGCAGACTGGCTAACGGTTATGGCAGGCGCTGAACGTGTCGTTATTGCGATGCACGAAGCTTTTCCAAATGCCCCTATCTATACTTCTGTTTACGAACCCGAAAAGTCTCTAAAAGATGCACTAAAAGGTGCAGATATTAGAACGACTTGGATCCAAAAACTCCCTCATTCTATTCGGCGATTTTATAAATGGTTTCCCGTCATTAGAGTATGGGCATTTCGATCACTTGATCTTTCTGAATATGACATCATCTTAACGAGTACTATTGCCGAATCAAAACACGTTCGTAAGACTCGCCCAGAGCAAATACTTATTTGTTACTGCCATACCCCCGTCCGTTACTATTGGAGCCATCAGGCTGAATATTATAAAGATCCTGGTTTTGGCAATTTAAACTGGATCATCAAACTCTTAATTCCCCTATTTATGCCTCACCAGAAGAAACTTGACTACGCAGCAGCTCAAGAAGTTGATGTTTTTTTAGCTAATAGTGAAGCCGTTCAGGAGCGTATAAAAAAGTATTATGATAAACCATCTACCGTTGTCTACCCTCCGGTAGATGTCGATCGTTTTGAACCTGCACGTGTACGGGGAGACTACTACGTCGCTCTTGGCCGACAAGTTCCTTATAAGAAGATTGACCTGGCAGTAAAAGCCGCTACAAAGCTTGGCGTTCCATTGAAAGTCTACGGAAATGGAAGCGAACATCAGAAACTTACTGAAATAGCTGGAGCAAACGTTATCTTTTATAACAACCGAGAGACAGGTGCTTCAGATGAAGCGGTTACTGAGGCGCTTAATAGTGCTAAGGGCTTTATCTTCCCGGCCGAAGAAGACTTTGGTATTGTGCAAGTTGAGGCCCTTGCTGCCGGCGCTCCTGTTATCGCCTATGCAAAGGGTGGTGCACTTGATATCGTCCAAGATAGTGAAAGTGGTGTCTTATTTAACGAACAAACAATTACATCACTTGTTGAAGCGATTAAACGAGCAGAGAAGCAAACCTTTCTACCAGGTACCCTGCGTCGTAAGGCAAAACGATTCGATAAGAGTCTTTTTATTACAAAGATTCGTAAGATAGTAAGTGATAACCACATTAACTAATTAAATTAATACTCAGTAAATCATAAGTTATAAGCGATACACTACGAACGATATTTAGCACACAAACAGATCAGGAGATACATTTGATGCTGTATAATAAGGCAATATGGTAATCACAGTTATAGGTGCAGGTTATGTTGGCCTGACAGATGCAGCAATCTTTGCTAATAGTGGTTTTAGAGTATATGCAATTGATGTGAACCAAGAACGAATAGATATTATAAAATCTGGTCGATCTTTTTTCCACGAAGCAAATCTTGATCCACTCATTAAAAATGCCATTGCTAATGGTTCTTTGACGCCTACCCTAGAATATGAGCAAGCAATTGCCGAAAGTGACATTGTCTTCTCCTGTGTTGGTACACCAGATAACCCGGACGGTAGTTCAAACCTTACATATGTATATGAAGTTGTTGAAACTATAATAAAGCTTGCTGGTGATAATAAAAAAATATTTGTACAGAAAAGTACTGTTCCTGTCGGCACTGGAGAAAAAATAGAAGCATTATTTAAGAAGAGTGAATCCGATATTAGCTATGTTTCAAATCCAGAATTCTTACGTGAAGGAAGCGCTATTGCTGATAGCCTATGGTTTGACCGCATTGTTGTCGGAGGAAAGAATGCAGAAGCAAATGAAAAAGTTCTTGATATATACAAACAAGTGGTTGAACGACGATCGGTTATCGCTAACACGCTAGGACTTGAATCAAAGACAGCGAATAACAAAGGTGCATATATAACGACAAGTGTTAATAGTGCCGAACTTATAAAAGTAACGGCCAACGCCTTTCTTGCCACAAAAATAACCTTTGCTAATACTATTGCAAAGCTCGCCGATGCAACCAACGCCGATATTGTAGAAGTTATGAATGGGGTGGGTGCGGATCCTCGAATTGGGCGTTCATTTCTCAATGCTGGTCGCGGATTTGGAGGAGGTTGTTTTCCAAAAGATGTCAGTGGTCTTATTAGTTCCGCTATTGAATACGGTGTAGAGATAGATGTCCTTCATGCAGTTACGGAAGAAAACGAATCAATGCCAGGCTATATAGTTGAGAAAGCCATGAAAGCAATCGGGGGTAGTTTTGCCGGAAAAACTATTGCCGTCCTCGGACTTTCTTATAAGGCAGACACAAGCGACGTAAGAAAATCACCATCCATTAAAATTGCAAGTATCCTTAGTCAGCTTCCGGATACCAAAGTCCGTGCATATGACCCAGCAGCTATAGAAGAAGCTCTTTCAAGCAACCAACTAAGTAAGGACATCTCTATTTCTGATAGTCTTGGGGATGCGCTAAAAGACACCGATGTAGTATTTGTAGCTACCGACTGGGCTGAGTTTAAATCTTTAGATCTATCAACATATACCTCCCTTATGAAGGGGACCTTATTTATTGACTGTATGAATGCGTTTAATCCAGATGATGTACGTACTGCGGGTCTTGAATACATAGGAGTGGGAAGATAATATGAAACTTTTCATTCAAGTACCTTGTTTAAACGAAGAAGCAACCCTCTCTCTAGTTCTCGAGTCTATTCCCAAAAAGATAAAAAATATTGACTCAATTGAAATTCTTATTATAGATGATGGCTCATCTGACAAAACTATTGAAGTAGCAAAAAAGTATGGAGTAACCCACTTTGTACTTCATAGGCGCAATATGGGTCTTGCTCGTTCATTTCGTGATGGCGTCGACTATGCACTTTCCCATGGTGCAGATATTGTTGTTAATACGGACGGCGATAACCAATACCCATCGAACCGTATTGCAGACTTAGTGCAACCAATCATTTCTGGAGAAGCAGATATTGTTATTGGTGATAGACAAACACATCAAATCGCCTACTTTTCTAAATTTAAGAAACTGATGCAACGATTTGGTAGCTTCGTTGTTAATCGTGCTGCTGGTACAAACGTACCTGATGCAGCAAGTGGATTTAGAGCTTATTCACGTAAGTCACTTATGATGATTAATGTTGTTACACAATTTAGTTACTGTATGGAAACAATTATCCAAGCCGGTAATAAACGACTTAAACTAGCCAGTATCGCAATTGATACAAATCCAAAAACACGAGAATCTCGACTCTTTAAGAACATTTGGCATCACATGTTTAAATCTGGAGCGGCTATTGTTCGTAGCTACCTTATGTTCCGTCCATATGTCCTATTTAACTTCATCGGTGTCGTGTTACTAATTGCAGCAGCTATTCCGTTCATCAACTTCGGTGTACACGTTCTTGAAGGTGACACACGTGGTCACATCCAGTCACTTATCTTTGGATCTGCCATGCTTGTGGGTTCATTACTCTCATTTGCTCTGCTTGGTATATCTGACCTTCTTCGTATTAACCGAATCTTAGTTGAAGACCAACTAGAACGTATTAAAGAAATCCAATACGGCAACAAATAATTTTTAGTTGGGTTTAATGTAGCTACTTCGCTATAATGATAGGCAGTATACGGTTACTCTCCCATAGTAATTGAGTCTGTGGAAATATAGTAACAGCTAAATTTAAGCTAACCTACTCATACTGCACTGTAGCTAATGTTAAAAAGAATCCTTCATACAATTTATAGCGTGCTAAGCTCGAGAAGGTTCTTCCTTGTCATTATTGGTCTCTTTATTGTCGAGGCCGCTTGGTTCGCACTTACTGCGCAGTATCCAATGGCCTTTGATGAGAACTATCACTTTGGTATTATTCAAATCTATTCACACCAGTGGCTACCTTTCATAACAAAGGTCCCACCAGGAAGTGGTATATATGGCAATCTTACTCGTTATGATTCCTATATGTATCACTACTTGATGAGTTTCCCGTATAGGTTCATTACGCTGTTCATTCATTCAGAAATAGTACAGATAATTATTCTTCGTTTTATTAATATTGGCCTATTCGTCGGAGGCCTATTCCTCTTCCGTAAACTCTTAAGACGGGTTCATATTTCGGAGGGAATTAGTAATCTTTCATTCCTTATGTTCATATTAGTGCCTATCGTGCCTTTCCTGGCAGCAACAATTAATTATGATAACCTTACGTTCCTAATGGTCCCTGTTCTTGCCGGGTTAGCATTGACCTGTGCGCAGGCACTTCGAGATAAGAAGAGAAGTATACCTCCAGTAAGTTTTATACTCCTTCTTGCTGTTGGTGGGCTCTCTAGCTTAATTAAATACGCCTTCCTGCCAGTCTTTCTTGCAGTTATTCTCTACCTCCTCGTTCTTTACATACGAACACCTGGTAAAAAAGAACTATGGAAAGCTTTTGGACGTGCCTTTTTAAAGATACGTCGTCCCCTACAGATTATTTTGATCATCTTTGCACTTATTAGCGCTGGTTTATTTATCGAGCGTTATGGAGTTAACCTTGTGAAGTACCATAGCATTGAACCGGATTGCTCACGTCTTCAGAGTCTCAACAGTTGCCTGGAGTACGGACCATACGCTAGAAACTATAATCATAAGCAACTGGTCGCAAGTGGAAATGCTATTATTGATCCGCCAATTATATTCTTTATACCAGTGTGGATTGGTGGGATGATGTACCGACTGTTCTTTGCGATTAATTATGACTATTCTAATTATTCGCCTCTGCCGCTACCGCTAATTATTTCATCACTCATCGGTGCGTTTGGTATTGTCCTTAGTATTATTTATAGACGTTTTATTCTGCGTATCGATAGACACATTTTATTACTTCTTGCTATCATTTTCGTTTATACCCTAAGTCTTTTTTACGACAACTTTATCGATTATCTGCAGTATAAAACTCCTCTTGCGGTAAACGGTCGTTACCTTGTATTAGTGTTGCCTCTCATTTTCCCAATTATAGCTATCTCGTTCAAGCAATTCTTCCAAAAGGTCTTTAAAAGTCGTGCCGGAACAGCGCTTATCATACTGGCTGTTGCGAGCTTCGTTCTCATGCTTGATGGCGGCGGCGCCCTAACTCAAATTGATCGAGCAAACGCTTATTGGTATATTGATAATCCCCCTGTCGTACAAGCCAATCTCGCTGTTAAGAAGGCTCTTTACCCAGTTATTCTTGGAAGTGGTGTCAACTGGTAATCAGTCACCCTGAAACTGTTATACTATAGCTACTATGGACATGAAGAAAATTAGAAATGCTGGTCAGAAATTTCTTCATTTTGGTTTCGTACAATTTATACTTAGGCACAAGAAAGCACTTGGTATCATTGTCATTGTCGCCTTCTTTGCGTTCTTGGTGTACTACCTCGTAGCAAACCCTGACGTGTTACGAAATGTTGTAAAGATTGGACCGGGAAGAGGCATAGCCCTTCTTGTCTTCTATTTCTTTGTCGTGCTTACGAACTTCGGTATTATGGTGGCGACCGTACGACTCTGCAAGAAGTACCTTCCTACAAGAAGTGGCTTGCTTCTTACTATGTACTCGAGTGTGGTTAATTTCTTTGGGCCTCTTCAAAGCGGACCAGGTGTTCGTGCAGTCTATCTCAAAACGAAGATAGGACTTCGCATTCGTGACTATACCTTTGCTATGCTTTTTTACTATTTTGCTTTTGCGGCACTCAACGTTTCACTGATGTTCATTAATACTATTCCTTGGCTTAGTGTACTGGGTATCATAGCCATGATTGTATTAATTGCTGCGGGAACTCAGAAATTAGGATTTGGACACTTAAAAAAATATGTATTTGCTATATTCATTCTTACACTTCTTCAGGTGCTTTGTATGGTTGTTATTTATACCATCGAGCTTAACGCGGTTGATCCCTCTGCGCACTACACGATCCTTCAGACTATCTCCTATACATCTAGCGCAAACTTGTCACTCTTTGTATCGCTAACGCCAGGTGGTATTGGGATACGTGAAGCTTTTCTTATCTTCTCTGAGTCACTCCATCACATACCGCTTAGTTCAATTATCTCAGCAGGTATCTTGGATCGTGCCTTTTACATTATCTTTGTGATACTACTCTTTGTTGTATCAACAGGACTTAATTTAAAGGATATGTTCGTTAGTAAGAAGAAGGCGTAACTGCTGAGTTAGCTTCTTGATTGAAAGTTCTTTTGTGTAAAGTTCTTTGCCAGATCGAGCAATAGCTGCTAGTTCTTTTGGATGTTCCTCGGCCCAAGATATCGCATCAGCAAGTTGCTTGGGATCTTTTTGGTCGACAATTAAGGCGTTCTTTTTATCTGTCCAAATATGTGACTCTTCGTTCTTGCCAATAATAACAGGACGCTCCGTTTGAAGATATTGATACGTTTTACCACCAATAACGTATTGAGCCTGGACAGTCCCTCCGAAAGGTCCTCCAAGACAAAGATCCGAGTTGTTCATATAGTCCGCAAGCTCCTCGAATGGAACTCTATATTTGTAAACGATATTGGCACCTCTATCTTGCGCTTCTTTAACCAATTCTTTGGTACTATCTTTACCACCTATAAGTACTAGTTGAATGTTTTTGTGTTGCAGGCGAACCATAGCCTCTAAGATAGTGTCTAATCCCTGGAGTGGCATCATGAAAAGACCATAATAAAAGACAGTGAAGGGAGCGTTCTTTACTATCTTTTTTGGTTTAGGGGTAAAGACTTGCTCATCAGTACTGACAATAAGTGGCACGTAGTCGGTAATGGGAAGTTTCATAAGCTCTGCAGAATACCGAGCGTGTGAGGGTGTGTCGGTAATAATAAGACGAACCGTTAGAAGCCAAAACTTGTACCCGAGCCTAGCGATCTTGGTAACAATACTTCCTGGTTTGATATATCCGTTTTCGTACGCTACATGCTCAATTGGGTTAATAAATTCGTCAAAAATAAACGGCTTACCTGCTGTTATAAGTCGGAAGAAAGGAAAAGACTCATACGCCCTAAATGTTTGAATATACACGTCTGGGTGATGTTTAAAACGAGCTACAATAGTCCTCCACATTGCTTCAGGATATCTACGAATGTTTGTATGGGTATTCTTGACGACGATTAGTTCAACATCGTCCATTGCGCTAAATGCGGCACGTAACGTACGAGCTCGAATATAGTCTGGTTGATTGTAGCAAGTAATGAGACATACTTTGATCATAGTGGATAATTCTACTCGTTATAGGTGATATTGACTAGATTATAATACCACGAGAGGGAGTCTAGTTTTGATGACTCTTAAGATAGGTGGTCATTAACTGACTGACTTTGCCGCTAGACTTGAGGTTCTCAAAGAAAAGAACTTGGGCTTTGTTTATGACCATTTCATCTTCTGGACCGTGTATTTCATTACCAAGTTTCGTTAGAACATCTGAATCTGATGAACTCGTTGCTGCCTGTGGATCATTGGATGTCGTAGAGTCTGTTGTCTTAGATTGTAAGTAGAAAATTTCTGTAAGCTTAAAGTAATCGCTATTAACGTATGTTAGTTTACCAAAGTACACTTGACCTGTTGTTAAAAAGATAGCTTGATACTCGCTTTTAGTAATCGTAGACGCAACGCTTGTTTGATTAACCATCTTATAGCCAATCCCGGCAAGTACGATAATAACTACAAGAATGATGATACCGAGGATAGGCTTACGACGAGGTGTCTTTACCTTTGGTTGGCGAGTCGGTGCTGGAGTATGAGTAGTGGGTGCCGTATGTGTAGGGCTTGGATTTTGAGCGGGAGTCGGTATTGGTTGCTCTGTTGGTATACGACGCTCAGCAGGTATGCTTGTGCCACGAGTTGGCATATTGTCCATCTAAAATACTCCCTGTACTTTAATCATTTCGTTAGACCAATCTTACCATAAGGGCTATCGATTATCAATCGACCTAAAGCTGTCCGCCGTAGCCGCTACCATAGCCTCGATACGAGTTTTGACTTGATTGATAGCTGGTTATTTCAATACCCTGATAGGACGTACTGAGAATCTTGTCAGCGGAGGCAATATAGAGTTCATTGCCACCTTTTGAAAGGATAATGTAGTTATCTCCGTACCAACCATATGGCGTAAAGTCTGATAGCGTCGCGATTGTTTGTGGGTTCTGGGCATCATCATCACCGATAAAGAGCGTATTGCTTCCATTACGTACCTCATACCAAAGCGTTTTGTTACCACTTGGAGAAAATAGATAGGTTGGATAAGAGTCACTAAATTGAGTACTAGTAATGTTCGATGTGGTAAACGAACCATCTTCAAATTCATAGTAAGTGATAGAACTGCCTGTATTCACCTGGATATATATGTCTCCAGGTGCATACTCAATTGCTCCACTATATGTATCATACTGATCTGATATATCCTTGAGTACTTTTTTGTTACCATATACATCACTGGTTACAAAAGCTATACTTTGGCCGGTGTCTTGGTACTGGAAACCGCCACCAAAATTCCATTCTCTTTCGTAAAATAGTTCTTTTCCGATAACGTAAAATGCATTGAAATATTGTGACTGAAATCCGCTTTGGTCGGATCCGAGTGCGACGGATTGATCAATCACTGTTGTTGTTCCACTATCAGCGTCATAGCTCTTGATGACGTATTGGCCACTCGTCCATTGGTTTGGAACAGACTTAATGTCTTCATACATGAAGTTGTGACCAGACCAACCAATCAGTTGATAGCTTGCTCCTGATTGATCTATGATTTTGAGAGTGTTCGTCTTGCTATCAATCATATAGATTCTACTTAGACCATCTGACTGCCTAATGGACTGCAAAGCCATATACTGCCAATCTTCTGTCGCAAGTAATACACTCTGATTATTCTCATAACCCGTACCTGGAACGACAATACTACTACCCGTACCATCGAGGTTAGACTTCATGACATTTGTTGTACCTGTTATGTTACTAAGATAGTAGATTGTACCAGATGGTGTAAGCGTATAGTCGTTACTTACAGCCGAGCTATTCACATTGATAGTTTCGGTTGCGGTATTGTATCCCGAAGCAGATATCACGGCCGTTTGGGTCGATTTATCAGCCGGGAGAATAATAATACCTACTCCCTCCTTGTCTGTAACAGTGTTGGTACCGCTTGCTGAAATTTTGGCACCTTGAATTGGTTCGTTACTTATTGTATTAATAAGCTCGATCGTAACCTGACGGCCAGTCGCTACGAGACTGAGTGTAAGCTTCTTTGGGTTTGAAAAAACCGGCACAGTGTAAGGCTGTGACTGGGTCTTGTAATATTGCTTCGTCACTACCAGCTTTGAGGAGCTCACAGGAACAGCAGATACTTCTACATTGCCGTTCTTATCACTGGTTGCTTTCTTACCATCTAACGTAATTGTCGCATCACTCACGGGTCGTTTTGTTGTTGAATCGAGAACAGTTACCGTAACGTCTTTCTTGATGACCCAACCGAGAATAAAATACCTTGTCACGGGAATTGCTACGAGAATAGCTAGAAGTACTATAACGCCGACTACTATGCTTAGTGTCGTACGTTTCTTGGTTCTAAAAAAAGCAGGTGCAGCCTTCTTTGGTTTTTCTGAAGGTTCTTTTTTCTCCTCTTTGTCTTCTTCTTGGGTTCCCTCGTCTATTGAGAGAGTTTCTAGCTCAGATTCTGGAGATATAGTTTCGTCACTTGAAGTATCTGACTCTTCATCTTTAAGAGGCTCATCATCGGGTTCTTTGTGATCTTTCCTCGCCATATATACCTAATAATAGCATAGGCATTATTACTAGTAGATAAGAAAATAACCGCAAGGAAATAATCATAGCGTACACTAGATTGTGGAGGAAATTATGCAGACAGACAATTTCAAGACTATATTTAAGGCTTATGACGTACGCGGTAAAGTTGGTAGCGAGCTAACACCGGAAGTTACTAACACTATTGGTAAGGCTCTGGCCGTATGGCTACCGAACGAGGGGCCTGTTGCGGTCGGAAGAGATATGCGACCAGACTCAGCAGAGCTTGCTAACGCACTTATTGAAGGCCTATTAGACCAAGAACGTGATGTTATTAACATCGGTGAAGTTACTAGTGATATGATTTATTTCGCCGTTGGCCATCTAGGTCTTGCGGGAGGAGCTATGGTCACCGCAAGCCATAACCCAGGTGAATATAATGGTATAAAGGTATGTCGCGAGGAAGCAAAGCCAATCGGCGAAGATTCAGGTCTTTTAGAAGTACGGGATTTATCAATTGCCAATGACTTTACTACTTCGCCTACACCAGGCACAATGCGCGAACAGGATATCGACGAAGAGTGGATTCAACATGCGTTATCATTTATCGATGTCTCAAAACTAAAACCTCTATCTCTTGCTGTTGATGCTGGAAATGGTATGGCGGGGAAAGTATTTCCAAAGATTGAACCACACGTGCCTTGGAAAGTTCAAGAACTTTACTTTGAACTTGATGGGACTTTCCCGAATCACGAAGCTAACCCTCTAAAGTTTGAGACACTTGCTGATTTAATAGCCGTCATTAAAGATAACAAACTTGATGGTGGAATTGCTTTCGATGGTGATGGTGATCGAGCTTTCTTAGTAGATGAGACAGGAACGGTTATGACCGGAAATGTCATGAACGGAATCTTGAGTAATTACTTTTTGAGCTTAAATGCCGGTGCGAATATTCTTTATGATCTTCGCTCAAGTCACAGTGTGCCCGAAGTAATTGAGAGTAACGGTGGGAAAGCCATAAGAACACGTGTTGGTCACTCATTTATTAAAAAGATTATGAGAGAGACTAATGCACCGTTTGGGGGTGAGGTATCTGGTCACTTTTACTTTAGAGACAACTACTTTGCTGATTCAGGCCTTATTGCAGCGGTTATCGGTATTTATGCAGCAGGTCTTACGGGGAAGTCACTGTCTGAACTACGTACACTCTATACGCCATATCCAATAATTGATGAAACAAACTTTAAAGTAGAAGACAAAGATCGAATCTTGGATACACTGAAATCGACATTTGCGGATGGTTCTCAGGATACTCTCGATGGGCTCACCATAGAACTCCCTAACGGTTCTTGGTTCAATGTACGTGCAAGTAACACCGAGCCTGTTCTTAGGCTAAACGCAGAGGCTAAAACTCAATCGGAACTTGACGAGCTCGTTGCAAAAGTAACGCAAATTATTACGAGTTAGATTTTTCTTGTAAGACCTTGGCTACTTCACCTGTTCGGTGACTCACATCTTTTCGGGCGATAAGGATTCCGTCGGGAGTGTTTACAACTACTATATTATCAAGTCCAATAACGGCAATTGGCTTTGATTCTTCGTTGCGTATATAAACATTTGCAACGTCCATAGCGTGTATATTCTCACCGCGAACATAGTTACCATTCTCGTCTTTATTGACTGCATCGTGAAGGTCTTTGAATGATCCGACGTCCATCCAGTCGAAGTTAGCGGCAACAACAGCAAGGTTCTTAGACTTCTCACTTAATGCATAGTCAATAATTTGATTATCGAGTGAAAGATAAGCCTCATTATAGAGTTCTGACGGATAGGAAGAAACAGCAGCGAGAGTCTTAACGCTTCTTTCAAGTTCTGGAGAGCTATGGTTAATTTCATTTAAGAATGTGTTGACCGACCCAATGAAATAGCCACAGTTCCACAAATACTTTCCTGAGTTCACATACTCAACAGCTGTATCGAAATCAGGCTTTTCTTTAAAGCTCTGTACTCGGTAGGCACCGTTATCATTATTGATAAGGCCGTCTCGTTCTATATAACCAAGTCCGGTTGAAGGGAATGTTGGCTCGATACCAACAAGAGTTATTTCGTTATTCTCCGTAGAGACTTTACCGGCAATCGCAAGGGAACGGACAAACCCATCCGTGTCACGGATATAGTGATCCGAGTGAATAAAGGCAATAGGTTCGTCTTTATTTTGAGATCTACTAATCACATCGAGAGCGAATACGATACAGTGAGCCGTGCCGCGCCTACCTGGTTCAATAAGAAATGCATCATCTGAAAGCTCTGGAAGTTGTTCACGAACATGGTGGGCATGACTGGCTTCGGTGACAATATATACTTTGTCACCAAGTTGAGCAGCTCTCTCATACGTAGTTTGTAGTAATGTTTTATCGTCAATTAGTTGTAACAAGTGTTTCGGGTAGTTTGAGGTAGATAGCGGCCATAAGCGTGTACCCGATCCCCCTGCAATAATAACTGTAATCATGATGTCTATTCTAACATTATCCTCATCCTTTATTTGCTATAATAGACATCATATGAAGATTATCGTTACAGGCGGTGCGGGGTTTATCGGCTCGAATTTCGTACACTATGTCTACCGAGAGCGTCCCGATTGGCAGATTACAGTACTTGATGCACTTACCTACGCTGGTAACAAACTAAATCTTGAAGGCCTTGATCCCTCTCGTTTTACTTTTGTCGAAGGAAATATAACCGACGCAGAACTAGTTGATAAACTAGTTTCCGAACATGATGCTGTTGTTCATTACGCCGCTGAATCACATAATGATAACTCGCTTCAGAACCCTCGTCCTTTTCTTGATACAAATATTATTGGGACATACACAATCCTTGAAGCTGTTCGTAAACATGGCAAGCGCCTTCATCACATTTCTACGGATGAAGTATATGGTGACCTAGAATTAGATGATCCACATAAGTTTACCGAGAACACACCCTACAACCCATCGAGTCCTTATTCTTCTACTAAAGCAGGATCAGATTTACTCGTCCGTGCTTGGGTTCGAAGCTTCGGCGTTACCGCAACTATTAGCAACTGTTCAAACAACTATGGACCCTACCAACACGTCGAGAAGTTTATTCCTCGTCAGATTACAGAGATACTTGAAGGTCGTCGACCAAAGCTTTATGGAGCCGGAGAGAATGTCCGGGATTGGATTCACACCGAAGACCATAGTTCAGCAGTACTTACTATCTTAGAAAAGGGTGTTTCTGGTGAAACGTATCTTATTGGTGCTAACGGTGAGAAAGATAATAAAACGGTTATTGAACTCATTCTTAAAGAACTTGGTCAGCCATCTGACGCATATGATCACGTTATTGATCGACCCGGTCATGATATGCGCTATGCAATTGATTCAACCAAACTCCGAACAGAATTAGGTTGGTTACCTACGTATACTGACTTCGATGCCGGACTTAAGGCAACGATCGATTGGTATAAGAGTAATGAAGATTGGTGGAAGCCTCAAAAAGAAGCAACCGAAGCTAAATATAAAACTCAGGGCCAATAATGGAAGGTTCTCGTATTGAATTCGGAAAAGCTTTAGAAGCACACACAACCGATATTCCAGGCCTCGTTTACTATGACCTACCCGTACATGGAGATAGTCGAGGTTGGTTTAAGGAAAATTGGCAAAAAGCAAAGATGAGCGAAATTGGTCTTCCAGATTTTGGACCGATTCAAAACAACATCAGTTACAACGATAAAAAAGGCGTCACACGTGGAGTTCATGCCGAGCCTTGGGATAAGTATATTTCTATTGCTAATGGACGTATCTTTGGAGCGTGGGTTGATCTTCGGGAAGGACCTAGCTTTGGGAAGCAGTTCACTTTAGAGATGGATCCCTCAAAAGCAATCTTTGTGCCTAGGGGAGTTGGTAATGCCTTTCAGGCTCTTGAAGATAATACCGTCTATACCTATCTTGTAAACGAACACTGGAGTGCCGAAGCCCAGGCTGATTACGTATTCCTCAATCTAGCAGATTCAACAAGTGCTATTAACTGGCCAATTCCTCTTGATAAGGCTGAGTTATCCGATAAAGACAAGGCTCATCCTGAATTATCCGAGATTACTCCAATGAAGCCGAGAAAAACTCTTATTGTTGGCGCTAATGGACAGCTTGGTCTCGCTCTTCAGAAAGTATTTCCAGATGCAGAATGCGTCGATCGAAGTACTTTTGATATTAGTGATCCTAATATTGTCGACTCGAGAAATTGGCGACAATACGGTTTAATTCTAAATGCCGCTGCCTATACTGCGGTTGATCAGGCTGAAACAACTGAAGGTCGAGCTGATGCCTGGAAAGCGAACGCCGTTGCTCCATCTAACCTCGTAAAAATAGCGAATAGCTATAATGTTACCCTCGTACATGTATCAAGTGACTATGTGTATGATGGCACTAAACCGGAGCATGATGAGAACGAACCATTTAGCCCTCTTGGTGCATACGGACAGACAAAGGCCGCAGGCGACGTTGTTGTGAGCACCGCAAAAAAGCACTACATCATTCGTACTTCGTGGGTAATTGGTGAAGGAAATAACTTTGTCAGAACTATGAAGTCATTAGCTGAAAAAGGTATAAAACCATCTGTCGTGAACGATCAGATAGGACGACTTACCTTTACTGCCGATATTGCAGAAGCTATTAAACATCTTGTTGATACGAGTGCACCTTTTGGTACCTATAACGTTACAGGCACTGGTGATGCTGCTAGTTGGGCAGATATTGCCTCTATTGTGTATGAAAAGACTGGACATAGTCCAGGTGACGTAACAGGAGTAAGTACGTCTGAATATTATGCTGGTAAAGAGAATATTTCATCACGCCCATTACAAAGCACTCTTAAACTTGATAAGATAGAGTCCGCAGGGTTCACTCCAAATGAGTGGCGTGAATCATTAAATGAATATTTAAGTCTTTAGAAAATCGCGAGGGATATATATGAAGGGAATAATTTTAGCAGGTGGTTCAGGAACACGACTTTGGCCAATAACTAAAGGTATTAGTAAGCAGTTGATGCCTATCTACGATAAGCCAATGATCTACTACCCACTAACGACATTAATGTCAGCAGGCATAAAAGATATTCTTATTATCACTACTCCAGAGCACCAGGCTCAATTTCAAAGTCTTCTTGGTGATGGTACTGATTGGGGAATCACCCTTACTTATAAAGCCCAGCCTTCTCCAGATGGACTTGCTCAAGCATTTATTATTGGTGAAGAGTTTATTGGAGATGATAAAGTCGCACTTGTTCTTGGTGATAACATCTTCCACGGTAATAAATTAACTGAATCCCTCAAGCGTTGTGTTGATCCAAAGGGTGGAACTGTTTTTGCCTATGAAGTATCTGATCCAGAACGATATGGTGTTGTTGAGTTTGACGAAAATAATCAGGCTATTTCAATTGAGGAGAAACCAAGTAATCCTAAATCTAATTTTGCTGTTATTGGTCTTTATTTCTACGATAACGATGTCGTTGAAATTGCAAAAGCCGTTAAGCCGAGTGAACGTGGTGAACTTGAGATTACTGCCATAAACGAAGAATATCTTCGTCGCGGGAAGCTAACAGTAACCACTCTAGCCCAAGGTGATGTCTGGCTTGATACGGGAACTATTGATTCCATGACAGATGCAAGTGACTACGTTCGCGTCCTTCAGAAACGAACTGGCCAAATTATCGGAAGCCCAGAGGGTGTTGCTTATGAAGAAGGCTTCATAACTGCAGACCAAATTAATGCTTTAGCTGAGCCTTTAAAAAAGTCCGGTTACGGTATCTACCTACGACGATAAATATTCTTATGCTTTTACTTCGAGACGCTGTGTAGATTTATATAGTAGATAAATAAGGTATACGATCATCGATAAAACAGCTAGTGCAAGATATACATATGGTACACCCGGACCCTGATTGTAACCACTTAAGTATGGTATGTAAGACATAACAGTAATGACCTGCATTCCGATAGCTGGAATGATGAGCTTTGGAATAATACAGGCTGCCATTATTAAGAATATCTCAGCGACATAGAAATATCGTTCATGCATTTGCGGAAGCAAGAAAGGAAGAGATAATACAATAAGAACGGCTAGTATCAGGACTGATTTTGCGTTGAATTTTCGAAGAAATGCTAGAGATGCCAAACCAAGTGCAAAGGAACCAGCAATAAGGATCATGGCCTTTCTAACTGGTTCTATTGAACTGATAGTAAAAATCTGGAAGATAGTTGGGGCAAAGAGAACAAAGTATTGGCCATCTCCGTTTGGCGAAGTCTGACTAACATAGACATTTATTACGTCAGCCAACGAGCGTCCGTAAAACATAGGAAGTATTGAAAGAGCAACAATAACAGCTGCAGCATAAATTGGACCTAAGAATCCTCTCTTTTTGTAGAATAGACCGAAAAGTAGGAAAGGTAAGAAAAATACTGACTGGAGTTTAAAAGCGAATGAAATTCCCCATAGTATCCATGAAGTATGGAGTCTGTTCTTAAGGAAGGCATAAAAGGACAACACAATAAAGCTGGTGTAGATAACATCACACTGAGCCCATAGAGAACCGTTTATTATAACGGTTGGAGCAAAGAGAATTGCTAGGAAAGATACATACTTCGTTATTCCGATTGGCTTGTAGAATCGAACAACCAAAAAGACGCTTCCAGCTAGTATGTAATCGAAGATGATCGATATTAACTTGACTGAGAATAAGTTTGAGAAAGGCAGGTGACCAACGATCCAAAGCAATATGAGATAAGGAGCGTTGTAGTTAGAGTTTATATTACCTATTCCAGCAATACCAAACTGTTTCATATGCTCAATCCAAGGATTCAAGAAACCAATATAGTCGCTTGTTTGAACGTGTCGCAGGGATAATCGAATTAGTAGAGTAAGTCCGACAAGCGCAACAAAAATTATAGCTTGCGCTTTCCTATTTGTGTCGAGTGCCATGAATCTTTTTATTAAATGTAGCTGCTTGAAGTCACGAAGAGATTTAACCATAAACTACATGATAGCATATTTTTCGTGTGTCTAATGGCATTCTAGTTTTGGGCTATCATGCCTATGCCGGCAACTTCATTTGTATCCCAAGTTCCGCCACTTGGTAATCCCGAAACTGTGCCTGTAACAGTGAAGTTTGCACCATTTCCTGTTTGTCCATTCGTATTTGTCGCCGTTAGACCGTAGAAGTTAAAAGAGTGAGTGTTCCATGGACTTTGAAGTCCATTGGGAACGGTTATTTGTGCGTTATTAAAGGTGTCATTAACCGTATCACCATTAAGCCTAGCGTTACCTTCAACATTAAAGAACAACTGTGGACTTAGGCTAGCCGAAATATCAGCGACTGCAGTTGAGCCCTCATAAAATACTGCCGTGCCACTACTCCACCAACTCAAGGTGATCGGAAGGGCCGTATTAGAGGCAGCAGGACCAAGATAGTCATAGGTGAATTGACCATTTTGTACGAGTTCCCATATGTAATATGGCTGTCCTTTTGATTCAGGTGACCCGGAGTCGGTTTGTATACCGACAGAAAGGGCATCATTGTCTGCATCGTGAGCATTAATATAGGCAGAATAACCTGTTCCTGATCCAGCTTCGGTAATGGTGTTGCTGTAGGTAAAGTATGGGTTACCGGATGGGATAACGATAGGCTCTGCAGCAATTGATCCTGAAGAGAATGAGATGTTAGTAAAGGTCGTATCTGCAATGTCTCCTGTTTGTCGACCAGCCGCTAGGAATGAGATCGAGGGATGTGTCTCGGTAACCGGATAGGCACCAAGTGTGACGTTATTATCTACGTTTAGTGTTATACCTGACGCTGTCCATGTAATGGTAAAAAGGTGAGAGGTACCACTTATAGAGTTTGCTGGCCAATAGCCGCCAACTGGTTTTCCATTGGCTGAACCTTCGATCATAATAGTCATACCCGTTGGTGAAACACCTGGATCGTGTATTAATCCAAAGGCGATATAGTTACTGGAATCATTCCAGAATTGAACAAGCCCCTTATAGCCTGTACCACTACCATAACTACAGTTTCCGTTTGGACAGTAGGTTCCATTAAGAACAACACTAAGTGTTCCTGACGATGCTCCATTATTACTTGTAGTTGCCCCACTCTGGTAATTTACAGGGCCCGTTCCCCATGCGCCAGATGTTTTTCTCTGTCCCCAGGCATGAACCTGGTTGTTATATGTACTCGTAGTAGCATAAAGACCTGGATCCCAACTATACGGAGACAGTTCAGTTTCATCAGCAAACGCAGGTACTTGAACCGCCATTAACGCGAAACTAGTTAAGAGAACACCAAGTAAAATCTTTATTTTCATATAAGCATTAGTATAATATAAATTCAAGATAATCTCAAATTTATACATTGGTTTGGTTTACTAATTTGGTGCTATTTGGTTTATAATACCGCCTATATGCAGAAGGGTTTTAAAAAGGTATCAATATACATCCATGATGTTTTTTTAACGTTTGTAAAAAAAGTAATACCTTTCCTGTCAACTCATCGTTATATGTTGATCGTTTTGGTTATTTCTATAATTTTGTATTATCCGGATTTAGTACACTTCTTTGCTGTTGATGATTTTGTTTGGATATGGAATGCGGAACATGGTATGTCTACACTTTCATCTTGGGTACAGGCTTTTACGCACATAAACGGCTCAGGACAATATCGTCCGCTCAGTTTGCAGTTTTTCTTCTGGGTAAGCTATCGTTTGTTTGGATTAAATCCATTTGGTTATCACTTACTTAACTTCCTCGTATTCCTACTTTCTTGTTGGTTCGTCTATAAACTTGTATTAAAACTGACAAAGTTACCATTTATATCAGCTATCGGTGCTGGTCTTTTCTCATTCTCAACTATCCACTTTGAACATATTTTTTGGGTATCGGCCTTCACGGAAACGTTGGCTACTTTGTTTGTCGTTCTTGCGCTGTACGCAGCCGTCAAAAGGCAGTCTACTCTCGTTTTACTTTGGTATTTACTGGGTCTTCTTTCAAACGAAACAACCATCATACTACCCGCCTTAATTGCGCTATATTATCTGATTTACGAACGCTTGACGATAAAAGAGACCCTCAAACAAACATGGAGATTATGGATTGTACTTATTCTCTACATGATTCTTAGATTGAAGGTGTTCGGTGGGCTTGGTGCCGATCAAGACGCTTTTACTCTCGTTATATCGTTGCCTGTATGGACGGGTGAGATAGTTCACTCGATCCTATCGTCATTTAATCTTAACGTTCACCTGCTCAATATCTATAACACGTCTCGCACTTGGAAGTTCACTGTCTTTGGTTTGATTGCCCTGGGTGCTACATCTCTCATTGTTGGACTATGTGTAAATATCAAAGAAAAAACCGTCAACTGGCGCCTTATCCTGGTGGGGGTTCTATGGTTTGTTGTCGGACTGCTTCCAGTACTTCCGTTTGCTAACGACTTCGCTGATTACACAATCGCGATACCACTCATTGGTGTTCCGTTAATGATCTACGGAATTCTAGGCAACACTTCTTATAAATTCCTTTATCTAGTATTTGGGATCTCGGTCTTATGTCTCGGTCTTATCGCAACCTTTGGACCTTATGGTCTTTACCATAATGATGGATACAGGAATCTCGCTCAAACGGATCAGTTTGCTTTTAATCAGATGCGGAAAGAAGAAAATAGTATACATGCACCACTTCGAGTGAGTATTATTGGTCCTGATTCTGCGCAAGGATTAACCGTTTTGGGATATATATGGACAGCAAAACTTATTAATAACGATTCAGTCACAACAGCAGGTTACGTACCCAATGCAAACGTGACTTTACTCTACCACCAAAAAACTCTTTCCTTCACTCTTTCAGACTGAAGAGTAACTGCCGTTTCGCTTGTGCTTCCACCTTACTTACACTATAATATGTAATAAAGGTGAATAAAAATAAACACTATGAAAACACTTACGACCACAGCGAAGAAAAAGAAGAATTATCTCATCCCAATACTTATCACTGTGGCCGTACTGATCGCTGTTTTTGCTTTGCTCTGGTACCTTGGAAGTCTTAGAGACTCAACAAAAACAAGTTCTGCAACGAAGACGAGTGTCGTATCAAATGCCGATGGTTCAAAGACGACAACCTCAACCCAAAGTGGTTCATCCAGTACAACTACCGGAACATCAACAAGCTCTTCCGATAATGGCAATACTGCAGCAAACACAAAAGCCAACGCAACCTCATCAAATACAAATAACTCAACTACTAACGTCACCATTACTAGTGTCCAGAATCAAGCAGACACCGTAAGTATCAGCGCCTATGCCTCTACAGTGGTCGCAAGCGGTACTTGTACGTTTACCTTTACCTCAGGCCAAGTAAGCTTCTATAAAGACACTTCGACCTCACCAAGTGCTAGTACTTCATCCTGTGCAACCCTTACCCTTAATAACTCTGACTTCCCATCTCCTGGAACATGGCAACTGGTTGTTAGTTTCACTTCTGGAAACATTACCGGATCATCAACTCAAACACCAGTAGTGATAAAATAGAATAAGCATTATGCATATTACACTACGTCGAAAATCACTTATAAAAATCCCTGCTATTATTGCGGTTTCTTGTTCGCTAATTTTTATTGGTATCTTCGTCTACACCCATACACAAACAACCTCTGCAATCGACACCTCCAACTTTAACCCCGGCAAGATCATTGACGACTCAGTCTTTTATAACGCAACCACCATGTCGGCTAGTGATATTCAAACCTTTCTCAATAATGAAGTTCAATCCTGTGACACTCAGGGTACACAAATAGTATCAGGTACTGAAACCCGTGCTCAATATTCGGCAACTCAGGGCTACTATCCCCCATTTACGTGTCTTAAGGACTATTCCACAACAACAAATACTGAAACAGCAGACGCCTACTGTAATGGCTATAGCTCCAGTACCCAAACAGCTGCTCAAATAATCTACGGTGTCGCTCAAAGCTGTGGAATTAACCCGCAGGTACTTCTCGTACTACTTCAAAAAGAGGAAGGACTTGTTACAGATACGTGGCCATGGAGTATTCAGTATCAAAGTGCCACAGGATACGGGTGTCCCGATAGTACCCCTGGTGTATGTAACGCTAGTTACTACGGCTTGTTTAACCAACTCTATGATGCAGCGCGTCAGTTTAAACTCTACGCTGCCAACCCTTCGTCTTATACCTTCAAAGCTGGTCAGAACAACAGCATTGCTTACAACCCATCTGGTTCCTGTGGCTCGAGTGTCGTTAATATTCAAAACCAAGCAACTGCCGGATTATATGACTACACACCATATCAACCAGACACTGCGGCGCTTGCCGAAGGGAATGGCTCAGGCAACGGAGATAGTTGTAGTTCATATGGAAATCTTAATTTCTGGACTTACTTTAATGAATGGTTTGGTTCAACCACGACAATACCTGGCTGTACTGTAGCTACTAATACGACCCTTTCGTGTGTATGGAAACTAAAGAATGTATCTAATAATTCCGAAGTATTAACAACGTCGTATAGCGGCATGTTAAGTCAGTTAAATGCCGGGGGATATGAGTACGCGGGTGTTGCCTTTACTGTGAGAAATCCGGTTGCTCCAAGTGCCGGAAACATACCAATCTATAGTGTTAACATCGGTTCTTCAACGTTTATTACAGCGAACCAGGTTGAATACAATTCACTCAAAGCCGCGGGTGATACCGATAACGGAATAGCATTCTATGCCGACCCAGCTGGAAGTAACACCGGATTCCCAGTTTACAGGCTCTACAGCAGTACGTATGGACATGTTTGGACTGAGAGTTCATCCGAAGTTCAAGCTTACGAAGCGCAAGGTTACGTAAGCGAAGGAGTTGCCTTTACAACAATAGATCCTATTGACCCAGCTGCAGCTCCACCGGCAAATGATTTCAATGTCTATCGATTTAACATGGGTACCCTAGGACATTTCTGGACAACTGATATTAACGAACGAGATCAAATGATTCAAGCAGGATACGATTATGAGGGGGTCGCTTTCTGGTCAAGTGCAAATACAACATCGACACCTGTTTATAGGCTTTACTCTCCTGCTCTACGAGAACACCTCTTTACTAGCGACCAAAACGAAGAAACAGTACTAAGTGGTTCGGGTTGGAATAATGAAGGAATTGGTTTCTACGAATCTAGTACCCCAACTAGCGTACCTGTTTATCGTCTCTACTCACTGGTTGATTATGAACACCTTCTTACAACTGACCCTCATGAAGTATCTGTACTCGTATCAAGTGGGGTTTATAGAAACGAAGGCATCGCCTGGTACCAACCGTAAACTTTTGTTTAAACTAGCTAACTAGTTGTATCGTGAAACGGTTTCGCTCACTTCATAAAAAGCATTATCTTTATTTATATTAGGGTTGAGATCAGGATCATGATCTATATACTTCTTCCATCGCCTTATAAATAGGTCTTTTGCCCCCTGCATTTCTTTGGTGTCTCTCTTCTTAAGTTCGCTTGGAAGGCCAACACTTATGGACTCGTGATGAAGGAGGTGGACGTGTGGGGTATAGACATTCCAATAACCTTTTTCCCGAAGACGTAGACAAAGATCGACATCATTATAGGTGACTCTGAACTCTTCATCAAAACCACCAACTTCTTCAAAAATTTCTTTTCGAATCATCAGGCAGGCAGCAGTTACCGCAGTCATGTTGTGTTTCGTGTTCAGGTATAAATGCTGATTCGGTGGTAATCCGTGATTAACGGTCATCGAGAATGAGTTTGCGGCAACGCCACCGAGTCCTACACCCACACCAGCGTGCTGGACATGAATGTGATCAGGAAAGTAAAGAAGACAACCTACGGCACCCACCTCTTTGCGTTGAGCATCTCCGGCCATTAGTTCTAACCAATTAGGGGTTATAACTTCCGTATCGTTATTGAGCATCATAAGCAATTCACCTTTTGCCCGACGAGCACCTTCATTACAGCTTCTTGCGTAGCTAAAAGGTTGTTCGGGCCAGTCAATAATTCGAATGTTATCGTGTTCTTTTTTAAGCCTTTCATACCAAGATAGAACGTTCTTTTCAGTTGAACCAGTATCAACAAGAATTATTTCGAATTTGTCGTAGGTTGTTTTCTTGTAAATAGAGTCGATACATCTTTTAACAATCTTGTACTGATTTTTTGTTGGTATAACGATTGAAATAAGGGGCTTCGATGTCAGTGCATACTCAACCATCCAGTAGCCTAGGTTTTTAGGATCTTGTTCAATAATGGTGTTCTTGTAGCCTCTTCGTTCAAGATCATCCTTGAGTGCTTTTCGTTGAGCTTCGATAACATATGGTTTTGAATCAGTACTCTTCGCTGTTGAGAGATCATGTATTCTCCAGCTATACAGTACTGTCGGAATATGGTAAATCTTATCTGTTGCGCTCGTGATCCTTAAGAATAGATCCCAGTCTTGAGCACCGTTATATTCTTTTCTTTGGCCACCAAGTTCGTTTAAGAGTGACCTTCGAACGGTTGCAAAGTGAGTTATGTAGTTAACACTATGAAGAAAGTCCGGATTCCAGTCTGGCTTGAAGAAGGGGGCTTGATAGTCTTTTCTGTCTTCTGTTATCTTGTCTTCGTCACTATAAAGGAAGTCGATCGTAGGATCGTTATTAAGTGCCTTAACGACCTCGTAAAGGGCGTTTGGCCAGAGTATGTCATCATGATCAAACAAACCTACAAACTCACCAGTTGCCATTTTGATTGCTTCGTTTGTAGCACCGGCAATATGATGATTTTCTTTTAAGAATTTGTATTTAATACGTTCATCTAGGGCAGCGTATTCTTTTATTATTTCTCGAACACCTTCGTTTGGCGAAGCATCATCAACCACACACAACTCCCAGTTCTCATAGACTTGAGATAGAACTGAATCAAAACAGTCACGCAAAAAAGAGTGATCAGTATTATACGTCGGAACAATAATAGATACGAGCGGGGTGTAGGTAAAGGTTTTTATGTCACGGGCTAGCTTAGGGAGTACGAGTGCATCGGGAAGATTGTTATTTATCCATTTCTTATAGCCCTTAAGTTTAGGTTGTCCTAACGATAGGTATGGCGCTAGTCCTCTTTTCAGAGCATTCTTTAATTTAGGATGTTTAACGATAGTTTTTTTGGCATTAGAAACAGTAAAATGAACTGCCGATTTAACATATTTTTTCATATTTTGCTCCCGGGTCGTATCTTTATTGTAGACAAATTAAGCATTAATAGCAAAGTTTGTTATATTCGGTAAATACAGTATTATTAATATGCTAACGTAGGCGAAAGTTGCTTATATTTTTATGAATCGTAGAGAAATCAATGCTATAAAAGCCGAGCTAGGTGCCTATAATCCACATCCAGATGGATCAAATAGTGTTCCCCTTCCTCCGCAACCATCAATACTGCCCGGTGGCTACTCAGATACAATGAGTGAACGCGCGGCTCGAAAGCTAAATAAAATTGCTAACAAGCTCGGTCCAGCCAAAAAAATTGCTGGAAAGATACTACGATTTAGACCTAAGAAATATATTGATAACTTTAATAGATTTCCTCGTAGACACCTTTCAACCGTCAGTTTCAAACCCGTAAATAACCCTGAAGTTAGTATAATAATTCCTGTTTTTAATAAACTTGAACTTACCTACAATTGTTTGAAATCACTACAAGAGAACGTATCAGAATCAATACAGTACGAGGTTGTGGTTGTTGATAATAACTCGACCGATAAATCTCATCTACTCGCTAATGTACGGGGTCTGAAGTATATACGAAACGCTGAAAATATGGGTTTTGTTGAAGGCTGTAATATAGGAGCCGAAAATTCAAAGGGTGAATATGTCGTATTTCTTAATAATGATGCCATGGTTACCCCTGACTGGCTTGAAAGCTTGCTTCGAACCATAAAAAGTTCTGAAACTATTGGTTTGGTTGGTTCAAAGATTCTTTATCCAGATGGTCGACTTCAAGAAGCTGGTGGGGTTATCTTCAAAGATGGATCTGGATCAAATTATGGAAAATTTGATCATCCTGACAGATACCAATATAACTATTTACGAGAAGTTGATTATTGTTCAGGGGCAAGTATTATCATTGAAAAAAAGTTATTTGACTCATTTGGTGGTTTTGACCTACTATATGCGCCAGCTTACTATGAAGATACCGATCTTGCCTTTAAGGTTCGTGATCATGGCCTAAGGGTTATGTACCAACCTGAGTCAGTTATCTACCATATTGAGGGTGCAACAGCTGGTACGAGTACCTCTTCAGGCTTTAAAAAGTATCAAGCGATTAATAGGGTGAAGTTTATTAAACGATGGAGAAAAACACTCCAGGCAGATCATCTTAGTGAAAAAGACCTCTATCTTGCAAGGGATAGATCTTACAAAAAGACAGCTCTTATTGTTGACGAGTTTCTACCTAGGCCAGATAAAGATTCTGGCTCTGTCAGAATGCTTAGAATGATAAAACTTCTACAAGAACTTGATTATAAAATTACATTCTTTCCAAACCATCTCGCTAAAGACGGCAAATACACAACCAATCTAGAACAAATGGGTGTTGAGGTTGTCTACGGTCCAGCAACATTCTCAAAATTCATAGAACAGTACGGAAAGTTTTACGATCTCGTTATATTGTCTAGACCTCGTATTGGTACTTCTTTTCTGGAACTTTGTCAGGCATATTGTACAAAAGCAAAGATCATTTACGATACCGTTGATCTCCATTTCTTACGACTAGGTCGCCAAGTCCAATATGAAGAAGGTGAAATGAAAAAATATTATGAAGATATGGCGAAGAAACATGAAATTATTGAGAAAGATTTAATCAATAATTCAGATGTCGCCTTGGTTGTTAGTAAAATTGAAGCAGACCTTCTTCAAAAAGATGGATTTGATAACGTACGGGTACTCTCTAATATCCACGAGATTAATGATTCAGCTTACGACATTGGTTTTGATAAGAGAAAAGACCTCCTGTTCATTGGTGGCTACGACCATCTTCCTAATCAAGATGCCGTTCAGTGGTTTGCCGATAAGATCCTTCCTAGTATCGTAAAAAAGATACCTACTATAAAGCTCCATGTTGTTGGCTCAAACCTACCAGAAGAGATTAGGAAGCATCTACAACTCAATAAAGCAGTGATCATCGATGGCTATGTCGAAGATGTATCTGATTTGTTTAAATCAGCCAGGGTTTTCGTAGCGCCACTTCGTTATGGTGCAGGTGTTAAGGGTAAAGTAGGTCAGGCAATAGAATACGGAGTTCCTGTTGTCTCTACCTCTATCGGTTCTGAAGGTATGTATCTAACAAACAATGAATCAGTCCTTATCGCAGATGAGGTTACAGATTTTGCGAACAAAGTCATAAGTCTTTATAAAGATTCGAAGACGTGGAATAAGCTTCGTTCTGAAGCGAAGAAATCTTTACGCACTCACTTCTCACTTGAAGCAGCAAAAAGAGACCTAGAAACTGCCTTAAAGGATTAGTTTAAAAACTAATAATCTTTCTTTTCGTGTCCTACTGGGATCATGTTTAGAATTCCCACTTCATGATCGACACCACTGATATTTACTCCTGATTCAAGCATTCTGCGTGTCATATTCCAATCACCCGGTTCATCCATAACCCAGCTCTTTTGGTCATATTGATAGATGGAGTTGAGTAGTTTCATATACATGGCACCATTTAGAGATATATTGCCTTCTGCTAGATCTGTTGAAAATATTCGAGTCGAGGTGTCTTCGACGAGATTCTTTTGGATCATCACACCATATACCATCTCACTTTTTGTACTAAGGGCTTGTTTAAGTAACACCTCGAGATGATCTGGTGTAAATTCATCGTCATCATCAAGTGGAGCAATCCAGTCACCCCTACAAAGACTTGCAGCCACATTCATAGGAAGCGCACCAATGACTTGCCATTTCCTCTTTCGATCCGTTGGATAAATAGATCTGTTGTATAGATTGTAGAATTTTATTCTTGGATCGTTTAGTTCTTTAATTTTCTTTTCTGTGTCATCCGTACAATGATCACCTACGATTATTACTTCAAAGTTTTGATACGTCTGAGCCAGAATTGATTTTATCGATTTATCAATAAGTGTCTGGGCTCGGTTGTAGGTTGCTATTCTAATGGAGATTAGTGGCTTTTTGGTAGAAAAGACAGTCTTATATTCAGTAGTTTTCCTAAGTTTCGTAAGATCATTTCTCAGTACTGCGATATCATCATACTCAGCCCGGACTACATCTCGTACGTTATCGAGTAATGCTGATTGTTTAACTAACTCTTCATTTAAAGACGCCACCTTGTCAGATAGGGTCTCGATCGTTGGCTGAAGTTCAGAGAACTTAGCTAAACTATACTCAAAACTATTCGTAACACTCTCGGTAATACGTTCAACTATTTTATTTACGGTATTGTTTATGAGTTTTCTAGGTTTACTCATGATAGCTAGACCTTTTTATCAATTTTTGGCTCTGACCATTGCGCTTTTGTATACATCCATCCATATACAGTAGGGTCATGTCTCTTTATAAAGAAGGTTGCAGCTCTATTAAAGAAGGCAAGTTGTTTCCCTGTGTCTTTATTATATACTCCCCAAAAGACATCATGCCTTCCTTCAAGATAATTTGTGGTATCGAGTTCTACATTAAGTATATACTTGCCTTCTTTAGAAGGAAGTAGCCTCCCGCCCGTATTAACATGAGTGAAGGACACCCCGTCTTTTAAGATCGCGATCCTTACTTCAATATCGATCGGTTTCTTAATTACATAATTAAGTTCAAGTTTTAGGGGTTCACCAGGTATAACTGTCTTGTCGTTTGCCATTTTTAGATGCAAGCCAGAAATCAATTTACTCTCTGTTACTTCACCACTCTCTTCTTCTTCGTCTTCATCCTCGGGTTCTTCAACTGTATTTCCATCAAAGTTATCAATTATATATGCATCAGCAACTTCTTCTGGAGAGCCTGCAAGCTTTATTTTTCCTTCTTCAATAAGAATAGCCCTGTTACAGAATCTTTTTACGGCAGCCATATCGTGAGTAACAAGTATGACCGTCTTTCGTTTTCTCTTTAGGTCTTCGAAATAGTCATAACACTTTTGCTGGAAGGCAGCGTCACCAACCGCAAGAACTTCATCTAGAAGAAGAATGTCTCCCTGAGCCTTAATAGCGATAGAAAAGGCTAAACGAACCTGCATACCACTTGAGTAGTTTTTCAGACGCTCATCCATAAAATCACTCAGTTCAGCAAAAGAAACGATGTCATTATACATGAGTTCTATCTCCTTGCGACTAAAGCCAAGGAGCGCTCCATTGAGATAAACGTTTTCCCTGCCGGTAAGTTCTGGGTTAAAACCAACTCCAAGTTCAATAAACGGAACGAGTGATCCAATCACCTCAACACTACCCTCTTGGGGAAAATATATACCTGCAAGAGTTTTTAAAATTGTACTCTTACCACTTCCGTTTTTACCTACGATTCCAAAGAAGTCACCTTTATTAACAGTGAAAGAAATATCATTAAGAGGAGTAAATATTCTATAGCCCTTACGTCCTCTTAGTTGGTTAATGAGCTTCTGTTTGAGGCCACTACTACCTTCAAGAGGTATTTTAAAACTCTTTACAATATTTTTTACGGTTACAACCGGAATTAAATCTTTATTCATCTATATAAGCTCCGCAAAGTACTTCGAGTTCTTTCTGAAATAGAGAGCCCCGCCAATAAAGACAACGATGACGATAATGATAGGAACAATAATAAGCCAGCCATGGTGATAGAGAGTTTGTATCGTTATAGTTTGCTTTGTTATAAGACTATAGCGCGCACCTTGTATGGCTTGTGCGACAGGGTTTAGTAATAGGATCTTTGCAGCTATTCTACTTTTTGCAATAACAATAGAGAGAGGGTAGATAATTGGTGTTGCGTAAAAAGCCGCCTGCATAATTATCTCCCATATATGACTCGTGTCGCGGTACTTAACATTCACTGCAGACAAGAAGAAGGCGATACCTAGAGCGAACACATAAATTTCAGCTATATACACGGGCACTAATAGGGCACTCGCGTGGAGGTGAACTCCATTAAATATCATAAGAACAACAACGATAATAAGGTTTAGGGCAAGATTAATAAGTGCCGAAATAGTAGTTGAGAGAACGATTATATATTTCGGGAAGCTAATCTTTCGAAGAAGATCACCCCTACCCACGATAGAACTAAGGCCCATTCCGGTAGCTTCAGAAAAAAACGTCCATAGAACGATCCCAAAAAGAAGATATACCGCGTAGTGTTCAACAGAACCAAGTTTAATGAGCTGTCCAAAGACAACATACATGATAGCGAATAAGAATAGTGGCTTAAGAAGTGACCAGGTGTAGCCTAGAACAGAGCCTTGATATCTAAGCTTAAAATCGGTAACAACAAGCTCGCGCAGTAGAACACGATTTCGCTTGTTAAATGCATTAGATATTTTCATAAGTCTGCAATTAATTATAAGATAGAAGTAATCATATGAACAGAGTTGCTATTGTTGTACTTAACTGGAATGGAATTGAAGATACCCTCGAGTGTCTTACGAGTCTTAAATCCCAAACCTATACAGACTTTAAAGTCGTTGTTGTTGATAACGGATCTATCGATAACTCTAAAGAACTCCTTGAAAAATATAAAAAAGAATCAGACGAATCTATCCAGATTATCCATAACCCAAAGAACCGTGGTTTTGCTGGTGGTGTGAATACTGGAATTTCATGGGCGCTCACCAATAACTTTGACTATGTAGCGCTTTTTAATAACGATGCTGTGGCGGATCCAGATTGGCTAAAAATACTTGTGGAGGCAGCTCAGCCAGAGGATATAGGTATCTCGACCGGCCTCCTCCTTCACAGGGACGGAAAGACAATTGATAGCAGTGGAGATTGGCAATCTTCATGGGGACTCCCCTTTCCTCGTAGTCGAGGTAATCCTCGTGACGAAGCACCAGAAGCAGGATTTGTTTTTGGAGCAAGCGGAGGAGCTAGTCTTTATAAACTATCAATGATACGACAGATTGGTCTTTTTGACGAAGACTTCTTCGCTTATTACGAGGATGCTGACTTTAGTTTCAGGGCTCAACTTGCCGGGTGGAAGGTAATTTATTCACCAAAGGCGATTGCTTATCATAAACAAGGGGCTACAAGTAGTAAAATTCCTGGATTTGCTATTTATCAGACTTTTAAGAACTTGCCTCTTTTGTTCATTAAGGATATTCCAAATGGATTACGACTTAAAGTGGGTATTAAATTCTATTTTGCCTACGTTCTCATTTTGCTCAATGCTATCGCTAAGGGAAATGGTAAACCAGCCCTAAAGGGTACATGGATGAGTTTCATTCTTAGTTTCAAGAAACTTAAAGAACGAAAAGAAATACAAAAGAACAAGAAAGTAACAACTCACTATATTGAATCAGTCTTCTGGAATGATCTTCCTCCAGACCAGACCGGAATTCGAAAGCTTCGTCACCTATTTACGGGCAAGTAGACTTTATTACCACTCGGGTGACTGTTTGAATGGTATAATCATCCCATATGAAAAAAATATCTTATATATTTCCAATTTATAACGAGGGTGAGAATATTGACCTTCTTTATAAAACTATTTCTAAAGTTGTAACCCCTCTTGAGAAAAAATATTCTCTTGAATTCATCTTTATCGACGATGGCAGTAGAGACAAGTCACTCGAACTTCTTTATAAAATTCAGAACAAAGATAAAAGAGTTCGTGTTATAACATTTGCTCGAAACTTTGGTCATCAAATTGCCGTAACTGCGGGGCTCGATCACTCAAAAGGCGATGCGGTTATTATTATGGATAGTGATATGCAAGATCCTCCTGCCGTGAGCCTAGAGCTCATTAAGAAATGGGAAGAGGGTTACGACGTTGTTTACGCTCAAAGGCGAAGTCGAAAAGATTCTTTCTTCAAGAAGTTATCGGCAGACCTTTTCTATAGAACACTTCAAAAACTAGCTGAAATTAATATTCCACGTAATACTGGTGATTTTCGTTTAGTCGATCGTAAGGTTGTTGAAGAACTCAAAAAATTTAAGGAACATAATAGGTTTCTTCGTGGCATGGTAAGTTATATTGGGTTTAAACAAATTGCTGTTCAATTCGACCGAGACGAACGACATGCCGGTGTTACCGGGTATCCTCTTCGTAAAATGCTGAAGTTCGCGGCTGATGGAATATTTAGTTTCTCAGGGGCACCACTAAGAGCAATCAGTAGATTCGGCTTCTTTATAGCCTTCTTAAGTACTATTGGTATTATCTACGCACTCATCGTCTTTATTCTTGGTCATGCCGTGGCTGGATGGACTTTTACTGTTATTAGCATCTTCTTTATGGGTGGAATTCAGCTTATTATGCTTGGTGTCATCGGTAGTTACCTTGGTCGTATTTACACAGAAGTTCAAAATCGTCCTCTTTACTCAATCTCAAATATTAAAGAAGATAAATAGAGTTTAGATCTAATTATTATTCTAGTGAGGCGGCGAGCTGATCACTCACTTTTTCTTTTTTGAATATAACTTTGTTGTACCAGAGGAAGTTCCAAGCAAACGTTACGACAACCGACATAACCTTAGGAACAATAATTTTTAATGTGGCCTCGAATGGCCCAAAGAGGTGCCATAGGGTTTCTGGAATGTCACGCATTAGTGGGGTTACGAGATAAATGAATCCTGTTTGTAGAAACCAGAGACCAAAAATCGTCACACCAACAAACAAGAAGAAGGTTTTGAATGACCATTTCTTTGATTTGAAGGTTAATTTTGAATTTAAGAAGTAACTACCTGTTAATGCAGCAGATGTCGCGATAATGTTAGCGATAATGATCGAGTGAGTCAGGTTAGTAAAGAGGACATAAAGTACAAGATCAAAAAGTGTATTAAATATACCAATCAAACTAAATATTACTAGTTTGAAGTTGCGTTTTTTTGGCTCGTTCATGCTAGTATCATACATTAATCAGGGGTGGTATACTATATTTAATGTCACATATTGCCATTGATGCACGAATTATCCACTCCTCGACCGGAACATATGTTGAACGACTTCTTCATTATCTTCAGCGAGTAGATACAGTTAATACCTATTCTGTACTCGTACCAGTCGAGGATACAGAATATTGGAAACCAACTACAGCTAATTTCACTATTCTACCAATCGATTTCCCAAACTATTCTTTTGCTGAGCAGCTTGGTTTTAAAAAGTTTCTCGATGACCTATCTCCTGATCTTGTCCATTTCTGTATGCCACAACAACCAATACGCTATAAAGGCGCCCATGTTACTACCTTTCATGATTTAACCTTAGTCAGAACATACAATTCCGACAAGAATTGGTTTATCTATCATGCAAAACAGCTTGTCGGTCGCTATGTTTTTAAGAAAGTTGCCAGGACAAGCACGCATATTATTACTCCTAGTAAATACACAAAACGTGAACTAATTAAATATGCGGTGATTCCTTCTAACTCGGTGACAGTGACATACGAGGCTGCTGATGTAAATGTAGGTGCCTTAGAGGCATATCCACATCCTTATGACCGTTACTTGTTGTATGTTGGGCAACAAAGCGATTATAAGAATATCCGTCGACTTGCGAGCGCTCATCAAAGATTACTCAAGAAATATCCTCATCTTGGTCTTATATTGGTAGGTTCTAAAACAGATAGTGTTTTAGTAAACGAAACGTACTTTATTGAAAAAGGGTACAAAAATATTCTTTTCACAGATTTTATTCCTGATGTTCAGCGAGATTGGCTTTATACGAATGCAGCCGCCTATGTCTTCCCTTCTCTTATGGAGGGGTTTGGATTACCAGGACTTGAAGCTATGGGGTATGGAGCACCAGTTGTGAGTAGTAACGCTACCTGTTTACCAGAGATATATGGCGATGCGGCTCATTATTTTGATCCTAACGACACAACTGACATGGCTCGGGCTATTGATGAGGTGCTTGATAACCCAATCCTAAGGGTTGAACTTATAAAGTCTGGTTACGATCGGTTGAAAAAGTATTCATGGGAAAAAATGGCAAAACAAACCCACGAAATCTATCTAAAAGCCCTTGAAGCAACCGTCTAGTTAAGAACTAGCCTGAGCAATTGTAAGCTTACGGTCAAACCCTTCGCCTTCAGAGAAAGTACGAATGTCGGTGTATTCACTCGCAACATGGTGTACAATTCTTCGATCTGCAGCGTTTAACGACACAACATATGAGTCACCAGTTTTACGAACACCCTCAATCCATTCACGTGCTTGCTTAGCAACCCGTTCTGCTCGTTGTTTCTTATAATCAGCAATGTCGATATTTACTCGTGATAGTGCAGCGTCCTTGTTACGAAGAACTGTTGAGACAATATACTGTAAGCTACGGAGTGTCTCTGCGTTATGACCGATAAGAAGACTATTGAGAGGACTAGAGGGTACGGATAACTCAATTACTTCTTCGTCACAGGTTGAACTAACAGTTAAGTTTGCTCCGAAAAAAGAGAGCAGATCTTCGAGGTAGGTCTGCGCATATGTAATTGATTCTTCTTGGTTCATTAAACCGCTCCTTTTGCTTTATCCGGAGTAGTGTCCTTGGCAACAATTCGCGTAACTGTTGTTGCCTTCTGTGCGAGTTTTGCTCGAGCCTTTGCTGTCGCTTTTTTACCAGTACCTGTTGGTGTGCTTTTATCGGCGATCTCAATCATTTCATCTGAGTCTTGCTTCAAAATACTTCGTTGTTGAAGTACAGCAACAAGGTTTGAAGTTGCGTAGTAAAGGGCAAGTGCGCCAGGAAGGTTAATCATAATGAAGAACATAACGAAAGGAAGAACCTTTGTCATCTTGCCCATAACAATGGCATTCATCTCTGATTGATCGGTTGTTTTTCCATCAGCTGCTTCACTCATAACATCACGAAGACGCTTGTTTGTTTGCACCTGTGGTGTTGTTTGTCTCGACATAAAGTACTGTGCGACGGCTGCGATAATCGCAAGAACAACAAGAAGTGGATTAATAGAGAAAGGATTCGATACAAAAGCGTGTTGGGTAAGGTTAATGAAACCAAATAATGTTTCGTGGAAGTTTTCTGGATGGGCAATAATAGCTTTGATTGGGCCAATATTCCTTAAGAAACTGTAGGTGTAGGTTGCAACTTCAGATCGGTGAAGAGTAAAGATCTGAATGACTTGGTAAAGTGAAATAAAGATTGGAAGTTGAATAATAAGGATAAGGATAGAACGGAATGGACTAACACCATGTTCCTTATACAGCTCCATCATCTGCATACTCTCTAGTTGGCGATTACCTTTTGTTTGTTTCTTGATACGAGCAAGTTCTGGTTGAAGCTTTCGCATCATTCGAACTTGGTGAAGTTGTCGTTTGAGAAGAGGCCATAAAGCAAAACGAACGAGGATAGTAAAGATTATAACTGCGATACCAAAATCGCCACCTGGGATGAGGCTATATAGTCCAATTAACAGGTTGAAAATTGGTCGAAGGATGACTATGTCAAAAATGTTCACTTGGGATGAGGCTCCACATTTGGTTCGCTATTTACCTATCATTATATCAGGATGTAGTTGTTTTATATAGATCTGACTGATCAAGTAGTTGCTCAATACACTCAGATAGTTCGCTATAGGGAATTGTAAGGACCTCACTCAACGAAACAATAATAACGATATCCTGAGATGGTTTTATGTCGTTTTGTTTTTGGCGAAGGTATTCGTAGATACGGCGGCGAATACGATTTCTTTTTACTGCACTTTTAATAACCTTCTTACTTACAACAACGGCGAGTCGTGAATCTGGCCTGTGTGGGTTTGTAATTGATTTCATTGTCATAAGACGAGATCGAGAAGCTAAACCATTTTTGTAGACATACTTCAGACTGCTATGACCGTGGAATCTGTTTTTAAAAGGAATCATTGTGTTTATTATAGCGTAGCTAACAGGTTGTAATAAAATAACGCTCTACAATGAGAGCGTTATTTTAATTAAGCTGTAAGCTTTGAGCGTCCTTTGATGCGACGTCTCTTAATAACAGCGCGTCCTGCCTTTGTGGCAATACGAGCACGAAAGCCGTGTGTACGGGCGCGGTGTCTTGTGTGTGGTTGGTAGGTTCGCTTTGGCATATCTCGACTATTGTACTGAAATTAACCCCTTTTAGCAAGGGTAGGTTTGAATTTTTCACTAAACCGTTATTTAGTATATAAAAGTTATCCTCTACTATTGATAGTTTTTCCACTCATTTATAAGGGTTGTTTAATATTGTGTATAACTCACACCCCTATCTTACTCATCGCCTATCATCCTTTTAGGAGTTGTGGAAAACCCAGTGTGTAAGGTATAGTTATTGATAGTTAGTGTCTAGATAAGTAGGGAGAATATATGGATCACGCGTTGTGGCAAAGTGTGCTTGGAGAAATTGAGTTATCTGTTTCTCATGCAACTTTCACGACCTGGTTTAAAAACACCGAGCTTGTCGACCAAACCTCAGATACTGTTGTTATATCAGTACCAAATATCTTTGCAAAGAAGCAATTTGAAGTTAAGTTTAACGATCAAATACGAACCGTTCTTGAAAAGAATGGTGTTACTCCAAAACATATTACCTATACTATTACGACTACAGGTAAGCGAACTCGTGTAAACCGTGAGGTACTTCCCTCTTCAAATAACCAAGCCGCAGACGACCTACTTCCTCAAAGTATGTCTCGTTCTCAAACGCCCATATCTCAAACTAATCCTGGTGGTTTAAATCCCCGCTATACATTTGATAACTTTATTGTTGGTTCAAGTAATGATCTCGCTTATACCGCTTCTCAAGCTGTTGCTGCAAATCCTGGTGTGAAATATAACCCAATATACCTCTATGGTGGTGTTGGTCTTGGTAAAACACACCTTATGCAGGCTATTGGTAACGAGATTACTAAGAATAATCCAGAGATTAGGGTTCTTTATATAAGTAGTGAAACGTTTGTTAATGAATTTCTTGATCATATTCGATTTAAGAAAAAGGGTTTTTCTGAGAAATATCGAAATGTTGATGTCCTTATTGTTGATGATATGCAGTTTATTGCTGGTAAAGAGAAGACTCAAGAAGAGTTCTTCCATACTTTTAACCACCTTCATCAAAACAATAAGCAGATCATTATAAGTAGCGATAAACCACCGAAGAGTATTCCAACACTAACTGAACGTCTTCGTAGCCGTTTCGAGATGGGTATGACTATTGATGTTCAAATGCCTGATTTTGAAACACGTTGTGCAATCCTTAGCGCAAAAGCCGCTCTTTCTGGTGTAATACTTGATCAAAACACAATTGAGTATCTCGCAACGAATATTAAAACTAATATTCGTGAACTTGAGGGTGCTCTTAATCAATTACTTGCATATGCCGAAATGCGTGGAATTAGTCCTGACGTAACAACGGCTGAAGGTTTACTTGGAAATGTTCGTCATTCTCGTCCACAACACATAACGAGTAAACAAATTATCGATCGCACCGCAAAACACTTCCAAATTAAGGTTGAGGAAATATGTAGTCCAAAGCGCGATAAACACATTGTTGTTCCAAGACAGATTGCGATGTATCTTCTAAGAAGTGAGTTACACCTTAGTTTCCCAAAGATCGCTGGTGAATTAGGAAGAAAAGATCATACGACAGCTATCCACTCTGTTGAGAAGATTGAGAAGGCAATAAAGTTAGATTTTCTTATTCGTGAACAAGTTGCTTCAATACGGGAGAATTTATATGCCTAATACTTTATATACAGCCTGGGTAAAAAATGTGAACAACAAGCGAACACAAACCGGTATAAATAGTGTTCTACTTTCCACCAATAGACTATACCACTACCTTATATGGCAACCTAAGAGCGAACAACTCCAACTTACCCACTATTCTCTCCTCTTTTTTACCCAATCCTTTTCCACTTATAAAATGTTACTTTTTAATCTGTTAAATACTAGTTATACCCACAATCCACAGCACCTATTAATAGAACGAATGAATGAAAATTAAAGAAAGGTAACAACAATGGAACTTACAGTAACTCAAGAAAATCTCGCTCGTGCCCTAACAGTTGTCGGGCGTGTAGCTAGTACAAAAACCCAACTTCCCATTCTTGGTAATATCCTTCTTAGGACAGACGGTAATCGTCTTCTTATTGCTGCAACAAACCTAGAGATCGCCTCTGCCCAATATATTGGTGCGAAAATAGCGAAACCGGGAGCTATTACAATCCCCGCCCGTCTAGTATCTGAATTTATCAGTAGCCTTCCAAAAGAATCAGTTGAACTTAAAGTAAACGGCGACAACCTCCACATTAAAAGTGGTAGTTATAGTTCTATTATTAATGGATTTATTGCAGATGACTTCCCAGAACTTCCAACAATAAACGAAGATTCATCCATTCAGTATTCAATAAACGTTGAAGATTTTAAACAGGCTGTTTCTCAGACAATCATTACGACAAGTAACGACTCAACACGACCCGTTTTAACAGGGGTATATTGGCATTCAGATAACGGTGAACTCTATCTTGCTTCAACCGACGGGTATCGTTTATCAGAACGACGATTAGTAAAAACCACCTCTGAAGTATCGGCAATTATCCCAACACAAACCCTACAAGAAGTACTTCGTACTATTGCTGACGACTCAAGTGAGATTGATATTTTATTTGATGAAACACAGGTACGATTTAGAATTAACGAAGCAGAAATTATTAGTCGCCTCATTGACGGTAACTTTCCTGACTATCGTCAACTCATTCCAAAGAGTTCAGAGACGAACATTGTTATTAATAAGTCTGATTTTGTCCGGGTTACTAAAATAGCTGGTCTTTTTGCCCGAGAATCTGGCGGGAGTGTTACATTAACCGCAAGTGAAGATAAAAAGAATGTTTCACTCCACTCAATCGCCTCTCAACTTGGTGAAAACACTTCTGAAACCGGCGCTGAAGTAAAAGGAGATGGCCAGGTAACTCTCAACTCACGTTATTTAAGTGAAGCACTTAGTGTTGTTGAGGGTGAATCTGTCGAATTTAGTTTTAGTGGTAAGTTATCACCCTGTGTTCTTAAATCAACAGAAAAGAACACAAACTATTACCATATCATCATGCCTTTAAAGAGTTAGTATATATGACGGTGGTCACAAAACTATCTGTAAAGAATATTCGTTCACACGATAGTTTTGTTATAGAATTCTCACCAAATATTACAGTTATAACCGGTGAAAACGGTAGTGGTAAAACCTCACTTATTGAAGCGGTCTATATTGCTCTTCAAGGAACTTCCTTTAAGGGTAGTGATAACGAAGTCCTTCGACACAAAAGTAAGTGGTGGCGAATAGATCTACTTTTAGACGATCAAAGTAAGAGAATAGTTAGTTTCGACCCATCTCTTAGTTCTGGAAAAAAGAAATTTACAGTTGATGAGAAAATACATTACCAACTCCCTTCAAAGAATAAATACCCAGTTGTTTTATTTGAACCAGATGATTTGCGTCTTCTTCATGGCTCACCTTCTCGGCGACGTCAGTTTATTGATCGCTTCATTAGCCAACTAGACGTCCTTTACGGCGCAACTCTTCGTAAATACGAACGTGCACTCAAGCAAAGAAACAATCTTCTTAAACAAGCTTATATACGGCCAGAAGATTTATTCGTCTGGAACATAGCCCTAAGTGAATATGGTGCTTATATTATTCAACAGAGAATTATATTCATTGAAGAAATAAACAGTAAACTAAACCCTGCTTACGATGAGATTGCGGGTCAAAGAGATGTTGTATCAATCCACTACTCACATACCTTTATTGGTGATGTAAAACAAAAACTTCTTAATGAACTAGATATGAGTAATGAAAGAGATAAATACCTCGGTTTTACAAGTGTCGGCCCCCATCGTCATGATGTTATATTTGAGTTTAACAACTCCCCTGCTCTTTCAATAGCATCCCGTGGTGAAGTTAGAAGTATAGTACTTGCCTTGAAGTTTCTTGAAGTAGATATTATAGAAAAGATTACAGATAAAAAACCAATTATCTTACTTGACGATGTCTTTAGTGAGCTCGACCTCGCTAGGCAGAAAGCACTCAGTGATACAATTCGATCCCACCAAATAATTATTACGAGCACTCACGTACTATCTGATAGTAGAAACTATACCCACGTTAAGTTAGACGCCTGAACTATCTGTTTGAGATCGTGGCATATAGATAATTTCATAGTCACTAGGTTTAAAACCCTTATTGGTAATAGCATTAAGTGCATACTGAGCAACATCAGGGTCGGTTTCTATGATACATAAAGCAATCTTTGTTGGATCATTTGGATATTTTTGTGAAGGGCAAATATTGATACTGTAAAGATCAGTTTCAATCGGAAGATCTGCAATGATTGGGTATTTCTTATTTAAAGCCGTGGTTTGCGCCTGTTCAATGTTACCTTCGAAACGTTGAATAACCGCCTGAGAGGTATCGCTATTATCTAGTTCTGCCTGGGCTGTGGTTGTATCAGCGGTAAGTGCAACAAGCAACTCTGTTGTCTGACCTTTTTTAGTAGTTAAACTTGTAGTGTAGGATGTGAACTGACTCTCAGATACCTTAAAAGTATGAGCCCCTGGTGTTATTGAGATTGTCTGATTATCAGACACTGTAATGTTTGGTTTATTATCTATCGAAAGCTGAACAGTATCTGGAGCTACAGATAGTAATAGTTTTGTTTTTGGAATAGCTTGGTAAATCGCTAGCGCAATTAATGCGGCGACTAAGACACTAAATATTACGATGAGTAGTTTTTTATTATTAACTAGCATTTCCGATATACCTCGCAAGAATTAATGGACTTGATGCTGAATCGTGTCCTAACATCCATTCAGCACTACTCTGTGGTCTTTGATTAGGCACTTCCCCTCCAAGTGACGCCTGGGCGACCGGAAGCTTACCGTTACCCGTATACATTTGAGTGTGTCCAGCTACGTTACTGAGAAGAATATCACCTGGTTGTAAATCGGCTATTGTTGGATTTTTTATAATCTTATACTTACTTGGGTTAGCTTCAACGTATTTTATCTGCAACGACACCCCAACCTTTACATAATCTGGATCAGCCCCAGAAGAAATCATAACAGTTGCAACAAACCCACCACAGTCACTCCAGTCAGCGGTCGGATTAATTTTTGGTTTTGTATCTTGATAAGTATCACGAGCATCACTATACCCATCCTTATTGTTTAAGGCGTTAGATGGTTCATATACATGATCTGCTTCCGTTGTCGGAAGACTTAGATCAAGAGCTGTTTTTACGATATTTCCCTCTACTACACCATCGGCACCGGAACAGTTGCTTGCGGTGACTGAACTAGGTGTGACCGAAGGTGTTAAACTACCGTAGAATCCATAAATTTTAACTGCTGCCGGAATACGTTTAGAATTTAGAGCAGATGGATCTGGTCCTGTTTGAACAAGAGGGTCTTCGTAGGTATCCATCCATGCAGTAGTAGCTTCGGCTATGTTTGTACCGGTTCCAAAAGCCGTACTTTTAAGAGAAGTTGCAAAGCTTGCATTATATTCCTGTAAAAGATAACCGACTTGAACAGTTGGATCTGATTCTGGTTTTCCTAAAGATGCTGCATAGGTGGCTAGTCCCTGTTTTCTACCTGGCGAAGACCACTGAGCTAAACCATACCCTGCTCCATCTGGTTGTTGAGATGTTGGATTCAACCCTGATTCACCGTACATATTACCCATAATGGCGGCTGCTTGAACTGCATTAATAGTATTCGGTGAACTGGTAAGTAGTTGAGTAAATATAGCTTGTAAAGCGGGAGTATTTGTTATGCTAGCAACGTCAGTAACTCCATCGTAGGTCAACGTATCACTACCACATCCGGTATCGTCTGGGTTATACCAAATAATTGGTGGACTACTACTGCCGTAAAATTGGGCGTTGTATCCATCTGCAAAAACAGACAAAGTTGAGTTTGTAAAAGTAATAACTCCTACGAGAATGATCATAAATAGTCGGATTAAAAACAATTTATTTAAGCGTTTCATTGATATTGCCTTTTAGCCCCAAATCCAATCTGAAGAAATCCGAAGAAATTATTTGCAATTGTGTTTGTGATCTTTGCCACTGAGTTTGCGGCCTTTTCTATTACATTGGGTTTTGATGCTGTTTTAGTTGTTGTTGAGGGAGGAGCAAACGCTGTGATAATGCTGTTTGAATCTGCGGACTGAACAGTTGGAGTTGCTGTTGATGAGTTATCCCCGTCCATCTCGTTATTTATCTCTTCATCCATAGTGTAAACTCGGAAGTTATCCATCTCAGTATTATCATCCTGACATCGTATACCAAGTTGCCAGTCGTAGCTTGGATCTGTAATTGACACATCATCTTGACCTAATGGTGCTGTACGGTTTGCGCAGTACTCCACATAGTTATTGTAGTCAGTCTGAATTGCACTTGTGCCCTGGACTGGTTCTCCGGTATTAATGTCTATAAGATCATTAGATGTCATATAATCTAGGTTTGTTGCCGGATCCATAGTAAGTTCTGTGTCGTTCATTACATAAGAAGGGTTACAGAATTCGTCTGCATCAACACCGATATTCTTTAAGCTAATATCCGAACAAGTACCGTAGTTACTAGCATTCACGACCGCTTGAGCTCCAGCGGTGGATGTTAGTGATGAGAACGACTCAGGAACTATAGAGAGAAGACTTCCAAGACGCGACATAAATGAGGTATTACTAAATGAACCAAGGTGTATAGTCTGTGCAATTGATCCAAGGAATGAATATTGATTTGCTGCATCTAAAGGATCGCTTTTGGCGTCTAAGCGAGCAATTTGATCGTTCTGTGCTTGTATTTGAGAGGTATCAACAGCATATGCAGCAATTTGGGAAGTGGTACCAGCTTCCATACCGATGCCGCCGGCCTCAGCACCAAGCATTTGAGCCGTACCAGTATAAAGAGCATCCCCTGCTGCGGCGCCGATGGTCTCTTCACTCAGTTCTGGGAGGTCAGTTGTAACAATCGCCTGGACTAGTTTAGGAAGAGCTAGGCTAATAACATCACCAGTTACAAATCCAGTTGCTGCCTGAACACCAACACACCCAATAAGGGCTACTGCCGCACCAACTCCGGCATCGGCAGCACCTCCGGCTGCTTCTGGAAGACATTGTGCGATTGTTGCACCCGGAGATACTGCGGTTGCACACACGGTGTGTATGGCGGTTTCGACAGCTGGTCCTACCTTCTTGTTAACATTTACATACGCTATAAAGGTCGCGAGTAATGCCAAAGCACCAAGAGGAGCAGCAGCGTAAACCGCGTCTTGAGCCGATAATGGTGCGGTCGACTCCCCTGCTGCCAGGTGATAGCCGGTTGAATCAGTGGCTGCCTTACCCTGGAAGGCGTTGGTCGTTCCATCGGGATTCTTCGGATTTGTTTGAGTATCTGTTAACTGCGCACCCAACTGTGATCCGACAGTTGGATTTGCCGTACCAGCCTCAATTTGACCAGCATAGTTAAGAAATACGAGAGCAAAACTAGTGAAGGCAGCGATTTTTGCGACATCATCTGCATAAGTAATATTCCGAGCGGTATCATAGGCAAAGCAGGCACCAGCAACAGCATTTGATATTTTGCCAAGGCTTGTCACGCCAGCACTTTCAGCTGCAGTAATTGGCTTTGCCGCGGGATCTTCGGTTACTTTCTCGGCCGGCGTTAGGTTGGTTAAGGGATCCTCAGCAGCACTATCTCCTTCAAGTCCAAGGTCTTCACGGAGTGATTCGTCGACCTCTTCGGGGGTTTCTCCAGTTACCTTCGGCTCTTTATTTAAATGAAATACATTTGCAAGTATTTGACTAAACCTACTACTAAGATAGGGTGCGGATTTAGGGTTATATATTTTATAAAGATCAGCTGCCCTAAGGGGATCCTTCATGGCAGTCGTAAATTCGTCTCCCGTAGACACAATAGTTCCGTCTGGGAAGGTAATATTTTTAATAATATATCTTCCTTCTGAAGCTGATTCGGTTGCATCGATTTTAAAGTTATTTGTTGGATCTTCGAAAGTCTCTTTCATACTTTCACTAATGGTGCCGAATTTACACTTTATATTACATTCACCTGTAGCAGATTCGGCAAAACCATTTGTAATTGAATTGATTTTTAACTTAAAAAGCAGTCGGCTACGAAGAGCGACGGCAGGACTTACGTTATCAAGAGCATTCGTAAAAGTATTTTCAATTTGTTCAAATAGCAAAGCAGGACTACCGAGAAGTCCACCAACCCCGATTGCTCCGCCAACGACAGCTAAAATAACTGCAATAAAAGGTGATCTTTTCTTCGCCCAAACAAGGGTACCATTACTTGTTTTCTTTGCACCACCAGTAAATTTATTTTCAAATGACGGAGCATCAACACTTTTCTCAAGATCATCTACGGATGTGTCATTTGCTCTAGCATAGGCGTCTCCGTTTTTTTCAACGTCATCAAGATGTGAAGCTATGTCATTAAACTTCTGATCGCTGTCAGTTTGTCCGGGATTTAGCTTATCTTCCTCTTGAGTTGGACTCGGCATAACTACCTACATTATACCCTATACACTCGAGCCAGGATCGGTGTATCCACCAGTAGAAGTCGCATCTATTGGAGCTTGTGTTCCGGCCTGAGGATTAGTTGTTATAAGTTGTTGTTCGGTTTGACTTGCAACAATTTGAACATGTACGTGACTTTGTCCAGCAAAGAAAAGACCTTGTCCTACGGGAAAGTTAGCGAGTCGCTTCTTTTCTTCTTCGGTAAGCTTGAAGACGTCAGACAGCACATCAACGGCACTTGAAGATTGCTTCAAGAGTAATTGCATTGAACTGTTGGCAACAATTGCTCGACCCATCTTGCTTCCCATAAAGTCTTCAACATCCTGAGTGATGGTAGTAAGACCAAGGAAGTATTTTCGAGCTCGTTTTGCAAGAGAAAAGAGGAAATTAGCTGAATCGTCGTATTTCATTAACTGCCACGCCTCATCAACGATAAGCATTCTCTTTTTTTGGTTTGTACGAGTAATGTTCCAGATGTGGCTCAAAACAATATACATAGCAACTGGACGAAGTTCATCTTCAAGGTCACGAATGTTAAAGACGACCATCTTGTTATTTATATCGATATTAGATTGTTGGCTGAAGATACCGGCGAATGTTCCGGTTGTGTACTTACGAAGACGCTGAGCTAGTTGTGGGCCACTGCCACCCATGTGAAGAAGTGTATCGTAGAGATCTGAAACTGTTGGAGGCGGTGAATTGTGCGTAAGAACATCACTGGTAATACCAACACGAGCGTAGGTGTCGATAAGTGCTTGGTCAAGATCTGCTTCTTCTGCAGGAGTCAGTGCTGACATAGCGACTCCAGCAGCTGTGGTTTGAGTTCCACCAAGCATAAGGCGCAGTAGCCCATGAAGTGTGACTAAGTTTGCCCGAAGAGCGTCGTCTGCTTCGTCGCTGTCAATAACTCGTGGAAGATCAAAAGGGTTAATTCTTGTATCAGCACTAAGGCTAAGGCGAATATAACTACCACCTACTGCATCGGAGAGTTTTTGGTATTCGTTCTCTGGGTCGATAATAATAACTTCACTACCAGTCATCATGCTTCTTAGGGCTTCAAGTTTTACAGCAAACGACTTACCTGCTCCAGATTTTGCAAATACAACTAAGTTTGCGTTCTCAAGGCTAAAGCGATCAAAAATGACGAGTCCGTTATTATGCATATTAATACCGTAAAGTACTCCACTCTCTTGAGTAAGGTCGGCACTAGTGAAGGGGAAACTAGTACTAATAGCACCAGTATTCATGTTTCGACGTATTTGTAATTGATCGGTCATCTGAGGAATAGAACTATTAAGTCCCTGCTCTTGTTGAGAGCTTGCTACCTTACTAAAGATAAGTTGTTGACCAAATAGGGTTTCAATCTTGTGTTGGACGAATGAAAGCTCATCAAGGCTATCCGCGTACAATGTAACGTAGAGTCCGAAGCGGAAGAATCGTTCAGCACCAACTTGAAGCTGGTCACGGAGCTCTTCTGCGTCATTAATAGCTGCTTCGATTCCAGGATCTCTTGTTTTACCCTTTTCGTTATTAATAGATGTTGAGGCTTCGAGCTGAGTAACTTTCTTGCGCAAGTTGTTAAGCACAACCTGACTGTCCACTGGATAGATAAACATACTTACATCCAGTACTTCATCGATGTTAATAAGGCTACTTAGCCAACCTGTGTAGATTTGACGAGGGTATCCATAAATATAGAGTGTTCGACCATACTTTGTTCCAAGACGAAAATATGCAGAGTGAATCTCTATACTACTAGGTGCAATAAGGTCACGCAGGGTTGTAACACCTTTTAAGAATGCTTGTTCAACCTCTGCTTGCTCACGAGCACGCTGTTGAGCTGCTATATCGACAGCGCTAGGTTGCTTTGCCATTACGAAATACCTCCGATTGGAGAGTTAATGGAGTCACCGACACCTTTTTTAGTGTAGACAGCTGTTACGTTCTCGAAGTCACCAAGCGGCTCACGAACAGCAGTGTCTGGGTTGTAAACGTTGTAATACAACTCACCAAGCTCTTTTGTCGTAAGTTGGACACTCTGAACACCGAGTTGAAATAACCCACCAGTAACACTGTCTACCCTATTCTTGAGTTCAGTTCGTGCTTTTTCATATGTTTCAGTATCAATCTTAGTAATCGTTGCAGGTTTAGCGAACATCTTACCAAAGAATCCCTTAGCTTGATCCTTTAAGTTACTTAAGTCCCCTAGTGGGTAATATGGAATTGCGATAAAGAAAGATTTATCCATAATATTTGCTTCTTGAGAGAGTGTATCGATGAAGTTTATGTAGTCATCCATAAGAACATTCAAGAGCATGTTATCTTGTGTTCGACGTATGTCTACAAGTCGGTCGATATATGGTCCGATATCAACCCGTTGCGATCTAATCAGAATTTGAATAGGAAAATTAAGAGAGTTAAGGAAATTCTGATAACTAAACTCAACCCCTTCCCTTTCGCGAGCACTCATAAGGTCAAAGTTAATCGATTTGCAGGCGATGACCGCGCGAAATGTTCCGTCAGCCATGATGACGATATTGTCACGTACCTCAGAAAGTAAAAGAGTACTCTGGGTTGAATTGGGGTTTTTAGGTGCTTGTTTGGATGCGTCTGGTGCTGGACTAGCGCTGCCAATAGGAGCAGGACCACTCGCAATCGGAGCTGGTATTGGATTTACAGACGGTTGATTATTAGGTGGCATCTACTGAACTTCCCACTCCGTTAAGTATCTGCTTCTCCCGAGCTATCGTAGAGATATAACTACTTCCTCACTCATGTCTTCTTTTTCATGAATGCGGTTAGCTTCCCTTGCGATAGTCTCAATCGAGAGATCAGAATTGTTTGCAAGGTTTATTATATCAGCTGAAGGCTGTTTTTCGCTAGTGGTTGGAACAGGAGTTGAAGGTGGTGTCGCAGATGTTGGTGGCTGTGATGTCGGTAGGTCGCCGAGAGGAGTGATCATCGCCTGCTGGATAGTTGGATAAGGATTATAAACAGGCGTTGACTGTGGCTCTACGAATGTAGGTGTAGGTTGTGTTGTAGAAGGAGTCGCAGGTGCTGAAATAGGAGGATTGGAAGTAAAGAAATCATAAGGATTAGGAGCTGGGGTACTTGGAATAGTAGTTGTAGGCTCTGTCGGAGCAGCTACTTGTTGTTTCATACGATCCACCATCTCTTGGCGGCGTTTTGCATCTGTTTGTTCAATCTTATGGTCTAGTGATTGAGCAGTAGCTGAACTGTCGTCTAATATATCCTCTGTTTGTTGAGCTGCAAAATAAGCATCTGTAGTCATGGCGCTATTTGGTGCTTGTATGCCTCGTACTGCCCATCCTTGGCTATCGACGAGATCCGCAAGGTAGCCAAATCTCTGCTGAGCTTCTGATTGAGAAATGTCCTTCGTACGTCGAACCTCAACTGTTTTTGGAACCGTGATCTCAATAAGTGAATCAAGACCATCTGAATCCCAGAGTCTTTTATGTGGCTTTAGTAAGAAAGAAAGCATTGCCGCAAGATATATTTCCATTGGCTGGTCTTTTCGAAGCGGAAGCGCCAGTGCCCCAAAGAAAAGAATAAGAGGAAAAGGGAGAATAGCTAAAGGTAGAAATAGGTGACCTAGTCCCCATGCTGCTGCAACCGAAAGAGCAACAATAATAAGGTATATAAATTGCCTAAAACTAAACGGACCGATAAGCTTATCGTCTGCTTCAACATCTTGAGGAACTTTATACACTGCCATAGTGTTTATAGTATAACAAGCTTATAGCTATTCGATCTATTCTTATTTTCTAGATCTAGGTACGACAAATCCGTTGCTCTGTTCACTAAACCCAGGAGGTGGAGGTGTTCCTCCGGTTCCACTAGATGGTGGTGTTCCCCCACTACTACCCCTAGTTCCGGAAGCATGTTGAAGAGCAAGGATTTGAGTTTCGTTAAGCTTTCCTTTAAGTTGGTCATTATTAAGTAGTTGACCGGCAACAGCTCCATCCAGGAGATTTGGTCCTGCGACTTCATAACCACCCTTTCCGTCTGACTTGAGTCCAGCCGCACGAATAAGGGAATCCCCTGTTTGGTCTGATAACTCTGTTTGTGATTGACCCGACCAAGTATTAGGA
>Ga0302185_10000164_pt1 | contig 53382 bp, 41 predicted proteins | sample II_Bog_E1_1_FD_200231 | JGI IMG/M metagenome (GOLD analysis project Ga0302185, IMG submission 200231) | Peat permafrost microbial communities from Stordalen Mire near Abisko, Sweden - II_Bog_E1_2 | ecosystem: Environmental > Terrestrial > Soil > Wetlands > Peat | place: Sweden: Abisko... | reverse complement strand
TATAACTTTCCGACCAGTTTCGGTAGCTTATTATAGCAAAACAATTAGTAAAACAATTTGCCCGCTTATTGGGTTAACACACAAAAACAAACTTATCATGGCAACATCAGGAATTACTGCTTATTCAGTAAAAACAAAAACAAAAAATGTACCTATGGTCGATCCGGTGATCGATGTAAAATCGGGCAGGTATATTGCTACAGGATCAGACGGCGCAGGCAATAAAATGGCTGCAATAATGAGCAAAGCAACCGCCGAAGGGCACATTGCTTCGGGCAGTGCCAAAAAAGGCTCAGGCTGGTAGTCTTAAGGTATAGGTAAAAGGCAGAAGCTGAAACGGTTTATCTGCTTTTTGATACGACTTGTTCCGGACCGGTATCATCATTAAAGTAGTGTGATGATGGCTGGTCCGGGAGTTGTTTTGCCACTAAACTGTGTCCAGCGCCATAATTTGACCCTTATATGTGTTTGGGAGCAAGGCAGCTTTTAGTATTCGGTCCGCTTTTAAAAGCCTTGAAAACTTATAGAGTTTCAACAAGGGACCGAACCAATAGTCTTTTTTGAGCCCAAGCAATTTATTAATGCGAACGGGTGCAAGCTTAAATTGAACTTGCAGCACAAGCCTGTACCTTATCGGTCCAAGGTGCTTTTTGTATTGGCGGTAGAGGTCATCGGTGAAGTCGCTCCGTATAAGGTCACAGTCCAGATGATGGTCTCTCATCTTTGTCCAACCCGTAAAATTTTCCGGTAGTTCTTGTAATTGCATGCGGCTGCCCACATGCCGGAATACCGCGAAAACTTCTTCTTTTTCTTCGTTTGTAAGCTCCCTCTCCAGCAGCTCAAATGAGCGGACAGAATAATCGATCAATAGAAATAAAACGTCCAGATAGGCCCAATCCGGAATATTTGCGCCGCGTTTTTTTTCCACACTCCGGTGAATGGCGGTTATTTGGTCGATTGCATTCAGCGCTTCATCTTTTTTTGCAAAAATAATTTGCCGGGCGTAGGCCACCGTTGAGAATAGCCTTCCCAGCGGATCGGCAGGCAGCCGGCCGGTAAAATAGAGCCAGTCCACGGCTTTATTTAAGGCAAATTCTGCCGCTGCACCTGCGAAAATGAACAGCACCGTATCGGCCTTGCCCCATATTTGTCTTACAATTGAATCCTTTGCTACAAAAACCTCGTCCATGTTACAAATTCCTAAGGTTTGTTTTTAAATGCTCCAATACCAATATCGTTGCTGCGCCCAAAGTGTACATCAGCAGATATATAAAAGAAAACGACGTACCTAACAACGCCTTTGCAAGCGATGATGTTCTCAAACCGAGTACGTTTACCAGGTGAAAATATTGTGATATTTCAACGGCATAAGCAAATAACAAGACGGCTATCGTCGTAACCAGCACCGGCGTATTCATAAAGCTTTTTACAAAGCAGTAAATGAGGATCACCACCAGGAAATCGCCACCATAGGGACGGATAATAGCATCGTGCATGCACACGCCAATAAATAATTCGGCAGTAAATAGAAGAATCGCAAGCAAAAAGTAAGAGAGCGTGAACCTGAAATACATTATAAAGTACTTTGATATACAAAGTTAAATAAATTAATGGAATGACTCATTTTTATAAAATTTTAATTTAAACTTGTCTTCATGTACAACCGAAACACAAGCGTCAATTCTCAAAACTTTGTAAAACTCATCGTTATTATCCACCTGGCGCTGTTTATGGGGCAGGTAGTGTTTGCCGCACTTGCTTTATTTGTAAGCGATAACGCAGCGTTGAACCTAAAGCCAGGCAACGACCCTTTGTTTTATATTTCGCCGATACTGGTGATTCTCGGAATATTTGCCGGCAGCTTTTTGTTTAAGCAGGCGGTGGCCAAAGTTGCCGAAAAACATTCGCTGACCGAAAAATTAAGCGCCTACCAAACGGCGCTGATTATCCGTTATGCATTGAGCGAGGCCCCGTCGCTTTTTGGGATTGTATGCCTGCTGCTGACACACAATGTGTATTATCTCATTGTAGTTGGCGTTAATATTCTTTACTTTATCATCATCAGGCCTACTAAATTCAAGATACAGGACGATCTTAATTTAGCTTATGAGGAACAGGCGGAAATGGATGCTAACAATACCGGCCCGGTTTAGTTAGAGGCTCCTTCCGGGCTGGCTTTGGGCCAACGAAAGATATTTCGCATCGAGCGCCTTTTTCGGTACTGTAATTGCCAATATGTTTATCCCGAAATAGCTAACGGAAACATAATCATATCCTTTAAATGGAGTTGGGCCTACCGAATCCTTCAGAATAAAAAACAACTTGCCGTTTTTGCTTTTGGCGATGCCTACAACGTGAATCAAATGATCGTCCTGCGTTTCCAGCGATTCAAATAATTGCTGTCTCAGTTCCTGGCTGTAAGCCATTTCGGTGGTGTCAGGGTCTGCCACATGACGAAACCTATCTTTTTCAAAGAGGGCGTAGCCGCTTTTTGCAGTGTTCCAGCCATTATTGCTAACGTCGGCGTCTACGGTCAGCGTGTAGCCTTTTTCAATCGTGTGTTTGGCAATGCCAATCAGTTCGTCCAGCGGTACGTTCAGGTAAGGCTCGGCCAACAAAAAATTATCGGGGATTTCCAGCGCAAAATTTTTATAAAAAGGATGATGGGTGAATGAGGTGATCGTCACATAATCGTTAGGGTCAAATTTTAACACTTCCTGCGCAAAAGTTACCGGTGTATATTCTTTCCCTTCCCAGGTAAATTTTTCGGGTGGCGTGCCGACGATAGCATCATGTTTTTTGATAAAGCCGGAAAGCCAGTTTGGGTCTATCGGTTTGGTTTTCAAAACGGAATCCAGGTAGTTTTTCAGCATCTGGTCCAATTGCGTGTTCGTATTATCCGAAAATTTTACGCCTTTATCCCTTGCATAAAATTCGGCAGGGATTGCACCGTATTTGGCTATGCCAAAAAGGGCGTCGTGCGACAGCCCGCCGGCTTCGAACAGCGTTGTGCCGTTCGAGAGGATGTAACGTTTAGCTTTTTCGATATAAAGGTTACGCGCGGTGTATAATTCCGAAAGGTCGATATCCTTATGGTCATTCTTTATTTCGCCGCTTTCGATCATCGAGGTGGTGGAAAACGACCAGCAGGTATTTGTTCCACCCTGGTATTTTACCGTACCGGCGGGGATTTGTTTAATGGTTACCGGAACGTTTTGCTGTGCAAACAAGCCATTTGCATGGAAAAGGACTAAAGCAACCGTAAAAAGCTTTCTCATCTTCGGAAATATTGGTTGAAGCGCTAAAAATAAAGAAAAATATTAAAATTGACAGCTTCTGTCTATTGTGCAATGATTATCAGCCTGCTATGAGAGCCTTTACCACTTTTTGAAAATGACAAAAACAGCAAGCACGATCAGCGCAAACCCTACAGCGTGGTTCCAGGCTAACTTTTCCGTTTTGAAAAATACCAGGGTAAAAACGGAAAACACGATCAGGGTTACCGCCTCCTGGATGGTTTTTAGTTGTACCAGCGTAAAGGGCCCGCCGTTTCCTTTAAATCCGCCTTCGTTTGCCGGTACCTGGAACAGGTATTCAAAAAAGGCCAGGCCCCAGCTGATCAGGATGATGGCAAACAGGCCCAGGCCTTTCCCCCATGAAAACTCCTTGAATTTGAGGTGACCGTACCAGGCAAACGTCATAAACGTATTAGATATAACCAGGAAAAGTATCGTGCGCAATGCTTTCATTGGATAATTTGTGTGTCAAACTGCAATTGTAGCTATTTTGTTTTAGACGGTAAAAGTATAGCACATTCGATTCGACTTGTCCACCCCGGCTTTAATTTGTCACTAAGCATATTAAAAAGTTTTTATACCAAGCGCATTTTGAGTTAAATTCGGCGCAATCAAATTTATGACAAGCACATTATTATTTAAAGCCAAACGCAGTGAATGGATGCCCTAAAGATTTTTTGCCGGTTTCTTTTCGCCCTTAGCATTGGTTTCGCATTTCTTTTTCCCTTAAGGTGTATTTCCCAGACTGGCGCCTGCTCAATTAAAGGGAAAATTGTTGATGGCGACGGCAAACCGTTAGCTGAAGTGGTTGTTGAACTAAAGAAACTTGGACTATCCGGCGTAACTGATGAAAAAGGTATTTTCTTTTTAGAAAAGCTTCCTGCTGTAAACGACACGCTTTTGATACGGTCTCCCGACTATAAATACCTCATCGTGGCTGTTTCACTTCGTGAAAATCAATCGATTAAACTGGGCACCATAAACCTGGGCCTTAAAGCCAACCAGCTACAGGATGTCGAGATAAACGGCCGCCGAACAAGCTCCTATAAAAGCAGTTATTCTTTTTTTGGCGAAAAAACAGAAACGCCAATAGTAGAAATCCCGCAGGCCATTTCGACGATCACGAAAGAGCTGATACAGGACAAAATGGAATTAACACTCAAGGATGCCATGAATGACATTGCAGGTGTGAACCAATACTCCGGCTTTGATGAATATACCATAAGGGGTTTCCGCGCAGAAAATTCGAGGGATATCGACGGACTGCGTGGATATAATACCACTTATACGAGCACCATGCTGGTGAACATTGAACGGATAGAGGTAATAAAGGGCCCCACCGCAACGCTGTATGGTAACTGCGACCCGGGCGGGACGATCAACCTGGTGACAAAAAAACCTTTGGACACTGTAAGGGCGGAAGTTGACCTGTATGGCGGCACCTGGGACCATACCAGGATTCATGGCGATATAACCGGGCCTTTAAACCAAAGCAAAACGCTGTTGTACCGCTTTAATGCCGGGTATGATAATACCAATTCGTTTACCAACCAAACATTGGCAAAATCGTACGAGATCGCCCCGTCAGTTACTTTTGTGCCGAATGACAAACTGAAGCTAAATGCTAACTTTTCCATATCCAACATCCATACGGTGCTTGACCAGGGGCAGCCGGGATACGAAGAGGACAATAACTTGCTGTCAACCCCCATCAACCTTACGCTAAGTCAGCCGGGCGACTATCTGCACGAGACGGACATCGCCTCCATCGTTTCAGCCTCGTATAAGATCACAAAAAACCTCACGTTCAACACGGGATACCTGAATTACATCACCCGGCAAAACGTTGCAAGCCATGGGTTTAACACTTACATCACCCCTGATTCTGTTTCCCTGTATTACTCAACGTTCACATACCATACCGTAACTAATACCTTAACCAATTACTTTACCTATAAACTAAAAACAGGTAACGTAAACCACCTTTTTTTGGCTGGTTTCGACTTTATTAAAAGCACGGTCGGCTTGAACCAGCAATACTACGAGCTGCCACAGTATGGCGTAGGGAATGGCATAGTGGGTACTTTTAGTTTAAAAAACCCGAAATATTTGCAAAGGCCCGCCGGCATATACCAGGTGTCAACGTTCGACAATGACGAATCGGATGTGGACGATAACATCTATCATACCGAAGGCATTTATGTGCAGAACCAGGCGACGTTTGGTAAATGGATACTGCTGGGAAGCCTGCGCAAAGAACATTATTTAGCCGACGATGGCAGCGAGCTTAACGAACAGGTGTTCCTGCCGAGAATAGGGGCAGTGTATGAGATCCAGCCGAATCTAACTTACTATGCAACGTATAACAACGGGTTCGACGCATTTGAAGCATCACCCGGCGCCCAAGTTTTCAATGCGCCGCTTAAACCCAATACCAGCCATTTACTGGAAACCGGTTTTAAAGGAGATTTTTTAAATGAGAGGCTTTCAGCCTCCATAGCGGTGTACCAGTTGCTGCTGCAAAATGTGGCCGTAAACGCCGGTGACCCCAGCAACCCGAATTTGTTTGTTCAGCAGGGCGAAAACAGGTCGCGAGGGGTTGAGGCGGAAGCCACCGGTTATATCCTTCCCAATTTGAATATTAATCTCAGCTATGCCTGGTGTATAGCATTGGTGACGCAAAGCACTGTACCTTCACAGATCGGCACCCGGGTTGAAAATGCGCCGAAAAACGAAAGCGGCAGTTGGATAAAATATACCTTTGCCGAAGGTTTTTTGAAAGGGTTCGGTATTTCAGCCGGGCATAGCCAGGTAGGGGAACGCGCCACGCTCGATCCGGCCATTACTTTGCCTGCGTATTTCATTTTAAACGCAGGTGTGCACTATGGCTATAAAAATTACAGGTTCGCCTTAAATGTTTACAACATCACTAACCAAACCTATTGGATGGGCGCTTACAACAATGTAAACAAATGGCCGGGTGAGCCCAGGAACGGGATGCTGAATGTGGGATATGTGTTTTAAATTTACAGATAACCTGTCCGGATAGTTTTATAAAACAGCTGCTTTTATACAGAAAAAATTTGTTGTGCTTGCACCCGCAATTTTTCATCCAGTCACCCATAGCTATTATCTTAGCTAATCTATTTTACGCTTGACTAAGGGTAATCATATTTTTGGACCACAATGGCAAATTCCCTGCATATCACGGCACTGGTGGCCTCTTTTCTAGTTTTTATTGTTGCTGCGCCCGTAGTGGTAAGTTTAACAGGAATGGTAGCGAATGCCTAGGGTTTAAAATCTTTTTATTTCACGCTTTGCGGTGGTTTTGAGAAATTTTATGCGGAAATTTACTTCCTGAGCACTTTGTTTGCCAACGCCCTGTATGAAAAGCATAAAAATACCCATAATAATAGCCAGCCTTGGTTTGATCTTTTTGTCGGCGTTTTTGATTTCCTTCAGGCGAATTAAAAGACCGGAAAGCGCCGGAGCAACACAGAAATGCCTGATCGTTTCCGATATTCATTTCAGCCCGCTATATGGGACTCCCCTAAAGGACACCATTTTAAAAAGAAAGCTCGAACATGCCAGCTTCGACGAATGGAAAGCTTATTTCGAAGGCTTTGCCCCGCAGATGGCGCTTAACGCGAATTTATTGGGCCAGGATGCCAATTATGCAGTGCTGCAGTCGGCCCTGATTAATATGAAAAAACGATTGCCTCATCCTGCTTTTATTGTTATCGCAGGTGACTTTATATGGCATGGAGCAACACCGGCGGATTCGGTGCTGAAGAAGAAATCCATTTTATTTATTGCCAGGCTGTTCAAAGAAAACTTCCCCGGCGCGCTGATTATCCCCGCACTTGGCAATAATGATACCTATGGACAGGACTACGACCTGCAGAACCCCAAATTCCTTCATGATTTTGCTGACGCCTGGGCACCGAATTTGCCGTCGTCGTCCGGCGATTCATTAAAGGTACATGGCTATTATAGCTGCGAAGCCGGCAATATGGAGTTTTTGGTGATCAACACTGCTTCGGTTTGCGCAGGGAAAAACTATAAACAGCCTGCTGCTGATATGCTTAAATGGCTGAAGCTGAAATTAACTAACACCAATGGTAAAAATGTATGGATCGTTATGCATATCCCACCCGGGACCAATGGTTTTAACAAAAAGAATTTTTGGGATGTGGTTTATAAAGACGAGTTTGTGGATGATGTCATCAGGTCGTCCTCGTCCGTCAAACTAATGATTGCCAGTCACACGCATTTCAATGATTTTAAGGTGGTTTATGATCACTCCAGGTACCCGGTCCCGGTTGCGCTTTTGCGCATCGTACCTTCGGTTTGTTCCAATCACCTGAATTATCCTTCATTTGATGTGGCAACTATAAATGCATCCACGGGAAATCTTGTCAGCGAGACCAATTGGTACCTTAGGTTGCCTTCTGCGGCTGCCGCAAATATCAGCCCGCAGACGGTGTGGGCCGATTCGCTAAGTTTGCCCCAATACCTGGGCTTAGATAAAATAAATGCTGCTGGTTTTTCAAAACTGATCGACCATATTAAAAGCGACAAAACCGGGCAGATGACAAAAGATTATGCAAATTTTTATGATGTGGGCACCACCATGGACAGCATTTTATTTATCAACCACGGTACTTATCTGAATTATCTGAAAGCTGATTCGTTAAAATAACAGGAGATATGCATACTTACTCACGGCGTAAATTTTTGCAGACATCATCTGTATTGGTGGCCGGCGCATTAGTGGCGCCATCATTTAGTTTGAAAAAATATAAGCCCCTGTTATCCTTTTCTACATTAGGTTGTCCCGACTGGCCTTTTAACCAAATTATCAGTTTTGCTGCCGCGCATGGTTATGACGGTATCGAACTCCGGGGTATCCAGCGTGAAATGGAGCTGACCAAAGTCAAAGTGTTAAGCACGCCTGAAAGCCGGCAGGAAACTTTAAGGATGATGAAGGATAAAGGCTTGCGGTTTGTTGACCTCGGCTCGTCGGTTGCGCTTCATATTGCCGATCCCGCCGAAAGACTGAAGAATTTGGATGAGGGAAGACGTTTTATCGACCTGGCGCAGCAACTGGATTGCCCCTTTATCCGGGTGTTTCCCAATAGTTTCCCGAAGGACCAGGACAAAGCCGCCACGATGGACCTGATGATAAAAGGCCTGCTTGAACTGGCCGACCACGCAAAAGGAAGCCAGGTAAGCGTGTTGGTTGAATCGCATGGCGACCTTGTAAAAATAGCCGACGTTGAAGCACTAATGAAAGCGGCAAAACACCCGAATGCAGGCATGGTTTGGGATGTAGTGAATATGTGGACAATCACAAAAGAGTCGCCCATTGATGCTTACAAAGTTTTACAGCCTTATATCAAACACACCCATATAAAAGATGCAAAATTGATAAACGGCGAAGCACATTATGTACTTTTAGGGCAAGGCGAGGTTCCGATCTTTTCGGCTATCGATGCGCTGCGGAATGGAGGATACAAGGGTTATTACAGCTTTGAATGGGAAAAATTATGGCATCCTGAAATAGGGGACTCAGACGTCGCTATTGCGGATTATGCAAAGGTGATGCGGGCGCATTTTGCGTGAAAACTGGAACTTTTTGCGATTTTAATTGTTGAATTTTAAGCGAATAAAAAAAATTATATCATGTGGCAGGAAACCGACAATAAACTTTACAAATCATTTGAATTTAAGGATTTTTCAGAAGCATTTGCGTTTATGACGCGCATAGCCCTGCTTGCCGAAAAGCATGATCATCACCCCACATGGACCAACACCTATAATAAGCTGGAGATATGGCTTTCCACCCACTCGGCCGGGCATAAGGTTACCGGCAAGGACAAGCTAATGGCCAAGGACATCGATACGCTGACTCCGTAAATTTTTTAAGAAGTACTTTGAATTCTAACTTTCTACTTCTATATTTACGTAATTGATTACGTAATTTATTACATAAATGAATTTTTATCAAAAAACAGGTAAAATGGCGCTCGGGAGCAGATTGCGGAGGCTAAGCGAACTGGTTACCGACCAAGCTGCGGAAGTTTATTCGCTTTATAAGGTCGACATTCAACCCAAATGGTTCCCCGTATTTTATGTCCTTTCATCAGGCGGGGAAAAAACCATATCACAAATTGCGCAGGAGATTGGTCATTCGCACCCTTCGGTCAGCACCATTGTTAAGGAAATGGAAAAGAGGGGAGTGTTGACCAAAGGCGACAATAACAGTGATAAGCGGGAGAATTATGTAAAACTGACGGAAAAGGGCTTTCAAATTAACGACCGCATCCAGGCCCAGTACCAGGATGTGGAAGCGGCAATTGAAAACGCGATAGCCGGGACACAAAACGATATTTGGAGTGCGATTGAAGAATGGGAGTTTCTTTTGGCTGAAAAAAGCCTGCTAAAAAGGGTGGCCGATGAAAAGAAACTAAGGGAAAGCCGGGAAGTTGAGATCGTTGATTATCAACCTCGATATAAAGCAGCATTCAAGGCGCTTAACGAAGAATGGATAAACCAATATTTTAAGATGGAACCGTCGGACTACAAATACCTTGACCACCCGGTTGAAAATATATTGGACAAAGACGGGCACATCCTGTTCGCCATATACCAGGGTAAGCCGGTAGGGACCTGCGCGTTGGTAAAAACAGATGAACAAACGTTTGAGCTTGCCAAAATGGCTGTATCGGATTTGGCAAAAGGCAAAGGAATTGGACACCTGCTCGGTGTGGCCGCTATAGAAAAAGCAAGGAACGCCGGCGCTAAACGCGTATACCTGGAAAGCAATACAATTTTAAAACCTGCTATTAACCTGTATCAAAAGTTGGGTTTTAAAAGGATAGCCGGCAAGCCATCTCCTTATGAACGCTCGAATATCTGCATGGAATTGTTGCTATGAAATAGAAAAAAAACCTACGCCAGTTGCTGCTTCCTTTGCGCCCGTTCCCAAACGGCGCTTTGTTTGGTGGTGAAATAGCGGATAATACCCATCAGTACCGCATAATTCATTACGCAAAAATAGTAGGGCACAAACAGTGCTTTGATGCGGATATGTCTCTTCTCCATGATCATGCCGGCGATTGCGAGCAAGTAAAATAATACCTGTGCCACCAGGATGGCCTTAAATAAGGTTTCGCCAGGCAGCGCCAGCACCGCGTTAAGGGCAAATACCAGGATAAGCAGGAACGGGGTAACTGTCCAGCGTAAAACACGATGGCTGATGTATTGAAAGGATAAGATTGGGTATTTAAAGGGGTTGAACAGGCTTTTTAAGCGAAGGATGGATTGCATGCCACCCGCCGCGATCCTGATCTTTCGCTTGAGTTCCTCGGTAACATTTTCCGAGGCGGTTTCCATGGCGTAAGCCTGGGGCTCGTATACAATCCGGTAGCCTTTTGAGGCGATGAGCATCGAGATCATAAAATCATCTAAAACGGTATCGGTAGGCACATCCTCGTAAAGTGAGCGGCGCACGCTGAACAATTCGCCCGCTGCGCCCACTACCGAGTAAAGCTCGGAGTCCCATTTTTTGAGGGCCGACTCATATTTCCAGTAGAAACCCTCGCCGGCGGCACTGGCATCGGCGCTTTCATCAATTTGCACCCGTTTTTCTCCGGCCACGGCGCCTACGGTCTTATCGACATAGTGCCTGCAAATGTTTATCAGGGCTTCTGTGTTCAGGAAGGTATTGGCATCTGTAAACACCACGATGTCGGTATCAACATACTCCATGGCGCGATGCACGGCCACGATTTTTCCCGACCGGCCATTCTGGTGCAGGAGCTTTATTTGGGGGTACCGGCTTACAATATCAGGTGTTTTATCAGTTGACCCGTCGGTAACAAATAAAAACTTCAATTTGCCTGCGGGGTATTTCAACTCAAGGCAATTTTTTATCTTGTCTTCAATAAAATGTTCTTCATTATAAGCTGCAACGACAAGGGTACAGCAGGGCATCAGGTTATTAAGCGGGGCAACTACGGCATCGCGGCCTTTGACTATCCTTTTTATCCTGATAATAAAATACAACAGGATGCCGTAACCTGCAAAGGTGTAAAAAACGACGGCGAGGCTTAACCAAAAGGCTACTTTCATGGGCTTAATTAACGATAACCTAAGTTTTTACTATTTTTATTATTGGTAAAATTCCACCAAACCGCGCTGAACAGGGTTGGTATGTAATTGTAATTTTTTGCTTTTACGTAATTCAGTATGTTCCGGGGTACAACAAAGGATAAAAAATATAAATAAAAAATAGGCTTCTTTAACCCGGGTGCATTCCTCCGGATAAACAGTATACGGTTGCGGTTCATAAAGTACTCTTTCAGGCGGCTTTTTTTGCCCACTGAAACCGACTCCTTGTGGTAGATGAGCGCTTCTGTGCACACCCAGGCCTGGTACCCGGCCCGTTTGATATGCTCGCACCAGTCGAGTTCTTCGTAATATAAAAAGAAATTTTCGTTCATCAAACCGGCTTTTTCAATGGCTTCTTTCCTTACCATCATGGCTGAGCCATGGCAGTAAGCGGTTTGCCCGGTAAAATTATCGTATTGGCCCTTATCCTCTTCGCGCAAGCCTATGCAGCTATTGCGGCAGGTGTAAAAATTCAAAGGGGTATAACCGGCATACTGGATCAGGGTTTTATCGTTGAAATACTTGATTTTTGGCGAGATCATGCCCGCTTCAGGATGTTCGTCAAGCACGGAGGATAGTTTTTCTACCAGGCCCGGTGTAAATTCCGTGTCGTTGTTTACCAGGAAAAGATACTTGCCTTTGGCCTGCCTGAGGCCGATATTGTTTCCGCCGGCAAAACCAAGGTTTTTTTCGGAGCGGATAAATTTAATGGCTGGATATTTTGTTTGCCATTCGATGGTATGATCGGTTTCGCTGCCGTTATCAATCACAATAACTTCAATATCGCCTGTTAACGGAATCGTAGCCAACAGTTCTTCGGTAACTTTAGGCTGATTGAAATTTACGGTGACGATCGACACTTTCATTACATATTTTTAGTTACCCTGTAGAGGCATTTCTGCAGCTCAACAGCAAATTCTTTATCGTGCGGCGGGGCAAAAATGGTGTTGTGTTCGCCCGGTATATCATGGACATTTACACCTTTAAGCGCAAATTTTTTCCAACCCAGGTATTTAAAATCCGCCATATAAAAAGTCTTCTTTTTTGCCCTGAACAGGTCGACAGTGATTGCTAATGGTTTTTGATAATAATTACGTTTGGCTTTGGCACTGGCCTCGTCAATCTCATTATCGTAAGCAAAAAAGCCTTCGCGCTTTTCCTCCGCTTTAACTTTCCAGAAAAGGCGGATAACCCTGCGTTTTATCGCGGTGCCTTTGTATTCGATCGTACGTATTGGATCGTTGGCGAATAAAACGAAGCTGTATAAAAACTGCATGATGAACAGCGCTACGCGGTTAAATATCTTTTTTACAAAGGGGTCGAATTTATCGGTTTGCTTGGCGTAGGTGTCAAATACCGCCAGCAGTTTCACATCCTTACCCATGGCAATCATTTGCCGGGCCATTTCGTAGGCGATGGTGCCCCCTAACGAGTATCCTGCAAGGGCATAAGGACCCTCAGGATTTTGGTTGATGATCTCAGCAATATAATTTGCGGCAATATCTTCCATTACATCCAGCGGTTCATCAATGCCATTCAGGCCTCGTGCCTGCAGGCCGTAAACCGGCTGATCATCATCCATATTCATCGCCAGGGCATTGAACAGCAATACGTTCAACCCTGCGCCGTGTACAATATACAAAGGCATTTTTGTGCCCGTCGGCTTTATCGGAACCAACGACTCCCAGGTAATAGATTTTGCATCTACATTTAGCCTGATGGCCAGCTTTTCAATTGTAGAATGCTCAAAAAGCGTGGCGAGCGGCAGCCGTTTACCGGTTAGTTTTTCTATCCGGGCCATGATCTGCACCGCAACGAGCGAGCGCCCGCCAATAGTAAAGAAATTGTCGAATATACTGATCTGCGGGATACCCATTACCTCCTGCCAAACCTCGGCAACCAGTTTTTCTATATCTGTGCGGGGCGCCACGTAATCGCCGCTGCGCGTAACGAGGGTATAATCGGGTTTTGGAAGTGATTTCCGGTCAGTTTTTCCGTTGGGTGTAATTGGTATGGCCGGGAGCAAAACAAAATCGTCCGGAACCATATATTCAGGCAATACAGCCAGCAAAGCCTGGTGCCAGTTATAAGTTTGGGTTTTCAGGTCGATATGCTCATTGCCTGCTTTTAATACCACGTATGCTACCAGGCGCGGATCTCCCGGCAAATCTTCACGCGCTATTACTACAGCTTCCTTTATGTCCTCTTGTTTTACAAGGGCATGTTCAATTTCTTCAAGCTCAATACGATAACCTCGTACTTTAACCTGGTGGTCGATACGGCCGAGGCAATAGATCTCGCCGTTTTCGTTTATGCGGCCAAGGTCGCCGGTACGATAAATTTTGCTTCCGGCTGTAGTTGTGAAAGGATCATCCATAAACCGTTCGGCAGTCAGGTCAGCCCGGTTAAGGTAACCCTTGGCTACTCCCTCACCGCCAATGAATATTTCGCCTACTGAGCCGTCAACCATGTTATTCAGTTGTTCATCAAGAATATAAACCTGGGTATTGGCAATTGGCTTTCCGATAGAAATATCATCGTCGGATGTAATTAATTTCAAGGTCGACCATATAGTGGTTTCAGTTGGCCCATACATGTTCCATAACGCACTGCTGCGCCAGGTAAGTTTATTTACCATGTCGCGTGGCAATGCTTCGCCGCCGCAAAGGATTTTGATGGGCAGGTAATTTTCCCATCCGGCTTCCAGCATCATGCGCCAGGTATAGGGTGTAGCCTGCATAAAGCTGATATTTTCGTCCTTAACCAAATCAAGCAGCAGCCTGCCGTCTTTCGAGGTCTCTGAGTTTGAAAGGATAAGCTGGGCGCCGCATATCAGCGGCAGGTACAACTCAAGGCCTGCAATATCGAACGAAATGGTGGTAACCGCTAATATTTTATCGTCAGCAGTCATGCCGGGTTCTTTTTGCATGCTTAACAGAAAGTTCACCAGGTTATGATGACTGATCTGAACACCCTTGGGTTTGCCGGTCGACCCGGACGTATAAAGTATATAAGCGAGTTCGTCGCTGCTAAATTTCACATTTGGCTCATCGGCTGTATAGGCGTCGAGTTTGCTTAGGGCGTCTTCAATTAATATTTCCTTTGCGCCGGACGAAAAATGGTGGGCGTATTTTTTTGAGGTGAGCAGTACTTTTGCCGAGGAATCTTCCAGCATAAACTCGATCCTTTCCTTTGGATATTCAGGATCAAGCGGGACATAAGCTGCGCCGGCCTTCAATATACCGAGTAATGAGACCACCATTTCGGGTGAGCGGTCCATTGCCAGGGCAACAACGTCCCCGGTTGTTATGCCTGTGCTCATTAATAGTTTAGCCAGTTTGTTCGAGCTTTCATACAGGTTGGCATAAGTTAGTTGCCGGTCATGAAATTTAAGGGCTACCTTATAGGCGTTCTCCCTTGCACATTTATTCAGAAAGTAGGGCAGGGGGTGCTCCCTTGGATAATCTGCATAAGTATTGTTCCAGTTATTTTGTTCTTCGATATGCACCTGGCTATTCATTAGTTGTGTAGTATATAATTTTAAATAGCTTCCTGCGAAAATTTAAGGGCTATCACATTATTTCGTGTAACAGGAATATTACATTTATACGTATTATTCCGCACTATGGATATGGGGTGTGTGAATAAATTTTTTATTCGCCCCTTTGAGCTTAAACAATAACAAAAACATCGTGAAAAATATCATTGGTACACGCAATATTGCGCCCCAGAATTTTTCATTGATAAAACTCGGCGGTATCGCAATTAAAATTCCTGTATAACAACATGCCGTTGCGGCCAGCCAAAGCTCCCACGACGGGCCTATCCCGGGAGTGAACACAGAGATCAGCAGCATCAACGGCATTAAACCCAGCATCATTACACGCGGCAGTACTGATAACTGGTATATCTCGTTGAAATAATCGACATTGCCATGTAAAAACAATTCGCCAAATCCGCTTGTTCCATATTTCCTGAACAGGTTGAATTGTGCCGACAGCCATCTGCGTCGTTGTTTTTTAAAGTTTTCGGGATTGCTTACTTTTTCGTCGTATATCAGCGCGTCTTCAGCGTAGGCTACACCAATCTTATTGCGCGTTAATAGCAGCCCCATTTCTTTGTCAAAGCCGCCAACGGCGTCTATCTGCAACATTATTTGTTTAAATAATTGATACTCCAGCGCCATGCCCGACCCAATAATTGCAGCCGAAAGACCAAATACCCGCTGCGATTTGCGGAACAAATGGTTATTCACTTCCTCGCTGATAGCATCCAATATGGCTATTTGAGTATTTGTGTTTTTAGCAACCCGGTGACCCTGTACCACGCGCTCGCCGGCCTGCAGGTAGCTATTAATGCGGTGCAGAAAATCGGGTGCGGCAACATTGTCAATATCAAAAACTATCGCTGCGTCAAAGCCTTCGGCCGTGTTTTCAATTGCTTTATGAAGGGCCTTTGATTTAGTGCTGCTTTCAAAAAAAACCTCCAATACCTGCAACGGCAGCTTTTTAAGTTTTTCGATGGTCTCAGGCTTTAATGAATCAGCTATTACGCACACATGAAAAAGATCTTTGGGATAGTTTATGGTAACAGCGTTTGCTGCCGAATTTAAAATGATCTCGTCTTCCTTATAGGAGCAGATGTAGATCACAAATTTTGCAAGCTTGATGCTTGGCGGCGGATTTTTGACAGCGATCAGCCGGCCGCAAACCGAAAAAATAAACAAGTACAGGCTATATACGCCCAGGTATACAAAAATTATACTTGTAATAATTGTCGCAATAAGTTTAATAACTTCCATATAATTAGCTTAATCCTTATACGGTAGGATCGTTAAAAATGGTCGGGATATTTTAAAAATTTTATAAAAAACCCTGGGCCAGGGTAAGTTTATTGTCGAGGTTGGTTTTTAACAGGTCTTTTATTTCCAAAGCCCGATGCTCCCATGTATTATCTGCCGCTACCTCCAACCTTTTCTGCTGCTGCGCCTCGGTATCTTTCAAAGCAGCGTCCAGCGCATTAGAAAATTCCCCGGCATTTTTACAGTAAAACACTGTCTCGCCGGTAAACTCTTTCAGGTCGGGATTAAAATCGGTAGAAACTACGGGTTTGCCTGACCCCAGGTATTCAAAAAGTTTCAGCGGGAATATGTTATTGCTTACTTCATCTTTTTTGAACGGGATGATCGCTACATCAAAGCCCTTTAATACAGCCGGCATCATGTCGTACGGGACGGGGCCCTTAAAGTAAACGTTAGGGGATTTATAATCGTCCTCGCTGGCATAGTAGCGGTCGACGGGGCCGATAAATACAAAACTTTTGTCAGGGTTGTTACTGATTAGTTTTTTAACGAGCTCGTAATCTATTCGCCGTTCGATATTGCCGAAATAACCGATGATGGGTTTTTTAATGCCTGATAAAATATCGGCTACTTTTAACGCGGGGTCCAAAGCTTTTTGACTGTGACCGATATTGGCAGCATTCGGACTAAAAAACGACCTTTTATTCAGCAGCCCTTTTTTGTTGGATAACTCCCGGCTGGTAGATATTACCATGTCCACGTCCTTTACTAAAATATCTTCATTTATCAGCCCGTGCCTGGTTTGGTAAGCTTCGATAAGCGGATCGACACAATGATAAACGGTTAATACCGGTTTTAGTAATTTATGCAGCGTGGGGAAGGCGACATTATAAGAATTGATATAGATATAATCCTTTATGTTAAGGTCGTTAATAACTTTTTGAAGGCGTTTTCCCACTATTTTTTCATTCAACTTTAATGCCCAACGGTATAATTTGCCCTCGGGCAGCGCATTTATAGAAGGGACCGGCGGTGTAATTACGATTTTCAGATTAGGGTTATCGGTTTCGATCACGCTGTTCGATGAAGAAAAGAAATGCGGTTTCCTTGCTTTAAACCCGGGCGTATTTTGAAATTTTATGTAATCGAGCCAGGTATAAGGCCGGTCAACGTAATACACCGTATTATCCTTTGCCAGGTGTTTGGCCATCGTGTAGTTTGTCGATTCCAGCGGCTGGTCAAACTGCATTTGGGAGAAAATGATGATATTTTGATCCTGAAGCGTCATGTTCAAAAAATAGCGGGTTCTTGTTTCGTCAGGATGATTTGTCAGCCAGTTTTCGGTTGAATTTGCCTACAACACCCATGGTGAGCATCCTGGTTTCGCTGAACCCCAGTTTTAAAATATCGCGCATTTTAAAATGCAGGGTTCTTTTTAATGCCCAATAGCCGTAAATAACCCCAACTAAAAAGGAGAATACGGACGCAATCGCAGCGCCAATTATGCTATGTGTAAGATAGATACCGATAAAATCGCCAGCTATGTTTACAACCAGCATTAAAATAACTTTTATCATATTTTGCTGGGGTTTGTTCAGGATATCAAGGGCAATGCCAAAAAACCTATCGACAGGTAACAAGATAGCAAAACACAAAAAAATGCGAAAAACGTTACCGGCTTCTGTTGGAACGAATTTTCGTCCGCCGATGATTTCTATAATCAAATCAGCACCAATAAACGCAACTATAGTTACCGGTATTAACAGCATTGTTAAAATGCCTGCGTATTTTTTTAGGATGTGTGTCATGTATTGCTTGTCCTTGCGCTGAATTGCCGCTGACATGGCAGGCAGGGCGGTTGAAGTAAAACTTCTTAAGGGGATCTCTATGACCTCCATTAGCCGCTGTGGAAGATAGTATATCGCCACAAATGAAGGGTCAACAAACATAAATTTAATAATGAACGTATCGGAACCCCGCAGCAAATACGAGCTTAACGAAGTTGCAACGCTGAATTTTCCAAAATTCATCAACTCTTTTACACACGCTTTGCTTTTATTCCTTATAGAAGTGATTTTTGCCCATCCTGCTAAAATGGAGACCAGGCTAGCTAACATGGCCGAAAAGCAGTATGCGTAAATTATCTGTTGAAAATGGCCCTGGTGAAGGATGATCAGCCCGACAATTGCCAGGAAAAAGGTAATGGGGTGGATCATTTGAAGTAAAAATATACGACCAAAACGTTCTTCGGCCTGTAGTACCCATAATGCAATACTTGATGGTAACGTACTGAAAAATATAATGCTGAACCATTTTATCGTCATATCGGTCGATGGCTCGCCTTTATAAAAAATATAAAAAAGTAAGCTAATGATACTTAAACCCAGGGTGATAGCCAGGCCAATGAACCATGCCGACCCCGCTACATTATCTGCTCTTTGTTTTGTGGCGCCCGAATAAAATTTTACCACGGAGGTTTGTAAAAAACCGCCCCTGAAAAAGTTGGCAATCGTAAACGTTATCAGGAAAAGTATCCAATTCCCAAGATCGCGCTCAGCTACGTTGCGCGCAAGTAATGACACCGTGACCATACTAACTACCGGCATCACCGCATTACTGGCCAGCGATAGCGTGTGTTTGTTTACTATGTTTTTAAAAAACGGCATTATACTCGCTCCCAGCTATTGGTTTTAAAATTATATTTTTTGATCACCCTGGCAGGATTGCCTGCTGCTACGCTATATGGAGGTATATCCTTTGTAACCACGCTGCCTGCACCTATTACGGCATGTTTTCCGATGGTTACACCAGCTGTAACGACAGCATTAGCGCCAATCCACACATTGTCTTCAATCGTAATTTGTTTAGTAACTACTTTTTGAAGCCTGGGTGGTACGGTAACATCCTGGTAGCCATGATTGAGGCCTGAAATAACGATATTTTGGGCCAGCATGACATACTCGCCGATTTTAACCGGGCCAATGATCACATTACCCAGGCCAATGCCCGTATTGTCGCCAATAAAAACATCGCCAACACCATTGTTTATTGTTGCAAAATCTTCAATTATACTGTTCGAGCCAATCGTAAATTTGTTAAAAGGGAAAAGGTCCATCCTTGTACTTGCCCTGATGGTTGCGCCTTTACCTTTTTGATGGACAAAAGGGTTGACGAACAACCGCACCCATAGCCTGGGCCGCGCCTGGCCGTGCGGAATGATCAACCAATGTGTGAATTTTTTTAGCCCCGGCTTTGACTTAACGATTTGAAGTAAGGACATTATTAAATATTGGTTTCATCAACTGTAAATCCCTTTAATATTGGATCGGGGCTGTTGTTGAACCGGGTTTTAAAGTCCTTTTTTCAACGTCCAACCGCATCAAAACACTTAATAGCGCCATCGCCAGGTAAAATAAAATGTTCGACGGGTATTGTACGAGAGCTTGCTGCGGATAGTTACCAATATCGAACGCGAAAATGATTAAAATCATTGCCAGGCAATAGGTTTTTAGTTCCGGGTCCCGAATCAAATAAAAATAGCGTATGCCCATGTAAAGAATAACAAAGTTGAAAATGCAGTAGATCAGCAGACCAATCCAGCCCATTTCGACCGCAACACGCACATAGCCACTATCAGGGGGGAATTTCGCGAGATAAGAGTTCGGTGCAAAACGTTCGCCCCAAATGCCTACAGAACCTAAACCACCTCCAATAGGATGGGACAAAATGTATGGTTTGATCATTTCCTGATTTTTTGCCCTTTGTTCAAAAGATGCGTCTTTTGAGGGCCTGAATGCGCTTTGAAAACGGGCAAGTGTCCCGTTTTTAGTGGGCACGACAATAAGGAATCCCAGTATGAGACCCCCAAAAATAAGGAACGCAAATACACTTTTGTTAAAGTTGAGTATTGCGAGCATGATCATTGCAGATGGAATGATCACGTAGGACGCCCTGGTGCCTGAATAAAGCATTACCAAAAAAAAGAATGCGGCAAGGATACCGTAACCTATTTTTTTTGAAGTTTTTTTTATTTTGCTAACGATAAATGCGATACATATTAATGCCGCCGCCACCATATTATAAGCGTAAACAACCGGGTCGGAGAACGGCCCCCATTTTCGCAAGTGCCCGGCTATAAATAATAGTTTGAAACGATCAGGGAAACGGTGTACCCATTCATTTTCAAAGGGGAACAATCCAAAGTTTTCCTGTTGAAATCCCTGGAGAGCGGATATGAACGCGAGAACTAACCATACCCTGATCAGTAACCTTACAAATTCTATCGTACGGATATGATATAGAAACACGAAGTACATGAGCATAAGGATCCCAACCGTCCGGACGGTGAAGACCCATTCCAGCACCGAAGGGGATGCCGGGTTGATGATCTCGAAAATATTATAACCTATCCAGACGATCGTCCAATAGGTGATCGGGTTTTTAAAGTAAGCCCAGCCTTTCTCATTTTTTTTTCTGACAAAAAACCCCAAAATAAGCAGCCACGTAAGGGCATCCATTACCAGCCCGATGGGGGTAGGTTCGGGTAAAAACCTCGAAGCAAAATTGATAAAGAAAGAAACAACGATTAGAGTTATGATGCCAAATTCGGGCGATGCAACCGTGGCGTATAGTACCGGCGCGCCAATGAGTGAGCATATCAGGATAACGCCAAGCACATAGCCCTCACTGGCGATCATAAATGTTACCGCCAGTGAAATGATCACCACAAAAGCAATCACAACCGGCGCAGAGAATTTCTTTATGATTATTTTGTGCCAGAAGGGCTTGTCGGATGTGCTATTTCTTACCTGGTCATTCAGCATTTATCGGGCGTAACGGAGGTATTAAAAAAATAATATCTTTACAAACCAAACAAAAATTCCCAAAAAAGCGACGATACTGGCAACAACAATGGTCTTTCGCTGCAGTGGGGTAAGATCCTTAAGCGGATCAGCTGTTTTTTTATGTTCAATTTTCATCGCCGGCACTTCATACGGATACTTCGCAAACAACTAAGCCAGTGATCCTGTTAACTGCTCATTTTTACTTGTGGTGGCTAATTGTCGCTTTGTTCAATACCCACCCCGCAAATTTACGATTAAGATGTTTTAAATAATCGATATACTGTGTTTGTGACCGCTGAATATTTTTATGCGCCTCAAATACCGCAATTGTTTTGTCGGCAAAAAGTATCCACTCTTTTGATTTATTTAACGCCTCAAGCGGTGGCAAATCTATCAATATAATATCGTACCGTGATTTTAGCTCATCGAAGTCATGGCGAATATTTCGCTCGTCATTAATTTCCAGCAGTGTGATGTCACCACCCCTGTTCCCTAATACACTTATCGCGGCGGTGTCTTTTTCAATATACGAATTACTTCTGAAGTAGTCCTCAACAAACTGTTTAGGCTGAATGGTTTTGCTTATTGTCGGGTTGTCAAAATTGCCATCAATCAGCAGCACTTTTTTGTTAATCGCCGAATAAGAGTAGGCCAGGCTGGTTGCCAGCAATGTTTTGCCTTCACCATGTCCCAAACTGGTAATGCCGAGTACCTTTTCACCTTTAAGTTCCTGGTCAATTTCAAACCTTACCGAGCGTAACAACTCCTTAAAATGCTGCATTCTTTGCCGGTTTTCAACATCCCAAAGTTTTTTGAGATCAGGTTTTGGCCCGCTGATGATGTTGAGCGATCCAAGCAGCGGCAATTGTGTCCGGTTTACCAGGTCGATCGGCTCTTTTACGGTATCATCAAGATAGAACAAAATAAATAAAACCAATAAACAGATTACAATACTTGCTACCCCGCACAAGGCCATTAAAAGCACCTTTTTTGAAGGCTCCGCTGTATTGGGGGTTGCCAGTTCAACTTGCGAAAGTTTGATCGAAAAATTCGACTCCAGTTGGGCCTGGTTATATTTGTTCAGTACATCCAGGTATTCCTGGCTTGCGACTGTTATATCCGATTCATAAGTTTTTACGTTTGCGTCAAACGGTACCAGGCGCGCAAATTGCGCATGCAGACTGGCCAATTCCCCATCTATGGACGCCACGCTGTATTTAGCAAGGTCCCTTGATACTTCAAGGGTCATTTTTTGCCTCACCAGGTCGTCTTTTGCTACCTGGGGGTTCGTAATGTATTTATCCGAACCATTATTAATTTCGGACGTTAGCTGATTTTGCAGTGAATCCAGCGCTGGTTTATATTTTGGATCGAAGCCACTGTGTACATATTGGTCATTCAGGATATGCATCTGTTCTTCAGTATTTGTCACCACCTGATTATACTGGCTAATGGTCGATTCGATGTAAGCCCTGTCTTTTGGGTTGAAACGGTCGTCGATGTCCTTAATAGCGCCGTTGTACGAAGCAATGTCCTTTTCAGCCTGCAGTTTCTTGTCCTCGTAGTTCAATATCTGTGCATTTATCGATCTCGACTGATCGTCCAGGTTAAGGATGCCGTTTTTTATCTTATATTCCTGCAACGCATCTTTCTTTTCGTTAAGGGCGTTTCTTTTTTCCGTTAACAGGTTTTGCAAAAAGGCAACAGCGTTTGCTTCGCTTTGTCTGACATTAGTGGTATAATAATCAAGGAATTGTTTAGAAAGCGCGTTAACGATAAAAGCGGACAGCTGGGGATTTTCGGACGTATAACTAATGGTTATAAAATCGCTTTCCACATCCCGCTCAACTTCAAGGTCTTTTCTTAACGAACGCTCATCGTATTTCATCGAGATGAGCAGTTCATTTAAACTATTCTCGTCCTTACTGTATAATGACAGCGGTTCCTGGTTCTGTAGTTTTTCCTGAAAAATCGATAAGGCGTGCGCTCGGGCTGCGGCGCTCATATCGCTGAATTTGTGGTTCAGTTTTCTAAACGGGGTGGGGCTGCTTAAATCGTGTATGATGAGCTGGTAAGAAACATTATCAATCAGCTTTTTAAGCTTGATGATCTCTGTTAGATTATTAAACTCCTGGTTGATCTGTTCCTGCTGGGCAACGGCATTGGCATCTTTGTCCAGCAGATGTTTAGTGGCGTCAACAATTCCGGTTGCAATTTGGGTGCTGGAAATATATTCGTCGGGAAGATTTTTGACAAGAAAATAAGAGGCGCCTACTGTTGCCAGGACAATAATCAGAATAATATATTTATACCTGCCTACAAGCGAAAAATACGACGATAGTTCCATTAGTTATTTTATGCTTTCCAGCTTCGTACCCAAAAGTTCTTCAAGGTTGGTTTTCGCAGTGAATACGGCTAATTCGGCTTGTACTCTAAATGAATTTTGATTGTAAAGGTTTGTTAATGCCTCACTGTAAACCGTGTACGTTGTTTCACCTTTATCAAAAGTGTGTTTTAGCTGATTTACTGCTGTTGTAGCATCCTGCACCGCGTTCACTTTATTTCGAAGGTCGGCTTGTGCCTCGATGTAAGCAAAATAAAAACGCTTGATATTGGCCTCAATGTTGAGGCTATATTGTTCCTGCTGCTCTTCGGCAATTTTCACTGCAATGCGGGCATTGTGTATGGTATACGGTTTTTCGAACAGTGTGCCCAGGCTGATGGTAGCCACTAACTGATAGCCCTTAAATATAACAGGTTGGGTTAGGTTTACAGCACTTTCGGGGCTATAAATATACGAGGCGGAAAATCCATCGAACCAGCTAAAGCTGGATTGATGGAATGTGCCGCGGGCAACATCCACCTGGTCCTGCAACACTCTCATCTGGGGGTAGTTTTTTTTAGCCGTTGCGATTAATTTTTCCAGGTAAGGATACGAAAGGTCCTGGAACATACTTTCCTGCGAATAGGCATTACCGGCAAAAATCAAAACAAATAACGACAGGCAGATAAATTTGTATTTATTACTCATTTGATTAAACTTTTTCTTTCTGTACCAAAGCAGGAACAGTTTTCACCAGGATTTTTAAATCAAGCCAGAAAGAATAGTTTTGTGCATAAAAATTATCTAATTTCTTACGTTCGCGTTCAGACATATCCGCCTTGCCGCGCTTCGAAATTTGCCACAAACCTGTTAATCCGGCAGGACCCAAAAAACGCATTGACCATTCATTCGAGGTCAGCATTTCTGCCTCGTAAACGGGCAATGGCCTGTTTCCAACTAACGACATGTCGCCTTTCAATATATTGAATAGCTGGGGCAACTCGTCGAGGCTCGAATTTCGTAAAAAATTGCCGAGTTTTGTAACGCGCGGGTCGTTCTTAATTTTAACAAATGCGGCTTTTGTGCCTCCATCCTCGTTTGCGTACTGATTTTTTGTGGATAACTCAATCAGCATCTTATCTGCATCGACCCGCATGGAGCGGAATTTGTAGAAATCAAACACATGATAGCCTGTTCCTACACGCTTGCTTTTGTATATTACAGGCCCTTTTGAGCCCAATTTAACGGCGGCGGCAACAATCAGCAATATGGGCGACAGCAGCAGCAGCATCGTGCCGGAAACCAAAACGTCGATCATTCTTTTGCTAAAGGGTACGCGATAATCTACATCTACTTCCTGTGAAATTTCACTCAGTTTGGGTTTGATCAGTTTAAACTTGACGAGGAAATTCAGCCGCTCCCTCAGGTCGGTCATCGCGAAAGGGTAGATGTAAAAATCATGCACTTTTAATTGCATGGCCATTTGTCGCAAACCCTTGTCGTTTGAGAGCGATACCAGTACAATAATTACCCCGTTAAACAGGAAATTACTTTTCAATTTTTCAACCAGTGAAAAGCAATCGCCCCTTTCATCCACTTCAAGCAAAATAATTTCAGGAACGGTTAAAATGGATTGCTCGCCAAGAAAGTCCTCGACCTGGGGGATACTATCGTTAAAAATAATTTGAAAATAAGGCCGCAATTCAGACGAAACGAGGTCCTTCAATTCCGTGCCGGCATAGGCAATCCGGGTGTGTGCGGCAACACTTTCATTCCACTCAGTTGCTATGTGCGACGTCATAAATATGTATTACTTGGTGAATGGCCGATTTTAAAGAAGTAGGGTTGAACGGTTTTGGAAGGTAAGCATCTATGTTATAAGGCATCTTTGTTACCAGTTCATCCAGATCGTGTGCTGCCGATAGTAAAATAACCGGTATATCGCGGAAAAGGCCGCTGATTTTAACGTTTTTAACGAACGACTGGCCGTCAAAATAGGGCATTTGCAAATCCGATATGATCAGTTCGGGGATATTACCATCCTCCAGCCATGAAAAGGCATCCATCCCGTTATTTTTTACCACGATCTCATATTCCTTGCTCAAAATAAAGTTGAGCAGCTTTAAAATACTTAAATCGTCGTCAACTATGAGTAACTTCTTTTTCATAATATGCTAATCTGATGCTCCTATTTGAATTAGACATCATTACGGATTTATGCCGCCAAAGGTTATATAAAAAAGAGGGTTAGGTCGCTGTATTTACCACCCCGATGCAGTTTTTGAGGTAAATCATTTTATTTGGTGACACTGGCTAAAAAAAGAAGATTGCACGGCATGTTATTGATTATATATAAAAATATACGATAATAATATTGTGTAATAACAATGCATGGAGCGGTCTTACAGGCTGTTTTTTGAAAGATCCGCATCCCGAAAACGCGGTTGACCAGCTATTTCGGCTGTTGCGAAGGTTGCAAGATAGCCGTTGTATAATTCAAAGGAATTCACTTGCCAATCCGACGTTGATTTCAGCAGGTCAGGGTTTACGGAATGTTCGCCGTTTAGCGCCGGGACCAGCTTCAGGTCATCATCCAGCCCCTTGCCGGTGGCTTTAGTTAGCGCTTCTTTCCGCGTCCAAAGCAAAAAGAAACGGGAATGGTCGTCCGCGCCGGTGATGTATTTTACTTCCTCCTTATTGAAGTATTCGATGATGATGTCTTTGTAGTCAAATGATGGGTCGATCCGCTCTACATCAACGCCTACGGGGGTATTTGCGACAGCGATGATAATCCAGTCGCCTGCGTGCGAGACGTTATAGTGAAGTGCGGCGTTTTTTAAAAAAGGTTTTTTATTTACGCCAATTTCAAATTCGATCAGGGCAGCCTGTTCGTTTAAGTACACAGCCAAAATGATCCTTAACGCAGCTCTGCTGATAATAAACCTGTGTCGGTCATGGGCCTGCAAGTACCTGTTTGCCCGCGCTGTTTCTGCGGTATTGATGAGGGTGGAAAATCTGTCCAGGTAAGATAAATTGTCGCTGATATTGACGCGCCAGATGTCAGTATGCCCGTTGATGTTGGAATCCCCGGCGCCCGGCGCGAGCCAGGTAATATCGTTCGGACAATAATGACTGATCTTAACCAGGGACATGTTAACAAATCGGGCCGGAATTTACCATTTTCTATTTTAAAATGGCTCCATCCAGGCATTTTTGAAGTATGCCGGCAAAAGCTTTATCATTAGGGGCTTTGAATATGGTATTATGCTCGCCGGGTATCGGGTGGATATTAACCCCTTTCAACGCATACGGTTTCCAGCCCAGGTACTCGAAATCATCCATATAGAAGGTCCGGTTTTCCGCCCTGAAAACTTCAATGGCAATATCGTAGGGTTTTAGCTGGTAATGCTTTTCAGCATACTCGTTCATAACGTCCACTTTGTTTGAGTATCCGAATATCCCTGCCTGCGTTTGATTCTTTCCATATTTAAAATTCCACCACATCCTGACAAAACGACGTTTGATATTGGTGCTTCGTTCTTTTATCTGGTATTTTACCCCATTACTGAAGGTAAAAGTATATAATACACGTTTAATAAAGAACCTGCCTCTTTTATACAATTTAACGATCGGTGCATCGTAGTGCGGCGAACGGTAGGCATAGGTATCAAACATCGCGAGCATTTTTACCTCTTTTCCCAGTGCTTCTAATTGGCGGGCCATTTCGAAAGCGATGATGCCGCCAAACGAATACCCTGCCAATGCATACGGGCCACTTGGGTTTTGTTCCATAATGGCAGCGATATAATGGGCGGCAATGTCTTCAATATTATCCAGTGGTTCGTCAATCCCGTCGAGACCTTTTGCTTGTAATCCGTAAACCGGTTGATCGGGCGACATGTTGGCAGCCAATGTGTTAAACAACAGTACGTTAAGACCGGCGCCATGGACCATGTACAAAGGCATTTTATTTCCTTTAGGCTTTATTGGCACCAAGGAGTCCCAGGTGATGGATTTACCCGGAGCAAAACATTGCGCAAGCATTTCAACGGTAGGGGCTTCAAATAAGGTGGCCAACGGCAGTCGTTTCCCGGTTTCTTTTTCAATGCGGCCCATCACTTTTACCGCGATGAGCGAGTGACCACCCAGCTCGAAGAAGTTGTCGTGAACGCCCACTTCTTTGACCCCCAAATATTCTGCCCAGATGTTGGCCAGTAACCTTTCCGTGTCGGTCCTTGGGGCGACATATATATGTTGCTCTTCCATAACCACCGCGCCGTTTTTTGCCAAAGCCTTACGGTCAACTTTTCCGTTAGGCGTCAGCGGCATTTCGGGCACCAGGATGAAATTATCCGGCACCATATATTCCGGAAGCGATCTTTTTAAAGAGTCCTTCCAATTTTGAATTTGTGCGGATGGATTATTTGAGCTTTCAGCAAATGGATCGGCAATAATAAATGCGACTAATTTATCCACGCCGTTTTGATCGGGCCTGGCAATCACCACACCTTCTTTAATGTCTTTTTCTTTCGACAACTGGAATTCGATCTCGCCGGTTTCAATGCGGAAACCGCGAATTTTTACCTGTGCATCGATGCGGCCGAGGCATTCAATTTCTCCATTCACCCAAAACTTGCCCAAATCGCCGGTGCGGTACATTTTGGCGCCTTTAACATCAGTGAAGGGATCATCTAGGAATTTTTCTGCAGTTAGCTCGGGGCGGTTCAAATAACCCCTGGCAACGCCGTCACCGCCGATATAGATCTCACCCGCAACACCTGAAGCCAGGGGCTTCATAAACTTATCCAGGATATAAACCGAGGTATTATTTATCGGCCGCCCGATAGTGATCGGTTTTTCGGCAGATTTCAGCTCTTTTATTGTAGACCATACGGTCGTTTCGGTCGGGCCGTATACATTCCATAATGAAGATGCACGTGGCAGCAGTTTTTCAGCCAGCTCCTGTGGCAATGCTTCACCGCCGCAGAGAACTTTTACAGGCGTTTTTTCATCCCAGCCGGCTTCAAGTAATATTCTCCAGGTGTACGGAGTGGCCTGCATGATGCTGATCTTTTCCTTTTTAATGGTATCCAGCAATACCCGGCCATCTTTCGCGTCAGCGGCAGAAGCCAGTACAATTTCTGCCCCGGATATGAGCGGCAGGAACAATTCAAGCTCTGCAATATCAAAACTGACTGTAGTTACTGCGAGCAATTTATCGTTAGCGGAAATGCCCGGCGCCAGTTGCATACTGGTCAGGAAGTTGACCAGGTTACGGTGCATGATCTGCACGCCTTTAGGGTTGCCAGTCGAGCCTGACGTATAAAGGATGTAAATAAGATCATCACCGGTAACTTCAACTGCCGGATCTGTTGACTCGTAGTCAGCTAACGATTTCCAGGCTTCTTCCAGGACCAGTTCCTTTGCGGTCGATTCATAACGCCCTTTGTATTTTTCAGATACCAAAAGCACTGCGGCCTTTGAGTCATCGAGCATATAATTGATACGGTTCAGTGGGAATTGCGGGTCGAGGGGGATATAAACCGCCCCCGTTTTCATAATCGCCAGTAGCGAAACTACCATTTCGACACCCCTGTCGATAGAAAATCCAACGTTATCGCCCTTTTTTACGCCATTAGCTATCAGCATACGGGCTAATTGGTTAGCCCGCTCATTCAACTGCTGGTAGCTTATCTTTTGTTCGCCAAAGGTGATGGCGGTTTTATTTGGAATTGCTTCGGCTTGTTCAGATATAATTGTGTGTAAAGGGCTATGCATTGGATAGGGGTATTTTGTATTATTCCAGGCACGTAGTTGTTGTTTTACTTCTTCAGCATTTAATAGTGGGATGTTTTTAATTAATACTTCCGGTTGTTTAACTAATTCCTGCAGTAAAAAGGTGAAGCCATCCATCATTTGTTTAATGGTTTCGGTTTTGAATAGTTGTGTATTATACGACCATTCAAGCACCGGCGCCTCTTCGTGCCCTGCAACGTTTAAAAATAATTCAAAATTTTCATATTCACGCGGATTACTTAATAATTTGTGCTTTAAACCGTAAAATTCCACGTCATTATCCATCCCCATGTCGATATTGAACATTACCGGGACCAATGGAATACGGGAAGCGTCGCGGGCAATATTCAGTTTTTTAAGCAGGCTGCCAAAGGTATACAGCTGATGATCGTAGGCATCAAGCACCTCGGTTTTGCGTTTAGCAAGGTAGTTTTTGAACGATAAATCGCCCTTCGGGAAGCTGCGTAATGCAAGCAAATTGACACAGTGGCCAACCAGCCGGTAGCTGCCTGTAGCCGATTGCCCGGCGGAAGGCAAACCCACGATGATGTCTTCCTGGCCTGTTACCTGGAACAGAAAAACTTCAAATGCGGCCAGCAAAGTTGTTACAAAACCTGCGCCGGTGGTTTTTCCGAGTTTCTTTACTTCGTTACTTAGTTCGCCATTCAAGATAAAATCCTCGCGGCGGCTTTTGTAAGTGCGGGTAGCCGGGCGCGGAAAATCAACAGGCAGTTCAAGCAGGTGATTGCTGCCTTCAAATAGTTTTAGCCAATAGTCTTCTGTCTCTTTAAACGCTGCGCTGTGCTCAACTTCAAGTTGCGCCAGGGCGTAATCGCTGAAAAGTGGCGCCTTTTTCAGGCTTATAAACTCGCCTTTTGAATAAGCAGAATAGAGTTTGCTCAAATCCTGCATCATGATGCCGATAGACCAGCCATCACAAACAATATGGTGCACAACAAAAGTTAACAGGTGCTGGTCAGCGCTTAATTTGAACAGTGTGACTTTAAATAAAGGGCCGTTGATGAGGTCGAAAGGGGCGGTAACACTCCTTTTGTTAAAGGCGCCGATCAGTTTTTGCTGCTCGGCTTTAGTTTTTTGAGAGATGTCCGCATAATCAAAATTTAATACAGCCGATTTGTAAACACAAACGCTCGCACCGTCGGCGCTGAAAGTCATGCGAAGCGCCTGGTGCATGTTCACCACATCTTGTAGGGCTTTCTGCATAGCTTCGGAAGACAGCACGCCTGTTAATTCAAGCGAAAAACATTCGTTGAATGCACAATTTGCAGCATCGTCGCCAATCATGCAGGATGCCCAGATTTCCGTCTGTGATTCGGTTGCCGGTGCGATCAGCTCGATGTCAGGCCCTGCAAAAGGGTCGAACTCAACCGGGCTCACTTCGAAAACCGCTGTTTGATTTACAATCAACTCTTCGGGCTCGGTAACCGGCAATGCGATCTCTGGTCCTGCGAAAGGATCGAACTCAATAGGCTCAATGTCAATTACTAAGTTATTTGCTTCCAAAATTAATGACCGTTTAGTTTTACCTGTAAATATTTACCGGGGTTATTTGTATCGCTGATGAACCAGCCCGGGTTGCCGTCTTTGTCGCGGCCAAGCCTGGCGCCCGGGAATGGGGCCACCATCAGCGGATTATGCTCTTCTTTAACAGGCTCCGGCTTTTTGTTGGTCGGCAGGAAGCCTGATTCGATCAGTTCGTAAACGCTTTCCCTGAATTTGGCGATAATGGTGTCCACATCCTGTTTGGTATGCGATTCGGTTAAGAAGCAGGGGAACAGGTCCCAAATATGGATGCCCTTTTCGCGCATCAGCGTGAATAGCAACTCGCCGTAAGGCAGTTCGTCCTTAAATTTGATCTTCCATAAAGAACCAAAAGAGGGAATATAGAACGGTAAACCTTCCTGCTCGCAAATGGCATTCATCTCGGCGGCCAGGTATTTGGTCATAACATTTAAGCCTGCCTGCAGCGACGGGCCTTTCTCGATCATATATTCCAGCGAGGCCTTACCAGCGGCTAATGCCAGCGGATGGCGCACAAATGTACCAGCGAAATAGGTTACGCCTGCTTCGGGCTGCGAGTTATCGCCATATTGCCAGAAGCCCCCGTCCAACGCGTCCATATATTTCTTAATACCGGCGATAGCGCCGATGGGCATACCGCCACCAATTACTTTACCATAGGTGCCCAGGTCGGCTTTGATACCGAACATAGCCTGTGCGCCGCCGGGATGCATACGGAAGCCGCTGATCACCTCATCAAAAATGAGGCAGGTGTCGGATTCTTGCGTAATCTCTCTAACCTTCTTCAAAAACTCAACCGGCTGGAAGTCGGGGCGACGGCTTTGTACCGGCTCAACCATTACGGCCGCCAGTTCATGCGCCCTTTCGCGGATAATGCGCAGCGAATCTTCGGTGCCATAATCCAGGATCAGCATATTTTGTACCACCTCGGGCATAATGCCCGGAGCGGCCGGTACTGTTTTTAATTTTTTGGTGCCGCGAACGATCACCTCGTCATTAATACCATGGTACGAACCGGCGAAGGCAACAATTAACGTGCGACCGGTAACCGTGCGTGCAATACGCATAGCGCCAAGCACCGCTTCGGAACCGGTATTACAAACGGCTGCCCTGTCGAACGAGGTAAGCTGGGCGATCATGCGGCAAACATCGCCGGCAAGTTCATGCTGCGGGCCAATCTCATATCCGTTTTCTACCTGCTGCAGCACCGCTTTTTTCAGCACATCTACCTGGTAGCCCAGGAAGTTGGAGCCGAAGCCGTTTAATGCGTCGATATATTCGTTGCCGTCAATGTCCCATACGCGGCTGCCTTTGGAACGATTTACCACTATCGGGTAAACAATTTCTTTAGTTAAAGGCCTGAAACCGCTCACCACGCGCGGGTCGGACATGTATTCGCGGTGTTTTTGGGTATAATCTTTACTGCTTTGGGTTTTATTGTTGTAACGAACGGTCAGGCGAGTGAGGAAAGTTTGTTGTTTATCTGAAAGGCCCTGGACCTGTTTTTCGATGCGGGCAGTAGCGCCAAATGGTTTTTTAACTTCTACCTGTTCTTCCGGCGTCAGGTCAAATTGTATCGACGATTTGCCGTTTAGTGTGGAAGAAGTGGCAGTGGCAGTAGCAGCAATTGGAGCAGGCGCCGGTTGTGGTGCGCTGCCGTTTTGCATTACTGCAAGCTGGCTGGCCAGCATTTGTATTTGCTGGGCAATCAAGTCCAAAGCCGGGTTGCCCGGTGCAGCAGGGGCCTGGGCAGCAGCTGCGGTATAAACCGGCTGCTGGGCTGGTCGGCTTGCCGGTGCAGCCTGTGGCTGGTAAGCGCCTGCGGGCAGATTGGCATCCAGGTAGGCGGCGAGGGTATGTATGGTATTATATTCCTCGAATAATTTCCTGAAGGTAATTGGAACACCAAATTCCTTTTTTAAATTGGTGGCAATTTGGGTTAGCAATAAGGAATCAAAGCCGATCTCGATAAAGTTTGTATCGGTTGATGCGGCATCGATCTCGATACCGGACGCATCCTCAAAAAGCTCCGTAAGTTTGTCGGTAAGTAATGCTTGTCTCATCAGGCTGTTATCTAAAAGTGTATTGTTTGTTTCTGGTTCAATTTCTTGTATGGCTATTGCTGAATTTGCTGCATGAGGGGGTTGCGCAGCTTCCAGCCAGTAGCGTTTTTTATCAAATGCATAGGCCGGTAATATCAGTTTAATTCTTTGCTGGTTGCGGTAAAAAGTCTTCCAATCCGGGGCTATACCGTTTAACCATAATTGGCCTAATGCCCTTAATACGGAATAATACTCCGTACTTGTTTCATTTTTTTCAAACCCGGAGATCACCGGCGTTGATTTGTTGGTCAATTGCTGCCTGGAGAGCGTTGCCAGGGCAACGCCGGGGCCAACTTCCAATAATAAACGGCCATCCGATTCCTGTAAAGTATCCACGGCATCGGCAAACCTGACGGTTTTGCGCAGGTGCTGCGCCCAATAGGCCGGGTCGGTGGCTTCGGCTTCGCTCATCCATTTGCCGGTAACAGTTGAAACCACGGGCTTAACGGGTGGATTGAGTTTTAGCGACCTGACTACCGCCTCAAACGGGGCCACGATATCGTCCATCATCGCGGAGTGAAAAGCATGACTGGTTTGAAGCAAACGGCCGGGGATCTCAATTTCTTCCAGTTTGGCGGCAAATGCCTCCACCAGTTTGTCAGGCCCGGCAACCACACATAGCTTATTGCTGTTGATAGCAGCGATAGACAGGCCCTCGGGCAATAGCGTCTGCAATTGCTTCGCATCGGTGCGTACCGACAGCATGCTGCCTTTTTCCACTTCGCTGACCATTTTAGCACGGACGGAGATGAGCAACAGTGCATCTTTCAAACTAAACACCCCGGCAAAATGCGCGGCAACAAACTCGCCTATGCTGTGGCCGGTAAAAATGGTGGGCTGTATGCCCCAGCTCATCCACAGTTTAGCCATGGCGTATTCCATAATAAATATGGCGGGCTGGGTATAGAAAGTATTTTTTATTTTTTGTGCCGATGTTTCATCCAACACGGCCGGGTAGATTACTTCGGCGATGCTGGCCTGTGGCGTACCTTTCAATAGCTCAAGGCATTCGTCAACTGCGCCTTTAAATACCGGTTCGTTCTCATAAAGTTCCTTGCCCATGTTCACATATTGTGAACCCTGTCCGGGGAACATAAATACCACTTCGGATGGTTGTGCAGCTAATTTTTTGATGGTTGATGCGTCTATGCTTTCTGCTGATAATTTTGCAGCCAGGTCGGCAGCGTCACCTGCGATAGCAAACCGGTGAATATTAAAGTCGGCCCTTGTAGTTTGTAACGTGTAGGCAATATCCGCCGTTTTAGCCTGGTGATTTTTTTCAGCAAAGCCGGCAAGCTTTTTAGCGTAATCGCTTAAGCTGGTATCGGTTTTGGCCGACCAGGTGATCAATGATAAGGGTTTCGAAGCCCCGGATTCAACAGGTTTGGTCACGAATTCCTCCAAAACAACGTGCACGTTCGTTCCGCCCACACCAAAGGAGCTCACGCCGGCATGCCGTTTATCGGCTGCATCCCATGGTTTTAAAGACGCATTGATATAAAACGGACTATCATCCAGTTGAATATTAGGATTAAGCTTGTTGTAAAACAAGGTCGGCGGTAATTGCTGGTGCTGCAGCGAAAGCACGGTTTTGATCAGTCCGGCAACGCCCGAAGCGGCGGTTAAATGCCCCAAATTGCTTTTTACCGAACCGATGGCGCAATATTGTTTTTGCTCCTGCTGGCCGAACGCCAGGCTAAGCCCTTCAATTTCTATCGGGTCGCCCAGTGGGGTGGCTGTGCCGTGTGCTTCTATATAACTGATCGATGCGGCTTCAATACCTGCATCGTTTATTGCCATGGCAATTGCGCCCGCTTGCCCTTCGGCGCTCGGGCCGCCGAAGCTGCCCTTATCGGCGCCGTCATTATTGACGCCGATGCCTTTTATTATTGCATAAATCGTATCGCCGTCGCGTTCCGCTTCTTCCAGGCTTTTTAACAAAACTACGCCGGCGCCATCGCTGAATACTGTTCCGGTGGCTTGCGCATCAAAAGGACGGCAATGGCCGTCTTTGCTCATGATGGAGCCTTCCTCGTAAAAATGCCCGCTTTTTAAGGGTGATGTGATAGACGCCGCGCCTGCGAGCGCGACATCACACTGCCCGTCGCGGATAGCGCTCACTGCCTGTGCAATGGCTAACAGCGACGTGGAACAAGCCGAATATACGGCCACAGCCGGGCCTTTCAGGTTAAGCTGGTAGGCCGTACGAGTGGCGATATAGTCTTTTTCATTAAGTAAGCGCACATTAAACTGCCCGGCGCGTTCAACCAGGTCGGGATGGGCCAACACGTTATTGGTAAAATAGGTATTGTAGCCACAACCGGCAAAAACACCGACAGCGCCCTTATATTTTTGAGGCAGGTGGCCGCTGGTTTCCAGCGCTTCCCGGGCAATCTCCAGGAAAACGCGCTGTTGCGGGTCCATCATTTCGGCCGAGCGGGGATTAAAGCCAAAAAAACTGGCGTCAAATTCGTCCGCTCCACTCATTAATCCCCTCGCTTTTACATAAGCAGGGTCATTTTTTGTAGTTTGGAGAATAGCAGCATCCAGTTCTGCATCGCTGAAAAAGCTGATACCCTCGCGCCCTTCAGCAAGTAAATCCCAAAATTCTTCAATATTATTTGCGCCGGGGAACCTGCCGGCCATACCAATAATAGCGATATCCCGGTTCCCGGCAGCTGTGTTCTTCCTGAGCTTAGCCAGCGGTGCAGTTTTACCGGTGCCGTTTATTAAATTAGCTACGCCGCCAACGGTGGGGAACTGGTATAATTTCGTAATCGGTACTTCATAGCCGAAGCGACTTTTTATAGCTGCAACAGATTTTAACGCCAGTAAAGAATTTCCGCCCAATTGGAAGAAATTATCATCAATGCCGATCTTGTCCAGCAGCAACAATTCCATCCAAACGGTGGTAATATTTTTTTCGACCGGGGTGAAAGGTGCTTTATAAAGTACATTAAGCTCCGGCCTTTTAAAGTCCGGTTTTGGCAGGTTTTTCCGGTCCACTTTGCCGCTGGTTGTTTTAGGCAATTCGGTTAGCCAAACGTATGCCGAAGGATGCATAAAATCAGGCAATTGCTGCTCAATGTTTTTGCGGACCGCATCGGTGTCGCCTTTTCCTTTTGCCGAAACCATATAGGCCACGAGCCGTTTCTGGCCGGGAACATCTTCGCGGGCGACAACGATAGCCTGTTGTATATCATCCAGTTGGTTGATCAATACTTCAATTTCGCCCAATTCAACGCGGTTGCCGCGAATTTTTACCTGGGTATCCTGCCGACCTAAATAATCGATATTGCCATCGGGTAAAAAACGGGCAAGGTCGCCGGTGCGGTAAATACGGGTAGTTTTGTTGTTTGCGTCTTTCCAGGCGACAAATTTTTCAGCCGTCATCTCCGGGCGGTTCAAATAACCGTCCGCCAGGCAAAGGCCGGCGGCGCAGAGCTCGCCGGTTTCGCCGTAAGGCACCGGTTTCAAATCTTCATCCAGGATGAGTATTTCGGTTTCGTCAATTGCTACGCCTATATTCGGCAGTGCCGGCCATTGCGAAGGGTCACCGTCCAGCTTTAGTTGCGTGATAACATGCGTCTCGGTAGGGCCGTATTGATTGTACAAAACACAATCAGGCAATGCCTGGAAGAAACGTACGACTTGAGGCGTGATCTTTAATTGTTCACCCGCGGTCATTACTTCTTTTAAACAGGCAGGGAAATGCTTTTCGGCATCAGCCGCTTCGGTTAAATATTGTAAAACCACGAAGGGCAGGAAAATCCTGTTCACCTTATTGATCTCGATATAGCTTAGTAAGCGATTTGGATCAACCCGCATGGTCTCGTCCACCAAAACAAGCATTCCGCCTGTAGTTAGCGTTGCAAATATTTCCTGGAAGGAAACGTCGAAGCTAAGGGGTGCAAACTGCAGCGTGTTAAACCCAATTGCCGATGCCGAATGTTTTTGCTGCCATGCCAACAAATTAACCATGGCGGCATGGCCCATGGAAACGCCTTTTGGCGTACCGGTAGAACCGGAGGTGTACAATACGTATGCGGCCGATTTGCTCTCGGGAATTAGTGCAGCGGCTGCCTCATACGCCTTGTCGGACACAATGACTTCCACGCCGAGCGGTTCAAAAAGCGATTTTTGGGCGGAGATGGCCAGGCAAATATCGATGCGCGAATCCGATACGATTTGCTGCAAGCGTTCCTGCGGATATTCCGGGTCGAGCGGCATGTAAGCCTTGCCCGATTTTAGTATCGCCAGTACACTGATGATGGTCTCGATACAACGATGGGTGCTTACGCCGGCTACCAATGAGGCAGGAGAGGCAGCATAAATGACGGAGGCCAATTCATCGGCTTTTTGGCCTAATTGCCTGTACGTTAGTTGATTTTCGCCAAAAATAATAGCCGGTTCATCAGGCGTTTTGATCTTTTGCAGCTCAAAAAGCTCATGAACGAGCGATATATTTTTGTTTGCTGGCCCTTTTTTACCGGTAGCTGTATCCATTAATCAATCGTATTTAAACCAAGTATTCTTCTGATAAACAGGGATATTCGTTAAAAGAATAGCTGGTGTCTTTATACGGATGGTTGATTTAATTGGTTGTGGTGTAAACAAAATGGCGGGATGGAAGTTAATGGGAAGCGATGGGGGAGTTTGATGGTTTAGTACAAGCAACAAGCTGGACCGGAAAGCCGTAGCATAAGTAACATTAATACAATAAACCCGCATGTAACCCGAATTATGCGCCGTAGGCGCAATGGGTGAGGCATGTTTGGTTGATTTTCTACCAATTCCATTGCGCCAATGTTGCAACGGATCACGCTTTGCGCAGAACAATCACCAAAATCTCCCCGATTAAATGTTTTCAATATATTTGACCTGTGATGGCCCGAAAATTTCTGCTGCCCTGTCTTTTCTTCCTATGTTGGCAATTAACTGCCAAAGCCGATTTTAATTACGATACCAATTGCGTCAACGCCTATAAGGCCATTCTTTCTCTAAAGATGAACGAAGCGAGGGCACTGCTGCAAAATGAAAAGCAGCAGGACCCCCAAAATGGCATTGTTACGCTATTGGAGAATTATATAGACTATTTTACCCTAATGGCATCGGAAAGCAAAGCCGATTATGAACGCCTGAAGGATAACCGTTCGATGAGGGTATCGGCGCTGGAGGATAATGACTCCAATTCGCCTTTTTACTTGTACGCACAAGCCCAGGTTTATTTGCAGTGGTCGTTTTTAAAGGCAAAATTTGGCGATTTTGTTTCCTCGGCCTTTGACGCCAAAAAGGCGAAAGGTTTGCTGAGCGATAACGAGGAAAAACACCCTGGCTTTACGCCCGACCAGATCAGCCTGGCGCTGGTGAATGTAATATTTGGTTCGATACCGGCCAGCTTCCAGGGTGTTACGCGGTTTATGGGCATGAGCGGCAATGCGCTGGCGGGGGTTACAAAACTGGAAGAGTTACACAACGAATTGCCAAAATCAAAATTTAGTTTTTACAATGCCGAGGTGATATTTTTCATCTGCACGGCAGATATTAATGCGCTGCATAATTTAAACGATTACCAGCGGCTGACCACCTATTTATCCGAAATGGATAGCGCGAGCCTGCTGCGGGCTTACTTGCAGGGCTATGTTGCGGCAAAAACGGCGCATAACGATGATGTGATCGCTTTTTTGGAGGCCGCACCAAAATCAGCCGATTATATTAAAGTACCGTCGATAGACTATATGCTAGGCTGCGCACGGCTCAACAGGCAGGATAATACGCCGCCCGCGCCGCTGTTCGATTATGTGAAGGAATTTAAGGGCATTAACTATATCAAAGATGCTTACCTGAAGCTGGCTTATTACTACCTGCTGCAAAACGACGAAGCTAAATTCAATTATTACATCAACGAGGTAAAAACGCGCGGTAATGCAACGGATGAAAAAGACCAGCAGGCGCTATGGGAAGCCAACGATGCCAAACCGGACCTGGATTTATTGAAGGCCCGCTTTTATTTTGACGGGGGTTACTACAGCAAAGCCCTGTCGCAGTTGGCAGGCAAGGACGCCAACAGTTTTAAGCTGCTGCGCGACAAGATCCAGTTTTATTACTATTTGGGACGGATATATGATAAAACCGATAAAACTACCGATGCGATAGTGAACTACCAACGGGCTATGAACATCGGGAAAGAAACGAAATACTATTTTGCGGCGAATGCGGCATTTTTTATAGGGCGGATTTATGAAGAAAAGAAAGATCGCGCACGGGCTGCCGATTTTTATGACCAGGCATTAAGTATGAAAGACCACCAATACCAAACGGATATTGATAATGACGCGAAGGCGGGGTTGAAGAGGGTGGGGGGATGATGGTATGTTCGGGCATGACGCCCGTAGGGGCGACCCTTGTGGTCGCCCGATATTTCGCGACGACAAACCGCAGTCAATTATTTTGTTAAACCGGAATGCAAGGCCATTGCGGTACGGCCCATACATTGTATTGGGCACCCACGAGGGGTGCCCCTGCGTTTTTGAACTATTGCAGACCGTTCATCTCATGAACAAAAATGAACGTATTTTGGCCCGCAGAAATATTTTTCGATGCACTTTGGATCCATTTCGTATCTGATTCGCAACCGCTTTAACGGCTTTTGATCGTGTTTCGTACCCGTTTTGAGGGGCGCTTGAAAGGTAATAAAGCGCCGCTAACTGCATGGCTTTTAAATGTAAATCCACTGCTGGTTCATTCAACAAAATTGTAAAGAATTTTCAGGGGATGCATTCAAAAAGCGTTCATTTCAGCGTTCATGCGTGAACGCTGAAATACCAAAAATGCGCATTTTTCAGGATTTTAAAGAAATACATAAAGAACTTGTTATAAATCAATTAACCGCGTTAAGTTAAAGCAATATAATAGCGTTCATCGTGTTCACGGCGTTCATTTTTCACGATGCGTGAACACGTGAACGCTGCCGGATTTAGGGTTCCTTAGTGTACCGGATGTTCTTTTTTATTGCTTGCAGGTGATGCGCGTTGATGTTTGCTTTCAGCTTTTTGAAATCAAAATCTTTGTTGGTGCCGCAATCGAGCAGGTTAAAATAAACCGAGGGTTTAAGGCTCTCGAAGTATTCGGTCAGCACACTGCACCAGATAAGCTGGCAATTGCCCGTGGTGCGGGTTATGATCTCGTAGATGCCATCTTTAAAGTCGATATGCCGGATGTAGGCGGATTCCAACTCGCCTTGTGGGTAATAGATAAGCACGTTCCCGGGTTTATTCAGAATAGAAGCGGCGTAGTTAAGGCTTTCTCCAACCGAACGTTTGCCGGGCTCAACAGAAAAACTGCCGCTGTATTTTAGCCAGGGCTTTTTCTCCATTTGTTTTTTTACGGACATGGCGTACATGCCTTTTATCAGCGTCTTTTTATTCAGGTAATAAAAGCACAGATAATAGGCAAAAAACGCATCAAAAAAACCGAAATGATTCAGCATCAGGAGGTAGGAATGTCCGGGTTTGATGTCAATATCGTTGATGATCATCTTATTGAACCGCTTCCTGAAAAGCCAGATCACCGGCAGCATCAACCGCCGGTAAATTGGGAAGGGAATTGGTTTTGCTTCGATGATCATGCTAATAAACGGGTTAATGCGGCTGCGAAATCTTTTTTTATCATTTCGTGGCCTTCATCCAATACTACAATTTCGGCGTTTTTTACTTTCGGTATAAATTTATTGCCAATACGCGGCGGAAAAGATTTATCCTTTTTGCCAAATATAAAAATGCTTTTGATGTTTTGTTCATTCAGTGCTTTCAACAACTTTTCTTCATCGGTTTCAAAAAATCGCAAGTAAACAAAGCAGGCGTAAAAGTTAAAGCGAAGCTCGGCGGTGCCAATCTCGCTGTATAAAATCTTATAATCCTGGTCGTTAATGATATGCAGGCCTTTAAACAGTTTCAACATCCTGATCAGCGCCTTTTCATGAAGGGCGAATTTCTGAAGTATTGTATTTCCGGTTTTATTTTTGCTGAAAAAGGCAATCAACCTACCGGGATTTAAACTCGATGGCGCGGCGATAACATATTCATCTATTCGTTTGGCCATTTCTTCCGTAACTACAGTAGCATAATGCGAACCCATGGAATAACCGATGACGGAAAACCGGTTGATCCCTTCTGATTTGCATAATTCTTCGATCAATCCGACCAGTTCCTTTTTGGTGATCCCTTTTTGGATAGTGGCAAGGCTTTGGTCTTTGAGCTTGGTTTCCTTATGGAAAAACAGGTCGAACCCATAAAACGTGTATTTTTCGCCTAACGTCCCTTCCAAAAGTTTAAACTGCTTGCCGTGCATGCCGTAGCCGTGAAAACAAAGCATTGCCTTTGGCCCGTTGCCAAATTTATAATAGTGCAGGTTTACCAGGTCATTTTCGAAGTAATGCTGGGTCATAACGGGGTTATCATTCAGTGTCGACTAAAGCAATGGCCCAAACATAATCACCATCGTGCGAAATGGTTAAACTTATTTTATATCCGGAGGAATTATTATGAAGCAAAACCTGCGGTTCGCCAGCATTTTTTTTTCGGATAATCTCTATCTTTTTCCAGCCCGGGGTAGCATCGTCCAATTGTTTCAGCGCCTTATAAACGGCCTCTTTGGCGGCCCACGTTGAAGCATAATGCAAAACTGATTCGACGAATTGATCGCAATAAGCCATTTCAGCGGAAGTATAAGCTTTGTTTTTGAACGGTTCGGTAAACGACAATTGAAAATTAGGTATAAAAACCAGGTCGTTGCCAATAGCGATTTTTCTGCCCGCAGTAGCTAACTCGATTGATTTTTCAATTTGATTCTCCATCAACCCCAAGCCCCATAATGTTAAAGCCGCCGTCGACATAATGTATATTGCCGGTAACTTTTTTTGAAAGATCGGAAAAATAATACAAAGCAGTATCGCCAACGTCAGATGCAACTATATTTCCCAGCGGCGCCGTGAATTTACCCATTTTACGCAACCTGCGCACTCCGAAAATGCCGCCGGAAGAGGTTGTCATTACAAGGCCGGCTGAAATAGCGTTTACACGCACACCCAAATCCCGGAAATGGCTGGCAAGGTAGATCATGATATTTTCCAGCGCCGCTTTGTTGATAGCCATGCCCGCATAGCCGGGAAAAACCCGCTGTGACGCGTTGTAAGTAAGCGTTAAAACCGAAGCGTTTGGTGCAAAATAAGGCGCTGCTACGCGACAAACCCGCAGTAAAGAATAAGCGCTGGTATTAAAGGAGTCCATCAAATCTTCAAAGGGGATATCAAGGTAGGAGGGTGGAGGCCCGTTGCTTCCGGGCAGGCTGTAGCACATCACGCTTTGAGTACCAAAAGCAACCGCATGCAAAACGTAGTCGATCGGCCCGGCTTTTTCGCTTACAAGATGTATGAAGGTGGTTATTTGAGCCTCATTCCGTACATCAACTTCAGCCGACAAATAGCTGTCCATGCCGTTTTGCCGCATCAGGTGTAAAACCTCGTCTTTAGTGTCGGCAACATAGCTTAAAGCAACTTTGCAGCCGGATTGATGCAATTTTATGGCTATTGCCCAGGCAATGGAAGCCTCATTACGAACCCCAAAAATTGCTGCAACTTTGTTTGAATTGTCTATCATGATATGTCCCTGGCCAGCATCAAGGCACTATTTGTACCGCCGAAGCCGTAGTTTAAGCAGGCAACACGGTTTATTTCTTTTGCGAAAGCCTTTTGCGGCACCAAATCGCGGTAGGCGACTAATGGATTTTTTGGGCCGGTCCAGGTGTCAGCTTTCTGAAAGTTTTCCAACTCCGGGTTAAGGGTATTGGAGTTGAGGCAAGGTAAAACCATTTGTTTGTCCAGCATCAGCAGGGCGGCGATAAATTCCACCGAACCGGCCCCGCCAAGCATGTGCCCGAATTGTGACTTTGGTGCACACATATGGAACCCGGTTTCGCCAAGCGCATCCACCACGCTCAATAACTCAACTGAATCGCCAACAGGGGTTGATGTGCCATGCATTTTAACCACATCTGGTTTAATACCTTTATCGCCTAACAATCCTTTCCACATCCGCTGTTGTCCGCCAAAGGAAGGATAAAACATGTCGCCGTCACCATCTGAATTGTTGAAATATTCTTCTATTACACCTAAAATGTTTGCGCCGCGCGCTTTTGCCATTTCGTACTCTTCAAGCGCCACTATACCGGCCCCAAATGAGCAAACAAAACCATTGCGCTGCATATCAAATGGCCTTGAGCTTTCTTCAGGGCTGAAGCCCTTGCTCAAAATCATCATGCCGTCAAAGCCGATAAAGGTTTCAAGCGAAGTGCTTTCCAAACCGCCGCATATGATCCGGTCCTGCATGCCATATTTTATAAGCCGGTAAGCATAGCCTATATTCCCAAGCCCGGTTGCGCATGCCGAGCCAATCGCTTCACAAATGCCTTTGCTTTTGATCAGGCATGAAATATTTGCTGCATCGCGATAAAACATCGTACGGTCAACGGTGTGTGAACCTGCAACCCGCGCCTTCATCCCATTAACAAAAAAATATTGCCATGCGACCCTCAATATCACATTCCCGGCGCCGCCGGAGCCGACAACCACCCCCGTTTGCTCCGACTCGGTTTCCTGTTTGGTCCAGCCGGCCATTTTTATGCAATCCAGTGCGCCAAGCATTCCCCAGATGCTGCCCATGTCAGCTGTGGACAGGTTGGCATCGGGTATCCGTCCAAGTTTATCGACGTATGTTTCCGGGTAAGCATCTGTGATCGGGGCCAGTATGGCCTCCAGGTCCATTTCCTCTTCCGTTATATATCCGGAAACCGTAGAACGTATCTGCTTTTTATGCTCAAGCGCTTTAGGCCATTCGCGGATCAGGCTTTGGTTCGAAAATAATTTTTCTCCAAACTCGTCAACATTTTTGCAAGTGGGGAAAGCTCCGCCCATGCCTACTACCGCTACTTTTCGTCCGCCTGACTGCATAAATTATTGTTCTTCGCCTCTCTTTTTAACCATGATGATCAGGTCGATCACATCTTTTACCTTCGACCCCATGCGGTCAATGTCGTCGTCCTCAAACTCTATACCGAATTTATGTTCAACCTTTGCGGCAATATTGATCAGTTCAGTTGATGGTGTGCTTAAGTCGGTAAGGAAGTCAGTTTCTTCAGTTACGCTTTCAAGCCGTGCAGGGTCGATGGTTCTTACTGTTCTTAAAACCTCAATTATGCCATCAAGTATTTCTTGTCTTTCTTTTTCCATCTATTATTCGCTCTTTTTAAATAGTTCAATTAATATAGCTCTGCCGGTAATATCGAACAATTCGGCCACGAGTTTAAAATCTTTGCTAATATCATACTTTAATAGTCTTTCCTCGGTAAAATCTTTAAAATACTCATCCAGGTTCAGTCCCTGCGGTACTTTATATATCCGGCCATCACAAACCATTTGGCGCCATTTATAAAACTTGATGTTACCGATACAAATAAAAGTATCGCCTTGTTCCAGGTAATAATGAAAATTAACATTACCTATGCTGATAAATGCCGGGATGAATTTGTCTTTTAGTTGATTGGCGGTGCAATTTTGCTTGCGGCATTCTAAAAAAGTAGCGCAGGACACTATTGTGGCCTGTGCAAAAGCCTCTACCTGGTCAACGCCCCTGAATATCCCGAAGTGATCTTCAACATCCCGTTCGGTTGGCGAATAACTGGCCACAATGCCTTTATCAGGCAAATGCCAATGGTATTTGTCCACTAAACGCTTAGTAGGCCCATGGAGTAAAACCTTGGATGGCATAGTTTCCGTAAGGTCGCCTTCACGAATTGTTTTCATAAAAGATACCACTTCTTCTTCCGGTGCGCCTTCGGCTAAGTATAACTTTCTTTGTTCTTCGGTCATATTAAGCCACCGTTGATATGAATATTCGTGCCATTTATGTAAGATGCTTTATCTGAAAGCAAAAATGCTATGGCTTCAGCGACGTCTTCAGCACTGCCAAATCGTTTTGCCGGGATCATACCGAGATATTTTTCCTTTATTTTATCAGGAATGCCGGCGGTCATTTCGGTATCAACGAAACCCGGCGATACTGTGAGCACGCGGATGTTGTGATTTTCATTTAAAGCCGCTGCTTCTTGTGCAAGCGACCTCGAAAGGGCCGTTAAGCCGGCTTTTGTTGCAGCATAAACCGACTGAAAAGCATTTCCCGTTTCGCCTACTATGGAGCTGACATTAATGATGACGCCGCGATTTAGCAGTCCGAATATTTTCATTGCCGTTTTGCAGATCATTATAGGTGCCCGGAGGTTCGTATTCAGCATAGCATCAATTTCACGGTCGGGCTGAAAGTTAAGGGGTTTGTCAAAAGTAAGCCCGGCATTATTGATCACCGCATATAACGACTGCCCATATTCTTTTTTCAGTTGTTTGCAAAATGCCGCCACCTGCTCCTGATCCGTAAAATCGGCGCACAACATATCACTGCCGGGAATTATTTCCGTGAAACTTTCCTTTTTGGACGCATGTAGAATCAATTCATAATCAAGCGACAGCTTTTTTGAGATAGCGAGGCCCAATCCTCTACTTGCGCCGGTAACCAGTATTTTTCTTTTCTCCATTAAGAGATAATAAGCAAACGTAATAAGAAGCGTGCAATTTAATAAAATTAGTATTCCCCTTTCATCTTTAATTTATAACGCAAATAAGCCCGGATCAGCAAATATAAACTGTATTAATATTTCGTCCCCAAAGGGGTAGTTCACGCCAAATTATCACCAATTGTTAACAATAAACAGAAAATTTATGGTAGATTTAGTTCCTGAAATATCTTTCTTTATAATTTATATATCTTCTGATTAATTAAGTCTCTAAAAAGATTTCTTACTAAGCTTTTTAAATGAGATACATCAAACGATATAAATAGTGAAAGACACCCCTATTGATTTAATTATTCCTGATTAAACTTGTATAAATCATGCCTGATTTTGTTTTTCATCCCTATCTTTTTTTAAGGACGCCCGCTTTAAGTTACAGGGATTATGAAAGTGTAAAGCCCGAGAACATTATTCAAACCCGGTTTTTTCAGTCGGCAATTTTCTTTGCGAGCGACAGTCTTTACATGGAATTGTCTGGCAAAAACTTCGACTACAAAAAGCTCGACGAAAAAGTGAAATTGAGCCTGCAAAAATACTTCAACAGGATGTGTCACAGGCCTACGCCGTTCGGCATGTTCTCGGCATTCTGCTCACTCAATTGGGGCTTTGCTGAAAGCACGGATAAATGTATTTTGGAACAGAAAGGCGACGTACACGTGCACCCCGATTTTCAATTCACTGCCGAACTGGCGCGTAGAATGGAAAGATCGGGGGAATTTGTTAAAGTCAGGTATTTTCCTAATAGCTCTATTTATGGTATGAAGGGCGAAAAACGTTATTTAACCGAGCGTTTTGATGATAAACGAAAAAAGACCGAATTCTTTATAAATTCATTCGAAACTAACAGGATATTGAATGGCTTACTTAATTATTGCCGGAAGGGGAAAACCAGGACAGAACTGGTGCTATGGTTATGTGAATTTGTTGATGACCAGGACGATGCGAAAGCTTATATAAATGACCTGATAGAAGAAGGATTGCTGATTACGGAGCTTTATCCAAATATGACGGGCGGAAAGTATTTTGACCGCCTTGTTGCCATTGCCAGTGAGCACAACGAACATAGTGAACTGGCATCGGAGTTATTATTGTTTAAAGATCTTGTCGATCAAATTCGGCATGAAAGCGGCGGCGCATTAGGCGGTATAGCCGACAGCGCTTTGTACACGCAGTATAAAACGAAATTTAAATCCGTATTTTACGTTGCGTATGAAAAAACAACATCGTCGCACCTCAATAACAACTACCTTGAAAGTATTGGACACGGTTTGAATTGTTTAGCGAAAATTTCGTCAGAAACGACACCAGGATCGTTAACTAAATTTATTGACCGTTTCAGGTCGAGATTTGAAGACCAGGAAGTGCCGCTTTTGCTAGCGCTGGACCGTGAGGCAGGTGTGGGGTATGAAGGGTTGGAGGCTAATTTAATAACAAGCGAATTGCTGGATGGGATACAACTCGATTTACAGTCAAACACGCTTAATTTTAATTGGACACCTGTTCATGAATTCTTTCTTTCGAAGCTTGTGGCAAATAATATAGGTGAACCCATTTCCGTCAGTGACGATGAACTGGAAAAACTTAAGGAAAACAAGGAGTTAAAGGCGCCGCCCAGCTTTTCAGTAATCTTTAGGATATACGGCAATAAAATCTGGATTGAGCAGGCTGGTGGCTGTACCGCTGCTGCCTTGTTGGGCAGATTCAGCCTTTTCAGCGAAAAGGTTCATGACGAAGTAATGCACATTGCAAACTTTGAAGAGCAGGCAAACCAGGGTGTGATTTTTGCCGAGATATCATGTTACAATGACGAGCACGCTGCTAATATCAATTTAAATGCAGGCGTTAGAAAGTTTGAGATACCCATCGGTGTGCACTCTGAATATCCTGTTGAAAATATTATCAGCCTGTCTGATTTATTTGTGTCAGTTGTGGACAACCGCATTTTATTAAGGTCCAAAAAGCACAATAAAATAATAATACCGCGACTAAGCTCCGCCTATAATTATAGTCGCAGCGAGTTAACGGTTTTTAGGTTTTTGTGCGATCTGCAATATCAGGGCCTTAAGTTTAATTATAATTTTGATTTACGATCGCTGTTGCCCGGTTTGAGCTACTATCCGCGGGTTGAGTACAAAAAATGCATACTTTATCCGGCTACCTGGATCCTGCATCAACCGGAGATCATCGAAATGATTGATAGTTTAGAAGAAAAAGACAAATTCAATAGAGTTTGTAGCAAGATTGGCCTCAAGAAGCGGTTTGCACTTACCGAAGGGGATAATCAGCTTGTATTTGATCGGGATGCTGATGCATCGGTTGATCTGTTCATCAAGACAATAAAAAATAAGGCTTTGGTAGTGCTGACAGAGGTTTTTATAGATGATTCCTCGCAGGTGGCCAACTCCGAAGGCCAGCCGTTTGTCGGGCAGTTTATTGCCTCGGTTTTCTCTGCAAAGGAAACCTATGTGTACAAAACTTCCCCGCAAATCAATCGTCATAAAAGCAAGGTCAAGCGGGTTTACTTACCGGGTAATGAATGGGTTTATTTTAAATTGTACTGCCATCCATCGGCCGCAAACGGTATGCTGATAAAGGATATATTGAATATAATAACACGGCTCAAAAAGCAACAAGTAGTAAAAAGCTGGTTTTTTATTCGTTACGCTGACCCCGACAATCACTTAAGAATAAGAATAAAAACTAACCCGGAAGACGGGGTCAGGGTTGTGCAATATTTCGAACAAAAGATGCGGGCCCATGTTGAAAGAGGGGCGGTTAATAAACTGGTATTGGATACGTACAAAAGAGAAATTGAAAGATATGGGGCGGATAAAATTGAATATGCCGAAGTCATTTTTAATGTTAGCAGCGAATTAATAGTCAATTTTTTGAAGCGGGTGCGAAATAAGCAAACCGATATCGCTGAATTTCATTTCGCAATTATCTCCATCGATGCTTTGCTTGAGGTTTTTTTTAGTGAAAATTCCGAAAAAATTGATCTCGTAAAACTTATGCATGAAGGGATGAAACCCGAGTTTGATGACAGCAAGCAGGTGAAGTTTCAGTTGGATAATAAATATAGGGAATACGCCGTTTTCTTTAATAATATCGAAAAAAACAAACCTTCAATCATTAACCTGGCAGGGAAAAAACAATTTGAAAATTATGTCGATGCGCTGTACCAGCTAAAATCGGCAACGCAGAATTCACCTCCAATTACAGTGGTAAAACTGGCAGGCGATCTCATCCACATGCACTTAAACCGGTTATTTAGTGATAAGCAACGAAATCATGAATTTATAATCTACTACCTCCTTTACAAGTATTATGTTTCCGCGGAAGCAAGGCGGGCAAAGGGGGCCTTATCTTTTTCTGCCGCTTTTAAGGGTTTTAGCGTGGACAAGGTCGAAAAAGTCATCTTTAAATAGCCGACCTATTGGCAGCTGTACATTTTGATCGATGAATACCTGGTTACTGTCGATATATTTTATTTTATCTACGTTAACAATAAAGGACTTGTGTATCCGGCTAAATTTGGCCGCAGGTATTGATTTTTCTATCTCCTGTATAGACATATACGTGATGTATTTATTATCGGCCGTATAGATCATCACATAGTTTTTTAAACCCTCGATATACAGGATATCCGAGTAGCGTAACTGCATTACTTTGCCTTTGGTGCCCGGGTTTATAAAAAAATACTCTTCTTCTGCAGGATGGTCAGTCAGTTTATGTGATTTGATCAGGTTTTGAACTTTGGTGACTGATTTGGTAAACCGCTCAAACGAAATGGGCTTTAAAAGAAAATCAGCCCCGTTTTTTTCAAAAGCCTGTACTGCGTAATTCGGAAAGGCAGTTGTAAATATAATGGACGATTGTGATGAAATAATATCCGCAACGTCCAGGCCGGATAGTTCAGGCATGTCGACATCTAAAAAAACAATGTCGATGTCGTTTTCGGCATTCATGATTTCGTCAATAGCATTAACAGGGTTAATGTTTGAACCCACGAGGTTTAACCCTGGATATCGGTCGACGTAGCCGACAAGCGTGTCAATAGCGTGTTCTTCATCATCGATTATGTAGCAGGTGTTCATATTTTGTTTTAAAGCCGAATCATCAATGCAGATCGGTAAAATTGCTCATTTTCTACGATTTTTAAATCATAATCGTGATACATTTTCAATCGTTCGGTGATATTCTTCAAACCGATGCCATGCCCTGTTTCCCTTACGTTCCTTTTTTTGACGTTTTCTGTTGTAAAAATAAGTTGATTTCCCTCGATAACGATGGTTATTTTTGCTGGATCGGTGTCATTGTGCAGATCGCCGTATTTAAAAAGATTTTCAACGATGGTGATGAGTACCAGTGGAATAATTCTTAGTTCACCCGGTTCGCCGGTGATCGAATAATTGATGCGAAGCCGCTGGCTGAACCGGGCCTGGTTAAGTTTGATAAAATTAATCACATGTTCAATCTCATCCTCCAGCCTTACCTTACCATCTTCGGCGGCGTTTGTGAGCGCATACCGCATGATTTCCGATAAGGTCATCACGCTATCAGCAACTTTATCGCTGAATTTCGAAACAGAATTATATAAAAAATTCAAAGTATTCAGCAGGAAATGCGGGTTGATCTGCGATTTAAGGTAGGCATTTTCGGCAGTAAGCAATGTTTTTTCTAATTCCTGATGCTCCAATTGGTTTTGCAGTCTGGAACGGTCGAGATCGTCTATTTTTTTTCGATTTTGCAGTGTTGTTAAGGCAAACCAATAGCCTGTGCTTAGGCCTAATATGAAAAACAACCTGATAGAAACAAAAGCTATAAAGAAGCCGTGTGTTCCAAGTTTCGGCGATGGAGGTAGGTGGATGAATATAAAAAGGTAATAGATAGCATACCTGCAAAGAATGTAGACTGCGAATTCGGCCAGGATAAATAAGATCAACCTGGAATACAAAAACTTCACTCCTTTGTAGCAGCGAGGGGCAACTATGTGCGCATGAAAGTAGAAAAAGACGATGTCGAGCAAGTAGTACGCTACAATGGCCCAAATGTTAGGAAAGACGCCATATGTAATGTACGATATAGCTCTTTCGTAAATAATGAAAACGGCCCAGGTAATTATATGCCTTCCTGGAATGTCGAGATGTAGCGCCTTCGTCATTTAAGAAACTTAAAATAGATAGTGTTCAACTTTAGTCTAATTCATTTTTTGGAAGAAAGTTAAGTTTTTCACTCGTTTTTCTACTAGCTGTTGGGATATCCTCCATTTCTATATCTGTAATACAGACTTGTATATTTCTTCTTCGTCCTGAATGTCTAATTTGTATTCGTGATACGCAGCCAGCCGATTTTCGAGATTTTGAATACCGATGCCATGCTTTTCCGGGAGGATTCCCCTTCTCTTCTTATTTTCAGTGGCAATTGATATTATGTCATCAACTACCGTTATGCTAATACTTGCAGGTTCCTCGACATTGAATAAGTCCCCATACTTAAACATGTTTTCAACCAGTGTCATAATCGCCAATGGGATGATCTTTTGGCCCTCAACATCCCCCTGGACGTGGAAATTAAGTACGAGCTTTTGTCCAAATCTGTCCTGGTTAAGTTTGATAAAGTTTTTAACATTTTCAATTTCTGATTCAAGCGGTACTTTTCCATCCTCAGCGACCTCCGAAAGAGCATAGTGCATCAACTCAGATAACGACATAAAGCTGTCAGCAATTTTAGAGCTAAACTTTGCGACGGAATTGTAAAGGAAATTTAGTGTGTTAAATAAAAAATGAGGATTTATTTGCGATTTAAGATAAGCGTTTTCGGTGCTTATTATCGCGGCCTCGAGTTTGCGCCGTGCTATTTGATCTTTTAAATGCTCATTTTCCAATTCTGCAACTCTTTTCCTATTTTGTAATGCAGTTAATGCAAGCCAATATACCACACCTAAAGCTATGAAATACAAGGTTCGCAGACTGCCGCTTAAGATAAAGTGCATGTTGTCTACAAAGGGCGGAAACATGGGTATTTGGAAAAAATTAAAGGCATAAAGGAAAAGGTATTTAAACATCATGCAGAGTGCAACCTCGGCAATAGCAACTAAAAAGTATAAAAAGTATGATTTTTTGTTTTGGTTAATGGTAGCAGGCAACGCTACATGAGCATTAAAGTAGAACAATGAAATATGCACTGTGTAATGAGCCAGTTCATCCCAAATGCTCCCAAACTGCCAATGGAGTAGCACCATTACCGATAGTTCTTCGTAAGTAATAAAGGCTAACCATGCTAAAACGTGTATCCTGAATTTTGTGATGGGCAGGGTTTTCATTGTTTATTCTTCAAAGATTAAGAAATCAAAAATACTTTTTTATTGCGAAAGCTCCCCGATACTAAATTCACTTTAGCTCTTTTGTTTTTGACTCACAAAAATGGCTCCGATATTGCAGTATGTATATCGCATATTGCAGTTGGTGTAATAAGTTTCTTACTTAGAAAAATAGACCATAACTTTTCTAAAATTAAAAAAGAAAAGTTATGAAAACAGAGACATCAAAACTCAAAAAACTAAAAACTAAAACAGTTTACGGGTTCAGAAAGCACACATTCCGTGCCGGAGACAATTTTATGGATACTACCACAACCAATAACACAACCACAGCGACAGCAACAACAACCAACACAAGTATGATATTTTAGTCACCTCATTGGTTAGCTGGTGACTAAATTATATTTAAAAAGGAATAACTCAAGGGTGAAGGCCGGAATGATTGCGGTTTTCATTATGAAATTTGTGCGAGTTAATTTACAACAAATAAAAATGCCCGGCTTAGCCGGGCACCAATTTGTTTTGCGGAGAGTTAGGGAATTGTCAACCCGTTAAACCGAACTAATTATCAATATCTTATGTGGACTTAATTTCTTACTCACCGAATTACTCACCACTTTTTTGTACAGATTAATTGCAAATCTTATGGAATAAAGATACAAAAATTCTTATCAAAAAATAAGCATTTTGTTATTGATTTATAGTTGTTCGCCCGCCGCTCCCTAGCTGCGGTTGGGCATGTCAAATTTTGAAAACTTATCTAGGTATCCCGGGCAAGCCATATTAGACGTTGCAATTTTAAAACCCTTATTTAAATGAATTGCTTAACCTTTTTGTTTTGCTTGCACTATCAAAACTCCATGAAGAATCCTTAGAAAAGGTCACCATGTTGCGATCGGCTCATGTTTTATTTAAAAATGCTTTCACTTTACCAACTGAATCTCCAACAATATTGACGGCCGATTTCAGCCTTGCAGTCGTAGTTCCGAGTTTGTCAGCCCATTGCCTTAATTCTTTTGGGTTGCCCACTTCAATTTTATCATTTTTAATTACGGGAAGATGATATACAGAATTCAACATTTATCAGGAATTTATTTATAGATAATATAGAGATTGCTAAGACGTCACGGGGCCATTCCCTCGGTCTTTCTGGATAAATATTAAGAACGTTTATGGTACAAATATAAATTAATTCTATAATTTCTATAGATTTTATAGAATTAATTTGGAAACATCATTTCTTTGCCTACATTTGCTTTAGATATGAACACAAACACTATTGTAAATCCATCTTTCGAACTGGCTTGTCCGCTGCCTGGCGAACGTTGTTGTTGTTGTCCACCAGCTTGACGGTAACCAACGATTTCTCTCATTCCTTTTTCGATTTTATAATTTCATGATCAAAAAAATCAGCACCATCTGGAAACGGATCATTTCTTTATTGCGAGGTGTTACACAGAATAAGAATAAAAAGGAATTTAATATGGTCGCCGGTACGTTAGC
>Ga0302185_10000160_pt1 | contig 53763 bp, 47 predicted proteins | sample II_Bog_E1_1_FD_200231 | JGI IMG/M metagenome (GOLD analysis project Ga0302185, IMG submission 200231) | Peat permafrost microbial communities from Stordalen Mire near Abisko, Sweden - II_Bog_E1_2 | ecosystem: Environmental > Terrestrial > Soil > Wetlands > Peat | place: Sweden: Abisko... | reverse complement strand
CTCGGCGAAATCCAATAGGCATTTTAATAACAGTCCAATTTATTCGATAGAGATGGATTTTTGCGAGATTTCCTCGTGATACTACCTCTTTGTGGATAACTCAGATGTGAATTATGAAATTCACTCAACTATATAAGTTGCATTAAATATTTTATATGACAATCGTCAGGAATTGAGTATAGGGTTCAGTGATGTTATCCTGACAGCCTAATAGTCCCGATGCAATTTCTTTAATGCATTTTTTATTTTAAAAGATCACTGCCAGCAATACCAGGCTGCGTCATTTCAGCTGGTGACAAAATATGATCCATTGCCGCTTTTGTGAGCAGACCTTTTTCTAAAATAATTTGACGAATTGGTTTACCAGTACTATAAGCTTCTTTCGCAAGCATAGATGAATTTTCATAACCAATATGCGGCAGTAATGCGGTTACAATACCCACACTCTTATCGAGCCAAGTTTCACACTGCTGTCTATTTGGCTGTAAATCAATCAATAATTTATCAACAAATGTATTAACTGCGTTGGTTAAATAACGCATCGAATTGAACAAATTAAACGCAATAACTGGTTCCATAACATTTAATTCAAACTGACCATTTTCAACGCCAAGGCTGACTGCCATATCATTGGCAATAACTTGATAACAGGTCTGATCTAGTACTTCAGCAATTACAGGGTTTACTTTCCCTGGCATAATCGAAGAACCTGGTTGACGAGCTGGTAATTTGATTTCATTCAAGCCGCAGCGCGGACCAGATGCCATAAGTCTGAAATCATTTGCCATTTTAACTAATACTAATGCTGTTACTTTGAGTGACCCTGAAACATCCGCAAATCCATCGGTGTTATTTGTTGCATCGATTAAATTGGTCGCTGTAATAAATTTTTCACCAGTAATATCTGATAAAGCTTTTTCTACAGCTTTTATGTATGCAGGTTCTGCATTCAGACCTGTCCCAACAGCTGTAGCCCCCATATTAATGGTATGGACACCGTCCACTGCATATTCAATACGTTTGATACCACGGCGAATAGCAGATGCATACGATGCCATTTCCTGACCCAATGTAATTGGCACTGCATCTTGCAAGTGAGTACGACCCATTTTTAACACATCTTTATATTCAACGGCTTTCTTTTCAAGTTCATCAACCAGCCTATTCAATGCTTTGATCAGAGAAATACTTTTATGGATGATACATACCTTTATGCCCGTCGGAAAAGCATCATTCGTTGACTGTGCCATATTGGCATGATTATTGGGAGAAATAATATCATAACTGCCTTTGGCTTCACCAATAATTTCTAAAGCCCGATTTACCAGAACTTCATTTGTGTTCATATTGACAGATGTTCCTGCTCCACCTTGAATCGGATCTACTGGAAACTGATCATGTAATTTTCCAGCAATGACTTCATCCGCTGCTGCTACTAAAGCATTTCCTATTTTTGCTTCTAGTCGACCAGTGGACATATTTGCAATCGCTGCTGCTTTTTTTACAAATGCCATGGCAATAATAAAGTCCCGATCTAATCTTTCTCCCGTAATATTAAAATTTTCCATAGCGCGTAATGTTTGCACCCCATAATATACATCATCCGGTACTTCCATTTCACCTAAAAAATCATGTTCTTTTCTCATTTTTAATCTCCAGCCTTTCTCTTTCGCTATAAGATTCAAAATTATCATAAGGTTTCGAATCTTGTTTCTATTTATATTAGTTATGTTTTAATTACCTTACAAATGCATTGTATCATGTATACAATATGCAATCAAGTACTTTTCGGTATTTTGTATACAAAAAATTTAAAAAGTTTTTAATTAAAAAAAAAGCTCTATATTATATGAATTTTAAAAGAAAACAAGTTATAATAAAAGCAATACGCATAACTATAAAATATACAGGAGGTCCCTATGTGGCTTAAATATCGAACATCGATCTTTATCGGAATCAGTTTTTCTTTATTGTTCTCCATGCTGTGGTTTTTTCAATCCTTGGCTTTTATCAGTTTTATTTCACTGCTCTTAACGCTTTTACTACGTTCCAGTGTTGACCGTTTGACAAAAAAAATGCCGCGTATTCTATCATCGGGAATTGTTTTACTTGCCTTTATTGCTATCGTGATTACATTTTTAGTGATGGTATCAAAAACATTCATTCCAACTTTTGCCGCGTTTATCGCGGATATACCACGCATTTCGAGTACGTTGCAGGATTTGCCAATCTTTCATATATCTGATTTTATCACACAGCAAATCGAAGCCTTATTAAAAGAAATGACAGCTTTCAGCGTCTCAGCTTTAACCTCTTCGCTAAGCATTATCTTTAGCATTTTTAGTAAATTTATTGACCTCGTCATTATCCTGTTTGTTACGTTTTATTTATTAAAAGATGGTGACGAAATTAAAAATTATCTGGTCAATCTTTTTCCTTTGAAAGATAATTCAAGAATCTTATCTCTATTCAATGACATATTAGAAGCCCTGCGCACCTATATCCGCAGTCAAATCGTAATTTGCTTTATTACTGGTATCGTCGTATTTTTGTATTTCACGATCCGTGATCTTCCCTATGCTTCGGTATTTGCTGCCGTATCCGGCATCAGCGAATTTGTTCCCGTCGTTGGTCCGACACTTGCCTCCGCCTTTGGGACGATCCTTACAACTACACAAGCACCAGTCTACGGTGCACAGACTTTGCTTTTCTATATTGTGCTTACACAAGTGAATCACAATATCATCTATCCCTATTTAATTGGTAAATCACTAAATCTACATCCGGTAGCGATTATTTTGAGTATTATTTTCGGTGGAGAACTCCATGGTGCCATCGGAATGTTTCTTGCCGTACCCTGTATGGTCATCATCAAACTAGTCATAGAAGATATCTGCAAAGACCGCCAAAATATAATAACAAAGTAAAAGGACATGTGTATAGGTATGATACGAAAACTATTACCCTGTTTAGGGACTTATAAAAAATATGCCATTTTAACACCACTGATGATTCTAATAGAAGTTTTACTTGAAGTATGGATTCCCTGGATCATGGCTTCTATTGTCGATCATGGCATCCAGGGAAACGGAGGTATTGGCTATACTGTAAAAATGGGGATGCTGATGATTGGAATGGCTTGCTGCTCTTTATTTTTTGGTGCATTATCCGGTAAATTTGCCGCACAGGCTGGCATCGGCTTTGGTAAAAATCTACGGTCTTTACTATTTTCCAAGGTACAGGAATTTTCTTTTATCAATGTCGATAAATTCACTACAGGATCTTTAGTTACAAGACTGACAACCGATGTAACCAATACGCAGAATGCATTTATGTTATTGCTCCGTCTAGCCTTTCGTGCACCAATTATGCTTATCGGTGCAACTTGTATGGCCGTCTATGTGAATCCCCGCTTATCATTGATTTTTTTCGCAGCAATTCCTTTTTTATCGATTGCTTTATATTTTATTCTGATAAAAGCCCATCCACGCTTTTTAACTATGCTTAAAAATTATGATAGCATGAATAGTATTGTTCAAGAAAATCTAATAAATATTCGCGTTGTAAAATCTTTTGTAAGAGAAGATTATGAAAAGCAAAAATTTACCGCATCAGCTGAAGCCGTACGAATTGCTCAATTTTTTGCGGAAAAACTAGTTATTTTAAATATGCCGCTCATGGAAATTTGCATGTATTGCTGCATCATTGCCGTTCTGTGGTTTGGGGGCAGTCTCGTTATCAATTCTGCCATGGAAATCGGCGAACTTTCCAGTTTTATCAGTTACATTATGCAAATTTTAATCTCACTTATGATGATCTCAATGCTTATGATTATTTCTGTGCTGTCACGAGCTTCCCTTGGACGCATCTCCGAAATCATAGATGAGCATCCGTCTATCCATGACAATAAAGCCACCTATGCTGCACCGCTGAACGGCTCAATTGAATTTCGTGATGTCTCCTTTGCCTATGATGAACTTTCCCCAAATCTAGTATTATCCCATATCAACCTGAAAATAAAAGCCGGCGAAACCATTGGTATTCTTGGCGGCACAGGATCAGGCAAAAGCACCTTGGTTCAGCTAATTCCCCGTCTTTATGAAACAAGCAGCGGACAAGTATTCGTTGATGGTAAAGATGTCAAAAAATATCGTCTGCCAGCACTACGTGATACTGTAGCGATGGTTCTGCAAAAAAATCTTGTGTTTTCTGGTACCATTCGCGAAAATCTTTGTTGGGGCAAAAAAAATGCCACCGAAGCAGAAATCACCGCTGCCTGTAAAGCAGCCCAAGCGCATGACTTTATTATGCAGTGGCCAAACAACTATGATACTGTCTTAGGTCAAAACGGTGTAAATGTCTCCGGTGGACAAAAACAACGCCTTTGTATTGCCAGAGCACTTTTGAAAAACCCCAAAATCATTATTTTTGACGATTCAACGAGTGCCATTGATACAGCAACGGAAAACCAGCTTCGAAAAGCTTTAAAAGAACAAGTGCAGCATGCAACAACGATCATCATCGCACAAAGGATTTCGTCTTTAACGGATGCAGATCGAATTATTGTTATGGACGATGGTAAAATTGATGCCTTTGGTTCACATGAAGAGCTTCTGCAAACGAATAAAATTTACCAAGAAGTTTATAAATCCCAGCAGAAAGGGGTGTCTTGACATGCCAAAGCCAAAAGCAATGAATTTCCAACACCCCGTTGGTGAAAAGCCCAAAAACATCTGGCCAACCATTCGCCGTATCTTTTTTTATATGCAAGAAGACAAAGTGCTTTTTCTCTTTATTTTTGCTGCCATTTTATGTAGCAGCGCCGCCCAAGTTATTGGAGCCGCTTTTTTGCAGCACATTATTGATGATTTCATTTTACCGCTTGCACAAAATTATAGTGAAGATCTACAGCAAGGCTTCATTCAAACCTTGCTGTATATGGGAATCATTTATTGCCTAGGTGCCGCCGCATCCTACACCTATATGCGACTGATGTTGTTACTATCAACAAAAACATTGTTTAAGATACGCCAAGACTTATTTCATAAAATGGAGTCGCTGTCGATAGGTTATTTTGACCAGCATACACACGGTGAATTAATGAGTTTATACACCAACGATACCGATACGCTGCGTGAAATGCTTTCCAATAGTGTAGCAAATTTTGTAGCAGCATCACTGCTCCTGCTTGGTGTATTTTCTACAATGCTGATCTTTAGCTGGCAGCTCACTTTGCTCGTTGTACTGCAGCTCTTTGTCATTTTTTATTGTATGAAGAAGATCGGTGGCAAAAGCCGATTATATTTTAAGCAGCAACAGAATGCTTTAGGGCAGCTCAATGGTTTCATTGAAGAAATTATTGATGGTCAAAAAGTCGTAAAAGTTTTTTGTCATGAAGAACACGCTTTGGTTGATTTCAGTAAATTAAATGAAGATCTATGCGATGTAAGTACAAATGCGAATATTTTTTCTAATATACTCATGCCCATCATGTCTAATATTGCGAATATCCATTATGCGCTTACAACAATTCTGGGCAGTATCTTAGCGATTTATGGGAGTTTATCGGTTGGTACGGTTATCGCATTCTTACAGCTCACTCGTAATTTTTCTATGCCAATCACACGTATTTCACAACAATTTAATACAATGCTAAGCGCCTTAGCTGGTGCCGAAAGAATTTTTCGCCTAATTGATGAACCACCTGAAGAAGATCATGGCTTGATCACCTTGACAGCCAGCGATGACAAAACGAATAAAATGAGTAGTGATACGACTTGTGAAACAACTCTTTTCAGCTGGAAAATCCCGCATAAAAATGGCAGTTCTACGTATCAGCCCCTCACTGGTCATATAGAATTCAAAAATGTTTTTTTTGGGTATAAACCAGAACAACCCGTTTTAAATGGAATCAGTATACAAGCGGTACGTGGACAAAAAATTGCTTTTGTGGGTTCAACCGGAGCTGGCAAAACAACGATTACCAATTTAATCAACCGGTTTTACGATGTAGCCGATGGTACAATTTTATATGATGGAATTCCCATCAACAAAATCAATAAAGCTTCGCTACGACAGTCACTGTCAATGGTTTTGCAGGACACCCATCTTTTTACAGGCACGGTCATGGATAATATTCGTTATGGCTGCCTCTCGGCAAGCGATAAAGCGGTTATTCATGCGGCAAAACTCGCCAATGCAGACACCTTTATAAGGCATCTGCCTCAAGGTTATGAAACCGATCTAACTGCCGATGGCATCAATCTTTCGCAAGGTCAAAGGCAGCTGATTGCAATCGCCCGAGCGGCAGTAGCCAATACACCAGTATTAATTTTCGATGAAGCAACCTCCTCGATTGATACAAGAACCGAAGGATTGATTGATGAGGGTATGAAAAGCCTCATGCATGGGAAAACCGTTTTTATCATCGCCCATCGTTTATCGACTGTTAAAAATGCTGATATGATCATGGTTTTAGAACAGGGGACCATCATTGAACGTGGCAGCCACGATGAACTTATCGAAAAAAAAGGTAAATATTATCAGCTATACACCGGTATGTTTGAATTATCCTAAAAACAGGTCCAACTCAATTGAGTTGGACCTGTTTTTTAATTGCATTGGCTTTCGTATTCAATATGACGTATTTCTTTTATTTTATTCTTTGCATCAACCATCACAACTAGGGGTTGGTATAACTTAGCTTCTTCTTGTTGCATAAAAACATAAGCCATGATAATTACAATATCATTCGGCTGAACCAGCCGAGCCGCCGCACCATTTAGGCAGATAACACCTGAGCCCGCTTTGCCAGGTATCACATACGTTTCCAGTCTTGTGCCATTATTATTATTGACAACCTGCACCCTTTCATTGGGCAAAATATGTGCCGCTCTCATAAGATCGCTGTCAATCGTAATACTCCCCATATATTGTAAATTTGCTTCCGTTACAACCGCGCAATGAATCTTTGATTTCAATAAAGTTAACAACATCGTGTTCAGCCTCCAAAAACAATATTATCAATCAATCTTGTCTTGCCAAATTGCACAGCAACAGCCAGCAAAACTGGTTGATCGACAATTTCTATTTGCTCCAATGCTGGAAAAGAATACAACTCAACATAGTCAATCCTAGCCAGCGGTTCACTCATTATCGAAGCCACCGTAATTTTTTTTAATGCTTTGACATTTTTTTCACCTGCTAAATAAAGTTTTTCCGTTTTTTTCAAACTGGCGGACAATATATATGCTGCTTTTTTTTCAATTTCTGACAAATAGACATTGCGTGAACTAAGTGCTAATCCCGCCTGATCACGAACAATCGGCACCATTTGAATCGCAACATTCATGTTGAGATCCTGAACAAATTGTTTAATAACAACAACTTGCTGAGCATCTTTTTGACCAAAAAAGACCTGATCCGCTTCGGTTATATGAATGAGTTTTGTCACAACGGTTGCTACGCCGCGAAAATGACCTGGTCTACGGGCACCACAAAGCTTATCTGTTTTACTGCCATCGACCATAACATATGTAGTAAACCCTGGTGGATACATTTCTATCGGTTCGGGATGAAATACAGCATCAATACGTTCACTTTCCAGTTTTACACAATCACTTTCAAATACACGGGGATAGGTCGTAAAATCTTCATTTGGTCCAAACTGAATTGGATTAACAAAGATACTGGCAATAACAATATCGCATTTTTGTTTAGCTGTGTGCATCAACGCCAAATGTCCCTCATGCAAGGCTCCCATGGTTGGAACCAAACCAATTGTCTTGCCTTGACGACGTATTATTTGAATATAGTTTTTAACATCGGCTATCGTGCGTAATATTTTAATATTCATAGTTACACTCCTATTTATAGTTAATGAACGTTCAATATAATTTTTCAATAATTTCATCTGAAATTTTAAATGTATGCTGCTCAGCGGGAAATTGCCTGCTTCTCACTTGTTCTTTATAGTCATCAACAGCCGCCAGCACTAGTGTATTCATATCCGAAAATTTCTGAACGAATTTGGGTGAAAAGCCACTCGATAAGCCAAGCATATCATTCACTACCAGAACCTGACCATCACAAGCATTACCAGCACCAATTCCAATCGTCGGCACCGAAATCGCAGCTGTTATCGTGCCAGCAAGCTTCGCGGGCACACATTCCAGCACAATCGCCGAAACGCCAGCTTCCGCTAACGCCTTTGCATCATCCAGCAATTTTTGTGCTGCCATTTGATCTTTTCCCTGAACTTTATAGCCGCCAAGCTGATTAACCGATTGCGGTGTAAGCCCCAGATGACCAATAACAGGTATACCTGCGGTCAGTATTTTTTTCACCATAGCCAAAATTTCAATCCCACCTTCTAATTTCACAGCCTGTGCCTGTGTTTCTTTCATAATGCGGCCAGCATTTCGTAAGGCATATTCCGCTGAAATCTGATATGACATAAATGGCATATCAATGACCACCATGGAATATGATACACCACGACATACAGCTCTGCCATGGTGTATCATATCTTCTACTGTAACCGGGATTGTCGAATCATACCCTAAAATGACATTTCCCAGAGAATCTCCCACCAGAATCATATCAATCTTTGCCCGATCAAGCACCGACGCCATTGTATAATCATAGGCTGTAAGCATCGTAAGCGGTGTTTGTGTTTTTTTTCTGTCTCTTAATGTTTCTACCGTTACTCGTGTGTTTTGCATTTTTACCTCCAAAAAATAATTTTTGGCAAAATAAAAACCTTCCAACAAAATCCAGTTGAAAGGCGCACTTATCCATAACTATTCTTATGATCATTACCTTTCTGTCTCAGTCTACACTAGATCTAAGCAGATAAAACCACTATTCATTTTTGCTTTGCATGTAAAAGTATAACTCGATCATACGATGTTATCTATGCATTTGCCATAAACCGAATAGTATCACACTGTAAAAAAAAATGCAACTCCCATCCGTTTCACTAAAAAACCAGACGAAACATTTTGCTTCGCCTGTTTTACATTAAACCGGTATGTGATTCTGAACTTTATGCGGATGCCCTATATAGTGATAATATACGACCAAACCAATCAAAAATAGCATCGGTCCCGTGAACAGAAAAACATATTGTATTCCCATAATAGTACTGATAAAACTCCCTACCAAAGGACCTACCATTGCGCCGGATTGATTAGCCGCCGTAGCTAAACCAAACACCCGACCGCGAAAATCGGCATTTGTCGACTTTACAAGGGTCGCACTAACCGCTGGATTGGCACCGACAAAAAACAAACCAAACAAAAATTGCAAAATTCCAAATCCCACAACAGTTGCCGGAAAATATTGCAAAAAGTTAAAAATGCCAGCACCACAAAAAGCTAAGACCATCACAAAGAAATAACCCCTTCGCTGACCAAAACTCCCCCAAAAAGTCGTTGACAAAGCTCCAGCAATCCCGCCAAGACTAAAAACAATTCCCGCTGTCAGCATAACACCATCCATCGAGCCTTGCAGCTGCGCTATATATAAACTAATAACAGGTTGAATAACCATATTGGCAAAACTAATAATAAAGGAAAGTGCCAACATTTCGACTAGCCTGCTATTGTGATATGCATATTTCAAATCATCTAAAATGCTTTCATTAACCTGTTTCGTATTCACGCTTTCAACATGCTCCGGTTCTTTAACCAGTATCGCAACAAGTAACGTAACTAAAAACAACAAAATTCCTGCTAAAATAAAGGAAGACCGCATGCCTACCACATGTGCTATTACGCCTCCCAGCAGTGGACCTAAAACCGTTCCAATAATCTGTCCCGTCTGGATTACGCCAAGGCTATACCCAAGTTTATTTTGCGGCACACTCGTAGAAACAATTGCCAAACTGGCCGGTAAAAACCCATTCGCAAAACCTTGTAAAACACGAATAACAAATAATTGCTGTGGGCTGGTAACAAAAGCTCCCAGCAAATACACTAACCCCAAACAGAATCCAGCCCGGATCAACATTGGTCGTTTGCCTTTTTTATCGGCCATTTTACCCCAAATTGGTGCCATAATTGCTGCGACTAAAAATGTCACAGAAAATACAATCCCCGACCACATGGCGACATCACTTTCCCCTACACCGATTTCCAATAAATACATCGGTAAAAACGGTACCAGCATTGTATAACTTGCTGATGTACAGGCCACACTAAATCCCAGGACAAAAAGATTTCTTTTCCAGTTCATTCATTTCATCTAACTTACGAAAAAACAGTCTTTGGTAAGACCTCATCTTCTCTTCTTTAATTGCTGCTATCACTAGCGCAAGTATTTATATGTACTTTTTATTAAGTCCATATCTTTATATCATACCACTTTACCCGACGCAAATATAGATTATGGCAACAAAATATTAGAAGACAAAGGCCTCCCTGGTGAACATATTTATTTATTTTAACTTTAATACAGGAATCAAAGAATGGAATGTCTAATATTAAGTGTTTGTGAGGGATAAACTATACGCTCTGCAGAAAGAAGCTGCTAACATGATCCAATTAGAAAATTTAACTACCGAAGGCAGAAATAATGCCAGTGCGCATATTGATCGAACAACAACTTCTGAACTTGTGCATTTGATGAATGAAGAGGACAAAAAAGTTCCTCGGGCAATAGAATCTATTTTACCACAAATTGCTGCTTCTATTGATCTCATTAGTAATCGTCTTCAAAAAGGCGGTCGTCTATTTTATATTGGCGCTGGAACATCCGGTCGTCTGGGTATACTCGATGCCTCAGAATGTCCACCAACTTATGGTACAGACCCAGAGCTGATACAGGGAATTATCGCGGGCGGACCTGCCGCGGTTTTTCAAGCACAAGAAGGGGCGGAAGATTCACTGGAACTTGCCGCACACGATTTAAAAGAAAAAAAGCTGCAATCACTAGATACCGTTATTGGTCTTGCCGCATCGGGGCGAACACCTTATGTAGTAGGTGGACTGCACTTTGCAAAATCCATTGGAGCGGCTACCATTGCCGTTACCTGTAATGAGAATTCGCCCATAGCTGAGATCGCTGACATTGCCTTGACTGCCGTTGTCGGACCAGAACTCATTACTGGGTCAACGCGCATGAAAGCCGGTACCGCTCAAAAACTAATTTTAAATATGTTATCCACTGGCTGTATGATCCGCCTCGGAAAAGTCTATGGCAATCTTATGGTTGACGTAAAATCATCAAACTTAAAACTTGAAGAGCGTGCTCGGCATATTGTGATGGAAGCAACCGGCGTAACCAGACAAGAAAGCATCGCCTGCCTAGCCCAAACAAAAGGTCAGGTCAAACTTGCCATCTTCATGATTTTAAGCGCACTAGATTTAGACACTGCCACACAAATTCTTGATGAACATCAAGGTTTTATCCACAAAGCCCTGCAATCTTTACAATAGTTTAATTCATTTTCACTACACAGGAGGTTTCATTTTGACACATCAAGAAATCGCTGCCGCAATTTATCAACTCATTGGTCCGAAAACCAATATCCTGTCTATCGAAAATTGTATGACACGGCTACGCCTTATATTGAAAGACAGAACCCAAGTTGATCTAAAAGCATTGCAACAAATTCCTGGCGTCCTTGGTATCAATGAATCCGGTCAGGAGCTGCAAATCATCCTCGGACCCGGCAAAGTTACAAAAGTCAAAGAAGCCTTTGATACAATCTTACATACCCCGCCCCCAATACAAGTGAATAACAAACAGGAAACCTCCTCCATACAAAATCAATCTGGTATAAATATGGATAATGGTGAAATTTTACATCAGAAAATCCGGCAGAAAAATGCCACACCATTTAAACTTTTCTTGAAAAAAATTTCCAGTATCTTTCTTCCTCTAATCCCCGCTTTTATTGCTTGCGGTTTAATTACAGGTCTTTTAAATATCGCGTTCAAGCTTATGCCAAGCATAGAGCAGACCGCAACCGTTCAGATTTTAAAAATTGCTGGCAATGCTGTCTTTTGGGGCATAAATTTATTTGTCGGTGTCAATGCCGCGAAAGAATTCGGCGCCTCGCCTATGATCGGGGGGACGATGGCAGCTATTATTACGCACCCCGGTCTCAGCGAGATTACACTGTTTGGACAAGGTCTCCTGCCCGGACGAGGTGGTATTATTGCCGTCTTGCTGGTTACTGCTTTTTCCTCATGGCTAGAAAAAAAAATACGCCCTCGTGTACCTGAACTCTTAGAACTTTTTTTAACACCGCTGCTCGTAATTTTAATTTCAACCTTTGCGGCTATCTTATTTTTGCAGCCACTCGGCGGCATTATTTCTGAAGCCATTGGTTTTGCTGCCACAAATGCCATTGAGCAAGGTGGTGCTTTTACCGGGTTTATCCTCGGTGGTACTTTTTTGCCACTTGTTATGACTGGTCTGCATCAAGGTTTAACTCCCATCCATGCGGAACTTTTAGCACGTAGCGGTGTAACCATCTTACTGCCAGTCCTAGCTATGGCTGGTGCCGGTCAGGTTGGAGCATCGCTCGCTGTCTACACTAAAACAAAAAATTCTCGTCTAAAAAAAACAATTGTCTCAGCACTACCTGTTGGCATTATGGGGATAGGCGAACCATTGATTTACGGCGTAACGCTACCGCTTGGCAAACCATTTATTGGTGCCTGTTTCGGCGGAGCCTTTGGTGGAGCGATTCAAGCCTTCAATATGGTAGGTGCTACTTCAATTGGATTATCAGGTCTGCCCCTTGCCGCAAGTACAGATCATATTTTATTTTATCTCCTGGGGCTTATAACAGCCTACAGTGTCGGTTTTATTGCAACCTGGATCATAGGTTTTCAAGATCCCGAACTCTAAAGATACCATGTACGCTTGCTTTAAATTTATGCAAAAACTAAATTAAATAAAAGGAGCGAATGCAAATGAAAACGGGCATTGCAATTTATCTCGGCTTGGATAATACGTTCGAAGAAAATATCCAACTGATCGAAACAGCTGCCAAATATGGGGTGCAGCGAATATTTACCTCCCTGCATATTCCCGAAACAGATAAAAATATGCTTAAAAAACAAATTGCTGAAGTTCTAAATGTTGCTAAAAAAAATAATATGGAAGTCATAAGTGATATTTCTCCCGCTACTTTGGAAATACTGGGAATTGAAAAATTCAGTTTATCCGCATTTCAATTTTTGGGAATACAAACCTTACGTTTAGACTATGGTTATGATGCCGACCAAATCACAAAGTTCAGCCATAATACGAAAAAAATTCGAATTCAGCTCAATGCCTCTACGATTACAGCACGTTTACTTATGGAACTAATGAAACTTGGTGCGAATTTTGCCAACATTGACGCCCTGCATAATTTTTATCCACGTGAAGGAACCGGCATTAGTGAAGAAACTTTGGTCAGAAAAAATTCATTGCTTCACAAAGCTGGCATTCGAGTTGGTGCCTTTATTCCCAGCCAGAATCGCCGCCGCTCACCTTTAAAATCTGGACTTCCTACACTTGAAATGCATCGAAGCACCGATGTAAGTCTTGCCGCACGGCATTTAGCTGCTATCGGGATAGATTCTATTTTCATTGGTGACTCCCTGCCATCCCTAGAAGAACTTGACACACTGAGCCAGATTAAAGAAAATGAAATCGAAGTCAAAGCAAAACTGTTGTCTCCCGATGAACTCACACACAAACTATTGTCTCACACCTTTACAGCCAGAGTAGATGAAGCCCGCGATGCGGTTCGCGCTCAAGAAAGCCGTGGTTTGCTAAATGGAGCCTGTATAAAGCCAGCCAATACAAAAGTACGCTCTTATGGAAGTATCACACTCGATAATGAAGATTATCTACGTTATATGGGGGAACTTCAAATCATCAAAATGCCGCAGCCCGCTGATAAAAGAGTCAACGTTGTTGGCAAGGTTTTAAATAATGAAGAATTTTTATTGAACTATATTATCCCTGGAAAAAAATTCTCTTTTATATTTGAGTAGACTTCATACAAAAAACAGCAATTCGTACCAGCTAGTCTGGCACAAATTGCTGTTTTTTAGTATTCGATTATAAATTGCCCACCTAAATGAAGCAACCCTGTTGAGGGATCATTTTAAAAATTGTGAAATTGAAAATAAAATAAGCCCAATCAGTGCTCCCACTATAGAACCATTCATTCGTATCCATAATAGATCTGTTTCAACCTTACTATATACCAGTTGATTCATTTCAGCATCACTCAGCGCTGAAAGAGCCTCTTTGACAATTGCCCCAATCATCAGCTGGGCTTGCAAAACACTACGCCCCATCATATCATATAAGAATTGATAAATTGTGTGCTGAATTTTTTCATCCGTCTTAAGTAAATCTAATCCACGATCAATCCCCGACAAAATAATATGTGCTACCGGTGTTTGCAACGCTAATACATTGCTTGGTGCTCCATCTTCCTTTTGTCGTTTAAGATATTGTAGAACAAGTTTTAAGCATTCACCCAATTGTTCCTTAATCATTACAGATTCCACAATTTCACTTTGCCATTTCATGATTAAGACCTGCCAAGACTCATCTTTTATAATCCGGTCCATGGAATTATGAAGCTGATCCAATAGCTGTCGCCGCAGTGGATGATCTTTTTGCAGCAAATCCGTCGTTAAATTTAAAATTTGCTGCTGCAATACAAAAGCTGCCTCAGCAAAATTAAGAACATTGCTTAACTGAGCTGCCGTTGTAATGAAGGCCACAAAAATATTTTTATTTTTTTCTTCACTATAAGTTTGTATACTTTTTTGGATGGCTAATCTTGTTTCCTCCTGTGAAACTTTTCGTCTTATTTCTTCAATTAAATAAGAAAACAGCTCTTCATTTTTTTGATTTTCCATAAACCAGTTTTTTAAATCAGTATAAATTTTTTCTTGTGGCAATCCAGAAAGCTTATTTTTTATTTCAGCTTCTACAATACCGGCTGTTTTTTGTATATCGACCTGCTTAAGAGCATTTTCAAGATACTGCAAAATAACCCCAGCCAAAAATTCTTTCATCTGGTTTTTTTGCAGCCACTCCACGAATAGCTGCAAAAGATTCAATTTACGAATACGACCCAATAACTTTTTTTTTGAAAAAAATTCTTGCTGAACCATATTGACACATGAATTTGTAAAAGCTTGCCGTTTTCGTGACAAAATTGATGTATGATAGGGAAATCCTAATGGCTTGCGAAAAAGTGCCGTCACAGCAAACCAATCAGCCACACCACCGACAAGGGCTGCTTCTGTACAAAACAAAAAACCTTTTATATATAAATTCCCAGGATATTGCAGTTTTAACATCAAGGCTATAATAAAAAAAATGGCTACAGCAGCAAGAAGTTTATCTGCCTTATTCCAACTTTTCATCAGCCCCACATCCTTTCCGTTAAAAACACAATTGTATACAAAACCATTCCGACAACAGCACCAACTAAAGATCCATTAATCCGAATCATTTGCAAATCATCCGCTATTTTCGTTTCAACCAATTCTACTAAAGCATCATCTGAAAGTTCGTTGAGACGATCTTGAACCAACTGCGTGATGACATTATGCTGCTCACGAATGAACAAATTTAAGTTTAATTTTATTTTTTGATCCACAAGCTTTTGTAAGTTCTGCTTTGCTTTGAATTGATCGATTTGTTCATCAATCAAACGATCAATCGAATCCCCCAAAACCGATGACATTTCGTCCTGTTTTCCTTTAATTTTATCGTTAATATAGTCCGTTATTTTTCGTGCGACCTGAAGTTTATCATGAATGATTTGTTTTTCCAGCTTACTTATTTTAGCTTGATACTCCATATTTTCACCTAAGTCACAAATCTGTTGACTCAACCATGTTTGTAATTTCAGTCGCAATGGATGTTCTTTGTTTTTTAGGTCTTTTATATATGTCCCTAATTCCGTCTCAACAATTTGTGCCAAACGGTCCGGCGATAAATCGAAAACAAAACCAGCCATTTTTCGTCCAGTAGAATTTTTTTCATAATTATCTTTCATGGCTGCCATACTGCTTACCAGCAGTACATGGGTTTTCTCATCTAATAAAAGAGTATCACATTCATCAAAGAAAAAATCCATGGCTTCATTTCCATATTGATTATGAAGTGACTCTTGCATGATGGCAATGAGAATCGGTGCCAAATGAAATTCTTTTAAAGCACTCTTAACAACATTTTCGATTGTTTGACCAATCTCTACTGTATCTAATTCAGCAAAAATAGCATATACAAATTGGTTGATGACTCGCTTTACTTTCTCTTTACCATCATGCTCCTCCAGATACATAATAAACATTTTGGCCATATCATATTGTCGGACAATCTTCATAATATTTTCCGTATTCAGTAAATCTCGTCCGGTAAATTCAATGATTTCATTAATAATTCGCTGCCTATTGCGCGGTAATACAGCTGTTCTATAAGAAATCCCCAAAGGTTTACGAAAAATTGCTGTAACAGCAAACCAATCCGCCAGTCCACCGATCACAGCTGCTAAACAACCATTATTTAAAAGACCGCCGGTAAATCCAGCCGTATATGGATACGTAAACAAAAAACCGACAATACTTAAAACCAAGGCTCCTGCCGCTTTATATTTTTGTTGAATCATGGTGCCACTTCCCACTCTTATATTTTCCATGTAAATACTAACATTTCGCGTTATAGCTCAATTTATCCTTTATAACGAGTGATAAACTTCATTTGGGCAAAAAAAAACCGACAGATATAGGCTGTCGATATAGTACTAAAACTTATTTACTCTCAATGGTTTGAAATTGATCTGGATGTTCATTAATATAGCTTAAACATTTATCAATGGATGTATCTTTACCATATACTGCCCAATCTACATCTTTTTGTTGGGCAAGTTCTTTTTTGCTTTTTGTGTCAATTGTCGTAACCTCTAAAAAGCGGAATTTCATTTCTCCAGGAATGGCTATTATATGGGAATATATGAAGCGATTGTCTTTCGCTACATCAAGTGAAGCTAAAAATTCAATTGCCTTCTGACCATTTATTTCTGAATAGCTAACTTTTGGTGCGATACTCATTACACTCCCATTCGCATTTTCAATTGGAATAAAAGGTTTTCCATCACACTGTGCCTGCATTGCAAAAACACTATTGACAGCCAAAACCATAAAAATAGCCGCCATAGCGAAAATTCGTCTCAATTTCATAGAACATCCCACCCTTATTTTGATTTGTACCATCACAACTGTCTATTCTATATATATCAGTATAATACGCTTTTCTAGGAATTGCATTTTAATTCAAAAAATTTTCCCTTTCAAATCAAAAACGTGCTTTGATGTGCCAATAAAAAACAGGCAGATTTATCTGCCTATAAAAATTTAATCTTTATAAAGTATTTTTTCTACCCGTGGTGCTCTAAACCTTGCCACTTTAAGTATTCCATTTCCTAAAAGCGGTCTGAGATAATCACGAAAAGCAGTCGTTATATTATTACCTCTATCATTAATAAACTCATCCGGCATTTTTTTAGTCAACCCGGCAACGGCTGCAAAAGGAACTAAATCATATTGTACTGCATAATTGCCAATCCTGCGGATTGAAACCGATCCATCTTTTTCTTGCAATACCGAAAACTGTACAGCTTTTTCGCCTACTTCACGAGCTTCTTTACAATCTGTATCAGATAAGCATCCCAAAAAGCAGCGCTGAATGTAGCCAAATGTATCCGCACGAACACGTCTGATCTGCAGCTTGCTTTTAAGTTTGTCCGCTAAGAGTTTTCCGAGAGCACCATTGCCTGAAATATTTGTATTGCCATGAGCATCTTTTTCTAATTCATCTAAATATTTCGTTACAATCGGCACACCATTTGAATCAGCAATTCCTTCCGATACAGCAATGACACAGCGTCCATAGCGATCATAAACTTCCTGTACATCCTTATAAAAAGTATCCAGTTCAAATGGTCTCTCTGGTAAATAAATAAGATGCGGACCATCATCTTCATACTGCTTGGCCGCACTGGCTGCAGCTGCTAAAAAGCCCGCATTGCGTCCCATGATAATTCCAATATAAATCCCACCTAAAGCTCGCATATCGAGATTTGTCCCAGAAAAAGCCTGCATTACAAAGCGAGCTGCTGATCCATAACCTGGCGTATGATCATTTGTACATAAATCATTATCAATCGTTTTCGGCACATGGATGACCCGCATCGTATACCCTTCGGCCTTAGCATATTCATCCACAATTCGTGCCGTATCAGACGAATCATTTCCACCTATATAAAAGAAATAACGAATTTCATGTGCTTTTAAAACCTTAAAAATTTCGCAGCAATAGTCTTTATCTGGCTTGACTCGTGTTGCCAGTAATGCTGATGACGGTGTATGAGCCACATCATCAAGATTTCGACGAGTCTCCTGTGTCAAATCAATAAAATCTTCATGGATAATTCCTTCTACGCCATGAAGTGCACCATAAATCCGTGTAATTTCTGGATACTTTTTTGCTTCTTCAATGATTCCAACTAAACTTTGATTGATTACTGATGTCGGACCGCCCCCTTGAGCGATAACCGCCTTACCTATTAACGACAAAATGATCCCCCTTAATCTTCGATAAACTTTACTTATATATTATAGCGGTTTCTCCTTATACTTACCAGTCGTAAATATGTATTTGTAAACAACAGTAATAGTTTTTCTGTTTTCCGAGAAAGCTATAGCAATAAACTTACTTATTCGTATATAAAACAATATGAATAAACTATAATATAACAGACTCAAAAATATGATTACATAGTATTGTAACACAAATTGTAATTTGTACAAAAAAAAGCAGCAATACAAAATCGTTTTGATTGTGCATTGCTGCAAGCTGATCAATAAAGTCCTTATTTTTTTATCGGATTGAAACTTAACAATCCGCCATTGTTTTTCCCTCACCCAATAATGAATAAAAATCATTAGTAAATACACCTACAGCATTGGTTGTCGAATCATGCTGCATCAAACTACGAAGTACATCAGGAGCAGCTGTTACAGAACCAATCCCCGCTTTGCAAAGTTCCAAGACCTGCTGAGAATTTTTGAAACTAGCTGCCAAAACATCCGCTTGAAGATTGTGCAGGCGAAACATCGAATGAATGGCTTTAGCGGTCTCCACTCCATTTGCACCAAGGTTATCAATGCGATTTACATAAGGTGCTGTATAACGTGCCCCCGCTTTAGCCGCCATAAACGCCTGCATCGCGGTATAAATTGCTGTCGCAGTGATATTTGTAACACCTTTCGCATGCATCGCTGCGATTGCTTTGAATCCCTCTGCTGTTACTGGAACTTTCACATAAGTGGCTTTACCTAATTCATCCCAAATATGCTGCGACTCTTTTAGCATAGCTTCTTTTTTCAAAGACACCAACTGTACATGCAAATCCGCCTGCTGTGGAATCACCCGACGAATCTCTTTCAAAACTAACATCGGATTTTTACCGACTTTCTTTAAAATAGAGGGGTTCGTCGTTACTCCATCATATGGATATTCTTTATATAAGGCTTTGATTTCCTCAACATCTGCATGATCGATTAATACTAACATGTAAACAACACTCCTATAGTTTTCTAACACTTTTATTATTTTTATTGTTTTTTATCATCCATTATTACATTACCTGTAAAAGGCAATGTTTGCAAGAAGATTTTCATAAATATATCAAATCGCACCATAAGAAGTACGCGCAATAATTTCATCCTGCAATTTTCCATCCAGTTCAGTGAAATATGCCGTATACCCCGCAACACGAACCGTTAAGCTCCGATAGGCTTCAGGATTGGCTTGTGCTGCTAATAAATCTTCCCGATTTAAAACATTGAATTGAATATGAGGAATTTCTAAATCAACAAACGCTCGTAAAAACGCAGCAAATTTATCAATTCCAGTTTGGGTAGCGAAAAAGTCCGGCAAAAACTTCATATTTAGGAGCCCGCCATTCGTCGTAAGATTATTATCCAGTTCTGCCACCGATTTAAGCACTGCTGTTGGTCCCTTAATATCACGCCCGTAAACCGGTGACATGCCACCATCGGCAAGTGGTGTACCAGCATAACGCCCATCCGCTGAAGCACCAACATTTTCGCCCATCGGAACATGAGCTGAAACTGTATACATACCTGTATGATATTTACCACCGCGATAATTCGTATACTGTTTCAATTGGTTTCGAAAATACCTTGCCCATTTGGCACCAAGGTTATCAACCCAAGCAACATCATTTCCATATTTATCCACTTTATTCAATAACATAGCACGTACTATATCATAACCAATGAAATTATGCTGCAACGCATTGAGCAAAACTTTACGTGTAATTTTCTGTTCATCATAAACCAGTTTTTTTATGGCTGCCAAACTATCAGCAAGATTGGCCACTTGGATCATCTGGATACCCGATAAATTATAATGTGCCCCGCCGCGTGTCACATCTAAGCCTTTTTTTATACAATCCTGAATAACCGCCGATAAGAAAGGCGATGGCAAAATATCCATATGTGCTTGTTCAACTTGTTCACAAACTTGAATCATCTTAGCCAAAAAGAAATCAATTTGTTTCGCAAAAGCATTTTCCAGTTGATCAAAGGTTTCATACGTATCCAGTCCACCAAAATCTTTGCCCAATTGGTTGCCGGTAAGCAGACAAATTCCATGGTTGAGTGTAAGCTCTAAGGTTTTATTCAAATTAAACATAGCCGCATCACTCCAGCCGAGATTATTGCCCTGGGTTGTAATCTCCACGCAACCCACAATTGCATAATTCAGCGCATCTGCCGGAGCAATTCCCAGTTCTAAAATTCCCTGAATAATAGATTTATCATTAAAAAACTGCGGCATTCCACTGCCTTTCGCCACAACTCGAATACTCGCCCGCAAAAGTTGCGTTGAAGTACCCTCATTGAGTCGAACCGAAAGATTTGGTTGTGGCAGACCGATAATTTCTTGCGCTTTCAATAATAAATAAGAAAGTTCATTTTCGATTGACTGACCTTGTTCATCAAGTCCGCCAACTGCAATATTAAAGCCAATTGGAAAGCCGGCAAAATATTTAGCACTATGGGCATTTCGCATATAAACTATTTCATTGAATTTAAGCCAGAGACATTCAATAATTTCCAATGCCGCCGCTGCGGTAAGCTTGCCAGCATCGATATCTGCTTTATAAAAAGGATATAAGTATTGATCTACCCGCCCCGGCGAAAAAGAAGATGCATTCGATTCCATTTGTAATACAACAAATAAAAACCACAAAGACTGTACCGCTTCATGAAACGATTTTGGCGGTGATACGGATAAATTCCGGCAAATCCCAGCTACTTCAATTAGATTCGCTTGCTCTGCCTCATTTCTTGTTTGTGTTGCTGTCTCTAGTAAAAGATCATGATAGCGCATCATAAAAGCATGCACACCATCCATAACCAACATAACACTTTGGTAAAAATCCTGTTTTTCCCCAGTAGTCTTGACATATTCGACTTCTGCCTGACGCTTAAGTTCAGCTGGTCCCGTAAGCAGCCAAGTCTTACAGTCCGGACAGATATGCCCCTGTGCATGATCTTTCTGATTGATTTTTACGACTGAAGCAATTGCGTCGATTTCAGATCCATAACGTTTACGAATCACATCTTCTAAAGAATGATTCTCCCAGTACGGCTTAACCTGCTGACGAAATAACAAAATATCTTCGTTATTTACATTAAACTTATCCTGTGGACGCACCGGTAATGTTTCAAATTCACGATCAACCCAAGAACTGCCACTTTCCGGGAAAACAACCCCCGCTCGAACGCCTTTCGTCCGATTTCCAACAATGAGTTCTTCTTGATCGACACCAATTTCCATTTCCAGCAAAGCATTTCTCAATGCCAGCGCCCGCTTGACAATCACTGATTCCTGTTCGTTTTCTTGATAAGTCCGCGTGATAATAAGGGCCTGCTCAATCGATGCATAACGAGGCTCAGCAAGCATTTTATTTTTCAAACGCAGTACTCTTTCACTTGCAGTATATGCTTCCATTCTATCCCTCCAAGTATATTTAAGTATTGTTGTTTATTGTTGTTTATTGTTTTATCTTATTTTAAGTCTTTATTTGGTTATTTGCAAGAAAAAACTCGTTTAAAAATAATACGTGATTCATTATTGAAAATCATTATCAACTATGTTATACTTTATTTACTTCTTCTTATCAACCTCTCTAGAATATAATATACACAAACAAAGCGTCCTATATCTTCAATAAAAAGAATATAGGACGCTTTGCTTTGTTTTATTTCATAACAAATTTAAGATTTTTTAACATTTGATCACTATACGGTGGAACCGTAAGCGGTAAATTGATTTTTGTTGTTTTAGTCAAGATTGATTTTTTATGCGAGAATGTAGCAAAACTAGTTTTGCCATGATATGCTCCCAACCCCGAACTGCCAACACCGCCAAAAGGAAGATTTGGATTTGCCAAATGCATAATCACATCATTGATACAAGCACCACCAGACGATGTTTCTTGTAATACTTTCTCTTTGTTTTTATCATTTTCAGTAAATAAATAGAGTGCAAGCGGTTTCGGGCGTCGTTTAATTTCTTTGATAGCCTGGCTTAAGTCACGATATGTTAAAATCGGTAACACTGGACCAAAAATTTCTTCGGTCATAGTCGCTGGATGCTCAAAATCTGCATCAATCAATGTTGGTTCAATGTACCGTTCAACTTCATCTGTATTACCACCATACAAAATATGTTCCCTATCATGATCAATCATCCCTTTAATACGTGCAAAATGACGGGCATTAATAATCCGTCCAAATGATTGACTAGTCTTACTATCCGCACCAAAATATTCTTTAATTGCTGCAATCATTGCTGCAATTAAATCATCTTTAACAGCGGCATGCACCATAAGATAATCTGGTGCTACACAGGTCTGCCCTGCATTCATGGTTTTACCCCATATAATACGTTTAGCCGCTACCTTCAAATTAGCACTCTCATCAACAATCACTGGTGATTTTCCTCCCAGCTCCAAGGTAACCGGCACTAAATGCTCCGCGGCAGCTCTCATAACAATTTTCCCCACTGGCACACTGCCAGTAAAGAAAATATAATCAAACGGTAAAGCTAACAAAGCTGTATTCGTATCTACTGAACCTTCAACCGCGCAAATATAATTGGGATCAAAAAATTCCGTAATCATGGTTGTTACAACAGCCGCTGTATGCGGTGCCAATTCCGATGGCTTCACTACCGCACAATTTCCAGCTGTCATTGCACCAATCAATGGCTCAATTAATAATTGAAACGGATAGTTGTAGGGTCCAATAATAAGAACAGATCCATACGGTTCACTCATAATATAACCTTTCGCCGGACACATTATGAGTGGTGTATTAACTTTCTCTGGTTTAGCCCATTCTTTAACATTTTTCATCATTTCATCAATACTGCCAAGCACAAAACCAATTTCCGTTAAATAAGCCTCAAATGGGTGTTTTCCCAAATCAAGCTGTAATGCTTCTTCAATTTTGGTTTCATATTGCGAAATACCATTGCGCAATATCTGTAGTTGCTGGATTCGAAAATCGATATCTTTTGTAGACTGACTATCAAAAAAAGCCTGCTGTTTTGCTAAAATTTTTTCAGCATCACTTGCTGTTATTTCTTTATATTCCATTACGTTTCCACCTCACTGCTATTTTTTATTTTTTAGTTTCAACATCTTTTATATATTTTTCTAAGGAAATTTTCCCTTCGTCTTCCCACCATGTTTCATAATCTACATGGGATGACCCAGAATTTGCATTACGGCAGGACTCCATCAATTTGCTAAAATGTGTTTTACAGCGAGCTGCTTCTTGATCCGGCTGCTTATGATAATTATGATGTCCGCCGAAAAGTAAACGCAACATAATGACAAGACCGACGGATTGCCAATACGTAATTGTATGAAAACCAAATAAAACTGGTACAATCGGATTCCATAAAAGCATGACAAAGAAGCCAAAAATCAAACCTAGCGTAAGGGTTAAAATTAAACCTAATAAAATTTGCACGAAGATATGTCTTGTTTTCGTCGTACAAAAATGACAATTCCATTGCATAAAAAAGCCTCCTACCAATCATTTATCTGAAAGTGCCTTACGAAGTGCCTTGGCAGCGCGACTTTTGCGTGACAACAAGGTCCCGATTGGTTCATTCCATTTTTTCGCTAATTCCTTAAATGTATAATCATCCAATTCCGTAGCCACCCAAACAGCACGCTGTTTAGGTTCTAACTGTAATAACGCTGCTTTAAATTTAAGAATAAATTCTTTCTGTTCTAATTCCGCTTCCACATTACCATTCTCGGCAAAAAGCCGTTCTGCCTTAGACATACCAGTCGAATTATCCACCTCATCTAATGACAATACAGGTTTGGGTCTGCGAAAATAGTCTTTTATTTTGTTTTTGACAGCCTGATATAAATAGGCTATTAAATTTTCCACTGGTTGATCTGCCGACACACGGTTATACACATTAAATACTACATCCGCCACAATATCCTCTGCATCCATCTCCGAAATATTGCTTACCCGGGATTGCACATAACGAATGAGTTTGTGTTGTTCTTGTCGAAAAACGTCAGTAAATTCATTTTTTTGCTCCTGCACCAACAACATTCCTCACCGCAACCTGCTCCTATAAGGTCAGTCCCACTTTTCAGCAAGGCCTAGACATCCCTCTTTTAGCATCTGCTTTTTTTAGATTTTACCAAACAAAACTTGATCTCAACAGGTCTGTGCTTTCGCTCATCCAGCCTGAATTCTATCTCCTTTCATTATAAATCATCCCTTGTTGATTTACTATGCATTGCTAAAAGTAGTTTATATTAATAAGACGCACCAAGTTTCTTTTTATTGCCACAAGTTCATTTATATATATCCTGAGACTCAATCTCTGTTTTCTTTGGCAAAAAATAAGCAAATGCAAAATTCAACAGACTAATCACTAGCAGCAATAAAAAAACATAATGAACCGCCGAAAAAAGCGCCGTTTGGATTTCCAGCAAAGAAAGTCCATTTTCTGGTGCTGCCAGATGATTTATGTCAATATAAAATTGCGCTTGTCCTTTAAAATAAGCTTCTAACTGCGTATTAATACAGGCTCCAAATAAGCTAATTCCAATCGTCTGCGCCAAAGTTCTAATTAATGTATTAAAACCAACGACCGCCCCGCGGTTGGAATATCCCACTGAATCCTGAATCGTAAACATCAACGTATTCAATGTCCCGCTAAAACCTATACCAAAAATAAAACCGTAACAAGAAAGCATCCACAAAGAAGTTGTCGGTGTTAACGTACAAAGTAAAGCCATACTTACGATAAGTAAAATACTAGCAATTAAAACTACGCTTTTTGCTCCATAACGTTCCATTCCAGCTGCCAGCATCGTCGAACAATAAAACCAGGAAATTGACATAGATACCAGCGTGATTCCAGCAATCGTCGCTGAATAGCCTAAAATTAACTGAATATAAAAAGGCATATATACATTAATTGCTATGAGAAGCATTGACACTAAAAAAGTAACAATATTAATTAGAACCGTTGATCTGGTGAGAATCGACACAGGTACAATCGGCTCAACTGCATTTTTTTCGACAAAATAAAAAATAACAAAAATAACAAATGATCCCATACTATCAATCACTTGATACATTGCTTGTTGTTCAACCATAATACCGTACAAAAATACACCAATTGCTCCCGACAGCAAGATTGTTCCGATATAATCAATTGTCGGGTTTTTATGTTCAACCGAATCATGCAAATACAAATTTAAACAAACTACACAAAACAAAGCGAACGGAATATTGATGAAAAAAATCCAGCGCCAAGATAGTGCATCAATTAAGAAGCCCCCCAGAACCGGACCTAAAAGTCCAGCTACCCCCCAAACCGTACTGATCGCACCTTGTACGACCGACCGTTCTTTTAAGGTGAAAATATCCCCGATAATCGTAAATGTCACTGTAAAAATTGCTCCGGCGCCCAGCCCCTGCAAACCTCGATAAGCGGCTAGCTGATACATCGTCTGCGCAAAACCACAACATAAACTACCCACTAAAAAAATCAAAATTCCCAATGAAAGGATTTTTTTTCGTCCATACAAATCGGCTAGTTTACCATAAATTGGTGTTGAAATAGCCGATGTTAAAAGATAGAGAGAAAAAATCCAGCTAATCAATTCAAACCCTTGCAATTCTTTAACAATCACAGGCGCTGCTGCTGCAATAACCGTACTATCAAACGCAGCTAAAAACATAGCAGTTAAAAGTGCCAATGTTATCTTTTTTTTCTTTTTATCCATAAAAGAGCACCTCAATCTATCTATATATAATGCATTTAAAAATGTATATGCAAAATGCTAATATAAACTATACAGCAATATGTTCTATTATATAACGGAAATAAAAAAAACACGAATCTTGGCAGTATTATACATTGACATTCATCGATATGTTTGTTATAGTTAACATATTGATACACATCGATACGTATTGCTAATAAATTCATCCTATGAAAGAGGGGACATACAATGATAAAACCCTACAGCGAAACAGCAAAAAAATTCAAAGTACTCAGTGATCCGAACCGTCTGATGATTCTTGATATGATTTCCTGCTCAGAAATGTGCGCCTGTGACATTTTAGAAAAGCTCCAGATTTCACAATCAACATTATCGCATCACATGAAACAACTATTTGATTGTGGGTTGATTACTATACGCCGCGATGGCAAATGGAGTTATTATTCACTCCACGAAACAGGTATCCAAGATTTAGAATGCGACCTGCACAGCTTAGCAACAAATACAAAGGATTGCATCTGCAAAATTATACCAAACAAATAAAAGGAGAGATTTTATGGACAAATTACAAATTTTCGAACCAGCTATGTGCTGCTCAACTGGTCTTTGTGGGGTCTCGATTGATGCCGAATTGCTCCGAATTTCTACAACACTAAATACTCTAAACGAAAATGGGATTCAAATTGGGCGATTTAATTTAAACAGTGCACCACAAGCTTTTATCGACAATAAAGTGGTCAATGAATTCATCAACAATCATGATTTAAAAGAGCTTCCCATTACACTGCTCCATGATCAAATCGTAATTACCGGACATTATCCCACAAATGAAGATTTCATCAAACTGCTTTCACTGCCAGAAACAATTTCCCACCAATTGGCAAAACCCGCTAAAAAACCTAGACAAAAACTTAAAAAGCTCAGTGCTCAAGACTCGAAAGGAAAAGGAGAGTGCTGTTAATGGAACCGTTCCAAATCAATAAAATCAATCTTACAAAATACCTTTTTTTCACGGGAAAAGGCGGTGTTGGTAAGACATCAACCGCTTGTGCCACCGCAGTAACACTGGCCGATAACGGGAAAAATATTCTCTTGATTAGCACCGATCCAGCTTCGAATCTACAAGACGTATTTTCAATTACATTAAACAATAAAGGTACGATTATACCAGATGTTCCACATCTTACTGTAATCAATTTAGATCCCATACAGGCAGCAGCTGAATATCGCGAAGCCGTTCTCGCACCATATCGGGGCAAACTGCCTGAACCGGTCATTCAAAATATGTCCGAACAGTTATCCGGTTCCTGTACCGTAGAAATCGCAGCCTTTAATGAATTTTCTAAATTCATTACCGATGAAACCTTAGAAAATTCCTATGATCATATTATTTTTGATACAGCACCAACTGGACATACCTTGCGGATGCTGCAATTACCAGCTGCTTGGAATAGCTTCATTAGTGAAAGTACACATGGTGCTTCCTGCCTTGGTCAGCTTTCAGGTCTTGAAAGTAAAAAAGCTGTGTATAAAAAAGCTGTAGATGCTCTAGCAAGTGAAAGCAAAACCTCTTTACTGCTCATCACCAGACCAGAAACAGCACCACTAAAAGAAGCGGCTCGAGCAGCGAGAGAACTTTCTGAGTTAGGGATTCAAAACCAAAAGCTTATTATTAATGGTCTTCTCACCGCTTATGATGATAGTATTTCAACTGGGCTTTACAAAAAACAACAAACAGCTTTAAAACAGATGCCCTCCGTCCTTTTGGAAATGTCGCATTATAGCATACCACTTCGTGCTTATAACATAACTGGTCTCAAAAATGTTCGTGCCCTGTTAACCGAAGATTATGCCAATCCATCCAGTAGTCAGCTGCTAACGGATAATCCTTTGGCTTTAGCTGATATTATTGATGATATTATCAAAACAAATAAAAAAGTCATTTTTACGATGGGTAAAGGCGGTGTTGGTAAAACAACAATGGCAGCTGCTATCGCCGTCGGCTTAGCAAAGAAAAATAAAAAAGTGCATCTGGCAACAACCGATCCCGCTGCTCATCTTAAATTTATTATCGATGAAAGCTATGGTATCACCATGAGTCAAATCGATGAACAAGCCGAATTAAGTAAATACCAACGGGAAGTGCTAGCCAAAGCCCGTGAAACGATGAACGAATCAGATCTGGCCTATATAGAGGAAGACTTACGATCACCCTGCACGCAGGAAATTGCCGTTTTTCGGGCTTTTGCTGAAATCATCAACAAAGCCGACGAGCAAATTGTGGTCATTGATACCGCTCCAACAGGTCATACTTTACTCTTGCTTGATTCTACCGTTAATTATAATCATGAAATTGAACGTACAAATGGTATTATCCCCGACGCCGTAAAAAAACTTTTACCGCGTCTGCGCAGCGATGAAACAGAAGTACTGATCACAACACTTGCCGAAGCAACACCTGTTTTCGAAGCAATGCGTTTAGAAGAAGATTTAATACGAGCTAAAATCAAAATTGGCTGGTGGATTATCAATAATTCTCTCTATCAAACAAAAACTACAAATGTCTTACTCGCTGCCAAAGCAACTAATGAAATCGAATGGATCAATAAAGTCAATACCCATACAAATGGGAAATTCGTTCTTATTGCTTGGCATCCAGCAGAAATGCAGGGAAAAGCTTTACTAAAGCTTTAAAGCGAAAGATTCAATCTATAATTGCCCTATTTCAATAAAATATGCAATAAATAAACACACGTTGCGTCTATCTATTTGGAGGTGTATTTTATGATTACAATTAATGAGGAGCTTTGCATTGGCTGCGGTTTATGTAAAAAAGACTGTGTAGTGAGATCCATCGATATCGTAGCTGGTAAAGCAAAAATGATTCAGGAATCCTGTCTTGTCTGTGGACACTGCGCCGCAATTTGCCCAGTGGGCGCGATCTCAATCCCATCCTTAGATGAAAAGGAAATTTTAGATACAAAAACAATCAAAAAAGTGGCAAGTGATGATTTACTGAAACTGATCCAATCTCGCCGCTCCGTTCGATACTATAAAGAGCAAACCGTAGAAAAAGAAAAAATAGAAAAAATCATCGAAGCTGGTCGTTTTACACCAACCGGCTGTAACATCCAAGCAACGCGTTACGTGATTATTAGCAAGCAAATGAATAAATTGCGTGACTTGGTCGTTGAGGGGTTAGTTGCAGCTGGGCATAAGTATGACTATGAAGCCCTTGTTCAAACTGCCGAAAAGTATAAAAAAGAAACTGATTACAGTACCTTAACTTTTAATGCACCGCATGCAGTTATTATTATCTGTGGTGGCAGCATATGCAATCCTATAAACGGAACGTTAGCAGCTGAAAGCATGGAACTCATGATTCATAGTTTGGATCTTGGTGCTTGTTATAGCGGCTACAGTGAACGTGGTCTCAATGAAAACGAAAACGCTCGCTCCTTTCTGCAAATGAAAGACGATGAACAAGTAGCCGCCTGTATCTATTTCGGTTATCCATCCGTAAAATATCCACGTACAGTGGCACGTAAAAAAGCCATTATCGATTGGCTGTAAAACATCATTTTATAAAAATATCCCGTCGACAAATTATTGTCGGCGGGACTTTTTCGTTTCACTGCTAACTTCAGCCTTAAACTGGCAGTGAAATAGAAAATACAGTGCCTTTCCCAATGTCACTGCTCACTGAAATTTCTCCATTATGATTTTCAACAAATTGTTTGGCAATTGCCAACCCAATACCAGACCCACCGCTTTGCCGATTGCGCGATTTTTCACCTCGATAAAAATGATTAAAAACATACGGTAAATCGGCTTCTTCAATACCGGGTCCATTATACTGCACAATGACTTTGACCCAAACCATCCCATTTGGGTCTTTTCTTATGCTGCTTTTCAAATGAATTTCTCCGCCCTTCAGCGTATAACGTATAGCATTGCCTAAAATATTATAAATCACCTGATTAATACGATCTCCATCAATCATAAGAACCGACAAGTCTTCCGTCAAATCATAACATAGCTTCAGCTCTTTTTCATCAGCAAGCGGCTTCATCATAGCTCCCGCCCGACTGATGATTTTATTCATATCGGTTGGTGTTTTTTTTAGTTCCAGCTGATGTACTTCAGCCAACGATAAATCTCGTAAATCTGTCACAAGACGATTCAAGCGCATCATTTCTTCCTGCATAGAAAAAAATCGAGTTGCTGTTGGCGCAATTACTCCATCAAGTAAGCCTTCTAAATTGCCTTGAATAATCGATAAAGGCGTGCGCAGCTCGTGGGCAATATTAGCCAGCAATTCCTTTCTAAGTTTTTCATTGGTAGCCAAAACCTGTGACATCCGATTGAATATTTTCGCCAAATTTCCAATTTCATCTTTTCCTTTGACTAAAACTGTCTGTTCTAATTCACCTTTTTCTATTTTGGCGGCGGCATTACTTAACTTCCGCAGTGGAATCGTGATACTTCTAGCTAAAACATAACTTGCCAGCAGTCCGATCAGTACAATCACCAATCCAACCCATAAAAGCGACTCATGCACAGATGTTAAAAAATGATTTTCCGATAACCCCATAGACATAGCCGGCTGCCCATTGTGCTGTAAAACAAGATATTCTTGAAATAATTGTGTCATCTGGATATTCGCCAGATAAATTAAAACGACCACTGTTATCATAATCAACAAAAAAGTCAGCCCTGTAATCCGATATATAATACTATTCATTTTAAACATGTGATTCCCCCGCAAATTTATAACCAACTCCATAGACCGTTAAAACATACTGAGGATTGCGTGAATCCGCCTCTAATTTTCGCCGCAAATTTCGGATATGTGCATCAATCGTTCGTTCATAACCATCGAAAGCATAACCTTGCGTATTTTCCATCAATTGAAATCGGCTATAGACGCGTTCTGGAGCTCTCGCCAAAACCTCCAGCAATTTAAATTCAGTTGGTGTCAAATCCAGTACTTCACCAGAGCGCTTCACTTGATGACGATCCAAATCAATCGTAATCTCCCGAAACTGTACGACTGTTTTTCGCTCTACCACTTCACCATGCATCCGGCGCAAAATCACCTTGGCTCTGGCTACCACCTCTTTCATGCTAAACGGTTTGGTAACATAGTCATCCGCCCCGATACCAAGACCAACCAGCCGATCCGATTCATCATCTTTAGCTGTCAGCATAATAATGGGCACATCATTATGCTGTCTGATTTTCCGGCAAACTTCACGTCCATCCATCCCCGGCAGCATAATATCTAAAATCATGATATCAGGTTTTCTTTTATCGACAAGCTCCATAGCTTCTATCCCATTATAAGCTGTATAAACAAGAAACTGTTCCTGTTCAAAATACGTCTGCAAAAGTTCAACTAATTTGACATCATCATCAACAATAAGTACAGAATGTTGAATCATAAAACATTTCCTCCTCGATTTTTAGTTCAGTTTTCCATAACAATTTAAAAATGGTGCGTGGCACTTATCAAAACGCTACGAGCAGTTTTATGTACTCCGTTATATAATAAGATTCACCATCAATTAAAACAAATCCTCTGCAAAGCTCCCTTGATGATAATAAGGTGAAATCTCTTTTGTGAGATTTCACCTTATTATTATATTGCATTTATTTATTCATTTGCATAGATTTCATCTTATCATGATTCATCATTTGACCAGAATTCATAGGCTGACTCCAACCCGTAATTGTTGGGTCGACCATGCCAAATATCATTGCCACATGGCTTACAACTAAAAAACCAATCAGTAAAATAAAATGCAGTTTCATATGTTCTCGCTCTGATTTGCCTTTACCAATCACACCAAGTTCAAGCAAAGCTATACTTAGAAGCGGTATCACCCCACTTAAATAGGCCCCTACCGCTAAAACATCGGCAAACCCACGCCATTCAATCGTTGGCACTACATTGAAGATTAAATATAGAAAAACTCCAGTGAAGTAGAACCCTACAGCTATGCCAAGACATTTATTCCAACTGCGCCAGGCACTTTTTTGTTGATCTTTAAGATAAACTGTAAAAAATTCTGTTGCTACCAGCGCTTCTGCCAAACCTACTGGAATTACCATAAATAAAATCAAATTCCACGGCTGATTACTCGCCAGTAATTCCATATAATGTGTCATAACCATTTTCCAACACTCCTTTTGCTTTCATTGATTGAATTATAGCGAGCAAATATGCATTCTACATGCAGGAATTGTTAAGAACTTATGAAGATTGCAATTTTTTGTAAATAAAAAGCTACACCAATTTATGTCTCTATGAATACATAAATCGATGCAGCCGTGTTTCTTTTATTTAAACATCTAATAGTGAAAAACAAATATTGACAATTTCCGGCGCAATCAAAGTCGTAACAATTCCCATAAAAATCATCGCCAAACTGGAGATCGCACCCTCTATTTCACCGCTTTCAAAAGCCTTAGCTGTACCCGTACCATGTGCCGTAATACCATACAGCATACCTTTCGTAATTGGGCTTTTGAAAATCGTACCATATTTTAACATAAAAGTTACAAAAAGCGTACCTGTTATACCTGTTAAAATAACAAAAACTGCTGTCAGTGAAGGATTTCCGCCAACGATTTCCGAAATACTCATAGCCATCGGAACAGTAACAGAGCGTGGTGCCATACTAGCCATAAGTTGTAAATCCGCTCCCATATAACGACCAATCAGAAGGGATGTGACAATTGCTACCGCCGCACCTCCAGTTACACCGACCAAAATTTCCGTCAAATGCTTTTTGACAGTCTCTCTGTATTTATAAAGCGGTACAGCCAAGGCAACTGTTGCTGGCTGAAGCATCAAGGATAACCATTTGCCGCCCTGTGCATAATTGTCATAAGGAATCTGAAACACAACTAAAATTCCTAAAAGAATAATCGGACAAATAATCAACGGTGAACAAAGCATATGCTGTGTCCGACGATAAAGTTTTTTCGAAAGAATATAAACAACTAATGTTAAAGATAGATAAAGAATCATTAAACTCATATTTCACTGCTCCGTTCTTTACGACGTACAATCCATTCTGTCGCCACACCCACAAAAATAAGTACAAAAACAATACTACCTTCAATTGAAGTCAAAAGCTCCGACCAGCCATTTTCTAAAATATCCTGAAATTGGATAATACCTACGGCTGCTGGAATAAAAAACAATAATAATTCTGCAATCAAAAAGTTTGCCCCACTTTCAATCCAAGCTAACGGCAACCATTTAAAATACAATAAGACGAATAATATTAAAATTCCTAAAATACTCCCGGGAAAATCTATACCGGCATATGCTACAAAAAGATTACTTGCTAAACTGATTGCACATAAAATCACCACTTGCCAGACAATCTTAAACAACTTCATGAACCCAACACCTCGAATACAAGCCCATATAATTCGAATCGAATCAAAACAATAAATTGTTCAATTTTCAAATCATATTTTCATGTATAAAATTTATTTCTAAATGATAACACATATAAAATAAAGATGAAAATACTTGTTATCTATACTTCGATAAAAAAAAGATATCGTTATTGATGGTATTTTATGAAAATTCAACATATGCATAAATTTTACAACAAAAAACAGACCAGCATAAAAAAATTCATGCCGGCCTGCTCCCTAACTGAATACCCTTATCCTTTTTTTAATAGAATCACCATATAACCTATAACTAACACACTCCCCCCCAGCGCGCCTTCCACTTGATCTAAGAACCCTTGCACATATAAGTATGAACCGGCAACAAACAATGCGGCTGAAACAATACTCCAGCTCAAGATATGCAATGCTTTGGCAACCGTTTTACTATTTTCCCGGATCTGTTGTGCGGGAAAACGAACCAGCATCCCATCTTCTTCCCAACGCCGCAGTGACCGTGCTGCCAATGTAGGAATTTCTGCTGTTGATGTAACAATCCGAATTGCCTGTTCTTTAATTTCAGCTTTGGTATCTTCATGTTCCGACAAATGCAGCATGGATTTTTTAAACTGTTCCAAAAGATTCCACTCAGAATCCAAGCCACGGCAGATACCATATAAAATACCAAAAGCACGCCCTAAAAAAGTATACTCAGAAGGAATTTGAAAAGGCTGTTCATATAAGAGTTTTCTGAGCTGTTCCGCTGCAGCCCGCATTTCATGATCCGATGCTTGTTTACGATCTGCCAGCATTGCCTCCCAAAAATTTTCTAACGCTTGTGCTACTGTTTCTGTATCAGCCCAAGCCAATAAAAAACCAATCTTTTTTAGGCAATGAACAATCTGTGAATAATCAGCCTGCATAACTGCGCTAGCAAATTCAATAAATAAGCGGCGATTTTTAGCACTCACTCGCCCCATCATACCAAAATCTAAAAAGATAATATTGCCCTTTGTATCGACCATTAAATTGCCAGGATGAGGGTCTGCATGAAAAAATCCGTCTTCAATAACCTGTTTAGCATAAGCATCCCATACTTTTTGGGCCACTTTCGTGCGCACTAAACCCGCTGCCTCAATTTGCGAATAATCATTAATTTTGATACCATCCATAAATTCCATAATTAGTACATGCTTAGCCGTATATTGCCAATAAATTTTTGGGAAACGAATCTGCCGTATTTTGGAAAAACTAACTGCCATCTGCTCGGCGCTTTCACCTTCCTGCACATAATCCAATTCACGTTCTATTGTGTCATGGATCTCTCTATATACCTTATTAACATCCATCAAATCATACCAATTGGTCAAAAAACGGCAAAGTTGCATCATAAGATAAACTAACCGAAAATCAACATGAATAATGGCTTCAATCCCCGGGCGCATAATCTTGACGGCCACCTTTTCCCCCGTATGGAGTTTGCCGACATGGACTTGTCCTAAAGATGCGGATGCCAAGGGAATTTGTTCCAGTGAGGCAAAAATTTCATCTACACTGATCTTTAAATCATCTTCAAGCACCATTCGCAATTCATCAAAGGGAACAGCCTGTACTTCGTCTTGCAATAAAGATAATTCATCTAAGACATTTTGGGGGAATATATCCACCCGTGTACTCAATAACTGCCCAACTTTAATCAAAAGTCCACCGAGCGAAACGGCTGTCAAACGAAATTTATGAGCCATCGCGCCATAAAATTGCAATAACTTTTGATTCATCCATATTTTATCATGACCGAACCCCTGTAAATAAATCCAAGCACGACCTAAAATAATTTGCCAAACTAAAAGGGCTCCCGTAAAAAAGCGTTTAAGCAAATAAAAATTTTGTAATAATTTCATGGTATTAGCCCCGTTTCTATATTAACGACTAAAAGCTTTTCAAATGGCAATTGTTGAAAATTGGCTATAGTGCTTATTGCTGCTTCAAAATGATTGGATTCATTCCGTTTTGGTAAAATCATAAACTACGCCAAATTCTTTTATTCATTACCCAGCCTCTCTGTATTAGAATAAAATTCGCCATAAAACGTTTCGTCCCTTTAGTTTTTGATAAAATCAAAAAAATTCAAAAATAATGATTTTGATATTGAAAATCATTTTCATTTGTGTTATAGTATATTTATAGCTTTTCATTAAGCTCTCCAAATATAAAATACACAGCAAGAAACTGCTCGCGATGCTCAGGCGAGCAGTTTTTTGTTGTGTATTTTGAGTATTTACAATTTTTAAAATCCTGGCAATTCGACAATGAAAGTTGACCCTTTAGCTATAGTACTATCAACATGGATCGTGCCATTATGCATATTGACAATTTCCCTAGCAATAGACAATCCCAGCCCACTGCCTCCGCACCCCCTTGATCTTACTTTATCGACACGATAAAAACGTTCAAAAATCTGTTGCAAGCTTGCTGCATCAATACCAACACCTGTATCCATAACAAAAATCTTGACTGCATTCGTCTGCAAATTTTTTTGTAGTTTAACCTCAACACGCCCTTGATCGGGTGTATATTTTATTGCATTATCAAGTAAAATCAAAAGAAGCTGCTTAATTTTCTCTGGTTCAGCATGCAGTTCAACAGTTGGTTTATTGCTAAAATCTATATGAATTTCTTTTTTCTTAGCTAACGGCTGTATTTTTCGAATAATTTGTTCCATGGCCAAAGTCAAGTTAAAGGTTTCCTTGATGATTTTCTGTCCAGGTTGTTCACTGCGAACCAATACCAGCAAACCACCAACTAAATTTGTCATTTTCAAGACTTCATCTTTCATATCATTCAAAATCTCAAAAACAAATGGTGTTTTAATTTCAGGTTCCTCTTCTAAAATCTCAATAGCTGCTAAAACAATACTAAGTGGTGTGCGCAGTTCATGAGATGCATCCGCCGCAAATTGACGTTGCTGTTCATACGCATTTTTGAGCGGGACAATCGCCTTGCCCGCCATCAAATAACCAATCAACACCGCCGCCAAAAGTGCACAAACGGCAATAACTACTAAAACTATCGTAGCTTTATGCAAACCATTATACACGGCTGTAACATCCCGTCCGACATATACTATACCGAGTTGTTTACCATTTTCCATGATTGGCTTTGCCGTCATCATCACATTATAAAGCCATTTAAAATGAGTCGCTTCGGAGATCCCAATAACTTGCCCAGCTGGTGTATCCCAATGAGCAATTTTATCAAGAACAATTGATTCTAATTGAGGTGAAGGTCTTGAGACATTTCGCAAGTTCCCCTCCATATCAAATGCATAAACATACATTCTACCGCTGCCTTCTTGGTATTGTTTTTGCTCAGCTTCAAAACTAGTCATATGGTTAAATAAAAAAACATGTTCGTTTGCTTCTTCTTCCGCAAAGAGCAAGACTTCCCGTTCCTGTTCAGATGTAATCGACCATTGCATTGTTTTGTACATACCAAAAACTAGACTGATAAAAAAGACTGCCATGATCAATGCATAAAAAACAGTCAACTTACGGCGCATTTTTTTAAACATACAATCATTCCTCCAATTTATACCCAACCCCGCGTACAGTATGAATTAATGGCTGTTCTTTACTCAAGTTCATTTTTTTTCGCAATGATTTTATGTAAAAATCGATACAGTTGAGCCCAACTTCACTTTCCCGACCCCATACTCGATCAAAAATCACTTCCCGTGGTACAACACTGCCTTTATTTTGCAACAATAAGTCTAAAAGTTGAAACTCGCGCGGTGAGAGATTGATCTCAACAGCATCCTCTAGTAACATTTCTAATGTCCGATTTAAGGTAAATTGTCCAATCTTTATAATATCTTGCTGCAATTTTTTTTGTGTTCGCCGCATTAAAGCCCGCAGGCGCGCTAAAAGTTCCATTTTTTCAAACGGTTTAACCAGATAATCATCCGCACCAACATCAAGACCAGTGACTCTATCCTCGACAGCATCACGTGCCGTAAGGAGTAAAATGGCAGGTTGATAGCCTGCCATCCGCAAACGGCGGCAGACACTTACACCAGTTTCAACCGGCATCATCCAATCCAAAATGACAATATCATACTCATTTTCTAAAGCTTGTCGATAGGCTGCATCACCACTTTGCACCCAATCCGTTAAAATTCCTTGTTTTTTAAGCATATATTGAACAAGTTTTCCCAAAACCAGATCATCTTCCGCCAATAAAACCTGCATAGTTTCACCTCCAATATTTAAAAAATAAAATGAAGACAGCTGAATCTGCTATCTTCATTTTATATGAGTTACCTACAAACTTTATTTTTTTATTTCATTTTCCGGCTCACGCTCTAATAAATAAAGCGGTCTTTGCTTGACTTCCGCAAAAATTCGACCAATATATTCACCGATTATACCCAATACCGTCAATTGAATGCCGCCCAAAAACAAAATACTTGCAGCAATTGTAGCCCAACCAGGCACTGCATCAAAAGTGAAAAGTTTAATAAACAACACATGCAATACCAACAAAAAACTAATCAAGCCCGATAAAAGTCCACCATAAAGTGATAGCCGCAATGGTAAATTTGAATAAGCTGTAATTCCATCCAAAGCAAAATGCAACATCTTCCGTGGCGAGAATTTCGATGTTCCAGCAAAGCGTTTTGGTGCCACAAATTCAATTTGTGTCTGTTTATATCCCATAGCACCGATCATACCGCGAATAAACCGCGCTTGTTCTTTATAACGACGAAAACTACGTACTACAACTTGATCCATTAAGCGAAAATCAGATCCACCTTCTTGAATATGTATATCTGCCATATTATTCAATATTTTATAATAACAACTGGATGTCAATTTTTTAATCCAGGAAACACCTTCTGTTGTTTCACGAATAGTTTGAACGACTTCAAATCCCGCTTCCCATTTTTCCAATAAAATCGGTATCAGTTCAGGTGGATGCTGCATATCGCCATCCATCGTAATCACTGCATCCCCATTTGCATAATCCAGACCACACGTCAGAGCAACTTGATGCCCAAAGTTACGTGCCAAGAACAAACCTTTAACATGTGTATCCTTTTCTTCCAGTTCACGTATCAAAGCTGCGCTTGCATCGCCTGATCCATCATTTACAAAAAATAATTGAAAATCGTACTTGGTAGTTTCCATTATATTACAGATTTCACGATAAAAATGTATTATATTTTCCTGTTCATTATAAACAGGCACAACAATCGATATTATTTTCATTACTCTCGCCACCATTTTATTTCTATAACTAAATTTGAATTAAAGAATATTAGTAGTAAACTACTGTGTACATAGCCAAATTCTTTAATTCAGCCTGTCATAGTTCTTATCTATTATTGTTTGCGAAACAAAAATTCCTGATTTGCTTGCCCTATTAACAACCAATCGCCTGGCATATCTTTTTTAAAACGATCAACGCTGTTATCATCAACCAACATCAGAACATTTTTTTTATCGGCAAGATTTTCTTCTGCTAAAAATGGCATAACATTTTTACTTTTCCAACTCATAACCTTAGGAAGCATATTATTTATATTTTTCGCTTTTTCCATGCGATAAATCTGTGTTTGACTATAAAAGACGGCTGACGTATGATAATCGCCATAACTACCAATAATTGTATCCGGATCTTTAGTAGAAGTTACGAGCACAGCTGCCGTCTTCGCTGAAAATTGCTGACAGTAGGGAATAGCTACCCAAAAAGTCAAAACTGTATAAAATAAAATATTAAACGCCACTATCTTCATAATAAGTTTATGACGATCTGCTAAAAACCGTGCTGCCAAAATAGCAATTGGCAAAAGATAAGGAAATGTATACGTTGTATATTTCGTTGCCACAATCTGATAGAAAGCAAACACAACAAACGTCCAAATAAGCAAAAATCCCGTTTTTTCATCAATTTCCAACCATTTTTTTTGTTTCCATATCTTTTTTAAAGCCATAGGCATTATAAAAGCCCAAGGGAAAAATCCAATAAAAAACATAGCAAGATAGAAATACCAGACATTGTCTTTGGGATGTTCTGATACCGTAGCCCGAAGAAAATTATGTACACCCAAAAAAGTTTCCAGAAATATCGCACCATGGATTCTATACATAATATAATACCAACTGCCGCCAACCAAGACCAAAATCAAACTGCCGCTAATTAATTTCATGTGTTTCAATTCGGCAGAATTACGGCGCCACAGCATAAATATTACAATAATAAGCCCGGGAAGTAAAAAACCAATGGGACCTTTCGTCAGCGTAGCTAATCCCGCAAACAAATAAGCTCCATAATAATATTGTTTTTTTTCACTACTATAACCCAAATAAAAGCAGATCAATACGGCATTAAAAAATACGAATAATGACATATCCGTAATAATTGCTTTAGAAATGAGCCAATATTCAAAAGATGTACCCAAAATCAAAGCCGTAAAAAAGCCAATTTTTGCATCATATAATTTTCTTGCAAATACATATGTCATCAAAAGTCCCACAAGCCCCATAACAGCCGGCCAAAATCTAGCAGCAAATTCATTGATACCAAACATTTGAAAAGCTGAAGCCATCTGCCAATAAAAAAATATTGGTTTATCATACCAATATGTACCATAAATCTGTGGAGAAATATAATTTCCTGACTGCACCATTTCGCTTGCGGTTAAAGCATAATTGGACTCAACTGGATCTGTAATAAAAATTCCTTGATTTCCAAGGAAAAATAAATAGATTCCCAACACTAAAATAATACTAAGATGCTTCTTTGTAGACAAATGTTTCGTACCCCCTGCTTAATTTGAGTTTAATCTTACATTCTAAATCTTTTCTTTTATAAGTATAAAAAAGACTTCTGAAAAAAACTGGAGAAACTAAGCACTACGATACTATAGCTTCTTTATTATTCTGAATTTTGCACATTCAAATTATAACGCATTCCACCCATATCATCAACCCATTGCCGTAATTATTCAGACAGAATTGACAAAACTCTCTAAAACTATGATAATGCAAAGAGATAAAATTTATAAGGATGAACTCATTATGTTTATGATTAGAAACTTAAAACAACACTTTTTCTCGCGTCAATTTCTTCTATTTCTTATAGTCGGCTGCATTAATACATTTAACGGAACTTTTTTTGCCTACCTTTATTCCTTATATAAAATTGATGCAAATACAGCATTTATATTAGGTTATCTCACCAGCTTATCCATTGCTTACTATCTAAACTGCAAATTTGTATTTAAAGAGCCATGGAAAAAAGATAAATATATACGCTTCTGCTTATCGTATATTCCAAATTTCATAATTCAAAATATCGTTGTACTTTTCTTTTATAATTATATGAAAATTTTACCTATTTTCTCCTATCTACTGGCAGCAATTATTGGTGTTCCCGTTACCTTTCTTATTGTAAAAATCTTTGCCTTTAAGCGCTAATGAAGCATTTTATTTATAATATTCAAGAAAAAAATCTGTTGAGGGCTCGACAAATAGCTTCAGCCATTTTCTGTTGAAACCCATCTGAATTTAATAATTGTTCTTCCTGCGAATTCGAAATAAATGCCATTTCTACTAAAGAAGCGGGCATATTGGTATGCTTTAATACATAAAAATCTGCCGCAGATGTACCGCGATCAGCTAAGCCCCCGGCACGTACAAGTTCATCCTGCAAATCCGCTGCAAAAACCGCCCCCATTGATGAACCTGTAGAATAATAAGCTGCTGTGCCATGTGCCGCTTGACTTGAAAACGAATTAGCATGAATACTCAAAAATACATCTGCGCGATTTTTATTGCCAACATCTGCCCTAGCTTGCAGTTCTTGTGCATCCGCAGCATTTTTGATATCGCTTACATCACGATCACTGCTTCTTGTAAGTATCACAACAGCCCCAGTATCGTTTAAGATAGCTTTAACTTTCAAAGCCACAGCCAACGTAACATTTTTCTCTAAGATTCCCGATGGACCAACTGCACCAGAATCACTGCCTCCATGCCCCGGATCGATAACAATCGTTTTTCCATTAAGTGCTGACAACGAGTTTTGTGACTGGGCAAATACGGTTGGCACACATAGTAAACACAAAGATAAAAAAATTAAAAAAATCTTTTTGCTCAAAAAAACACCTCCATAAAAAACTTAAAATTTGATCATCAAGATTCTACACTATACTATAACTATAAATTACTTATCGAGAAAAATAACGCATTGCAAAACCAATAACATGCTCGTTAATTATACTATCATACTACGAAATCAAATGTAATAATACCAAAAATTTAATGTATTGTTATCATATATGTTTTATTGATTTTTTTCAGGTAATATGTTATAGTATGAACTATCAATTTAAGGGTACTTTATTTACCCTAGGAGGCATATCATGATTAGTGTTTTATTTAATATTTTTATCGTATTGCTAGTGTTTGTTGGTTTATATACGATGCAAAAAAAAGAAGTCAGTTTTGGAAAACGCGTCTTAAGCGGTTTATTTGCCGGCATTGTACTTGGCACCCTGTTCCATCTTATCTTCGGCGCAAATTCCCCTATCATTAAAGAAACAAATAATTGGCTCAGCATAGTAGGCTCCGGTTATATCCGTTTGCTTACATTAATTGTTACCCCACTCGTTTTAGTTTCCATTACATCCTCGATTATTCAAACCAAAGACTTAAAAACTTTTCGTAAAACCGGTCTGTTGATTATCGGTATTCTTTTATTCACCACCACAATTGCGGCTGCCGTCGGAGCCGGATCGGCAATTGGTTTCAACTTATCCGCAAATGGAATGGAATCTGGTAATGCCGAAATCGGTGCATCACAAAAAATTGAAACAAAACTAGACGATTTCCAAGCAAAACCAATCCAGCAGCAATTGATCGAAATCATTCCAACAAATGTCTTCCATGCTTTAACTGGACAAGGTAGTTCCGATACATTATCCGTCGTCTTCCTTTCCGTCCTGCTCGGTATCAGCATCTTGAAAATCAGACAGTACAAACCGCAGTCAGCAGAATTTTTAGCAAATGCTATTGAATCTTTGCAAGACATCGTAATGGAAGTCGTCGAATTTGTCCTTAAAATCACGCCCTACGGTGTTTTAGTTTTAATAACAAAATTCATTTCCACCAGCAACTTAGATGACATTTTGAAACTTGTCCAGTTTGTTATGGCTTCTTATACAGCCATCATTATCATGTTCATCGTACATTTTATTCTACTCAGTCTCAGTGGCTTTAACCCACTCCTTTATATCCAAAAAGCAGCACCTGTTTTAGCCTTTGCTTTTACTTCACGGACAAGTGCTGGTACACTTCCCCTTACCGTTGAAGCTTTAACAAATAAACTTGGCGTTTCAAAAGGTATTGCAAATCTAGCCGCATCTTTTGGTGTAAGTATTGGTCAAAATGGCTGCGCCGGCATTTATCCGGCAATGTTAGCCGTTATGATAGCACCAACAGTCGGTATCGACCCATTAGCACCTCTCTTTTTAATCAAACTGGTCCTTGTCGTTACTTTTGCCTCCTTTGGTATTGCTGGAGTTGGTGGTGGTGCAACCTTCGCATCACTCGTTGTACTGTCCACAATGGGGCTGCCTGTCGGACTCGTAGGATTGTTGATTGCTATTGAACCATTGATTGACATGGGACGTACGGCTCTCAATGTCAGTGATGCAATGACAACAGCCATTATCGCTGATAAAATATCAACTGTACCAGAAAATTAAACAAATATGACATATTAAACGCTCTGCCCAGGCAGGGCGTTTTTTCATGCGAGTTCCATTTGACAAATGTGCATATGCTCACTATACTGACTATAGAGCATATGCACATTATAAAATATCTAAATTACATAAGCAGGAGGCGATCCATTATAACCCGCAACAGTATCTGTCGGCGCGTTTGTATGCTGCCAGAAAATAAAATATTCACCCCAGATAAAGATGCCGATGGTTATGTAACTTTGACCATTGATGCTGTCGAAGCGTTACGTCTTTGCGATTTGGAAGAGTTGGATCAAGAACAAGCCGCTGGTATGATGGGGGTTTCACGAGGAACGTTGCAACGCATCCTCTACAAGGCTCACCGGGCAACAGCTGAAGCATTGATTGCTGGTAAAGGGATTCACCTCACCGGTGGCAACTACAGCGTAAATGAATATGCCTGCAAAAATATAAGTCAATGTCATCGCTGCAATTTTGCCGATCAAAAAAAGAATAAGCAGCTTATTACAAAAATAAAATCAAACTTGGAGGATAAACTTATGAAAATTGCTATTACAACTGAAGGAAATCAAATTTTTCAACATTTTGGCTCGTGCCCACTCTTTACACTCATTGAAATCGAAAACAATAAAATAATCAACCGCAGGCTCATTGATGCATCGGGCAGTGGTCATTCTGCTTTAGCTGGCTTTTTACAAAGCAATGAAGTCAATCTTTTAATCTGTGGGGGAATCGGCAGCGGAGCTCGCAATGCGCTTGCAGCGGTAAACATCGCCCTAATCTCTGGTAGCAAAGGCGATATCGACACAGCAGTCACTGCCTACCTTGCCGGCACACTCAAAGATAAACCAGAAGGTATGTGCAACCATCATCACGAAGGAGCAAACCACCAATGCGGCGCTGGCGAACAGCACTGTCATTGACCCATATTTTCATACAAAAACGGAACCTCATGGTTCCGTTTTTTATTGTTATTTTTTATAAAAAATCCTCCAGCCCTTCGCAGATAAATTTTTCTGCGGTATAATAAAATAAAGTAATAAGACGAATCTAAAGGAGCAATAATGACTTTACAGCAACTAAGATATATCATCGAAGTCGTCAATAGCGGTTCCATAAACGAAGCCAGTAAACAGCTTTTTATTACCCAGCCCAGTTTGTCTTCTGCGATCAAAGAACTTGAGACCGAACTCAATATTATGATTTTCACACGCACTACTCGAGGAATACACCTCACTTCCGAAGGCGCTGAATTTTTAAGCTATGCCAGACAAATCATTGAACAAACCCAGCTTTTAGAGCAGCGTTACCTGAATGCAAAACCATCCCCACAAATTTTTTCGGTCTCAACTCAGCATTATGCCTTTGCAGTGAATGCATTTGTTCAATTGATTCGTCAATATGGGCATGATGAATACCGCTTTAAACTTCGTGAAACCAGAACCTATGAAATTATTGAAGACGTTCATAATCTAAAAAGTGAACTAGGTATCCTCTATCTCAATGACTTTAACAAAAAAATCATTGAAAAACTATTAAAAGAAAATGACCTTTCGTTTCACCCTTTATTTGAAGCATCCCCGCACATTTTTGTCAGCAGCACGCATCCGCTGACCAAGAAAAAGAAAGCTACCCTCAATGATCTTGATGAGTATCCCTGCCTGACCTTTGAGCAAGGTGACTACAATTCTTTCTATTTTTCCGAGGAAATTTTAAGTACCCTCTCTCACAAAAAAAACATTGAAGTCAGCGATCGGGCAACACTATTTAACCTGCTCATCGGATTAAATGGCTACACCATCTCGACCGGTATTGTAAGTGCCGATCTCAATGGGGAAAATATCGTTCCCATTCCATTGGATGTCGATGAAACAATTTGTGTTGGCTGGATTACAAATACCAAAAGCTTACCTAGTAAACTTGGTCAAATTTACATCCAAGATTTAAAAGAAATCGTGTCCTGTTATGCCTCACAAAACATTCGTCTGCTTATAGATTAAAACTATATCCGTTGAAAGAAATCTCAACTTACCCTATATAGAAGCTCCTATGGTATACTAAATTCACCAAAATAGATAGGAGTGAATACATATATGAGTACTACACGATTAAATGAAATTCATGTACCAAATCAGTACGACTTTGTCGGATCTTTTTTAAGACCAGCTGCTTTAAAAATCGCCCGCCATAAATTCAGTAAAGCTGAAATTTCCGCAGCTGAACTGAACACTATAGAAGATACGAACATTATCGACCTTATTCAAAAACAAAAGGAACTTGGTCTCAAATCGATTACGGACGGTGAATTTCGTCGTTCCTGGTGGCATCTTGATTTTATGTGGGGACTAGGTGGTGTCAAAAAAGTGGCTCTTGATACAGGATACCAGTTTCACGGGATCGAAACACGCGCTGAAACCGCCTGCCTTACGGGAAAGTTAGATGGCGCAAACCATCCTTTTGTCGATCATTTTAAATTTGTCAATCAATATACCGACGAAACCGTGCTCGCCCGTCAAACCATCCCTGCACCGGCTCAATTTTTAGCCGAACTACAACGTAAAGAAAATCGAACCGTCACGCAAGAAATTTATCAAAACACCGAAGATTTAATCACAGATATTGCCGCTGCCTATAAAACAGTCATAAAGGATTTATATAATGCGGGTTGCCGTAATATTCAACTTGATGATTGCACGTGGGGTATGTTCTGCGATAAAAAATATTGGGAAGCCCGCCAAGACAGCCGAATTTCATTAACCGAACTTGCTGAACTTTACGCAAAAGTCAACAATCTTGCAATCTCTGACCGACCTGCCGATCTGATAATCACGACTCACGTCTGCCGTGGTAATTACCATTCCTCATGGGCAGCATCAGGTGGTTATGAACCGATCGCCAATATCTTATTCAAAGAAAATGTCGATGCTTTTTATCTGGAATATGACAGTGATCGTGCTGGTGACTTTGCACCGCTTCGTTTTATCACCAAGCAAAAAGTTGTTTTAGGTTTAATTAGCAGTAAAACCAGTAAACTTGAAAATAAAAACAGCATCAAGGAACGAATTCTCGAAGCGACAAAGTACGTACCACTGAACCAGCTTTGCCTAAGTCCGCAGTGCGGATTCGCCTCTACCGAAGAAGGTAATCTCTTAACCGAAGAACAGCAATGGAATAAAATGAAGCTCGTAAAGGAAATTGCCGAAGAAGTTTGGCAATACTAATAGTAAAGGGATACCATTTTTTTGGTATCCCTTTACTATTAGTATTTTTCTCAATGGAAAAATTTTCCATAACATTTTCAGTACCGACGCGAATTATTGAACAACAGCACCACGATTCGCTGATGTCACACTCTTAGCATAACGTGCTAAATATCCACGACGTTTTTCACCTTGCTGAACTTTTAAATTTATCATACGTTCTTTATATTCATTATCACTTATTTTTATATTAAGTTTACGCGCTGGAATATCAATATCGATTATATCACCATCTTGGACGATACCTATCGGTCCACCAGCTGCAGCTTCTGGTGAAATATGTCCTATACAAGCTCCATGTGTAGCACCAGAAAAACGCCCATCTGTAATAAGAGCCACATCTTTATCGAGCCCAGCTCCAATAACCGCCGCTGTTGCCATCAGCATTTCTCTCATACCTGGTCCTCCTTTAGGACCTTCATACCGTATTACAATGACATTACCTTTTTTTATCTTACCACTGAGTATGGCATCTACCGCATCTTCTTCACAATTAAATACCTTAGCCAAACCACTGTATTGTAACATTGATTTATCCACTGCACCAGCTTTTACTACAGCACTATCTGGAGCTAAATTCCCCCACATAATGGCAATACCGCCTTCTAGGTAACATGGATTTTCCACCGTGTGAATAACGTTTCTATCTTTTACAACACTATCTGCAACATTTGCGCCCATAGATTTTCCAGTTACAGTCAAAACATCAGTATGTATAACATTTAACTTGGTTAATTCCTTAGTAACAGCCTGAAGACCGCCGGCGCGATATAAATCTACAATATGATACGGTCCACTAGGGCTGAAATTGCAAAGTTTAGGGACTGCTTTGCTTATTTCGTCAAAAATCTTTATATCCAACTCAACTTCTGCTTCGTAAGCAATTGCCATTAAATGCAAAACCGTATTGCTAGAACCTCCTATTGCCATATCAATTGCTATAGCATTTTCGAAAGCTTCTTTCGTTAAAATATCTCGCGGTCTAATATTTGTTCTTACTAATTGCATAATTGTTTCACCAGTTCGTCGTGCCAAAACCTTCCGCTTAGCAAATACTGCCGGAATCGTAGAATTCCACGACAAAGTCATGCCCAAGATTTCTGCCATACAGTTCATGGAATTTGCCGTACCAAGATGTGAACAGCAACCGCAACCTGGGCATGCCTCATTTTCCCATTCATCCATTTCTGTCTCTGTCATTTCGCCCGTTGTCACTTTACTAGATGTTTCACATCCCACACTACCATCCGTGACATGCCCCTGAAACTCTCCTGGCAGCATTGGACCACCAGCGATCATTATGGATGGTATATTAATTCTGGCAACTGCCATCAACATTCCTGGCGTGATTTTATCACAATTAGTAATCAATACCAGACCGTCAAGCTGATGCCCAATAGCCATAGCTTCTATAGAATCAGCAATCAATTCTCGACTAGACAGTGAATATCTCATACCTTCATGATTCATTGCCATACCATCACAAACAGCAATTGCAGGAAATTCTAAAGGAACCCCGCCTGCTGCTGCGACACCGAGTTTTACACAAGCAGCTAATTCATTCAAATGAATATGTCCTGGAACAATTTCATTAAATGAATTTACCACACCGATTAATGGTTTTTTTATGTCTTCATTTGCTAATCCAAGGGCTTTAAGTAGAGATCTATGGTTCGCTCTAGAAATACCTTTTTTCAATTGATCACTAATCATAAAACATCCTCCCTCTATATTAAAAACATGTGCTAAAAAATATTTTACAATATTTCATTGCAAAATTTCACTTTAATGATAAAGTCCCTACTACTGCTTTATTAACTAGATAAGTCGGAACTTTACCCTGTAATACTTCAGCCACGCCCCTTGCGGCTTTTTGCTTAAGTTCGACTTCGGATTCTTCTGAATACCAAGATATATGTGGTGTAATGATTACGTTATCCATATCTAGTAATGGATTATCTTTACCTACTGGTTCAGTTTCTAATACATCCAACCCGGCTCCACCAATCTGTTTATGCTGTAGCGCTTCTATCATTGCAGATTCATCGATGATTGCTCCTCGCGATGTGTTGACTATAATTGCCGTTTTTTTCATCATGCCAAATTCTTTAGTACTAATCATATGCTCCGTGTTTTTCATCAATGGCACATGTACCGATATAACATCTGCTGATTGCAAAAGTTCATCTAGTGTTAACAGCTTGCCGCCAAATTCTTTAACGATATCGTCTTTAACAAATGGATCATATACCAAAAGTTCAAAACCAAACGGCTTAGCTTTTTCTGCTAACGATCTCGGTATGCGCCCAAAACCTAAAAGTCCTAATTTTTGACCGCGTAAACGATGTATGGGCTTACCTAATTTATAATCCCAACCACGATTTTTCACCTGATTATTGAGCAGAACCACTTTTCTCATACAGGCAATAATTAAGGCGAATGCTTGATCAGAAACTTCATCCATACAATAATCCGGTACATTTACCACACAGATACCATGATCCGTTGCCGCTTCCATATCGATAGTGTTGACCCCCACACCATATCGTCCTACTACTTTTAAATTCGGTAGATTTTCTATTACTTTGCGGCTTATCGGTGCATATTGATTCAACAATCCGTCTGCATCTTTACAATTAGCTATAACCTCGTCTTCAGTAAGGCTTTGCACCGGTATTAATCTTGCATTAATTTTATTTATTTCACCTTCTTCTTCTTTGAGCGAAGCATATTCATAATCTGTCACATATACTTTTTGCATTTTAAACCTCCTCATGTCTTATAAAATAATAGTATATTTAGAAAATACTGTCTTTTTTTTGAGCCGCCATTTAAGCATTGTTAATTAATTTTTCTTCTTTTTCTGTATGCACTTTTTTTAGCAAATTGTTTCCAATAGCCAACGGTACAGTTAACCATAGCAATATAGCAGACAAAAATGCTGTACCTGCCATTATATATAAGCCAGCATTAGCCGAATAAAATGTTGTTTCTGCCCACACACGTAGATTCGGTGCCACAAATCCACCTAAATTACCGATTGAATTTATGAGTGCTATACCACTCGCTGCACCAGCTCCTGTAAGAAAGCGTCCTGGAAGCGTCCAATAAATAGGCTGACAAGCAACATTACAAGCAGCAACAAAACACATTGCCACAATCCCTAAAACTGGATTCGTCGTTGATGAAACAATATACCCTACACCTGACACAAAAATGATCCAACCAGCCATAATTCCACGACTACCAGTTTTGTCTGATAAACGTGGCAAGTACACCATGGCGATTGCACAACAAATCCACGGAATAGCACTTACAAACCCTACTAGGGTACCGACCTTCATGCCTAATAGATTAGCAACTTGAGTTGGAAAATAAAAATTAAACCCGTTATTAGCAATTTGTACTACGAAACTGATAAGACACATATACCAAACTTTAGGATTGGCTAATGCAGATAAAGCCCCCACTTTTTCGAATGTCTTTTGTGAAGCTTCCTTTGCCAGCACATTTTTTAAAGCTACTTTTTCTTCAACGGTCAGCCAAGCGGCATCATCGGGTTTATCGTACAGCCGCTCATAGATAACAATACCAACAAGTACAGCTAATAGCCCCTCAACAGCAAACATCCACTGCCAGCCTGTAAAACCTAAGAAACCATGCAAATCCAGCAGTAACCCAGATATTGGCGAACCAAAAACAAAGGCTAACGGCACCCCCAGCCAAAACAAGCCCATCATTGAACTGCGATGTTCTTCTGTAAACCAGTATGTAAAATAGTATACTATACCAGGTAATAAGCCTGCTTCCGCTACACCTAATAATACACGCAATGCTAAAAATTCTGTTTCTGATGTCACAAATGCAAAACCTGCAGCTATTAATCCCCATGTAATCATAATACGTGTTAACCAAAACTTAGCCCCTACACGGTGCATAATAATATTGCTAGGTACTTCAAATGCAGCATAACCAAGAAAAAATATGCCTGCCCCAAGTGCAAAAGCCGCATCACTGATACCTGTATCAAGCTGAAAAGCTTGTTTCGCAAAACCTATATTAGATCTATCTAAAAAACACATTATATACATGAGTACTGCACAAGGTACAATTTTATTTCTGGCTTTTTTCATTGCTTGATTTGCCAATTTCAGATCAACCATATTACCATCAGCTACCTTTCATTACATGTTTATTTTTATAAAAGAACTTTATTTGTGTTATATTCGTCGAATTAGTTTATAGAATTTTTTCTTTTAACTATATATTCTGATAATTATATTAAATACTACGGATATGTTTTTTATTTAGCTAAATATCCACCATCAACTGGAATAATCGCACCATTAATATAGTCCGAAGCTGTTGAAGCAAGAAAAATAACTAACCCTTTCATATCTTCAGGTGTACCCCAGCGACCAATAGGAATACGTCCTAAAATTTCGGTATTACGACTTTCATCATTGACTAAATTTACATTCATTTCCGTATCCATATATCCTGGAGCAATAGCATTCACATGTACATTGCGACCGGACCATTCATTCGACAATGCTTTGGTTATTTGTGCCACGCCACCCTTACTAGCCGCATAAGCTGCTACAGTAAAACCACCAAAAAAGCTCAGCATAGATGCCAAATTTATAATTTTACCACCGCCATTGACCAGCATCACCCGCCCAGCCAGCTGACACATTTGGAATACTGCATTTAAATTAATGCTGATTACATCATCCCAATCTTCCATAGGGAATTCTTCGCATTTATGACGTCTCTGGATACCAGCATTATTTACCAGTATATCTATTTTTCCATTCAGCAATCCAAGTGCTTTATTAAACCCTTCTTCTACTTCTTCTCTTTTCATAAGATTTGCCTGAACTGCATGTGCCAAAAATCCGGCTTTAGTAAGACGTTCTGCTGCCTCTATGCATCGATTACTTGATGAAATAATCACCACTTCAGCCCCCGCTTCACAAAGCCCTTCGGCTATTCCAGCACCAAGACCATGCGCCCCACCTGTGATAATAGCTTTTTTTCCCTTCAAATAAAATTTTTCCATAAAAGACATAAAAATCAACCTCCATTTATTGGCATCAACTGTGTAAAGCATTACCAATCTTATATTTTATACATTACTTTTATCGCACCTGTTCCTGGCGTCGTAAGAAGGTCAAAACCTTTTTGCGCTTCGTCCAGTGGCAATAAATGTGTAATTATTTTTTCATAATTTTCTTCATGCTGCATAATTTTAGCAGCAATATCAAAATCCTTATAGCGGTATACACGTGTAAATGAAAAAGATGTTTCTTTGAACATGCCTTTTATCAATGGCAAAACTGCTGCTTTTTTATAAGCTGCTACAATAACAATACGTCCTTTCACTTTTACAACATCAAGTAAAACATCTGCGACCGCTTGCACGCCTGCACAATCAAAAACCCAATCAAAACCAATACCATCTGTTTGTTCTCGAACAAATTTCTCCATATTTACCCCGATAGGATTAAAAACATCAAATCCCATTGATTTGGCAATTGCTGCACGACTTTGATCTGTTTCAACCATAGTTACCTTGAGCGCACCAAAAATGCGTAATGTCAATGCTGTTGAAAGCCCTATCGTACCACATCCAAAAACGATGGCTTTTGATCCAGGTACAAAACCTGTTTCACGTAAAGCATGCACCGTAACCGCTACAGGCTCTATAAATGCACCTAATTTATCAGACATTGTATCGGGCAATTTTATAAGTTTTTCTTCTGCAACAGAAATATACTCTGCCATTGCTCCATTACAATCTATACCTAATAAGCCAAGCGTATCACATACATACTCATTACCTGTCATGCAAGGTTCACAATGTCCACATGAAAGTAATGGATATGCCGCAACTCTTGTTCCTTTAGAGAATCGCTTGCTATCACTCATCGTTACACCAGAAAACTCATGCCCGGGTATCAACGGACTTTTCGCACGCGGATGTGTACCTGCATAAATATTTAAATCAGTTCCACATATTCCTGCATAAGATACCTTAACTAATACTTCTCCAGATTTAACCTGCGGATCCGCTACATTTTTAACAGATATTTTTTGAGGACCTTCATAAATAATTGCTTTCATAAAAAAACCGCGACCTTTCTTTTATTAGTAAATAATATAAACTATAAATTCATCAGATCAATATCATTATCTTGTCTGATAAATTCATATTGTTAACATATCACGTATAAATATTTTTTGCAAGTATTTTCTTCAATATTTTGAATCATTTATTATTGTAAATACTATATAATTGCATGTATTTAAATAAATATTTGTAATTGAATTATTTTATTCACATAATTCATCAGATAACTTTAATATATTTATATCATAAGTCTATCTTGCCTTGCCTCCCAATTTACAATAAAATGAATTTATAATATAATAAGAATACTTTTCAAGAGATATGTTAGCAATCTGGTAATATGTCAAGCCCATAAAAATAAAGAATTGTAAACAAATTGAGAAAAAAGAGTACACTTAACAAACCTTTTCTTTACCTTAAAAAGAAAAGGTAAAATATGGAATATTAACTTTGGCTTACTCCACTTTGAGAGTAAAGCTGATGCTTGGCCAGCAATCCAAAAATCAGCCGAACAAATTTACGAGCTGTAAGTGCGAGTGCACGTTTATGCTGATGAGTTTTTACCTCATCATACTTTTTCTGGTAAAATGCAGCGAATTCACCGCAGTGGTTCTTTACATGACTAACTGCTTCAATCAGATAATATCTGAGATATGCGTTTCCAGCCTTTGAAAGCCTCGTATTCTCGGCAACAAATTGGCCGGACTGGTTTTCACGCCAGACGAGACCAGCATATTTGGCAAGGGCATCCTGCGATTTAAATGCTTCGATGTAACCAATC
>Ga0302185_10000151_pt1 | contig 54968 bp, 42 predicted proteins | sample II_Bog_E1_1_FD_200231 | JGI IMG/M metagenome (GOLD analysis project Ga0302185, IMG submission 200231) | Peat permafrost microbial communities from Stordalen Mire near Abisko, Sweden - II_Bog_E1_2 | ecosystem: Environmental > Terrestrial > Soil > Wetlands > Peat | place: Sweden: Abisko... | reverse complement strand
TATCAAATCATTTTATGCAAAATTTGTAAATTCTGTATGCAGAATTTTTAGGTTTTAAAATAATTATCACCATCATCAACCATCGATGATAAAGATGAAAATACTGGTATTTAATATACCCTATTTTTCAATTATAGGCTGCTACCTCATTTTAGTTTTTTTAAAAACTATATTTAGTAAATAAATAATAAATATAATTTTCTTAGATTGAACATACTCTATTTGTATTTATTAAATGTTGTATTTGGTGTTTTTTTATTGATTATTACTAATATTATATTTTTATTTGATAAATATAAGATAAATGAAGTTTATCTTTGCTTGTTAATTTTTGGCTAAGCTAAATATTAACTTGTTATTGAGATTCAAGTTTGATGTCCCATCCCTTAAAGGTTTTAGATCATTTTGAGATGACGATTTTAGTTGGATGTCATCAAAACGTTATGGACGAAATATTTGCCTAAACGCAACTGAAACCTATACAATCCGACTGATATTGATTATTAATCATATGATTTTTGATATTATCTGTTAATTAATGAAAATTGTTATTGATTGATTATCGTTTCATTTTTAGACCAGCCAGAGGAATTCTTATTTGTATTTGAAAATTGATTCATATTTTATTTTTAAATTATGTCGCAAACCAACAAAATTCCAGATGGACAACGCACCAAAGTTATTTACACTTTGATTAAAGAAGCAAAATATCAAGATGTATCATTTGGTGTTATTCAGGCCATTAATCACCTTAGCTATTAACTGCAATTTTGTCCAAGAAGTCGCTCAATGTCCCTGCTGGCTTATTGCTACTATATGAGTCAAGATTTTCTTAACTCTGCTCGGGTTTACGAGCAGCTCTCTAAATTTTATCCAGAAGTTACAGAATACAAGCTCTACCTCGCTCAAAGTCACTACAAAAATGGTGATTTTGACCAGGCTCTCAAAGTTACCCAATCAATAAATGAACCTTCCTCCCAACAAAAGGTGATCTTGCTACAGTCACTCATTCGTTACGAGCAAGATGAAATCCAACATGCTAAATCTTTACTTCGTCAAGGTAGCTTTTATATATATATATAGCTAATCAATAAGATTCGGATATTGTTGTTAACGAAGGGTGTATTCTGTATAAAGAGGGTAAATATGAATAGGCTCGCATTAAGTTTGTTGATGCTATGAATTCAATTGGCTATGACTGTGAAATTTCTTATAATATTGCCCTCTGCCACTACAAACAAAAACAGCTCGCTCCTTCTCTTAAGTATATTGCCTAAATAATTGAAAAAGGCGTACGCTAACATCCTTAGCTCGGAGTTGGATCCTATGCTCCTGATATATAAGTTAAAAGTGTCGGGAATAGTCAAACCCTGAAGGAAACAGCCCTAGTTGAGGCATTTAATCTCAAGGCAGCCATCGAATATACCATTCGAAACTACGCTGCAGCGAGGTAAGCTTTACTTGATATGCCTCCTCGTTCTTAATAAGAACTGGATTCTGTGACTCTGTTAAATCAAGCTTTAATGAACATTGATGAAGATCCTAACGGTTCATTTAAAAAGTTAAATTTTCTGTTGCAAAATCCTCCCTTTCTTCCATAAACATTCAGCAATTTACTGCTGCTCTACTGTAAATTTGGTTACTATGACCTGGCAGCCGATGTACTGGCTGAAAACTCTCAGTTTACTTACAAAATGCCGAACCAGTAAGATTTTGAGTTCATTGACGCCATAATACTTCAAAAAGCATCTCCCGAATAATCTCTTCGTAAATTGGATATAATAGCCAATCGCTATATTGACTCTCTTCGCCAATTTACTAAAAGTATTCAAGATGCCCGTTTGGCCAAAGACAACGAAGGCATAAAAAAATCTCTCAAAGAGTTTGACGAATGTCTTGAAAAATACATTCCCGTTTTGATGTCACAAGCGAAGATCTATTGGGATAAAGAAAATTATTCTGTCGTCTAAAAGTTATTCCGTCAGAGTGCATAATTTTGTGCTGACCATGAAACATGGAAACTCAATGTTGCTCACGTTTTCTTTGTTCTTGAAAGATATAATGAAGCGATTCGTTACTATGAACCCATAATAAACAAAAATGCTGATAACATGTTGAGTTTGACAGCCATTGTTGTTGCCAATCTTTGTGTAAGCTATATCATGGTCAATAAAAATGAGGAAGCTGAATAAATCATGAAGCGTCTTTAAGCATAGGAAGATAAAGCCGCATAAATGGCTGAAACTTAAAAACAAGCCAATCATTATCATCTTTGTATTGTTAATTTGGTCATTGGTACTCTCTATTGCTCAAAGAATAACTACGATTTTGGTGTCGGTAGAATTATTAAATCTCTTGAACCCATTCAGAAAAAGGTAATATATCAGTTATTTAGCTCAACACTGATACTTGGTTTTATGCCAAACGCTGCTTGTTGTCTCTTTTGGAAGTCCTTTCGAAGCACATGATTGTTGTTAAGGATACAACGATTAGCGAAGTGATTGATTTTTTGGATCTGGCAGATTAACACGGAAAAGCCACTCCAACTGTTTTCAACCCTCTTGAGTAATTGGACGAAAAGCATACGGTTTCATATTAAGCGCGAGAATTAAAGAGAATGTACATAAAGATGCGTTGATGATAATTATGGATATCTCCGACAATTATTTTATTTAAAATTTTGAAAGTATTCTTGAAATTGATTTAATGAATATGATAGCCAATGATTCACGTTGAAATATAGGATTTAATAAGAGTTAATTAATCATATATTAACCATAAATTGGTTGTTGTTTTCAGTGAGAGGAAACATTATTTTTTGTTAGTATTTTAACTCATTGCGCTTGAAGCTGTGCGACTTATGTTTTGATCCCATTTTATTTTTGATGAGAGTGTGCTTAACTTTAAGGATCTTAATGATGTCTTTTAAATTATCATATTGAGCTGCAGTTTATTATTTTAAATTTATCAAACTGCCTAGAAGGATTGCAAGTTCCGTGTTGATTTGAGATGACTTTAATAGCATATCTTTTTGACCTTAGTGATTGTTCTATCTGTTGCATTTTTGGTATTTTGAATTTATTTTATCGTTTAAACATTGCAATTCGTACAGTTTACTATTAATCCTCTCTTTCATATCATAACTCCTGCAAATATTAAATAGCAATATCTTGCAATATTAACTTTCGTTCCATGACCTTGGTTATTGCATCTGTGAAAACCCACGCTAACATACTGCACTTGACATTGTATTGCTTCCTTTAATTTTAATATTGTATTATCTTTTAGCAATTTTTTACTGTTTTTCTTTCATCAATTTTGATATGGATAGAGAGAGGATATTTTTGAGTGACTAAAGCTGAGAGATCTTTGGCTTCATGCTCGTTGCACTCACTAAAATATCTCTAAGCGCTATTTTAAATTCCATAACCTTTTAGAGAATGCTTTGGGAGTATGCGATCCGCTCCATTTTTCTTGCCTTTTGCAGTTAATGATTATTTTAAAACCAATTTAATTGGCAAAATCAGATAAAACACGATCTATAATCTCATCACTTTTAATCAATATTTTTTTCCCATTATCTTTTTTAATCAATCTTTTCTTCCAAATATCTCTTTTACCAATCGTCTGGGATACTAGCTAGCTAGGGATGGTGCTTTCTATAGTTGCATTCTCGATGCTTGGGGTTTTCATAATGAGTCCAAATATGACTGACTGCAAACTTGCGTGTACAGTTACAGCATTTGACTATGATTTTGTCGAGTCTTTATATACCAATCTATACTCTGGTTGAAGCTCATCATTCATTGATTTTTCAATTTGCTCCATATGGCTTCTTCTTATTTGGGTAATATTAAAAATCAAATCTATTAATTCTTTATCCTTAGTAGTTAGATTGCCAGCTTTATCTTGTTTCATAATTAGGGAGGAATTATTGTTATTGTAATAATATGATAAAATAGCCAGGACTTAATAGGCTCATGATAACACTTAAACAACCAATGCTTTGCATTTATTGATAAACAGCACAGTTACTTATTGTCTGTTTTAATCAAAAAAGACTGTTTATTTTAATACTCTTTTTACAAATTGAGAAACTGATGGATGTTTAATCAATATTGAATTAATGAAACCACCATTAAATTCAATTCATTTAGTAATATGAATTCACAGTATACTTTTTCTTTTAATCCAGTTTAGTGATTTATTTATATCTGCAGATATTTTGATGAATCTGCATTAAAAACAACCTTAGAACCGCAAAAGATAGCAACTAGTATGCAGTTGCTCAACTCAAGTCCAAATTTATTCTTGTTCTACAATCTAACTCCAAATTCGAATGTAGCGCAAAATAGCAAATATATAAATTATGGACCTATCTTGAACTCGTCTAAAATATTTATTGTGTAGCCAAACCTCCCAAACAAAAATGAACAAAATCAACATATTTTACGGCTCAAGTATTTTGAATTTCTTTTTAAATATAAATAGCTTATTGAAAAATAACTTAAAACCGTACTAATCAGCTGCAGTGATGCCGATCTCATTGCTAACTTATTTTCCATCTTTTCAAGGTCTTCATTGATTTTATCAATGTGAGGCGAGCAAGCCGTCATATTAAAACTGGTTTATTGGTTAATTCGCCATTACTGACTAATCCCAATTAATATAAATAAAAAGGTGTAAAAAAACACGATTCCAATAATTCTTATAAACAAGATGGTCCATGATTCCATTACGTCGAGCTATTGCACGGGCCGTTAGGTCTGTCTATAATATTGTAGTTGAGATCAAAACTTCTAAATTGTTATTCTGATTATATTCATTATTTAACATGAATCAAACCAGATTTTAAATGATTAGTGATGTAATCAGCCAGAATAAAGGAAAAATAAATCTGCATGAACTCTAAAAGAAGTTTCGATCTCGACTTACTTCTAAAATGCTTAGAAAGTATGAAATTAGCAATCAAAAATTTTTAAGGAAATATGTTAATATTGAAAAAGAGTAATACTGAAACAATATAGGTATTAAAGACAAAAATCGATAGAAAAGGCTGAATGGTCAAATAATGAGCGAAAATTGTTTATCTGGTTTAGTGTTTTATTTTGCAACCATCTCAATAAAAATTACGATCAATTAGTATTATGCTATTTTAATACAGAACCAATAAGAATGGCAACAACTTTCAACCATATTTTTTAACAAAAACGCTCTTCTCCTGAAATTTTAGGCCTTCCAAATACAAAAAAACGCACAGAGAGTGTACTGGACAAACAAGGAGGAGTCTATACTCAAAGAAAATGTGATGTAAACGATAGAAATATTTAGAAATGGAAAATTGGGAAAATGGAATTAGATATCAAGGTTGATATTCTTTTAAACTTCTGGAAAATATTATAAAACCTCAAAGCAATGCCGTTAGCACTGGTTTAATTATTTGGACACAAATAAAGTAAAAACTGAATGGGTTCCTGAAGAAGACCTACTACTTTTGGAGACAGTTTTGACTCAAGGACGCAAATGGTCAAACATTTGCCGCTTGCTGAGTGATCACCGCACTGAGCATATGGTAAAAAACAGGTATAACTCTTTAATCAATGGGTTTCATCGTTCAAAAGAATAAAAATTGGATTAGTTATAAATTGTCCAAATTCTCATTCCCAAATTGAAAAAATAAATTTAATAACTCTCTGGGAAAGTGAATTCTTAGCATTCTATTTAAGAATCAAACAATTCCATGCAAGACCCTATTTCCTCACCAAGCATAGTAATCCATGAAACATTGAGATAAAATAGAAATTAGCCTGAACAAAATATTGAAAACTCACCTTCAGATAACATAAACCATTCAGAATAGAGAAATGGGGCTTGGAGTTAAGGTTTGCTAGGCCCTGCTCTGCCAGCCTCCTCGTTTTTGATAATTATGCAGCCGTTTTCTCCAGTAAGCAGCTCTTTTACAAGTAACTGGCCTTCTTGGAATGCTTGGAGTTTTCAATCTTATGAGAATTTATGCCAAAACGAAGCTAATAAAAACCGATCTTTGGCTGAAACTAAAAACTAACAATGAAAAAGGTGATTTATTACCTTATTATTATATGTCTCAGTTTAAACAATAATTCATAGCTAATCACTACGGTCAGTCCATTATATATATTTTATTTGTTCTATTTCCGCAAAAAAGGACAAACAATTTCGTAATCAGTCTGCGTTTTTAAATAAGAATAGTGAATTCTGTTGTTCAGAAATAAAAATGCATAAAAAGAGAGATCTTAAAATCGATACTGAATTTTTCGACGATAACCTGAATGAACTGGCTATTCCTTAGGCAATCCTAATTGCTCCATCAGTATCATAACAAAGTTTCATGAAATCTGGACTCAACGAAGAAGATGAAAATTATCAATTCTCTCACTCTCAAGATTCAATAGTATATTCTGCCGAAATGATTGAAAAAATAATGAGCTTAAAACTATTCGATCATTTTTTGTGGTGCTGGCAAAAACTCAAGGACTATGGATCAATTCTCGATGACAGACGCCAATCTAATTTTTCACAATCGAAACATAGACGATTGCTCCCTGAAGTTCACAATATCTCTTTAGAACGAGAAAGAGTATTTTAAGCCAAGATGGAACAGTCAGATTGTAGAAGAGATAAGTTTCCTTTGCTTCAAGTTAACAGCTTAGGCGAGCGAACCAGTCGCCTTGAGTGGTTGGAATAAAAGGCCAAAATCGGCCAAGTAAACTCTAAAAGAATCATAATAGCGAATAGAGGAGCGAGATAAAACTCAACTGGTAAGTCACAACTGGAGAGAGCCAATATTTTAAAGCAAATTGTATAAAAATTGAAGCAAAGCCGAAAGGAAATTCATGAGTCGACAGATGGAGTCTAGCACATAAGGTAAAATTACCAGCTAAATTATAAAGCTGACAGGTTACAACGATTGAATGAAAATATGCACTGGTAGCATCATTCGTAACAGTCTCATCTATGCTGTCACTTTCCCTTGACGAAGCCCATCGATAACAATAAACAACATGCAAAGCATCTAATTGATAATAAGCCTGAGCAAGATGTTACCCATCAACTTAGATCATAATTTGCGAGCATAAGGCGATAAATTTAAGAATTACGAAAATCAAATTAAGATGTATTAAAGATATAGACTAAAGATAGCGACCAACTCTATCAATTAATTGCGAGAAAATAGTAGGAAAAAAGGCAGGAATTGCATCAATTATCTCTAAAATAAGACCTATCCAAAAGATAGCAGTTACACAGGATGGAGGAAGCGAAATTATAAGTTCAAAGGACATGCTTAATGCTTCGCCATTAAATAGCAAATCTTTAACAACACAAAATTCATAATGATGATAAAGCAAGTAATCTACAGCCCATTTAAAAAAGTATCAAAATATCAAAATATTAAACAAAAATTTCTTAGCTTCAGTCCAAGATCAAATAATTATAAAGTAGAGAGCAAATTGGCAGAACACAGCAGGTTCCTGAGTCAATTTCTTATGTAAGGAATCATTCTCGATACTATAACTAACTATTAACGGCTATTCCTTCTCAGAATAGTTAAATGGGAATACAAAGCAAACAAATTGAATCTTTTGTAAAACAGTCGAATATTTTAAATAGTGATCCAGTTTGCGCAAACTAATTTGGTTATCCGCTTTAAAGGCAGATGATTTCCAAGCAATAAGGGTTTACAATAATAAAACCCTAAGAGCGTTAGTGGAATAGTTCCTGCTAATTTTGTTGATGAGAAGTCAATAAACAAACAATGATATTTAAATATATTAATGCTTAAATCACTAATGATGATATTAACATTAATTATTGATGATTCTTATTTATCTGTTTGATTTATACTAATAAATTAGCTTAAGTATGAATAACTAACAATTCAATCTGCTGCTTAACAAACTATAAAAGTTGCAACGCCAACGTCAGGAGGAAGAAGCCCATTAACCTCTAAATATACAGCCATAACACACTAATTCCAAGTTTAACTGCCATTTTTCTCAGAGCCGTTACCCGAAAGATATTTCTAAATACGAAATTACATAAACGTTAGGAGCAGGAACATTTGGGAGAGTAAAGCAGGTGGTCACATAAAACAAGTAGGTGTTGGCTCTCAAACAAATTTCTAAATCCCACATCATAAGTTTAAAACAGGTCGAGCACATTAAACTGTAAAAAAAAATACTATCATAACTAAACCACCCCTTTATATACTCCCTCAAGACAAGTTTTCAAGATTAAATTTTCATATATATGATCTTTGAATTCTGCTCAGGAGGTTAACTATTCAACCGCTTACGCAAGGATGGTCGATTTAGCAACGATATCTCCATGTTTTATGTCTGCTAAATTTTACTTGCAATCTGCTACATGCATGAAAAAAATATAGTTTATAGGGACCTTAAACCTTAAAATTTGCTAATTGATAAATAAGGACATATAAAGATTGCAGATTTTGGATTCGCAAAAAAACTTGCCAACGATAGAACATTTACATTATGTGGTACACCTGAATATCTTGCTCCTGAGATAATAATTGGCTCTAGGGAGGGCTATGGAAAAAGTGCTGACTGGTGGGCCCTTGGTATATTGATTTATTAATTGCTCACGGGGTACGTCGTTAATTATGCAGTCATCCTCCGTTCTATGATATGAAACCTCTTGGCATTTATCAAAAGATATTGAAAGGAGTTATCGAGTTTCCTGCCTTTTTAAATTTGCAGTCCAAAGACCTGATAAAAAGATTATTGAACCCCGAGATTAAATGTCGGATGGGAGTCAAAGATGTAACGATGATTTAATTTAGAATGGAAATTCTGTGAAGAATCACTAATGGTTTAAAGGTGTTGATTGGAAGACTGTCTTTTAGCGGCGTATTGCAGCTCCTTGGGTGCCTTCCTTAAGAAACGATATGGATATTTGTTGGTTCGATAAAATCGCAGACACTCCTTTGAACCAAAACGACCCAATCAGTAAAGAATAGCAGCTTCTATTTACTGATTTCTGATTGAGTTATTCCTATCAATTTATCTTTAATATAAATAATTAATGGGCACGATTTGTACCAACAGCTTCGAAAAGGAAGAGGGCACATAGACTGTCGATACCTATAAAAACGCCGTGCAATTGCAGATTAATCTGGGTTTAAATTGCATCGTGCACCTCATTCTAGGTATCTGTGATCTTAAGCAGGCCATTACAAACAAAACCGGAGTGAAAGTTTGCTGGTGATTACCGAACTGAAAAATATTCATCATTGCGATCCTTTACGAGACTACACGAGCGATGCTGACAAAACCATCGAAATTATTACCAATATGCGCAGTATATCTTGTGTCATCCAGAAACGTTCTACAAGGCAGTGGTTACCAAAAATTGTCCCTATAAGAAGCTATTTTTTTGTGTATTACCTCAATACAGATCAGAGGACTGTGCTGATTACTAACAACAATTTCGTAATGTGATAAAATAAGTGATCTAAAACACCAAAGAGGTTACTGTGGAGATGATTAACACAATTGAAGGGATTCACACCTTACCGAATCAGATGCTGATATATTTACTGTTGCGGTAATTGCTCTAAGTAAAAGTAGCCTTCAAACTTCAGCTTGTGACTTCATAGAAAAAAATGATGGGCATGTACAAATACTAATTGATGAAGACGTAGGCCTGTACAATTCGCTGCAACAGCGAGTGATGATATTCTATATCTTATTTTTACTGTTTGCCGTGATTTTTGGAATATTAGTTTATAATTGTTCAGATGGATATTGAAAATAATGAATAGAATGGAGAATACCTGCAGAGCAGCAATAGCATCAACAAACTAGTAACACAGCAATAACTCAGGAAACGCTTAAGACACTTATTACGGATATCTTATTTTCGAATACCGCCTATGACTGCATGCCCATCAACTCCGCCATGTCCTCCATTGACAAATCAGTACCTTTAACAGAAGCTATTAACATTTTCATCAATTAAGACATCGAAGAGCTACTAGTATGGGATGAAACATAATCAAAATGGATTTGGATGCTGACCACTGTCGATATTATTCGACTAATTAATCACACTGTAAAATGCTTAGTGCGCAAACAAGCGGTCAGTAGCATTTGTATCATATAGATTTCACTAATTTTGAAGAGCTACGTGATGAGGAAGTTGTGCCAATCGACAAGTACTTTTAGCGATAAATTAGGGAACAACTGATGCAATTAATGCTGGAATTGGGACGTAAATCAATTGGTGAAATCATAAACTAACTGAATAAGTAAGACTCAAGTCGGAAAAGCTATATTCGGCTCAAATCAGTGGTTAAATAAGCCAAACTATCGTATATCGTGCTCACAATGATCTTGTAGAAGATTCACAGAATTTTAATAGAAGATGTTGACTCGAGGATGATGATCTCCATCATAAACTTCAAAGATATACTCCTCTATCTGCTTCGCATCGCCAATTAATCACCCACTGAAGTCTATTCCAGTGTACCAATTCGCTCCCTCTTAGAGGATAATTGTCTCAAAAATAAGTCAGTTTATCGAGAGGAAAAATTGGTAAATGCATTTAAACTTCTCACTGAGACTCATAGAAGTCTTTGGATTAATGTTGTTGATCAAAACAATCGGTTTTCTGGAATGCTTTTTCGTGAGGATTTTCGTGACATTCTTAAAGGCTGGACCCTCAATGAAGTAAGATTTCCTTTATACAGCTTTGGATGACGGTTGGAGATTTCATTGATTTGAAGGCCCAAAAGGATAACTCTAAGATACCATAATACCGATTTTTCAACCTGTAAGACACCACAAAGGAAATAATATGGAAGATAGTAATGAGCCGAAGGAATGCTATTGTGTGCGTTGATAAATACAATGGACAAGTGCTGGCGACAATTGGCCTAATGGAGCTGTTTAGTCTTTACGTGCAGAGTTCGTGATAATGATTTATGAAGCTGTTAATAAAATACTAATCAAAAATGAATCAGGGAAATGCTGCCTTGATTATCTGCAACAATAACTGAATATTATTAAGTTTGAGAACAAAACTGTATCTCAATTATTGTCTTTTAAATTGACTCCTTACGGAAGTTAAGGTTTGAATACCACTCTTCTAATTTTGGAACTTCTGATATTTCAAACTTATCTACGTTTACAGATAGGATACTTTTGCAAGCTATGCAATAGATGTGATCTTTGTCTATTAGATAATTGCCTAAGGTTGATATACATTTAGCAGCTTTTATCTCAATTATTTTTGTTGTTTTTAGTAAAGTACGGTCAAATTGATATACAAAACTGTCGCTAATAAAATATATCCTGCCAGCCGCTGTCTATTCTGGCAGATAGTAAAGGTCTATCTCTTTTATTTATCCTAAAAGGCAACTATAAATGCTATTTAACTGCATTTTATCAGAAATAGAATATACTCTCACGATACCTTAATTTGTACCAATCAACAATTAGTTCTATCTTTATTCCAGCAAAATGACTGTATCAATAGCATCCAACTAGATGCTATCAACCACAGTGCCATTCCAGTTAACTCTAATTATTCTTGAAGCTTCCTCATAAATAAAAAACTAATTCAGCTTCTAAGAAAATATGCAAAGCTGAAGGGAGGTCTTACACTAATAGGAAATGGTGATGAGTTTCATAATATTGATCTCCATTTCTAAAGTTGACACTTTTTCCTATAAATTCTATGAATCTTATTAATTAATTTCCAATAGATCGTGCTCATTTGCGATTAAAATGATTGAGGCTGATTTAGTCTTCAATTTTCTTAATAAATAACTCTTATTGATAAGTCTTATGGTGTAGATAGACTATGACTTCTTTCTCTCAAAAGATAGGATGACTACGTGATTAGTTGTTGACTTGTAGCTGACCACTTTGCGATGTGTTCTGATCCATGTGCTTAAGATATTGTTCATGTTGTCATTACTAAGCATATTTTATTAAAAGGTTAAGCGTTTTAGATGTTAATAAATATACTATAAACTGGCAATCTATTTTTATCTATTCCCTCTCTTGCTATCGTATTTTTATATAATTCTAGATAACTAAACTTCTTCTTCGCAGGAATCATTTAACAAATTTATTATGCACGAACTTTCACGGTTAAGGTGTTCAATTTGCACTATATGCTTCTATAACTCATCGTTTTGATTGTTTAGGATTTTCATCTTATCATCATTATCTTTGTAAATTTGATACAGTCTCTTCAATTGACTACCCGCCTCCGCAAAAACAATTGCACTTTTTCTATAATTAGGCCCTGACGAACTCAAACTTTAGAAAGACTCATCTTATTTGTCCAAATCCGAAAAGCTAGCGACTTGCTGCATATTCTGTTATTAATAGAGAGAGATATATATTTTATAAATCACTCGCTAATTTCAAACTATAGCTTAGCCACTACCTTATTTCCGATTCGCCCAAAAGCTTCTACTTTATCTCCACTTCCCACTGGGCCAACTCCATCGGGCGTACCTGTTAGAATGAGGTCACCCTAGCCTAATTTGATGAATTTGCTTGTATAGCTGATGATATCATCGATTTTGAAATGCATTTTACCAGCGAAATCCTTTTGCTTTGTTAGTCCGTTCACCTGATTTAAAGCATAAATACTTTCATTTCAAGTTCAATTTCGTATGGATTGATTTATTTGGGAATGAGTTCGGATATCGGGCAAAAATTATCTTGAGATTTGGCTAGAGTCCATGGTAGACCCTTTGCTTTAGCCTCTTTTTGAAAATCTAAATATTATCAACCTTACCCCGATCCGTAAAATCAATTCCAATGAAATACCCTCCAATGTAAGATCTTGCTTCTTATAAAGGTATATTCTTTCCAGCCTTATTGATATAAACTCCAAGTTAAAGCTCATGATCGATTTGATGAAATTTAACTGAGGAAAGAGGGAGGTGTGTTGGATTATAAGCAATACTTGACCAAGGCTTCATAAAGATGACAGGAGTCGTGGGAACTTCTGTCCCCCCCATTTCTTTGACATGCTTAAGATAGTTTTTGCCGATGCATATGATCTTGGGGAAGGATTTAGTCGCGTTCAATTGGAATGACATCAATAATATAAATAAATTAAATCTAAGTCAATAGTGACTTATCACCATAAATAAATGAAAATAGGATAGTCATAGCAGTTAATATCACCATATTAGCACTTCTTCCATCTCTTCTGCTATCCTCTACAGTTCTTCACGATTGCCTTCAGCACCAAAAGATAGTTATTTGTCTTCCTCCTCATCAAAAAACAGTCCTTCAAGCTCATTTTAGATGCTCATCACTTATGAAATAATTTGAGTTGAAGAAGAAATTGATATTTCTTTGCTTTGACAGTCAACTTTCGGAACTCCATCATTACGAGTTTTTTTGTTAATGGTCGACCGCCACTTTTCACTGAAATGTCCTAAAGTGCTAGAAGTGGACGAAAGATTAAAATTCTTTTTTGTTTTGCGGATTTATCCATTGAATTAGCCAACCTTACTATTCAAAGTATTCGAGCGAATTATGGTTTGGTTACTTATCTATTCAAATATTCTTTCATTGCTTTCGTCGTTTTGTACTGTGTGATGCTTAATGATAGCCAATCTAGCGTTCATACTTGGTGATTAGCAAACTTAGCTTTGTCGGAGTTATACCCCTTCCATTGAAGGACACTACATCATTTTTTTATGATTTCCAACTTAATATGGATCCATTGATTATCTTGATTTACATGGTTTGCAGCATATTTTTTTACTAGTGAAAACAGCATTCATTCCTCGAGAAATTTTGGTCCTCCACTCGAGTAGGCGTAGAGTATCATTAATTGTAATAACATAGTCAGTTTTTTCCCAGTTTGCCATTGAGCCTTCAACTATAGCAAGAAAAAACGCAACAAAGTCCTTTTCTCCCTTGATGCCCTAATCCAATTCGATCATTGGACAGTTAGAAAAAATATCTTCGTTAATCCATACTTTCACCTCATAGCCTTTGGTGAAAATCATGCCAACAGTGGGCTTAAAAAATCCATAAAAGTGAGTGAGACTTGTAAAATTTATGAATATTTTGAGTAATTCTTAGTAAGGATTTTAATAGTGTTCAGCATTGAGACGGTGGAAAAAATTACGGTTTAATTTTGGGGTTTGAAGAAGCATCCAATGTTTGCTTAAATGTATGACATCGACTGTCGGAATGTCCTCCGCCGAAATGTTCCCCCTAAAGACATAAGATTCCTCCAAATCGAGAGAAGGATTAAAAATTGATTTTTTAAGCCAGAATTGGTTGGGATGGCTGTCAGGGTGTCGACGCTTCATGTGAGAAAAGCTTTGCGAATAGTTATAGTGTTCCTATTTTTGTAGAGGTTGTTTGAGAAGCATGAATAAATTATAAAGGCAAACTTTAAAAATTATTAGCTTAGAATTCATAAAGCTTTGACCTGATCAATTCGACCATCTTATAAACATCAGTGAGGGCTATCGATGCCAAATGGTTTATTTTTAAATTAAATGCGTCGTTACAAACATTTGTGCATTTGAATTATTAAGCTCCCTAAACTGTTGTAAAAATTGAAGTTCAATGGACGTGAGCAAAAACTCTATTTCTCGATATTTGTGGGCCAATATTTGCAAAGGATAGTTATTATATTAAAAAAGTTAATTTTATATCAAAATGCCCTGTTTTATCATATACTCTCATCCTAAAAATACCTGTACTTTTAGAGTTTAAAATCACAACCATTCGACATCCATATAAATCAATAACACTTTCACATGTAGAGCACCAATAGTCCAATGAACAGGTAAAACAAACACACCGGGTAAAGTGACACAAATCGCTTTGAGGCTGCAATGTTGGAGGCTATAAAGACTTGAGCCGCTGCATTAATTTATAATTACAGAGGACACCCCAAATGGTTGATACCACCACTCCAATAAGCTTTATTCCCATTGAGGTCACTCCAAAAAGTGACAGAATCTTCAAGATTAAAAGTATAATAAAAAGTGGGAACATGCAGTATCCTAGAATCGATACGCTTTGAAAATACGATATGTTTCCCCCCAAAATACGAGTATTGAAAGTTATGATAATAGCTCCTCCGAATACTGCTCCGAATAGAATTAATAATTGTTGAGAGTCTAAGTAGAGTGTAATTTACCATTGATAAAGATTCCAAAGATAAGGCACATAAAGAAAGGTCCCCATAAATCCCAATTTTTGAGTTTAATGGAGTCTGTTGAGGTACGTGGAATGAGAACAAAACTAAATTTATAGAACATGGAAGTCAATTCGCGGGCAAGAGTTTTCCAAATTCCATGATCAAGAGTATTGGGGGGTATTGCTTGGTAGTTTTGTAGGGAATAGTTAACTGTGAGTCTGCTTTGCTAATTTCTGTGATCTATTTAAAGCGGGTAAGGTTCAACCTTACTTTAATCCTCCATTATTATATATTATGGCTGCTCTTCAGATATCTTGTAAAATCTAAAATCATACTAGTCGCAGATCAATCAATTATTCCACCTTTGTTTGAATTTGCCCACAATGAATTATTTCTATAATAGAAAATGAACCACAGTAATATTGCGGACCGCATCATCGATAACATCGTCGGTTATTCCCAACAGCATGGAAATCTACTCAATAAGTACAACCTCCAGTTTTTCCTTGGTTACTTTGATCGCAATGCCATCTTGTCTCTTTCAGAGAGTATCCCCGCTCATCAGCAGTTGAACTCAGAGGATTTTCTACGGTTGTTTTTACTGCGTATTCCACACGCCCAACAAGAAACACTATTTCTGGCTCTAAGTTTGAAACAACTTTTTGACTGCATTCTAGAGCGAACCAGTAGCAGTCAAAGCATTTAATTCAGCGATTTCACTACATATCTCTGTGAGGTACTCTCTCGCTGATTTAGAAAATATCTCGTGAAGATCTTGATGTTGTACTTTCTCCAAAGCGAATTGCAAAATAAAAACTTGAACCTGACAGTCAGCGGATTAGAAGCATTGATCTTGAACCAGTTTAAATTGTACGCAAGGTAAGAACAGAGGCTCCCAAGATTAACAAAGATTTGCCACGTTGGAATCGTAAACTCGATGAAAAAAGAGGCGTGGCGAAGTTTTATTATTCCTCTGAACAGCGAAAAATTGTAGCGATGGGCACTTTATCCTCATCCATATTTGTATACGATTAAGAGCTAAAAGACAGAATCGAAATTAGGCCGATTGAATGCAAGCAGATGGAAAAGGATATCGGCATACTGTCAATGGCGTACAACGGACATAGTAATCGTATCGGAGCAATCCTCACCAATGCTAGCATGATCTTCTGGGAAGGAGGAGACAGCTTTGCCACTGAAAAGATTATTTCCAATAAATGCTTTGGAGACCGCATCTACTATCTTGATTTAGCCAACGAATGGGTTACAGTCAGCAAGACCAGCCTTTACTTTTGGGACTTAAAGGAAGAAGCAGTGACTAGAACCATCAATATTCAAGAATCTGCTATCATTAACGATATCTGTTAGATTACACATTTAAGGGCAGTTTGTGTCGCAATCGTCACCATCCGCGATTAAAAAAATATTCTTATTTACCACAAAGAAAAGAGAGTGGCTCGAATCTGTCTCGATAGCGCCGGCTGCCATTCTTTGCACTACAACCGCCTCACCCAGGGACTTATACCACTCGGATATCACAACATAGTGCAGGTTTACACTGTGGAGGGTAACCTGTTTGATGTTGAGCTAAAATATGTACTGCGAGGCCATCGTTCCATTATTACATGTGTAGACTCCCAGCAAAATGGCAGCTTAATGATCACAGGAGACGATATCGGAGAAATACGTATTTGGGAACTAACTAGAATGAGGTGTATTCAATCGATCAAACTGACCAAATGGCTTGGCCAATTAAGACTGGCAGGTTAAAAATTATTCTATTCGGATAGTCGTATCAATGCCCTTCAGCTTGACCATTTTGAGATTACATAGGCTGAAAATTTCAGTGGGCTTTATCAATTTTACGACGATAATCAGCAATCACTGTGGGTAATTACTCATAAGGATGCTCGTAGGATAGACGCAAGCCAAGGAAAGGTACGAAGGATCTATCTGCTCTGTGATGAAGATGATGATATATCGGCTGCAGTCAAACTTGGCGATGGCTTTATTGTTGGCACATCAAGAGGGCAACTGTTTCACTATGATTCTGATTGTAATTTACGCTGGCAAAAGCAAGCTCATTAAGGAGAGATTCGACGGCTACTCTTTGATTCACATAATAGACTGATATTTTCTTTGGGAGCAGAGGGCAAGATATCTGCTTGGCCTGAAAGAAGTGCTGAAAGCGAAGAAGAGCGTAAATCCATTACCTTTAGGGGACGGCCAATTAATTTGCTCTGCCTCTCTAGTCGCAGCACCATGCTAATTGCTGGTCATAATGAAGAATGCGAGTTAAGCCTGTGGGATTATGAAATTCTTAAACTTTACTAATTGCTGGAAATGCAAAGTCCAGTTACTGCTGTAATCATCAGTGAAACTGTGGACCTCTTTGTGGTAGCCACAAGCGATAACACTATCAGCTTCCTTAAATTTACTAAAAAATAGCATTTACTTGACTTACAACTTATCAACGAGTTCAACTTGGCAAAATCTTCATAAATAGGAGTCTAGTCGGTAGAACCGATCACTTGCCTGTAATTGATGCTACTCGATAATTAGAAACACCTTCTTGTTGTTGGGACTATCACTGGTCAACTATTTGGTATAGATGTTACAGGCTTGATAGCAAATTATTTTCCTTCTGTTTCGACTGCTATTGTACGCGAATCAGTTAATATTTTGAGAAATCAGCGCTAAGATTTTGAAAGTAGTTTTTCACAACACGGCTTCAAGCGTAGCATCGCCTCATTGAAAAACATTAAATTTGATGAATCCTTAATACATTTGATTTGGAATGTGCGAGCCAGCAAATAAGCGATATACTGTGTTGAGAATGTTCCTATTCAATATGGCTTATTAGGAGTTATTTGCTATGACTACATAAAGCTAATTGACTGCAAAGATGGCCACGCTGAAGCCTCTCTAAACATAAATCATCCCCTGCCTGTTAAATGGGACTTGAAAATGGACAGAAAAGGTTTGCTTAAAAAAGGTATATACGAAATATTAAAGATACTTGATAGCATCTTAAAAAATAGCGGATATTAAATGCTCGCCAAAGAGTATCGGCTTATCAATATCACTGAGTTTATGGAAATGATTCGCAAAGACCATTTTAATAGTGAAGTTTGCCCCAATCAAGTATAACTACTTGCTTCTGAGTATCAACCCGAAGACATACTTGGAGAAAGAAGACCAGAACCTAGCTTAAAAACCCTTGAGGCTTATAAGAGAGTTAAACTGATTAAAAAAATGAGTCAAGAAGCCATGTCCTTACCAGTTGTGACTGCTGAGCAGAATCGAGAAGCGTTATTGGATAAGGATTATGTCAGTCAACTTCTTTCGCCCACTCACTTCACAAATATTGAAAAATCATAAACAGATTGCAATCAAGTGAACTCAATGCTGACAGCCAGATTATTAGAAACGCTCAATATAGGGTAGCCTCGAAAACCGAAACCGAACGTGCATGAGGGAGGAAGAAATTTTTTAAATCGATTAAGTACGAAGCAAAACGTCCTAAAAGAAATGGCAAATTCAAGCAGCGTTAGCAGTCTTTCTAAAAGCTGTTTCTTAAGGGAATAATTCAAATAGCAGAAGGATCAATGGCATAAGCGAAACTAAGAAAAAGATATAAAATAAATTCTGAGTGATCTAAACAGTAAACTTCGCAATTGCAGAAAAAGTCACAGTCGTCCCTTGCTGTGACTGTTTTCTGGATAAAAAGATATTGTATAATTTAATGATTTAATGCCATTCTAATATTTATATTTGCTGATTAGGAGTATATTCCTTGTTGTCATTTATCATTTAATAGGGTTTACTTCCGACAATGACTTCGATTTCTTTCGTAATTTTATTGATATTGATGCTGCAACCTGCAAATGGATGAAAGACTGCTATGCTACCGATATTTTATATTTCCCAACAATATTTTATGGAACTTGAGCTGAACCTTGTTTTTGATAAAAGAAGCTTGATTAAGTCTATGATTGACTAACTTTAACTATTGGCTCATAATTGCTGATGAGCTGTTGAGGCATCCCCATCTTTTTTCATAATCATTAATATTTATTTTACCATCAATCTTAACATTTTTGGTTATGATCTTTACAATGGGAGAGTCTTGATCACTGTATTTTTATAGAACCACACATTCAGTATTTTATCAACCATTTTAAATCAGCCTCATTTCCATTTTAAATACAGACCTATTTCAATGGATTCATATTGCCGGAAGTTTGTGAGCGACATCTTTAGCAAGCACGACAGTGACAAAAGCGGCGTTTTGGAAAGGAGGGAGCTTAAAGCTTGGGTGCGGGAAGAGGTCAAGGGTCATCGATACATGAATAAAACTATGGTGCAAAAGGAGTTTGACTAATTCTTTAACAAGGTGGATATCAACAACGACGGCAAGATTGACAGATGGGAGCTCTATACTTATTGCATCCACAACATGACTCCCGAATGATCTTAGTCTCTGACTTGAATATGTCTAGTTCAATCATTTGAAATATCTAAAAATTAAAAAAGTGAATCTCTCCTCAAAAGACTGAAAGAATTGATCAATTGCGCGATCAAGTTATCCTGGCAAAATTTATTTGATTTTTGAATTGCCGTAAGGAGGGATTCAGTAATCTCTATTGAAAAGAACTTAAAATCAAGATATATATATAGTGAAATCCACGCTACGATCATATAATAATTATTAAGATCAGCGGATGAATACATATTGCAGAAGTTTTGTCGACGATATTTTCACCAAGCATGACAAAAACAACAACCATGTGCTTGAACGTCGTTAACTTAAAGGCTGGGTGAGGGAATAGATGAAAAATCACCAGTTTTTCAAAAAAACACGGATCCAGCAGGAATACGATTAAATGTTTGCCAAAGCAGACGTTAATGGAGATGGGAAGATCGACAAATGGTAGCTATACTCATATTGCCTCACTAATATGAAACCGGAGTGATTTTAGAGCTATTATTGCTAATTAATGAATTAATAAAAAGCTTACCATATAAAGATATGAAGGAGGCCATTTTGTCGACTTCAGGATGGTTGGATTCGACTATCTAAACCAAAATTGTTGCTTTTGAGTCAGTCAAACAACATTTTATTGCTCTATCCTATGATTGCTGATAATATAACTACAAACGATATAATATATTTATCAGGTGAAACAATTTTATAATGCCTGCTTTCTTGTTGATGGTATTTACAACCATCAATACAATTCAATTGCAGACCAGAAATGTAATATTGCTTGTTCTAATGACTGAGGTTTTTTAGGATAGATCATGAACAAATTATACTCATGAGGCAACAATCCCCAATAAATGTTGCATTTAGACTCATTTAGACTTGACTCCACGTATTATGCCCCAAATAATCCATGAATTCAGAAATTAGATGACTGATCAAGTATTAGTTCCATTATTACTGCTAAATAATATTCTGTCTACTAATTCAGTTTGAAATGGCTGTTTTGATAAAAAGGGTAAAAAGAATAAGATGTAGGCTAACTCGATTTAATTATAATAGTTTGGAGGTGATAGTTTATTAAAGTATGATTACAATATGAAACACTTTTTAAAATCAATTCCAACTCAATGCGGTTAAAATTCAATAGTTTATAGTCAAAGGCAATAATAACGACATTCCATAATAATTGCCTGCCTCATCTATACGAAAACTGTTTCATTTCCTTCGAAGCATTCTATTTTTTCCAGTTTTAGTGATCATAGTTTCATAAAATCACGCTCTCCTTGACTGGCGTAATTGGCCATTCGCTCGATATAATCTATTAACAATTTTATATAATTTCCCTAAAATCAGTGAAGTTTTCTGCCAAAAGTATTTAATATTTAAATCCTAACAGAGTAAATCAATAAAATTGGAACTGTATAACCACAACTAAAGCAGGGGTACTCTTTTAGTATTTATACTCAGGTTATTAGAGGGATATTTCACGCTTTATTATTCTAAAAGATGCTACAATGGATTTTCTTTAAGCATTGCCAAGGATTTATGTTACAATGAGCCCAAAATGAAGTTGTCAGCAAGTATTACATTTTTACTGGAGCAACTGAAATAACTCTATTTACATTCAATTTTTAGCATTCTATATCTATAATTAATAACAATTCAAACATGGGCAAAAAGTTCATAACTTTGCTTAGTCACACCAAGAAATATCGTTTATTCACTGATGACATCAGAATGGTTTTCAAGAAATTCATCCGGAAACTTCCAACGGTTCCATAATTCTAATCCAGCGATAAGAGCGATGAGGATGACACTCAAGAACTATACGACATTCCAGAACCAGATTCTAATTAATTCCCCCTTCACTGATTTTACTACTACTTATTTTTTAGTTATTTTGCCTATAAAACCAGTAGAACTGTTTCCTGAGACGTGGGAACCTTCCTGCTCTTGCGGGAGCAGAGTGGATTTGAAACCTCTAAAAGTTAAAACCTATCAAACACAGAAAATACGATAGACTCAATGCCATAGCATGTGCATAAAATGAAATCGGATATGGTAATCCTAAAAACGCAGCTCGTTTCGTCGTTTCCTACAAATCAAATGTCTGATCAAATCTTATATAGCCTCTATAGCTTAATTAATTTTTAATGGCAAAAACAATCTATACTCTTCAGCGTTAATTTCGAACGGGGCACAAATTCAATGGCTATTGCTTAAGAAACAAATATTAATGATGTACAAATAGTTTAGCTTGCCTTAAATCAAGTTTTATTTGTAATCCATTGCTTAGAATAGATTTATTAATATTGTGAATAAGTGCGGGATCTGTGGCCTACGTTTGAAGTTAATGAAATAAATCACTCCATTTGCCGACAGCTGACTTCTAGAACGTTTCTGATTTTAATTCATGAGCTAATGCTCTATTATTAAAATATCAAATGAGTTTAATTGAGTTAATAAATTAATAATGTTTGGAAAAGCATTACCTCACTAATATATATCCTACACAATGGCCGTTGTAGATTCAATCTATATCGGTTGATGGAAAATAGAAATGCCACTGTTTTTCATTGCACCACCAATTGGAGCAGTTTATCCATTGCTTATAAATCCGTTCATTGGGCTAAGCACTCTAGTCTGATGGGCAAAATTGGAGCGGGATGCCTTGGTTGTTTCACTGGTTTCAATGGTGGTGTTCTCCTTAATTGTGGAATATCCCTTATATTAGCCCTTGCATATCTGCCATATGATTATCTGCATGAAAAGTATGACTTGCCAAGAGTAGAGATTAAAAACTTATATAATTTATGATATTATGTGATTTATGTAAAATATTTAATAAAATTAAGGTCTGCCGGAGGCAGGGAGCAGTCTTCAATAATTGAGGAATTATGACCATCAATTTTCAGATATAAATAGAAGGCAATGAATTGAGGCATGAATAGTGTCTCTGGTGGACTCTCAACTTATCAACATCTTGAAAACAATACTAATTGACGATAACGATGATGATAGTCATATTATAAAGATATTAATCAGCTAAATTCCTTCTCAATGTTGTATTTAATAAATTTACATTTTAACTGCTTCTGTAAATTCTACTTAGACCGCTTTTAGTACGCTTCTTTCTTGATCAGGATTGATTATTACAAGTAGTCCACAATTTGCAGAATCAATATCAGTTATTACTCACGAGACAGTCGCACTCCCTACAGGTAAGAACGAATTATCTATTGACGACGTGGCTACAGGTCATTCATTTTGTACTCACCGTCCTCGTCGACGGATTATCGAATCAAAAACATATTTGACTTTACATTTTACATCTATTTTTACACTGCCGCCCTGAATTATCGAAAGGGGTCTTGCACACTAGAGTCTGAAGGTGGTTATTTTTTTAAACTCTATAGAAGGGCTATAATTTCTTTTTAAATGCTTCGAAACAGATAGTATGCGATGTAGACGCTTTTCTGCTGATCAAGTCTGAACATGTCGAGAATCATCTGATTGAGTGTGGAACACTTGGAATGATTTTTTAGGAGTAATTACAATCGATTACTGCGATCGTTCTTGGCATACTGCTAATTTTTCATAAGATTGCCCGCATAATTGCTGCTATTGATGCTGTTACTATTCATGATGGCCATATCTTCACTTTTCAAGGGCGATTTTCTTTTCTTCATCAAGTATTGACGACCTTACTCATCATTCTTTGTAACTTTTGGTGATAGCATTGGAGACCCCTTTGAGTCAGTCATCGATGTGTTGGCAGTACTCGTGCTACTATTAGAAGTATATTGCCCACCTCCCATATACATGGGCGTATTGCCACTGTTATTAAAACTCACTGGACCAGACCCGAAGTTTGACGAGTTTCTAATTGAGTTCCTGAGTCCAAACTGGGGATTGGAGCTGGGAGTAACTCCTGGAGGATATATTTCGCCTGTTTATGTGATTGTGAATTAAAACAGCTCCTTCCATTCTATGCGGTTGACATAATCCTTAACCAAAATCTTTTTCAGCAATTTCTAAAGTGTCTGTGAAATTTTAGGGTAGTCGGGTATGCATACATCTTCGTCTTCAAGCATTTTGATCAGTTTTGCAATGGATTTACTTTAGAAAGGGCACTTGCCAAAGACCATCTGATAGAGTACAACGCCGACTGACCAGATATCCGCCTTCATTGTATATATTTCTCCCTTAATAACTTCAGGAGCCATGTAGATTGGCGATCCCAGCATTGTTTGGGCCAGTTCATTGGCGTTTTCCAACGGTTTACAAAATCCAAAATCAGCAATTTTGATTGTTCCATTGTTTATCAGTATATTATCGGGCTTGATATCTCGATGCATGATGTTGCTACGCGATAGAATTTTAAAAGCCTCAACAATCTGCTTGAAAAATATTAAAGCCCTCTTTTCGGGGAAGGGCCCTTCCTTCTGCATCAGCTTATCAAGCGTACCACCATTACAGTATTCATAGACGAAATAGAAGTTGTTGGCAGTTTTAAGCATGTCGATGTACTTGACGATGTAGGGGCAATTCTGCAGAGTCGACAAGATGTTAATTTAGTTGACTGTGCATTCCTCTAGTTTTGGAATTTCCCTAAATTTTTATGCTTGGACCACCTTGATGGCCACTTCCTGCTTGGTGATTAGATGGACAGCTTTATAGACCTTTGCGTAGACTCCTTCTCCTAGCTGTTCTTTGAGTTCGTAGTTTTAAATTATCTTTCCCATCCACAATAATTTAGATTATAGCCCAGTTGATAATTTTTCTTAATAATCAATTGTTTATCTGGGTTGAAACTAGACCAGCCTTCAAATCGTTAAAATATGGAAGAAGATATTAGTTATTGGAGTAAAGAAAAAGAAATAATCAAGAGATTGCTAAAGAGAATTCTGTGTACTCAAAAGTTTTACTTTTATCGTTTTTATTAAATTCGCAGAAAGGAATGAGCAAGCACCTCGTCCATGTCCATTCTATTATCAGGATCGGTTTTTAACAATTTTGTGATGAATTATTTGCCTTATTGGCTGATCACTGGCGCTTGAGGAAAAACCACCTCCGAAAGCTCAGGTTTAGCCTCATTACTGAGGATTATTTTTTTTATATCGTTGACAAAGGGAGATTTGCCATAGAGTAATTCAAAGGTAAGGATACCTAAACTCCATGAATCGATCTTTTAGCTGTATCCTTATTTGGACAATTGCTCTGGAGCAAAGTACTCCAAACTTCCTACGACAGTGTTGCGAAGAACTGTATCATTGTTATAGATGGAACAGCCGAAGTCTCCGATCTTGATATAGCCCTGAATAACATAAATGATACTTAATTTGCAAATAAATTTTAAGGCTTCAAGTCGCGGTGAATGATATATTCCTCATGCATGTATTTTAATCCCTAAGCTACTTGTTTAATGATTTAAACGGTCTATTTTTCAGGCAATTTCCTCTTCTTTTTGACTTGCTGCAGACTGCCATCAGGCAATAGTTCTAAGATCAAGTAGAGGTGATCTTCATCATGAAAATACCCGTATATGGAGGTGAGTTGGTTGTGGTTTAGATATGACTGTATTTTGATTTCCCTGATGATGTGCTACTATACTTTCGCCTCTTGTATATGCTTCTTGGACATTTTTTTAATCACACAAATAAAGCCTAAACTCTTTTCGAGAGCTACATACACATCTCCTAAAGATCCCTTACCTAGTTTGTCCAATATCTAGAAATCACCTATTGTGAAGTCTCTCATAAGTTTTGCATTCTTGCCTTTTAATGCTGACTCCTCTTTTGATTTTAGTATTTCCGATAGAAATGTAGGCTTTTTCTTAAACTCCATATTTTTATCGGCCTCCTTAAGATTTTCTTATTATTTGGCAATGCAAGCAGGCACTTATTTGTAAACTTGTTTTTGCATGAAGGAGACTTTTTGTTCAATGGGTGACATGGACAAAGGCCAAATGATATCTGATTTTTTAAGAGATTGAAAAGGTTGAAACTGTTTTAAACTTGCGCTCCCTGCCAAGCTCCCCTATTGCTATCTCTATTTCCTCTTTTTCAGAAAATCAAAATTTCTAGGTTTAAACTAATTGCCGCTTCCGCTATTTGTGCTCTCGCAATCTTCATGTACTGATCTCAAGGGTTTTACTGATGCAAGGTGCTTATCCCTTTGAAGAAAATGTAGATTATCAGCTACAATCGCATCGTGACGAGTAATTGTGATCTAATCGGCAGTTTGCTTCCATTGTCTGGCAGGTTCAAAGATATCAGTGTTTATTCTTTTCTAATTATCTTTTTTATCCATCTTGTACATATTTTCCTACGCATTAATTTTGCTCGGAAATGGATTTACTCCAGTCACCCTCGATGAATCTTTGCTGAGAGGCGACTACGGATGATTTTGATGATTTTGAGAATAAAATTCGTCTTCATAAGTAGCGGGTATATGTCTGGCCATGCTGTCCAATTTGCTAAAACCTGAAGATAACTGCTTATGCTCGGCAAAGGGAGTGAGAATATCGGATTGACTGATAATAGTCCTCCTAGAAAGCATCTCTTTTGGATGGTTTTCGGCAGCCCTATTATCACTAAACTTGAATCTATTGAACTGGCTCAAGCGATTATTGGTCTTAAGAGAAGGACTGTTGAAAAAAATGCTGGAATTGGTCATTTTCCTGTTTCGAGTAGGAAAGGCATTGTTGTGAGAGGTCATCATTTATTATAAAGAAACTATATCGCGGAAATAAAATGATCCACAGGACTTTAACTATTCCCATAAATATAAATTCATGATGGCATGAACCACGAATGGCCAATTGAATGGCTACTTTGAAATATCAAATAATTAGCCATTTTATTTCATCATTACTTAGAATAGCATAGAAGGCAATTGCTCTCAAACAAAATTTCAAATACATAGTTCATAAGCCAGTCCCTTAGCCTCGATGAAAAGCAGTAAATTTGAATCAGATTTTAATAGAATAAATCAATAGTATAATCATTCATTATAAAGAATTATTATATTTGAAAGAGAGAGTTAATGCAACCCGATCACGAATCAATTATCAACCGATTAGCCGTAATCATTGCCAACATCGAATTGCCTCCACTTGGAAATGATTAGCAGCCGCCACTAGGACCAGAGCAAAGAGATGGGTAACTTATTGAAGATCCTACCTATGAGGATCTGTTCATGATAGAACGCGATTATGTGCTCCTAACCTGTTGTATATTGGCCCTACCCTCACTTTTATTTTGAAGAAGTGACCATCTGATATTTATTACTTCTCGGTCGGAATATGTTCTCGTTGAAAGATTATTGGCTGCAACATATGTATAATAATCCAGCATTTATCAACCATATCTTCAAATATTGTTTTCCTGAAATAGTTTTGATTTTATATTTTCTTTAAGATATGGTAAATTCTATTATAAATATGAGTAGGCCTGTAAACTCAATATCAAAAATAAATTGGGAGGGAATTATGAGTTAAATGATCATCTGTATCTTCTTAGCTTGACGCAGTTTCTTCTCTTATAGTTGGCTCTACGAGAGGGTCTGGTCTTGGAGTTGAGGTGACCCTTCACGCGGAGACCTCTGCTGGATTTGCCAGCTGAAGTTGTTCCGTTGAGCTCTCTGTGCTTTTTGTTTGATTGGGAAATCCAGTTAATTCTGGGGTCGTTTCTAATGGCATTATGAGCGGGGTCAACAACAATCACCTCATAGTATTTATAGGTGCCGTCTTGAGCAATCCAGTAACTGTTGAGAACTCTGAGGGCTCCAAGAGCTCTGCCAACTCTCTCCTCAGCCTTAGATCTAAGGTTTCTGGTGGGCTTAAGCTGGTTGATACCAACTGAAGTGGGCTTTCCAGTAACGATACCCTTGGCAACAGGTCTCTTTCTTCCACCTCTTCTGACTCTGGTCCTATAGACAACATATCCCTCCTTGGCCTTGTATCCAAGTTTGCGGGCTTTATCAGGTCTGGATGGTCTATTGGCTCTGACGATGACTGGAAGTTGTCTGTACTCCCAAGTTCTGACTCTGAAGATGAAGTTCATGAGATCAGATTGTTTCTTTCTCCAAAGCTCCTCCAAGTACTTATAGGCACCCATGTGGTTAAATATATATTAAAAATATTAATTAAAAATAATCAAAACAACTATTTCACAACAACACAGTAATATTTTTGCTTCCATAAAATATGGCTCACTCTGATCCATTAATTTAAGTATATTTTACTTTCACCAGCCAACATCCTTGCCTTCAAAATTTACTCATCAATTCAATTTAGCACAACTAATTTTATATTAGAGCATTTCTTGTTTAAACCTCATAGATTTTGGTTTCCTTAGATATGTACTAATTGTTTTGAGTTTTGCTTATACTTCAATAGTTCAATAGTGTTTTCGAGCTTTCATCATATAATATTTATTGCAGTCATCTAATGAAAAAAATATTATATCTGACCTGTTTGGTGAGTTTGGTTTCGTTTACAGTATCGGTCTGCGATTCGAGCTGCCTTAATTGTTCAGATCCTAATTCAGCTCAAACAACATGCACTGCCTGCTATTCTAGCTATTTTCTCAATGGTACAAACTGCATTCTCTGCAAACAATGTCAAAATTATTATGATGGTTGCTCAAAGTGCTCCTCTCAAAACTCAACATCATCATCAAACTCAGGTGGGGCTTCGTCTGGCATCTATGGTATTGTTTTTGGAATAATTGGTGGACTCTTCATCTTCTCTATTGTGGGAATATTTGTATATAAGAAATGCTTTAAACCCATAGACCCGCCTCCTCAAGCTAATTTTGCCTCAAATCACGAGCTTATTCATATACCTGAAGAACTTAAATGGAGTGAGGGAGTCTAGACTGTGATACAAACCTAACCCTGCCCGATATGTCTTGAACCAGGAACCCTGTTAAAGACTCATTGCCAGCATATGTATCATCCTGAGTGCATTTCTGCCTGGGTAACAAAAAAATAATTAAACTGCCCTCTCTGCAAAGCCACTAACCTTGAGCCCATTAAAGTTTATTGCCCTGAATGCTTAATAAATTATATTGAGGCATCACTCGAGTCTATTCCTGACATTCAAACTGAGGAAAAGTGGAAACGCTGTGAGAGTTGCGCATAAAAATAATTTTGATTTTGATGATCATAATAAATTTGGAGATTAATAATTTGCAAGATTTATTTACTTGCACCCGCCATGATTTGGTATTTAAATTTAAGCAAACTTTTAATTATTTGCTCATCATTGAAATAATTAAATCTAAGAAAATCAAAAACTCAATAACAATGAAAATTAACTCATTATCCAAAGGAGCAAGTGTAAGTAGACATCCAAAAAAGCAAGACTTATAACCATAATATCACAAAATCAGAGAACATCTTCGGATTCATATATTTTTGATAGATCCTATTATGAATAGAAAAGTGGGTTTTGGTGAGATAACGTAATATTCGTTTGTTTGCTGGTGATTTAAATTTGTGCGGTTACAGATACTAAAAAACAGTAAATCTATAATTTTAATTGCTAATATAGTTTTAGTTATTGAGTAATAAATCATGAAAAAAGGGAATGGCTATTTATCGAAGATACCCTAGTACCTACCCAGCCAATCGGATAAAAAGGAAGACTACAGTCATTATTTTCAAACTCTTGAACAAAAGCTATTGCAGGAGTCAGATAAACTGACCACCTATATGGGAACGATCAATCAAGTTTAGTTTCAACCATTTAAACGAATGACTTCCAGTCCAAAAAAGATCAAAGACTGGGTCGCACAAATTCAAAACGATAAAAACAATCAAACTAGCGGGGCTATATAAAAATTGTCACCGGTCGTCATGCTTCAAAAATATATACAGAGTAAAAAGAATAGCCTTGCCCCTTCAAAATCTCAAAATCTCCTCGGTTTGCCGGATAAGTAGAGATAAAAGCAAAGAAAATTGACATATTTTCCGAACAAAGGCGAGTAGAAACATCCAGCCGCTCATTATTTGAATTGCAAAGATGAAGACACGGTCAGTGAGCTTAAAAAAACTTCATCAACTACCAATTCGACTCAAGCTTTGCTGAAAGTTGTGGATAAAATTAAAAGGCTAAACAGTAGTAGTAATAGCAGTACTCATAGCAGTCAAGCCAGTACTAAACAGAGACATAAAAAAACATCAATTCATGATTTTCAAGTGATAAAGTATTTAGAGGAGGGGCAGTTTGGGTCAGTTTATATGGTTAGGCACAAGATAACTAATTTTATATATGCGCTGAAGAAAATACCTAAAAAAATATTTCAGGGAGATTAAAGGTTTATCAACCAGCTGGTTAGATAAATAAAGATACAGGGATTTTTGGATCATCCAAACATCATTCAATTGTACTCATTCTTTTCGGATTAGGAGCACATCTATTTAATCATGGAGTTATGCTTCGGAGGAAATGCTTATAGTTTATTAAAAAAATAGGCCAGATTTCCTGAGGAGAAAGTGAAAAATGTGATGAAGCAAGTCTGTCACGCCGTTGAGTTTATGCACGACAATGACATTATACATCGGGATATCAAACCTGAAAATATACTCATGCATGAGGTACCTCTCAAATAATTTAGGGAATTGCCAAAGTATGTGATTTTGGATGGTCTATCTACTCTCCCCTTCTTAGAGATACTCGATGCGGCAGTCCGCTCTATTCATCACCTGAAGTGATTCAAAACCAGCAGTACGACAACAAAATCGATGTGTGGAACATTGGTATTTTGGCCTATTAGCTGTTATATGGAAGAGTCCCTTTTGAAATAAGATCGGCGGATGATTTGGTGAAGGTAGTCGATGACGATATTTACTTTCCAAAAAGCATTCCTATTACGAGCCATGCAAAATCATTCATCATGGGGTGTCTGATAAAAAATCCGAGAGAAAGGCTGACGATGCAAAAGTTAATGGATCATGAGTTTATTCAAGAGTGATCATATCATTTTTATGATATATGTGGTCATATTTTTTCTTTTAATGCAATTATATTAACGAGTAAGCAATCTACATAAGAATGTTTTAGGCACGTCAATCCACATCATTGATACTTTTTTCAATTTGAATGTATAGTACCTATATTATATATTTACTTTGAGGCGATGAGCCGGTAATAAATTTTGGCCGAATTCATAAAGATAGTCACCAGAGGCATGATACAACAATAATTTAAAATGAATCGTCAACAAACGAAATTCATATTTTTATATATTCTCACCTTAAATAGTTAACTGCTCCATGCCAATTATTCACAGGCCAGTTATATTTTTACAATTTCAGAGTGCCCATAATTACTTGTTATGTTCCTAAAATATATCTAAATACTCCAAACCCCTCAAAGATCCTGAAGAGTCGAAAAATTGTGAAAATCAAATCTTTAGCATTCAGAGAAAGGTTAGAGGGTTTAACAAGAAGAAAGTCAAATATTAAAATCAAATGCTCAGTTTATTGAATGAGTTTGGTGCAAATTTTCAAGAATACAAAAAATAAGGTTGGTCAATTGAAATGAAAGAGATCAAAACTTACCAAATAAAAGGAAAACACCTGCAGAACGAGCTTAAATGATCTACTTTTTGTAAAATAATGAGATGAATTATAGTTTAGCTTTAAGAAAATTGTAAATTTTTGGTGGAACTGCAAGATACTTCTAAGCAAAAAGATGAAAAAATGATCTTGAAAACAATAAGTATATTATCCATCTTATAACAATTGTTAATTAATGTGAAGATTTTAAGCCGAGGCTCAGCACTTGCTTACCTTTAAAGCTGTTTGCAGCGTTCAAGTTGGGCATAATATTCCTTATTTGTTATTTCTTGAAGTGAGGGGCACTAATGGCCCCTGATAATTGTGAGAGTGATCAGATTATTTTTGCATTTTCATAAATTATAATGTGATGCTGCATTTCAAATACAAAGATCATGTCTTTCGGATAAGAAAATAGTATATTTGTAATTATCAAATAGTTTCATCATTGATTTCATCTTTGAGGCTGTTAGCTCCCATTTGATTATTCAATTTCTTCAATCTTAACCCCATTTCCCTCAGTTGACTGAAGAGATTATCTCTGCACGGCAGTTCCAATAATCTTAGACTAGCTAATTGAGGAAACATAACTAACTGTCTGCTGATCTACCTTTTCATCTATTTCCCTCTTGGCAGCCCATGCTAAATTCTCATGGCCAACACAGCTCACATTCAATCCTTTTTGCATCAAAATACTTTTTGATTACATTTCTTTTGAAAGCATACTTTTGGTCAATGTCTTATTTCTTTTGGCCTCGCCCTTTCCTTGCCGTTGAGCATCGTTTTCTTCAAGCAATTCGAGCTTTTCTAATTTTTACTTCGTAATAAGTTCCTTGGATATCAAAAAATCTATAAATTTTTAGAAGAGAAAGTCGGTTTTAGTTTTCATCTTTTGACATTAAAAGATGTAATTAAGCAATCTAAGCATGCCCTAATCTTCTCTTATTTTCTTAACAACTCTTCTATGGCGAAAATAGCCTTGTCCATCTCCCAGCAATCGATAAATATACTCTAGCTCATCCCCTAAATTTATGCCATTGATTCTGGTACCTACCCACACTGCTAAAAATTTAAAACTACCGCTGAAATAAATTTTTTAGACTAAAAAGCTACAGCTATTGAGGGTCAAATTCATAGATGTAATTGATTCGCAAAGGGCACCCGCAAATCCTTATATATCTGTGTTAACAGGCAAGAGCAGACCAATGTTGTCAGAAAGGGCGACTGCCTTTTTAAGAATCTAACAAAGATTAGGCTCGAAGTCTTGGGGTTACATCTTTTAAAGCAAATGATAGTCTGGTCCGCCCCAAGGAGGAGCCAAATAGACCGCATCTACATCGTTTCTTTTGAAATCAAGAGTAAAGAAATCGCTAGAGGAAGGATGAATGTTGTCAATCCCATATATAGCAGCATTGTTAATCAATAACTTAATTTTGTTCTCATCAATATCGTTAGAATACACTCTTTTGCAGGTCATTCCCAGCTTGATAGAATCTCCACCGGCCCCACAGAATCCATCCAAGACAGCATCCATTCCACTGAGTCTATTGGCAATATGTTAAGCTACGGCTTCAGGAGTAACGCTAAACCAAGACTGCTGATCAAGTTTTATACCTTCATCAAATTTATCGAATAGTAGATATCTCTTGTCCCAGTATTTTTAAATGATTGGATCAGTACTCTTTTCCTGATACTTTCTGGCCTATTTTTGTTTTTTGATTGCTGATTAGCTGGGCTAAATCATCACTGTTTTGACTTTACATAGCATTTTACACTTGGCATTACCAACAACAACCAGCCTGTTTTCCTGTAGGATCTCTACGGGGTATTTTTTTAATACTTTTTCTTTTTGTTGGTTGAGGTACTATTCATACTGCTTCTGCATCGACTCAAATTAAGATCCTTCGTCAATTAGAATGTCTAGCTATGCCTTTACTTTTATGTTCACCTTTGATTGCTTCATCTTCTGACCACTCATGTTATTATCCAAAAGCTTGTCAACCACTTTATCGGATAGAAGTTCAGTGGTCAAGCCTCGGCCATTTACTTGGCCTTCTGCTATAGTGGCGTGCGATTATTATTCAGTATTATTCATGGAGGGTTGTTCACTAACCTTAAGTCGTTCAAATATTTTAAAGTTGAAGCATGGGCAAATATAAGCCATTAGCGATCGCTTCTATTTGGGAGACGAAGTTTATAGGTCTTCCTGGATTTTTTAACTCATTTATCAGAATTATTACATTATAGTTCATCGAATCACAATCTAGCCGATATTTTAAGTTGGCTAACAATTAGTAATAATTATGATGGATGTTGCCGTTATGATAATCATTTTCCACAAGCAGCAATGCGCTCACTACCAGTGTAAATGGAACAGACATATGATACCATGTTCTTTATAATGGCATTTTCTGAAGTGGTGGAGTGGCGGTCGTTAACCACGATCCAAGGCACGTAGGCATGAGCGGGATTCAGCTTCTCAGTGGCAACAGCAATCTCATACATGTATTTATTTCCTTCAGCTCCAGTCGCACAGGTATTAATTTATGCCCAACTTAATCCATATTTGGATGCACATCTCTGGCCTTGAGCTGTGAAATCTGTTGTGTTGTCCTCAAGACAAAGAGCAAAAGGCAGTCCCAAGGTATAGTAATCATATTTTCTGATGGCACAGGCTTCAATGAGATTTCCCTGACATTCTTTAACTCCATGCTGGCAGGTGAAGGCCCAACTGCTTCCGTTTTGAACTCTTTTGCCATTTCCGTAAGGATAGAAGTTAAATTCACATATTTTCCAGAAATCCTTAGTGTTGACAGCCGTCTTCAATGATTTAGTAATGAAGGCAAGACAATCGGGGCATAGAGATTCAGAGTATAAGTCAACCTTAACTTTTCCGTCTGCTGCGACTCTCTGAAGATTGTCAGAGATGGTCTGTTGATGATAGTAAGACACCATGACTATGGAAGTGAGAATGAGTCCTGCAATAAGTGCTTGCCTGAGCATTAGTAAATAGATTTATGACAAAGATTGCAATTAATTCAGTTATTACGTAATCGTCTATGTAATATCATTATAGCGATAAATATTATATCTTACGAATTTTATGAATGTTAAATAGATCCATAATATTTTAGGGATCTCATGAATCAGCCTATATTCTGGACGTTGAGTGAAGGATATTTGATTCATTATGAATTTATTTTGCTTTAAAATGTTGACAAATTATGGATGTTTTTAATGATTTATTTGAATGTTTTCTAATATTATAACGGATTATGCCAAATTCATGTTCGGAAGAATTGCTCAAAGCTGTCATAAATCGACTTCAGAAATATAAATTCCTCATGAGTGAGCTCGGTTATAGCAACTTTTAAGTCAATTCTTCACTTTTATAACTATTGCCAGAGTCCTATCGCCTAGATAAATTTAAAACATCAAGCAATCCAGCAAAATAATTGTTGAACAAAGTATTAGGAAATACATTGAACTCATCAACAACTTTGAATACCAATTTGACTAAGCTATTAGTGAACCTTTAAGTTCAAATTATCAGTCTACTGGATGGAGACTCTTAGAGTGAGTAGTAGAACAAAGAAATAAAGCAGCAAAAGAATTAAAAAAAAGAGAAAATTAAGAAGAGGAAAGAAAGCAACAAAAGGAAGAAAGGAAAAAATAGTAGCCGATCAAATGGATTATAATAAATAAGATCCCTCATTAGTTTATAAACAGATTAGATGAGTTAAAATATTGGTACCATTGCTATGCTCAGAGAATTCCTGGGGAGAAAGGCATCTATATAATTAATTTAATAAGCCAAAGTCAACTCCATCTAAGCTGCAGCTTGATATTCATAACTGATTGCATCTGGAAATTTACTTAATTTAGATAAATAGTAAAGATAACAAAAAATCAGTCATCTTTCAGAAAAGATAAGAAAATGGGTCATCATTATTGTTATCAGCTCTCACTCGAGCATGACCTTTCTTTGAAGACGGTAAATTCAGTGATCGCGATCTCTTTTTAGTTTCAAAGACAGACTCTTTGGTTTGATTTGGTGCACTACCTCCATGAGTCATTCTCCATAACTTATATATTTCATCATATTAATTAGAACTTGTGTTAAACCATTTTGGTTCGGGCAAGTCGAGCACATATTTGTAGAAATACTTTCCTAGATACATTTACATTAAAGGCTAGTTTAATTTAGATATCTCTTCCATCATGCTAATATAAGACTATAAACGACCGGCTGTGTCATTTCCAGCTTGGTACAGAGAAGAAAGTATTCCATTTTGAGAGGTAGTGTGGCTTTTTAGAAGAGAAATAAATCTAGCCACATCACTAGCAAGAGCTCGCGTTAGTAGAATAACGAGATGTCCGTACTGTTTTATGAAATATCTTCCAATCATTGAAAAATGATAAACAATTCCTGCCATCATCTTCAGCAAATTAATCAGCATCCACGCCTAATAATCCTCCAACTTATCTGCTCTTTCTTTTAGATCTTTGTATTCCTGTAAAATCGACAAAATCTTCAATAAAAGAGAAATGTAGGGCTTTATTATTCCGTTGATCAGCAGTACTTATTTACTCATGAAAGTATCCTCAGATGTCGAAGTGGATGACTTTGGACCCATTGTTTTACTCAGAAAAGAATTATCTTTTTTTTATGAAACTTGAGAAAACTTTTAAACAATTTCTTCACAGTTGGGTAGCAAGTAATTCATGAACTCAATTAGTTTGTTTTATTGTATGCGTTCTGCCTGTTGAAGATAGGTATGAATAACAACCAAATATTTCAGAATTAATTCAGGAGCTAACTCACTTTTTTTCATCGCCTTGAGATAGGGATCAATATTGTTTGTCCACCTCATTTAATTGCTGACTAAATATTAGACTTGGCTATATTCCGTAACCTCCTTCCATCCTCCTTGCTTAATGTTGATAGCATCTAACTTCTGGGAAGCTTTTTTCCACTCGGCTGTCGCAAATATTTTCATCATTTTCTTTTTCTATCTTAGAATATTATTATTGCTGTCAATAAGACGATATATCAATGGTTATTGGGAATATAAATCAGAGAGGGCATTGACTATGTTTACGCATTTCGAAACTTTATAATGCTCCGAGGTAGGTAAACACGATGCCCAGCACCACAAATATGTGCCAGATCTGATGACTGTGGCCACAGATATTGTATTTACCTGGATTGTTTCGTTCAGGACATCTACATTGCTATATTAGTACCTCACAGTGAAGATATACAACCCCAACATATAGGAAGAAGCCAATAGAACGTAGTAAGTTATCGAAGATGTAAAAGAGAATGGATCTCCATAGTTGTTATACATCACATCATTTATCACTAGATGAGACAAAGGGATAAACATCGACATGCCAAAGGTTCCGAACAAGAGAGAACGGTATTTTTCATTTCCCAGCTTGTGAATCCACTCGAATAGACATACCACAAAGCAAATAACAGCTGCACTAATTGAAATGGTCAGATATATAGTCGCAACAGCCATTTGGCAGTACATCCCGTAATATAAGGGCGGAAACGTGCTGCCAGTGATCAGTAAACTAATCCCTGCGAAGTCAAATCTGAGAAGTAATCCATAAGTTTCTAAATGATAAATAGTGTACTTGAAGACATAGGATGAAAGAGGTGAAAGATGGTGCTGAACAGCAGACAGAGAGAGGCAGAGAAAAGGAAGAGGAAGATAGGCCACCTGGAAATAGCTTGCGGATTTGGAGTTGCGGCATGCAGTTAAATGGCTTGAAAGATGCTGGAATCCAAATGATTTTTCATCTTTTCGACCTGTTCCTTGATCATATTGATGCCGGAGATATTGAAAGTATGTTCCACCGCTTCCACAATTCTTGGCGCCACCTCTCTTTCAAATTCCATCTTAGATTTCTAAAACTACGATAGTTTGATCTTGAGTTCATCCCGAATTGACGTTTTAATTCCCTCAATCTTATAGTTGAGCATGCTGCTGACTTCCATTGATCTTTTATCAATATTGTCAACCATCTCTTTGTATCCGATCAGTATCGACTCCTTCAGGGCAGTCAGCTCCTATTTGGTGTGGTCCCCATATTCTTCGAAATTCTAGAGTAAAGTGGCATTTTTCAGACTGAGGTGATAACTGTGCAAACTGTTTTAAACTTCTTTGCGATATTATTTGAAAGTGTTGGTGAAGTCATTCGCGTCAATGACCATGCTAAAAGAGACCAAGAGGAAGATGAGAAAAAATGCCGGTAGGCAATGAGTCCAGATGTTAACACTTTAATTATGAAGCATAAACAAACTCTTGAAGATGCTGATAGTTGTTTTAAAATTGATGCGGTACCCATCCGTTATCTTGTCATTGTCCTTCATGAAGTGTGGCGCCACTTAGAACGCACCGATAAAGTGCTCCTATTTGCTTCCCTACTCATCCACCGACTTCTCCTTGGGAGAGGAAGGTGAACTGCGAACTGGATCAACTGTAGACATAGTCGTTTATGTACTCGTGAACAAGTTGTCGAATAAAATAATAAAGGCAGTCAATGATTAAGACTTACCTTTAAAAATAACAGCATTAAAAATGCGTTATAATCATGTAAGACTTTAAGCACAACTCCTCACTTGATAAAGATGAATATATTTTAAGAAATAATGATGCTGATCAAGCTGTAAAGATCAATCCTCGATTACCAGTACACTGTACTTGCTCTCATTTCCAAATGCTTTTGTTTGGATAAATTTAGAAAGTGTTATGAGTTGATTGTCAATGGAGGAAACAGCCAAAAGCGTCAAAATGTAAATAATCACTATGTCCCCTAAGAAGTAGACGAAAACAGTTTCGAAGTCGAAGTATATGCTATTCTGCATGCTGTATGTGGTGAATCCAATCACAATGGGTCCGATCAACAAGAAACCGACTGACATACGCTCGAGACTGCTCCACGCTCCCAAACCCATAAAGCGATTGATGAAAAGTGTGAGTTTGCTCTCCCCATGCCATAGGCAAGGCAGTAAGAAAAATATCAATCCCATGATAAATCCAAAAGGGGCAAATACAACATAACCATAAGCTGATTTTCTGCTGTCTCCCTATTCAGCCATGGGCAAGTAAGGTATAATCAGGAGATACATCGCTATCATCAGAGAAAGACCCACTATATGTAGACTTATTTGGAGCTTAGTATTGCGGCGGATGCTTTTTGCCCATTGATTTTAATTAGTAACAGATTAAGAGTCAGATCTATCGAGGCCCTCATTCACAAAGAGTCCAAAAAGTACCCCGATGAAATAAGGCGCCATTCTGACTAACGAATTGGTTTGATAGTTGATTGTGAATTACTTCGGCATATTAAAGATTCGATAAGGCTCATAGAGAATCTTTTGACTGTCCAAGATAGCATATGAGACAAATAGCGAGACAAAGATGATCAGTAAGTAGAGTGCATAGCCCAGTTTACGGCTAGACCTAAATATGATGAAAAAAGGGGCAGAGGCTATTGTTAGCAAGATATCGACCTACAGAATCCAGAACCACTGTAGGCAGGCTTTGCAATCCAGCTGCAGAGTGCGAAAAACAAACCAAATCTGGTACATTATAGACGGGCAGTCAACTCCGTAATTTTTGCGCCATAACTGGTTTAAGGGTTAATCTGTCCAACTCAACAATAGGTAGGCTGCCATGCTGGTAAGCACGAGAATGGCCCATTTGGTGAGGAGCTGGTCGAAAAAATATCTTGCGATTTCATGGAAACTGGAAAGTTTACATAGAGAGTAGGCCAACTTCATTCCTAATATTAGCATGATCACTGAGAATGCTATCTCCACGTTGCAGAACAGTAATCCACCGAAAGAGTTGAACCATCGCATGGCCTTGGTCTCATTGGAAGCAATCACCTGGCGGTAGCTGAATTCTGTGGAAAAAAGAAGACTCAAGGCGGCCAAGAAGAAAATGCTTGATATTACTTTGTTTTTTTGAGTCGATCGTTTGAATATTCTGCAGTAGCCCTCATAAAAGTTAAAGAGTTTAAAGTCTTAGCAAGGTTGAAGTTGCCTCTCCTCAGTAATGAGTGAATTGACTGCCTGCTATTTGTCAGAATCGTTAGGAGGAACTACTTCTTCATTCTTTTTGATCATTTAATTTTCAACTGGTTGGCGACAGGTCGTGATGATAGACCACACGACCAACACTGCTATCCAAGCTCCTATAATGACTGCGCAGGCAACCATTAGGCCATCAGTGGGTTCATCAACATAGTCATAGACTTTAGCCTCCTTTATGTTTAACAAATATAGTCTTCTCTCGATATCTTGCTTATTGCACTACTGAGGCACACACAATCCGGTGAAGGAGTTTACTTCAGTACTTGCAGTTGAATTTACCCAATCTACGAGGTAATAGTTGTAGGGGACTGCTCCTGACTTGTGCTAGCACTCATATTTCTGCCCTGGATTGTTAGTAGTGATGCCGGAGTACATGATGGAGGGAAGAGGCAGTAAAGCAAAGTCCCCACGGCTAATGCCAGCAATGATTGCCTAGACAAATTCGTCGCAGCTGTCATAGGCTGGACTGGAAAATCCAATCGTTAGCAGCAGCATTAAGAGTGCCAGTTGCTTCATTGTTAGATTAATTATCATTATGTTGTAAGAATACAGCCATAAAAGTATTCAACTACTACTAATATGAATCAAGTCATTCCTTCCGAAAGTTGGGCTATTTCTCTCTTCTCTTTAGTTCAGTGTCCGAGTGAGAGTACACCAATGGACTCATAGGAGCTAGTAAATGTTCTGTATCCTACAGGGAGCTTGATTACTTAAGGCGCTACTCATTGCTATTGTTATTATACGCCCTTATTTCTTCAAAATTAGTCTTTTTCTCCTTGCTTTCCTTGGGACTGCTGCTTGATAGCCCAATATTCTTTTTGGAAGTCTTATGATTACTGTCTTATTTTTATATGGTGCTGCTGTATTTGGGTTTGTGCTCGAGACTGGATGTAGACCCCGATCGATTTAAAGTGTTTCTATTCCACTTCTTATTGATTTCTATCTTTTTGACCATTGCCTTGATGGTCACTAACTCATCAATTTATACTCTAAAGTCCTCATCCTTTTCATGTCTCTTGAGCTCATCCTCCTCCTCTTTTGGAAGTATGCATTTAACTTTTTCGCTTTTAACTTAATATATCTGCAAACAATCGACGATGAAATGGCGCCAAGTATCGTAATCATTGGTCAGGTTACAGTAGGCAGCGACCTTTTCAAGTTAGTTAGTGACCTTGCGGGAAATAAAATAAAGAGAATGAATATCGCCCTGCGTAGCCATCCGTGTTGAGTTGAGGAACACGTACTTTCTATTGCTGAATGCCTCAATAAGAAACTACATGAATTGGTGAACGGCAGGACTCTTGCTTTTGATACACTAACTATTGATAAGGAGACATAAAACCTTCTCCAACTGACAATGCATGATGCTGTTCCACCTGTTCTCGCACAGGTACTTCTGAGTTAGGAGAGGGTACCTGCACTAAAGAAAGCAATTATTCACGACAGCTCTATACACTGAATTCGGGACATATATCAGAATAATCGCGCACTAGTAATAGACAGGCGCGCACTAATCCCATAAATTAGTAACGAAATATGCCAATTGACCGCATGTTCTCACCGCTGGAGAATTTCATGACCTTAAATTACCCTCCTCCAATCATTTTAAGCATTGCCGTCAAAGACTTGAAGACGAGGAGCACTTACTGCTTTAGCTTCTTCATGTGGACAGCTCCGATGTTAATACCACTCTTTCGCAACAAATAATAGATGTTTATTATCTCTGAGAGGGTTTTCAAATTAAATTAAAGAGTTGTTTCTTCCTCTAGTGTATAGGGTGCAGGAATAGTCAAAAGTTAAGTGATTCTATTGAGGCAAGCAGTGACGAGAGAAGTCTGAATAAAGGCATCAATGAATGCAAAGATGGTTCCATCTTTATCATTGCATATGTTGTTACTGACCTCCTTGACCATCTAATGCATGTTTTCAATATGAGAGTCCAATGTACGTTCATCCTTAACCCCGCATTGGCACAGTTCTTTCAATACTTTGAGAGAGCGATCCCACTCTTGTTCTTGGAGGGAGACAAGTACAAGTGTAAAGATGACCTTGAATACAACTTAATAATAAGCGAAACGCATGATGCGCTGTATCAAATCATTAGGAAAGAGTTTGATAACCAAAGAGGTGGGTTATTCCGTACTTATTTTTTCAAAATAGTCTCCAATCTACATTAATAATTAGTTACGCGTGAGGAAGAACGGTATTCATACTTCAAAAAAGGTAGAAAAATAGATTATATATGGCCAAGAGAAGGGTAGAGGTATTATGGTTGAGCGTTTTATAAAAATTAGAACCAAGACTCCACTTTCAATATTGACTCATAAACATCGATGAAATAGTATTCATAGAATTAATTATTCTCTCGCAGGAAACCCAAAATGGCCTGTTCAAAGGCACAGCCCTGTTCGAAGTTAAGTTTATACTTGTCCAACATTTTAGGCGGGTCCAGCAGGAGAGAGATCATGTCTTTGACAATTTCCGGTTTGGTGAAGAGTCTGCTTAAAGATTATTATACTTCTGAATGAGTTTAGGCTAATCTTTGATGTTGGGGTACTTCTGCAGTGTAGCGATGAGATTGGGGAGTGTGAGATTGTGAGGCAGTGTGAGTTCTAAGATGAGATGTTCGATCTCATTTTGGTCTTGTGTTTTGTAGGAGACGACGGTAGTTCTGCTGCGGTCGATAAATCTCTCATGTTCGTAGTCGTCTTGGGAGTGCATTATATGTGAGTTTATCAATCAAATAATAGAAGTGACTATCCATTATAGTACTTTGAACAACTATCACTCACCTTATTATAATTTATTAAGATCGGTTTATATGGCTACACGAGGAAAACCCGTACCCAAAAACATTGCCAAGAAGAAGGTGGAACGCCCCGGACTCACTGAGGATGAGGTTGAAGAGCTTAGAGAAGCCTTCAACCTCTTCGATACCGAAGCCACTGGCAAGATTGACCCTCGTGAACTCAAGTCTGCCATGCAGAGTCTCGGATTTTAGACCAAAAACCCAACCATCTTCAACATGATCGCTGATCTAGAGTCGCTCGGCAGAGAGGTAGATTTTGAAGAATTCCTGGACGGCATAACTTCTAAGTTAGGAGACAAATAATCACGGGTATACATTATGTTGAAGTAGGCTGGAATAAACAAGATTTTCGATCTGTTCGACGACGACCACTCTGGCTTTATCAACTCCAACAACATTCGAAGGGTTTCAAAAGAGTTGGGCGAGACCATGAACGTGCAATAGTTGGAAGAGATGTTGCAGCGAGCTGCCACCAATGGCCGAGAGATCTCCCGCGAAGACTTCTATAACATTATGACCAAGAAATCCTTTTGATTTGCCTTTTATATCCGCAAAACGGCAGCCCCACTCTCAGCTACCGCTTAGCGGTTATTCACTATCCACCATAAGCATTTGTGTTTCGACCAGCCCACCACATTGCCTCAATGAATTTCGTGCATTCCGAGCGAATCTTGATTTGGGTATGGCATGAAGTGATGGAAGGAGCATTATTTTATTGATTATCCCATAGAATGACGATGAGGGTACGCTGTGATTCGGTCAGCCAGAGTCCAGTGCTGCTAGTGTGCATTTACAACCAGTTCGGCAACGTGATTACTCATGACTACCTTTATCAGCTCTTCTGTCCCTACGGAAGCATCGTGAAGATACTAATATTTGAGAAAGCTAAAGTGTGGAAGACATTCGTGGAGTACTGTGAGGTCCAGCAGGCAGAAAATGCCATGACCAATCTCAACAACAAGGTCATATTTGAGGATGGCAGCAGGATGAACATCTTCCGTTCTAAACTCAAACACGTCCAATTTCAAAACGACAACCTAGGAGGAGTCAACTATGAGGCACTGCAGCTGCAGCAAGAACAACAGGACAACACTGAACACAGCCCCAAGCGCAGGAGTACCTTCCAAGATTATATCACACCTTTCTACTCATATGAACCCACTTCGCAAAATTATTTTGAATTCATTGATAAAGACCATGATCAGAGCTCAACTTCAGCTAAATACAAATCAGAATCATTATCTGCCAAGAAGTCCAAGGAAGAGAGCACTTCGCTCAATAATTTTCTAGACATTGACTAACAATTCAGAGAATTAGCCTTATAGAGTTCATAGTTTAGGGAGTGGGAGGAGAGCGCTGAGATAAATCGACGAAAATCTAAAACCTTGGTGAATCCCAATTCCGAGCAGTTTCTTTTATAGAACAGTCCGTCGAAAGTGCTGTTCGTGCGTTCAATTCCCTAAAACTATGACCATGATTGCGTGTACAACATATTCTGCAACTTTGGAAAGATTACCAAAGTCATCTTCATCCAAGAAAAGAATAGTGCCCTGGTTTAATTTGATACCCTTCTCAACGCAATCCAAGCCAAGGATGAACTTAACTACTCTAAACCTGCTTTCAAAGTGTTTTATTCCCATTACGAGAGTCTAATTATGAAAAAAATCGCAGAGAATTAGGAGGAACATTAGTATAGAAGCGAAGGATTGGGGAGAGTACCTAATTTTAATCCTCCTTCAGACATACTCTTCATGACTATGGTGCAACCCAAACAAGAGCAATAAATTCGAGAATTGTGTGAGGGAATCGGCTGTGTTGTCGGTGAAATGTAGTGGAAACAAAACGGCAAAGACAAATGGATGTGTCTCATGTAATTTAGAAATCTTGACGAAAGTCTGCTGGCAATGGGCAAGCTGCAAAACCACTAAACATCAGTCCGGAAGATGAGGCTGTGCTTTACTCGGTCTCGCCTTCAGAAAAAGAAGTAAATTTAATCACAATAGCAATCTAATAACTCCATTTGCTGATAATTTTAAGGTATTTAAGCTAGTGCAAATATATTGATAAGTATGAATGAATCATCATTTCTGGTTGGACTGGCCCATCATAGGCTTGACCTTCGACTCCACATTTTTGAATTTAGCTAATTTGAAGTTGTTGTCCTCCACTTCTTTCTTCTTGTTGTCACGTTTCTAGACTTTTGCTGGAACTTCCACCTTGGGCGGTGATTTCTTTCCATCCTTCTGCAATAAATTATACACTGCCTCTCGCTCCTTCTTGAGCTCTATCTCCTCCTCAGCGTAGGTATTGCAGATGACGTTTTTGATGGGAGTGGATGGTCTTTATTATGGTCAAATTACCGATTGGGGATGCCGTAAGTAAAATCCTAGCTAGGAATGGATACTCCATAGTACTTCTGCCCTTCTTTGACTTTAATTTTGATTTCGTTATCTTTCCTGAAATTAGTAATTTGCTATATCTATGAGGTCGTACCTTAGAATCAATGCAGCCCTGCTTCACACCTTACTTGTTCATAGCCACAAAATTCTTGCCAGGCTATCTAATGTCTGAAACTGCGTGTTCCTGCCATCCTGAAACAACTGAATGAAAGAATTGATACCTTCTCTGGCACCAAACTTATCCTTCTCTGGCGCCTTGCCATAGACGTGATCTGTATCGGGCAAATCGTGAAATCCTGTTTTTATCTTGCCCAGCTCAGTCTTTTGCAGCAAAACATTATTTTTGGACATAGAATGATCAGTTATATTATATAGTTTTCTATAAATAAGCTATCATAAATCAAAATATGTAAAATCAGAACAGGTTTCATAAATGATGTTTTATTATTTTTAAATGTAAATGATTAATTTCTATTAAATGAATAAGAAAAAAATAAATTTAATCAGATATCCTCAATTTACAATGGTTATTTAAAGGATTTGCTGTTGGCAATGTCATCCAACTCACACAGACTCTCCTCCAACTTCTAGGTGAATTGGATGGTTTTGTTTTTTATCTTCTTAATCCAAGGAGCCTCGATCTTTTTTTATATTATGCTCGAAGTTAACTACCCCAAAATAAATTAGGAGGAAATCTTGAGCTCAAGACTGGGATTACTAAATTTGGGAAAGGGGATGTTTATTTTGATGTAGACTCTGATATTTTCGGCTTTGCAGTTGACGATTTCAATCGGCTTATAGGGAAGGTAGCTGGATAGTAGTTTGCTGCAGTTTATGCCGATTTCTTCCTTGAGTTCCTCTAGGCATTCGTCTTGATCATACTGAAGGTTCACCATCTTGCTGACTCTCTTCTTCAAATCGTACTTTTATTCATACTTGGCTAATCCTTTAATGACATTTAGACCCTTGCTCGACTCTCCGATCAAATAATAAACCACAGCAACGTTGAATCGAAGCAGAACTTGAGTGAAATCGTCTTCGCAACTGAACATTTCCTTCTGGAGGTACTTGAGAAGCAGATGGTAATTCTCTTTAACGTACAAATGCAAAACAATAAGCCACTTCTCATACTCTGAGGACAGATATCCATACTCAGTTGAATTATAGTTTTTCAATATCTTCTCGTTGAGCAATCTATTTTCCTCTTCTTCGCTGATAAATTGTCCATCGAAGGCTGATTTAATAATTTGCCCCACAGAGCCACCATTATCGAACTCTCCTTCATAAATTTCAATGCACTCAATCATGGATAAAACTTCTTCGCTTTGATCAGTGATTTTTGTCAAGGAGCGAATGGCCTCGTCGTAGGCCTTATTAACAAATAGTATTTTGGACACCCAAAGGGAAATTTACTATTGGTTGGCTTATAGTTCTATGTACTTTTGCAGATCTTAGAAACAGTTCTCTATCAATAAATCGCTGCGAGCATGCTACTTCGGGCCAGTTGTTTCTTTGGTGCCAGTCAGTTAGCTACTCATGTGGACAGATTTCATCAGCATTTTTATTGATTTGCTGTCGCATTGAGTAGCCTATTCCTTCTCTCCAAGGAGTAAGAAACTTATTGATCGGCCCAAATAAAACTCCGCTCTGTTTTAGAGGATTAGCCCCGCACTGAACTATTTGACTGCATCATAATAATTGCCGAGAATCATCTAAACCACACCTTTCACGTAGAGAAATTTCCATGAGCATTCCTCAGTGATTTTAAGAGTTTTTTCTAGAGCTTATCGGCTATCATCATACTTCTCTAGAAGTATAAATATCAATGACTTAAAGTAGTGAGTTAGATGATGATTGCCAATGGCGGCTTAGTAGTTTTCAGTCATTTCCAAAGTGGATTCGAGGATTTACTGAAATGAGGCATCTTCCTCATTGTCGTCGACCTCTTCGCTATTTTTTACTATTGCCAGCCGCATCAGTAGGATTATTTTATAAAGTAATGGCTCAGGTGGAATTGTACCGTATTTCTAGAAGTGTAAATCAACACAACTGCTATATTTCACGAGGGCTTCGTCCGGCATGTCACTTTATGCCATAAGTAAAGCTTCACAGAGACATTTATTGTAAACCACATCCGATTATCTTCCATACACATCTTTTATGTAGGATTCATACTATTCGTAAGTATCCAAGCACCGCAAAAAGTTATTTGAAAAAAACTAAGCATAGGCCTTGAACTGCAAGATCAAGGGATAGATCAGTTCTTTCTCTTTGCTGGTGAACACTTACACTTGCTTCTCAGGTGATTACTACTGAGGTGGACTGTGCTAAGTTTTTAATTTGAAATTTTCCTATTTTTTTAAAGCATAGAGAGGATTGATGTTCAATCGGGTCGATTATATTTTAGGAATTGCTCGGGTTACCGATTTGGTGGAGAAATAGCCGAGCTTTCGATTAATTCTGTCTTTGGAGAAGTTGTCCTTACCTCTAGCTGGACTGCCAATGACTATTTTTTTGCTGAAGTGATTGCTTTCAAGATGATATCGATTTTATCTCTTTGACTTATCCTCGGAACTGTCCCTTTTGATTTTAAATACGCGTTTGCTTTCTTCAATACTTTTGATCTGTTCGCAGATCTTAGATAAGTGATTGAGACCCTCCTCGTACTGACCCTTGATAACAAGCATGAAGGATTCGACTGTTTTGCTCCAGCTTTCTAGGGAAACATTGCAGATATCCCCGAGTTTGACAATGTTAAGAGCTTAATAAAACTGGTAGTTTTATAGATAGACCTGTATGAGCTTTTTGTAGGCTTTCTTCATTATTTTATTATTTGTCTGCAAACGCAGGCAGTATTCAAGGTTCAACAGACCTTCCTGTATTAAATTAACTTTTATCTGGGATTGGCCCAGGTAATAAAACAACTATGAACTCTTCAATTACTCACGCTTTGCCAACTACTGCAGCAGACACTGACTTTGATCATATTTTTACATTTGATAGAGGCAGATTGCCATTTTTAATTGGATTTAAGGTTTGTGGCTAATCTCTCTTTGGCTGTCCTTCTGACTCAGTATTTATAGCGATTTGTAGTAGACAGTTAACGCTTTTTATACTTTCCCCTGAAACCTGTAGCAATCTGCCAGTCCAACGTAGCTGAGAAACGAAGCCTTTGACAAATTGATGGACAATTTGAAGTCCTGTTCTGCCTTATGGTAAAAGTTCATATTCATGTAGATCTTTCCTCGAAAGCAGATAGCCTCTTCGAAGTTCTCATATTTTTTAATACATTAGGTCACCATCTACAAACTCCTGCTTACACTGCCTGCATCATTTAATAGTGTACCTAATTTATTAAGAGCCATAGCTGCTAATAGTATGGCATTAGGCTTATTTTCGTATTCGTCGCTTATAGCCGTCAGTCTATCGATGGCCAATTGAGACATACCAAGGTGTAGATAGGAGACTGCGCACAAATACAGCGCTTAGTTATGCCGTGGATGCATGGCAAGGTATTGTTAAAAGAGTCTGGCCGCTTCTTCCAAATTCGACTGCGAATAGTATATATCTTTGGCATCTTGCAGCAGGGTTTATCCCGATGAGGGTGCTATTTTCTGATGTGACTTCTGCTCTCGCTTATCATGGAGTTTGTTTTGCGAAACTAGAGATTTATTGCGCCGATGTACGTTGAAACTCATTACTTATCTTTAAATGTTACAACTATCAATTAGTTTTCATATTATGACCATACCTCTTGTTCCTTCTCTATTTTTTATCATTATCAGTTCACTCATGCCAGGACTATTAATCTAAACCAAAGTCAGATCAGACGACCTTATTAACGGATTTGCCTTTGTAAAATTCTCAATTAATTTGAGATATATTTTAGTTCGCAAAGCATCATGCAGCCGCAACAACAACAGAGACCATGTAAATTTGGTGATGATTGCCGCAAGTTCGCTATGAACACCTGTACTTTTTACCACCCTCCCAACTCTCAGAAGCCGATGGGAGGAGGAATGGGGGGAATGGGCAATATGGGTGGTATGGGTGGCATGGGAGGAGGAATGAATTCAGGCTTTGGCGGTAATGGAGGAAATAGAGGATGGCAAAATCGTCCAAACAGTTTTACTCACCATCAAAACAACAATCAAGGTGGTAATTTCCAAAGCAATTTTCAAGGAGGAAACTATCCCAATAACAACCAAGGTGGATTTAAGAGTAACAACAACCAAGGCGGAAACTACCAGAACCAAAACTTCGGTGGCAACCAGAACTATAAGGGACCAATGGATAAAGACGACAACTGCTTCAATTCTCTGTGCCGGTAGTTCCATGTAGGCAACGAATGCAAGTACGCCTAAAAATGCAAAAGAAAACATGCTTTCCTTCTTACCTCTGAGGACAGCATTAAGCGATTGAGTTTCATGAGAAATATTCCAAACACTCCCCTCTGTAAGTTAACGAAATTTCAATCAGGAGGGCAGGATTACTTCGCCTTACGACTGGGAAATGATGTTAATTTCTTCAGTTTCAACCCGGAAACCAAGGCGATGTTGGACATTTACAAGTGGTCGTTCCCCACACAGGGAAACTACCATTTTTATGACCAAAAGAATGACAATATCTATTATTCCATGGAAAATCCACAGACTTCCTATTAAGATATAGGGTGCTACAACCTCACTGAACTCAAACATTACTACATTGCCAACTCCCATAACGGAAGAGTCACAGGAATCGCACATTTTACCGATACCATAATGCTATCCACCTCCATCGATGGAGAACTCAAAGTTTGGATAAAGGAAGGCGACAACTACGCGGTTCATGTCGACTCAACGGATCGACTCCGTAAGTTCTTCAACCCTCAAAACCTTAAATTAGAGCTTTAATTTATCGATATTACTGAGATTAATGGGATAAAAATAATCGCAGTGGGCACTTCCGATTGCCGCATACTGTTCTTCATTGGAAACGAACTAAACTACGTGCCAATTACTTTCGCATAGACATATGTAATATCTAAATTATATTGAGTCTAAAGTATACAGAGTAAGATACGCGACTGACAAGGGCGTGACTTACGCTCTTGTATTGACCTGGAACGCCACCAACTCCCTTTGCGCTCTTCTGTCCGTCAACTTGACCACTTTCGAGCAGAAAACATTGCTACAGGTACCCACTCAGGATCAACCGAAGGCTAACATCAACATTTTTTAGATGGTGGATGACTACCTGTTTGTGGGGGCAATGGGCGGACAGTTGAGCATCTATCGTTTCCCAGACACCAGCCAAAAGATTGGAGGCATCTTCCATCAGAATCAAATTTGTGACATCGTGTCAACAGTAGCGGAAATTAAGAGCACAAACCTCAAGATGAGGTTCATGTTCATCTTATAAAAATTGGGAGACAACAGGGAGGGTTCTTTGGGCATCTACCTCCTGAAATGATCGATGTGAAAGTGATATGAATCATAGCGACTTTAAATATACATACAATCAATCAATGATCCCAAAGACCGTAATTACCGTCATTCCCCGTAACATTGTTGATATGCAGATCGCTTCTTCTTTATGGCCGATACTAATCCTCCCAAAGACGTGCCCAAAGCCTTTTTCTTTAACATCGACGATGTATTTTGACTCCGATTAAGGATCTGGTCTATGAGGGCTTTTTTGAGGATTTTGGGCCACTAAGCATAGCGAAAGTATGGAAATACATCCAGTAAGTTTACAAATTTCTGAATGACAAGAAGTACAGTGAAAATCTTTTTTTTCACTTCACGTCGCCACACTATGCCAAATGCACCAACTCAGCCCTTCTTGTTTGCGCCTATCAGGTAGTCATCGAGTGACGTAGGTGGTCATAATGGGAAAGACTCCGGAACAAGCCTTTTAACCCTTCAAATCGATATAGTTTAGGCCATTTCGAGATGCTGGATATGGGCAATGCTCTTACAAATGCACGGTAAAGTGATAGTAATAAAGATCTTAGACTGTTTAAGGGGACTAAACTATGCAATGAAACTCGGGTGGTTCGACTTTAAGAAATTCGATATTGTCGCGTACGAACACTACTAAAAGATCGAGAATGGTGACATCAATTGGATCGTTCCGAACAAACTAGCAGCTTTTAGTTCTCCCTACGACAAAGGGCAAGACGATTCAGGCGTATCTCTATTTGGACTTAGAACCTTCTCTTCACACCGAAGGAATACATTCCCATCTTCAAGAAACTACATGTAAGCGCAGTCGTTCGATTGAATAACCAAACCTACAACGGAAATGACTTTAAGGAGCAGGGTATCAACCACAATTAATTGTATTTTACTGATGGCACCTGCCCGCCATTGTAAATAGTGAACAATTTCATGAAAATAGTCTAAAATGAAACAGGAGCAGTGGCGGTGCACTGCAAAGCTGGGCTGGGTCGAACCGGCACTCTTATTGCGTGCTATGCTATAAAGCACTATCATTTCAATGCTGCTGATTTTATTGGGTGGATAAGACTTTGCCGTCCTGGCTCCATATTAGGCCCTCAACAATATTTTCTTCTCTAATATGAGGACATGTTCAAAAAGGAAGGCGAGCATTCGCCCATCTGGAAATCAGTGAAAGAGATCATGAGCGAACACGACCTGGTTCGACAAGTCAAAGTACATCTATATTTACTTAGAGTATGAGTGTGAAGGGTAAAATAACGGAATAGGAGAAGTTAATTGGAAGCAAGGGCGACTTAGGGCAGGGAAACAAACTGGTCTAAGCGAAGAAGAAGCATGACAACAAGAAAACAAAGTGATCTGATATTTTTTAGCGTTAATTATTCAGATGGGTTCTGCCATTTACGTATCCAACAAATATTAATTAAATGGAAAGGGCCATTATCCTCACGCATAAAAAGCTTCGACGATAGTTCATCATCTCCAATAAGACCAAACCCAACACCCTTAAGAACCTCATCAAAAAGGCTTTGAGGTTGCAGGGCGAGATTAAACATTTCAGGGGTGAGGGCAGTAAGATATCCATTGAATAACTGATCAGTCAATCGAAAGGCAACGAATATGAAATCATCTTGGATGATGAGAGTTCTGAAGACAAATCCAAAAGTGACGTGAGTCAGAAGAACATGAGCAAAGTGTCGGGCAGGAAAAACCCACCCAGCGAACACTAATTATTAGATAGTAAGTTTTACGTTGATGATTTCCAACTCTTCATGTCCGAAGTCTCTGCGAAAAAGACAACCAAGTTATTTGGAATCGTCTTCTTCAATAGCCGAAAAAAGGCCTCATTTTTGGGTAAAAAGATTCTGAGGGAGCTTATCTTTGAGTTCGACAAAATTGAATTTTTTTATGCGCTGCACCCCATCAAGATGCATACTTCCTCGGCTCTGTTGGTATTTGAGATGTTATTCAGGGTGAAGTGCTGGTATTTGCGCTGTTTAGGGGTAAAATCATGATACATTAGAGAGAGTTTCCAGAGCAGATAACAGCGGCGGACTAAATTCCCAACTACATTAAGAATCTGGTTAAGATTGGACAACTGTCCTTTGACCAGCCACTGCAGCAAGAACAAAAAAAGACCAAAAATTTAATACATGTCCATGAGCAACGATCATTTGACCATAAAATTGAGGATTCGCCCTAAAAACTGTCTGACTTCGGCAACAGACCCAATCGGACAACCGAAATAATTAAAATCAAACCCATTACCCCCGATAAGGAAGTAAAAGCAAGAAAGATATTCGCGAATCCCAAGCCAGATAGTGCTGTAAAGTCTCCAATTACGAATTAAATTTCTTTTTAAAACGATTTCTATCAGCCATAATGGTTTTTTTAGGGCGAGGCCCTCACTCGACTCGAAAAAGGCATCCTATCAGCTTTGATTAAAACAAATGACAACAATCTGATCACTTTCATCAACGGGCTCAGCCTTAAAGATAGAAACAAGGAAAAATTGAATATAAAACTCTTGAAAGTATTATCCAACTTATTTAGGTCTTCTTGAAGGAGTATAGTGACTAAAAATTGGCAAATTTCACCCCGCATCAGAAGACATATATCGAAGAAAATCAGGAAAATCGAAAGAGTTTTGTCTTTAACGCTCTGCTTAAGCTATACAAGTTTGGAGATATCAAAGATTTCATTGATGCTATCGCAAAGGGAGTCGCCATTATCGTAGAGTAAACTGAGTCCAAGCCAAGAGAATAACCAAAGGTAGTCGTACTATATTCCAATGTTGTGAAAAACACTTAAAAAGCCAAATCAGGTTTCACCATTAAACTCAAGAATTGTGAAAACGAGTTCGACTCCCCCACTTCTCCCTGCAAATAGCATCCCAGTCCCTTCAGAGAAGATGCTTAAATGCATCGCTACCACACTAGAATAGCGAAAGATTTCTATGATAAGCCTTTGCCAGATGTGAGTAAAACCATCCTGAAGGATATCGACTTTAGCAAATAATTTAATGAGGGTGAAAGGGCTGAAATTTGTGATTTACTTCTAAAGAACGATGCCTTTCTAATAGAAACCTTTTTCCCCCGACGTGAGAAGACCAAAAAAATGTAAAAAATGCCGTCCAAGACAGTAAAGTATGTTTGATATAACCCAGACGGTATCTTCGAGAAGTGGAGAGCAGATACGAGAAAATTCGAGAAAGAACAGTCACCGACGCGCACGCAAAGCTAAAAATGCATAAGTTATAAATATTCAATGGTTTGGTCTATTTCCTCTACAAACAACGAATAATAAACAAAAAGCAGTTGAAGATATCATTCTACCTCTACACTTGGTCGGATCTGAATATTCTCTCCGCCTTTGAATTGTACCTATTCGATCGTAACCTCGAATAGTTCGTGGATACGATCTATTCTATCGACTACAACTACTACCTACATGGACTGTACTAAATTGACCATTCTGAAGTCGAGTTGTTCACAATCTCAGTCGAGTAGCAACTAATCATCCTCTTTTTGTATGAAACCTACATAGACTCAGGGGAAGAGAGAATATCACTTGAGAAGTTTATCAGGGCGGGAGATACCTCTCTACTAGATTTATACACTGATTTAAAGATTGATAATTAAGATCTGATCCGAAAGATGATCGAACTCAGCAAAGTTAAAAAGGAAGAGTTGGACAACATCAACAACAGCGAAAACAGGACGGTCGGTGAAATCAAGGAGAAGAAGAAAGACAGATGCAACTTCATCGACCAGATCGTTTCCAACCGATACAAAACATTCACCAAAAAGGATCTTGTCCAGTACTGTATAAATCATGATGAACCTATCATTACCTCACTGTTTGATTTACTCGATCAGACTAATGAACAGATGGAGTGGGTCGACTCCTTCAACTGCTACATTGCCAGAATAGATGAGATACATATGAAACTAGAGATACAGGAACTGGCAAAGGAGGCAAATATTGAACTAAGCAAGATTGAGGAGTGCAGAACCGATATTATCAAGGGCATATACGAGGCCTACCTCGTCACAAACGACCGCAGTGATACCATCGACTCACTGGAGAGGGCCATACGTAAGGTTTCAAGAGTCAACTCTCCGCGTGGGGTGGACTCAAGTAAATGATTATCATTCCTTTAAGATGCATTTATATGAGAGCTTATTATATATAAAGTTGAAATATAACACAAGCATCAAATAGAAATTAAACATCTCCAAAAACCCTTGCTTCACGTAGCTGACCTGTTGGTTGGTTCTAGAACGAAATTGGTGGTTGTTGCAGCAGAGTATGGGCGAGCACTATTTCAATAGTTTAGTATGCTAATTTAAATTGGATTTATATAGTTGATACAAGCTTTGCTATTATTGATAAATAGAGCAGAGGAGTAGCAGATGCCAACGACCAAGCCCAACCTAAGGAATTCAAACCTATGCCCCACCGTAGGCAATCCCTTTAACAGCAAGAAACAACCAAATTAACAGAATTACTATTTGCCGGTGGCTGTAGCTGCTGCAATTTCATCCTTTTAAAAACTAAGTTGCCAACAGATATATTCGCTCCCTATTTTTCTTTGTAACGATAATACTGATAATGAGTTGCACTTGATGAAGCGGGCAACAGAGTGGCAGAGTGCTATAGCACCAAGATCTGTTAGTTACGGCCTAATGAGCGAATACAAGCCGACCAGCACAAATAAAATGGGGGATGAAATTAAAACTAATTCAATATCGCCTCACAATTAGGGTGTGAACCAGGGCGGGCACGATGTTTCCATATACGAGGTGCTATATCAAAACGAACTGCATGATTTTACCATAAACCCCTATCCACATGTGTGATCATTTTTTATCATAAAGATTAACATTCAACAATTAAAAAAGGCACTCTTTCGTTACTCTTTTACTCTGAAATCGGTAGAGAGCGACCA
>Ga0302185_10000150_pt1 | contig 55390 bp, 56 predicted proteins | sample II_Bog_E1_1_FD_200231 | JGI IMG/M metagenome (GOLD analysis project Ga0302185, IMG submission 200231) | Peat permafrost microbial communities from Stordalen Mire near Abisko, Sweden - II_Bog_E1_2 | ecosystem: Environmental > Terrestrial > Soil > Wetlands > Peat | place: Sweden: Abisko... | reverse complement strand
CGGTGTATATCTCGCCTGGGGTGGTGTTAACGGCCACACGATTTTGCAATTGATCAATGAAATTCTTGTCACGATGACGGAACGACAGCTTGTGGTAGTCTGCTTCAATGTTCACACGTCCAATGGTACTCATTTTCTTAATTTCAGCTTTTTCGTAGCCCCCTCTTTTTCTCAATTCGGACGCTGCTTTGGCATGTTCCACGCCTGTGGGTAATATGAACAATTCAGGTGGTTCCAATCTTGATTTTTGAACGAGATAGACTGCAATTTCAGAACCTACCTTGTCGTACTGGGGCCATATGTTTCTAATTTGACAGTCGCCGCGTAACGTGCAGGTTACACTGTCATTTTCATCGCTTGTAGTTTTGTACAGCGTTTGGAAGCATGTACCCCAGAATTTAATCGAATCACAGATGGTCTGCATATCCAAAAACAACATGGGATCGATTTTGTGCAAATTCAAGCCTGTGAAGGCTTCGCTGTTATAATCAGGATACTTGAATATCTTGAAAATTTCGTCAGACTCCAACAGCTCGGTGAGCACAACTTCAGGGGTAGCTGCACCATTACTTACGCTACGAATTTTACCGTTCTTGACGAGCTCATATAAATATCCACGAACGCAGTCTTGCCATTCAATTCGAAGCAAGTATTGTAATTGCTGGAATGTCAACAAATAAGCCTTTTGTCCATGAATTCTGTCGTCCCACTGAGATGCCTCGCCTTTGTATGTAGGTCTGTTGAAAAAGAAGACCAAATCACCGGCGTCGGGTGCTTTGTTGAATGCGTCTTGATCTTTGAAACATGGAAATGCTTGCCTGAGAATGGGTGTAGTAACCGTGTTGTCAACTTGGGTACGGAACAACGTGTCAGCATCACCTAGGGGTTTGTGATTTTGATCACGTAGGGCACGTTGTTCAGCTCTCCAGTTTCCTGAACTGTATTCTTGGCCTATTTCAGATATGGGTACACGAGTTGATAGAGACATGTTCCAATGTTTTGTTGTAATTGTATTGGAATCGCCGGGAATAATAAAAATTACTTGCTGTTAACCAACACGGTATTTATTCAAATTTAGGTTTCAATGTCACAATGATGGTATTACCAACCTTGATCGTGGCCAACGTGGACTCATACGACTTGACATATGAAATTGTATCCAAGTTCTCATGTATCCTAATATCGACACCGTATATTCGATCAACCTCTGAAATTGATTTACCTTGGTAGACAACGTGCGCCGCAATCCTTGATAATAGTAGTTTTCTTATTTCAACCTGGGTCCGTAGTAATGTGTTTTCACTCTCCAACGCGATGATCGTTCTATCAATGGGTAAGTGTGTGGGTGGCCAGTATTTACTTGTGGCTGTGTGACCTAGTATGTCTGTCAGTTTGATATGTGCGTCCTCACGCGTGGCACGTTGCATTGGTTTGGCAGGTTGACTTCGGATAAAACGCTGTCAATCAAAATACAAAACATAAAAAAGTACAACACATCATGAAGTATAAAACACGTGAACAAGTGAGTGCTCTGTTCCACGATCTAATCAAGTTGGATACCAAGTCCTTGGACGCAGATAAGTTCCTAGTTCTAATTTCCATGATACAGCGATTTCAAGAATCCCAGGTGGCTATGGAACAGGAATTAGATGCATTGTTCGATCATTATAGGTGTACAGTGTTAATGGTTCAAGATAAACACGAGTCTACAATAGTAACCCATAAATTGTTCAGGCTCAATTTATTGATGTCGCAGTTCGAACAAAATAATAAAAAATGCAATACGTAGCTGACACAGTATCAAAATGGTTTACTCCTGTGAAGTCTGATGTTAAATCTGTAATGTCCAAGAGAACCAACATGATCAGATATGAAGCTAACATGTTTTCAATATCAGTGGATCTCTACTGTGAAACCATAACCTCAGATTATATGACATCTTTCGTCCAGAATATAGAAAGGATAGGATATGTTCTCAAAGAGCGTATAAACCCTACCGGTGAAGTTGGCTATAAGTGTAAACTATCATTTTTACATTTGAAACATGGCGAAATACGCATAGCTTTTTATACCAAGGCCACCAAGCTAGAGTTGGACAACCTGTTTACGTAAATAAATAACCCAGTTGACAATGCGGCCCCTTGTTTTTTCATTGGTTAGGAACTCCCTCCTGAATTTCTATAAATAGCGGACAACTTGGTAGTTACCAGTAAAACATGTCACACAAACAAGCCCAGGGAAGATATGAGTTGTTAGTACATCATCACGAGAGTGGCGTATATGCGCGCACCGGTCAATACTTCACAAACTTGAGAGACTCCGTGAGATACAGTATGAATTATGCCCTACCACCCACATTATCTTACGGGACATACAGACACAATTCCGAGTTTCAAGCAACATCGATCAAAGGGTACGCTCTGGTCACCATTGAAAGAATATTGGAAATATCAAGAGAATTACGTCTCAATGGCGAGAGATGGGTTGCACTGTGGGCAATTCCAGGGGTACCGAATTTATGCAAGCCCGCTCACAACATTCCGGTCTACGGACGCAAGGAAATTGCAGAATTTTATGCCAACTACGGCGGCGAGGTTCCTTTTGGTGGCGTGTGGGTATGTAAAGAAATTGAAAACGTGGGATTGGAACATGTAGCAATTTATAAAGTTCAATAATTATTTATTCTGATTCAATGCCAGCATTAGCTTTATGTTATCGTTAATTTGTTGTTGATACTGTCTAGCCAGACCGGCAGCCTTGAAATCAATTTTCTTACTGTTGCCGTTGGGTGCCTTCTTGACAACGTGATGTACCTTTAATTCACTCAGGAGGGATGCATTGAATTCGTTGTTACTCATCAACATACTATACGGCGTGCGTCGATGTTCACGCATATGATAATATAACACACCACTCTTGATAGGCTTGTACGCCTTGAACGGAATCTCGCCATCTTCAATTTGACGCTCGTTGAGTTCAGTCAACCTATCGTTTACATATTTTACAATTTCCTTGTTGAAGTAGTAGCTAGCTCGAATGCAGTTTTGCATCAAGCCGCTGGTGTGCATGTTATGTCCCAACGTAGCATAAAATTTCTGACGAACCTCGGCCATGCAGAAATAATCTTGACTGTTCTCTTCCCACTCACAGATGAAGCAGGATGAACGGTTCTCTCCCGGACCAATGCGAGTAACAATTTCCTCATCATCGTCTAATTTACCATCCTCCAAATCTTCAGGTTCCTGCTCTTCATCTTCTTCATTTTCGGAGGATTTTCTAGAGTTCAAGGGTCTATTGAAACCAAAGTCATAAGTAGCCATGCTTTATTACTGTTTTGAAACAAAAAATATTGATTTCATGATTGTTTTTTCCGCAATGTCTTCACTAAATAAGGACGTTGATCCATCAAGTGAAACTATAACTGGAACGCCGTCTGATGTCTTGATTGGTATACTCACACACTTGGTATTCTTAAGCTTGGCACACTCAATTTCATTGAGTTCGTAGCGAGTAATGTGGCTGGACATATCATCTGTTTGAATGAATAATTCATTGGTAGATGCTGATTTAATTCCGCACTTGGATGTATACATTAACCCAGTTTCCACGGTGCTTGAAAGTCTATTGATGAGGCAAGTGATTTCGCTCTTTAATTCAACCATGAATGTCGTGGTGAACCCGTCCAGCTTGATCGCTTCGTCATCTGCAATTATACGTCTAGGTTGGAGCTTGAGTATGGCACATGTGAAGAATGCCAAGTATGAAGCGTATCTCACAATCAATTGATCAAGCATTTCTGCTCGGTCAACAAAGTCTGCCGTATTCGCTACCCCCTTCCGACCGGCTTCGAATACGCTGTCAATTAACACGGCGTCACTGGCGTGGGTCATTCCGACGTGGACACACAAATATAAAATGTCCTTGGGTTCGTCGTGATAAATTCCAATGGAGTATCCGGCATCGAGAATTGGCAACCATGGTTTAATTTCACGATCACCGACGAAATTCGTGTCGTCCACGGGAAATTCGTCATGTCCACCCAAAAAGTTCATAACCCGTTGTTTGAGCTTCTTATCATCACGCAGTCTCAAAACATCACCGGCCACGTCGGATGATACAATTTCACAGACGGCTACAATTTCTGGGGACGTGGCATCAAAGAGTTGTGGGTTTACGACGGAAGCACCGACCAAGCGAAAAATGCAAGCAGATTTATGCACACTGACGGGATCAAGATCTATAATTTCCACGGGCGCGGGTACGCCGTTCACATCAACGGAATACGTGCGAATGTTATCCAAAAGTTGTTGTTTGGGCGTTTTCTTGAGGTTAATCATATTTGTATTGAATTGTAGTAAGCTACAATATTATTTATTTGTCTGCTTAATTGGACTTGACGTCACTTTCGTTGATTATTCCCCTGCCCGAGGCGAATGCTTTCTTGGCTGCAGTGTAGAGTTCAGCTTCATACTTGAGTACGTGGGCATACTTGAATGGCACGGAGACATTGCTGGCCATACGTAAATGCTTGGCGTGTTCAGATTGGGTCTTGACCTTCTCGATCATGTTCTTCTTGTAATTCTTGCCCAATGTTTGATCGGTGCGAGCTCTTTGACCGAGAACCAAGGTAATGAGGGTTGAAATCTTGCCCTTGTTGGGTAAGCTTGGACGTTTGGGTGTTGCTCTCTTGCCCTTGGTCTTGGTTTCAGATTTAACTGGTTTTGCTGTTTGAGACTTGTTTGCTGCCATTGTGTTTGTTTTGTGTATGTTTTGATAATTAATTTCACGTTTCTTGCTAGTTATACCGTACCGACGGCGTGAATAAGAAACCCTAAATCCTTATTAAGAATTATAACTCACTCGCCACGTCATTTTTCATGCTTTATCGTCATCAGTATCATGTGTGATTCCCAAGAGCCTAATGCGTCATATTCTGTGCTCGTTATAAAATCAGACTGATTTGATAACTGTTCAATAAAAATTATTCAACCATCATCGAAGACTCTGTAAACATGGTGTTAGTTGGCAGAGATGCGGATGCATTGTACGAATTTTTGAATAACCATGATTATAATTCGCAGAAATTGATAGAACTTGATGAGGAATGGACACTGACCAAATCTTATTCAAACTACGTTGGACTTGCGAGAAACACAGATGGCGGTGGGGGTGACATCGAGGATCTAATTAGTGCAGATCTCACAGACATTGTCGGCTTGGTTAATATATATAAGGAACAAGTACCCGAACGCTTCGATGCAAGATGGTGTTTCAATGCTTTATTTTTCAAGACCAGCGCCGTTGATGATGTGGAAGTCTTGGTAGAGAATACATCCGTGGAGCAAATTGCGTTGGAATATTCCAACATGATCAGCAAGATCGAATATTTAGTCAAGTTTGGCGACATTGAATGGTTGAAAGAACTTCTAGATATCCTGGTTGGTATAAATGATAATAACATGCGTGCTGCCGTGAGAGATAGGTTCAATGTCGGTATACTATCTAAAATATTTCTCGGAGCAGGTCCCCTAGAAGTATTTCAATATGGCGATAAAAGCATAAAAGTTGGTATAATAACACTGTTGGGCAAATTGAAAGATATATTCGCGTATTGCTATGAGATTTACGATAAACACACACCCCAGGCTAAGAGAAAAGAGGGATACTCCGGTGGAAGAATTACTGCAATTGTTGGTATTTATATTGCCAAAGCAGTAGGAGAAGCATTGAAGGCTGATCAACTCACCAGCGACGAAGTTAACGCCATCTTTGTTACACTTCTAGCAGAATACATAATGCCCATCAACATAGTGGAAACAAGATTCCAAGCCTGTGCGTTTTGTGACATGTTATTAATGCCATGGAGTTTGTTGGCAGACGAACAATATTCAGACAAAAAGTTCAAGAGACCCGTCCTTGTTGATCACACCAGCGAAGATGTAGGAAATAGTATGCCCACGGCACTTTGCGCCTGGATCGATGTTATGTACCGTGCATTCACTGAAAATAACAGGTGGCGTCCACATTTCTCTGCCAAGAATATTTTCAGAGAAATCAAGTGTCCTGCAATTGAAGAAGATAATACGAGCGCGGATGCTGAAGCTCAGCACATGAAAATTGTGATGGCTGAAGAAGGATGGCGACTTCTCAATTATAGGAAATGGTTCAAAGGCTGTGGTGGTTTTTTGAGAAAGACGTACAATAGCATGGTCAATGGCTTTAGCACGGCCAATGATAATGAATTTTTCACAAGCGATGTTAATGAAAATTGGTTTGAAAACTGGGTTGTTCCTTCAACCGCAGAGAATGGGTTCGGACTTATTGATTTGGGTCCCGCACCAAAGGAAGAAACCGTGGCGCCAGAACAAGAGGGTATAAAAAGCAAAATGGTACCCAAAAAGGTAAAAATTGAAGATCCCGAGCTTGCAGAAATTAAGCTAAGAACGGACGCATTGAAGCGAAAACGTAACATTTTCTTTAAGGATTAATAAAGGCTTGATTGCACAAAGTACTTGTTATTGATCAGTAGTCCGTTGGCGTACATAGCCAATTTCACACCATCTGTGGACATCCATTGAAAGACCAACACTTGATGCTTGTTAACGCTGAGCAGAGCGACTGTCTCAATTTCAGGTTTGATGTTTACACCACAGGAGGGTAATACAATTATCATACTTTCAGTAATTTCTTGATCATGGGTGGGTGGCGTAATTTCTACCAACTCACCAACCGATGAAATCTTGACCGCTGCTACGGCCCTGCCGTCATCTTGATCCAATACAATCTTCGAAGCACGGGACCCAAGAATTTTACGTGATCGAGCGTCAAAGGGATCGACAACAGAAATTTCAGGGTGTGTGATTATCACCATTTTTATTTTAGTAAATGTCGTTTCGCGCGATAACGCAATTGTTGATCATGCTTGGCGATGAACAGATTATGTATGCAGGTAAACAAGGTCCCGTCATTTTTGTTAATTGTGGCGTGGCGCTTGTTAATTCGGTTATTAAATTTGGACTTGGACTGCTTGACCAAGGATGTTGAAAACAATCTTCTGTTGCCGCTGTTCGATGGGTCATTGGTCAAAAATCTCAGATCTTCCTTGTCTTCTTCTTCCTCCAACCATCTGTTGCACTGTTGTTTGGGTACGTCCGTAACGTCCGGTGGGTTGGGGTTGGTGATGTATAATGCTTTGAATTCGTCCTTCAATTCATCGGTGGGCATGGATCTCCACAGATGATAGAATACCACCTGGAGTGCTCTACGCTTATCGTCGTTTGATTTAAGGCCGGACATGGTAATTTTACCGGTATCGAAAATGTTGAATGTGCACAGCGGATGGTACAGAATTAAACATGGGAATAATTCAGGTACATAACTTGTGTTGTACGTGAAAATGCGAGCCATGTTATCATTATGGATGAATTTTCTGTCGATGCTGGCCATGGCTACAATGTTCATAACCTTGATATCTCCAAATTTCAACCTGTCATGTAGCCTCACCGATGTACTGCCCAGCAAGAGTCTGAATGCATGAAGATAAAACCTTACTTTCTCAACACACTTAATTCCAACTACCTTGGTCCTCCGCTTGGGATATGAAAGCAAGGTACAATCATCGATCCTTGAGACAGCGGTCGGGAACTTGTTAGGGGTGAATTTGCTAGCTATGAAGGCATCACATATGTTTCGCAGCATATAAGTAGTATTACTCAATGAATAACAGCTGTAATTGACCGTGACAGGCTCCAAAGCCTTACGTTCTCTTTTGACGTCGGCTATATACTTATCAAGTGGATCACCCTCATTTATTTGATCAAGGGCCGCTACGGCATCAGGATCAACTTGATCGACGTTGCCTGATACGTAACCAACAAGAGAGTTAATAATATCTAGAGATGGTTCCATTTTTAATAATAAGTGGGTAATTTTATTCCATATACATAATATCCTCCAACAAAATCAGAAGTTTGATCTCCTATGTTCAGAACTATCGTGTAATCCTCGCAAAGATTTTCTCTGTGAGCACATTTCATCAAGGGAATGTCTTCAACTTGTTTCCAGTCACACATTAATAATTGGACATATCCAGTTATCCCATGATGTTTCAATTGTCGCACAGTTTCTTTATAACCGCGAGGTGGTCTGGCCGTAATCAAAATTATAGGTATATTCAATCCCATGATATGTCTATACAGTCTACGCATGTGTAAAATTGCACCACCTTCATTATAAATCAAGGTATTATCAATATCAAATACCACCACGGGATTCGTAAAGTATCTTGATAATTCCAGCAGCTGTATTGCAAAGTTCGCAGCTTCTTCGTAATTCGCATCACGGCTTGTTTCCGGTGAATCAAACTCTGTAAAGTTTCCAATGCACATATCTGTCATGTTTATTTGTCTGGATATGAGTATTTTTTACAGATTAAAATATGTGTACTGAATGATTCGTTCATACATGCCGCGCTGCACCAAGTTGACCTAATATCTCGAAATACTTTGCAGTATTCGCAGCATGCACGATTTGGAACATTTGCTCTTTTGCCACACTCAGGCCGTGCACAGAGCTTTTCATCTTCAAAATTATTGGGATCAAAGTTGTTGAAATTTAAGGACATTGGCTTGATCCACGCGGAAACTTGTTCATCATCTTCTTCAGGCAATTCAATTATATCGGCACTTAAATCTACTATCAACCATTCCTCTGGTTTATTCATTTATGAATATATAAATATACAAAGCTGACCGGTCAGTAATAATCAGAAGAATGGTCGTTTTGTTTGATGTTCGCAATGATATCATTACCCCCTTGAAATTCGAGGATGACATGTCCGGGCTGGAAATTAAACGCTTCGTACAACAAGATGAATCAGCGAGAATGGATAACAGCAATCAATTGTTTGTTGTGTTGGATGATCGCTTGATGTTGATTCCTGACGAGATGGTGTTCTCAAAAGAATGTTATGGTACACTGAATCTTGCAATTAACATCGACACACTCGACAAATTACCACCAATATTGGTAAGAGCAGGCTACCGACCAACTCCCATTGAATCGACGAAAATGAAAATTTCTGAAATTCAGGACGCCGGCATGAGTAGCACAGCAATATCAGAGATGTTGATCCTTTGTAATTGTGAACCGTTTGTCGATTATTACTTAACAGGAATGTGGCGCAATGACACCGTTTATACTGGTACGGTACCCGAAAATAAAAAAAAACGTGCGATAAATGTGCAGGGAGGGTTTCAAAAGTGGATGATGCGCGTATTTGCTGGTGAGCAACTCGGTGAGGCTTATGCGACGAAGATTGAAGGCCTGTGCACCGCACCGCTCAAATTGTTCACGTCAACGATCAAGAATTCAAACGTTGTCATTACCCACGAACCTTACATATATAATAAGCCAGATGAGTGGGCATTGTATATGCATGGTGGGTCCGTGTTGTCTCGGTCGATCGGAATTATAACGAAATTGGGTGTCGTGGGTGAGCAAGTCTATTACTGCGATAATCATAAGCTTGGGCTCGAAGTGGGTAGAGGTGAGATAGAACGATATACTAGATATGGAGATCTCATGGAAACTGTTCCAATTATACCGCTGACTGCAATGTTCAACAGCATAATTAATCCACAGACGATGTTCCGAGGTGCTGAAATTGTTCAATGCAAGGAGGTGATAGTATTTGAAATCAAAGACACCAAGGTTAGTTCACGCACTGAGTTTGCCACCATGGCGCCAAAATTCTTGGACATGAGACCATTTTGTTCAGAAGACGCCGTGGATACGCCTCTAATGTATGAAATGACCGTAATGATTTTATCAGTGGGGGAGCAGGGAACGTGGACCACATATATAAAACCCTTGAATGGGTTCGGGAATTATTTAACTGTGGTCAATTCTAAATTAAGTGAAGTACTGGACAAGACTGTATTTACTCCTTCCAGCAAGATAAAATACCTTATTTATAAAAAAGTTTTTTAACAAATTGTTTATAAAATGGAGTTGGTTGGTGCTTACTTTTACAATTCTGAGCGAAAAATAGCTTTGTCCGTGGATCATGCGAACTTGGTGAAGCAGAGTAACGTAGCTTGGACAATTTCAGCTGATATCACGGGTATGTCCAACGATGAAGTTGTGGACATGATTTGTACCGTGCGTGAGACATCATCTATCATTGCTGGAACGAGAATATTCGCTCTATTTACGGAGAATCTATCCAGTGGAGCGAATGAATCAAACAATATCAGGATGGATCTAATGCGCGAGTTGGCATTGAAGCATGTTGATGTGTTGATGAGTGCTGTGGACCTTGATCCCGAGAAGGTGAGGCCAGAGTTCAACAAGGAACGCATGATAACAGTGAATAACCCACGCAAGTTCATGGAAGCAGACATTCGTTCCGACATGGAACCAGATTTCAACAGACGCAGTGTGAATTATTACGTGGACACCCACGTTGATGGTATCAAATCGTTCACTGGATCAAGATTCGCCGAATACAAGAAGACCGAGCAAGCTGTGAAGTATTTGATGGATATGCATTACATACTCCACAGATGTATATTCATGGTCATGGATTATTTCTTGCGCTGGACACCCTACGTGTTGATATATGACTACCCCATTGAAATTTGCGCCGTACAGCCCATAATGCAGAACAAAACCAATCATAAGTCTGCCCCGATCAACATAAATTGTGGAAGCTTGGGCATTCCCGTGGACGTCATGGACGCGGTTACGCAATTGCCGTTCATGTCGGGACGCGTGGGTAGATTTTGCATGTTCTTGATACTTTTACTGGGATGGTTGTTCACAATTTCTATGCTTTCAAGTCTCGGTTCGGTCTTTGGAATTATTACCGTATTCTACATATTGATGTATGCCGTGTGGGTTCAATATATAACCAGAAATTATTACTCACCAGCATGGCCAATGTGGTCCGGCATGACGAAACTTGCAAGTGGACGTGCGTTGACGCCATTTCAAAGGTTCAGAATATCCACGGGCAAGATACTGGGAAGCACCATCTATGCATTCGGCATGTTGTTGCTCGCACCAGTAATTTCGTTCCAATGGGTAGCCTGGCGAGCCGAGACGGATGGTAGAATTGTGTTGTCTCGTCGAGGTAGGGCGTAACGGACGTGTGGTCAACTTCGAGCATGCCCGTAATGGTAAAAATATTTTGGCGGGACGCGTGGGTATAAAAACTCGCACTTTACATTTTTTTAAAATAAAGCAATATTAACCAACCCAAAGAAAATGAATCCTACCAATTTACCAGATATCAAACCTGTCGTGACGGTAACGGTGCCTCTAACCGCCTATGAAATGTCGAACAGAAATACATTTGGGTCGGTCATTCAAGATGAATCCAACGTTATGTACTTTGAAATTGTCCAATGTTTCATGGATATCATTGGAAAGATGTTAGTAGTTACCGGAGCCACCGCCGCCGATGTATTAACGAGAAGGGTTGAACCAGTAGACGAAATTGCCAACGATGCAGCCGAGTTATTCGGTGATATCATACCTGGCGATTCAACCTCGGGTGCCCCTGCCGTAATTCACACACCAATTGAGGGTTCCACCGTTTTGTTGCAATATTTTAAGAGTCCCCGGTCCGAGGGCTACACAATTAGGGTTTACAACGTTGACATTGACGACATATTATCCTGCGCAGACAAGTACCAACAGACACATCCCAAGGCGAGAGGCTTATACGGTGCCAACTATCACAATGAACGCAAGAAGCGTGGCATGCCTGCTGCTGATAGTTCAATATATAAGAGTATAACATTCGCAGAGGCATTCGGTGCTCCCATTGGTGAAGAAAGGGAAGGGATGGGTGCTCTACCGGACACTTTGGATGATATCGTCGACTCTAGGATTTTCAAGGTCCCCCTCAGCGCCGTACATTCGAAATGTTTTATGAGGTTGGCATTTCCTTGGGAGAACGTAAACAATGCATTTGAAGACGCCGCTTCAAAACTACTCAGAAGAATGGGTGTTAATAAGGGTATGGCCCTACGCGACGATGTATTCGATGCAAATATGCCTGCAGAAATTATGGCAGCATTGAACCCACCAGATGAAGAAAACGAAGACGAAGAAGAAGAGAGTGGTGAATTTGATCCCTATAAATCCAAGAAGAGGAAGAGGAAGTATGATGCCTCTTCAAACAAGAAGAGAAGGGTTGAGGAAGCACTAGGTTTATTTCCATACAACAAGAACAATGATCCCAACATTATGGTCTTGCGTGATACATGCTATTTGCATCAAAAGATCAACGAAGACATATTTGAGAACGAATACAAGACACGTCCATTGAAAGAGTATCAAACTCGATTGAACGAACTCAATGATGCATATTGGGAGTCACCTCGTGTACACAAAGAGATGTCCAACGCAGTGAAATCATTGGTAGCATACAAGCGTTCAATGACCACCAATGTCGTTGAATATCAAATCCCTATATTTTCAAAGAAGTACAGTATTCTCGGTAATACCATGCGCAATTTTTACTCATATACCAAGTACGCACTACGTCTGGAACCACAAAATGCAGACTTTCAAGTATGTTGGTTAGGTGCATTGAATGTATACAATGCCACCCGTGGTATGCATTTTCATATGTCCATGTCTGGTGACGCTGGTGTAGGTAAATCTCACATGTATAATATGTTGACAAAGTGTTTAATTGAAGGTACATACAAACAACACACCATTCAAGGTAGTAGCAGAGCTGATTTTACTGAAAATGCAGACTCTTACGTAATTTCAATATACCCTGAGGCTCCATACTTCTTCTACAAAGACGCCAATACACTCCAAGGCAAGGATAGTGAAACTCACGAATGTATGAAAGAAATGTTGACGTCCAGTGAAACTACATATGAATATATGTATTTTGCAGACAAGGAAGGAAAAAGTGGTTCATCAGGTGCCGGAGACAGAAAGGTTGCTACAATTAAGACTCGTATTCACAGATGTGTATTCACAGCACAAAACAAGTCCATTGATGGAACTAGCAGTGCTCTCAAGGATAGATTCTTCAAGCGTGAAATGGGCAAGCGTTCTGATGACTTAACAGCTCGTCAAATGCAATTCTTGGCATCCATTGATGAAAATTCACCAGACAAGAACATTCTCGCTCTTATATTCGGTGGCATGACCAAGCAGACCCAATACATTGCAGCCAAGTTCCTATTCTTCGTTAACAGCAAGTGCAGCACCACCGGATTCAGTGGAATCGCATCTACCCTATTGATCACATTCTTGTTGAATAGAATGAAGTCTCGTGGTATCAATTGCGAGAGTGCACGTGATTCCACCAGAACTAGCATCATTGCAGAGAGTCTTACCATTATGAACATTATTAACTCATTGTTCTACGTTAAAGGTTCCAAATATCATGGTCGTGACATAGCCAAGGAAGATATCACCAGTGATGTATTGCGTGAAATGGAAAAGAGAGCAATTGTTGGTGTAGAAGAGACGATAATGGCAATCAATTTCACATCTCCCCAGTGGTTCAACATTGTTGATAGAGACATCATTTTATCAATTAGGAATTCCATGTTCAAGGTTAACGTATTGGAGACACCTACAAGCCAAGGGTTAACAGATGATGAATTCTTGGTTCAATATCATACGTTCATCAACATGGCCAAGGGTGAGAATCCCAGCTTTAACATCTATCCTTGCTTTTTCAAGACCCACTCGGACGATATCAGTGAAAACACCGTAGCGTCAGGATTAAAAAAGACAAGAAATACAGGAGGTGCAAACGACATCAATTTCAACACGGAATATGACGGTGAAAGCTTGATGAGCCAAGGGTTGTGGGTTGATCCTAATTACATTGTAATCAAGTATGACAGGTTTGCAGATTGCCTGAGAGCAATTACTCAAGGTTTTGATGCCAAGCCTCCCCAAGAAGCTGTGAAATCAAGATTATTAGCTCTATTCGATACACCAATTTGGCCAAAGAAGTATTACAAGCCCACATCAGAACATGATTATACCAAGGCAATGCAGACCATGAAACGTACCCGAAATTACAGAGACTGGAGCTTTGAACAATTTGAAGCATGTCCCCGCGAGGGTGTTACAATTGCCAAGAACTTAACACCACCCAATGAGAAAGGATATTACAAGATTGCATTCTCCATTGATTACTTGGAACGTCACAACGGTTTCAATGTACTCCACGAAATTATTCAATATGAATTCCCTCATGTTGGTATGCATCCAAGAACAATTCCATTGATCAATTATGATACACAAAAATTAGAAGATGTGATACTAGTCCCTCCCACCGAACCCAAAGATTTCAGCGTCAAGAATCCATTGACCTACGACGCAGAGGCCAGAGAATGGGTAGACTACCATAAGAAGACATTCAAGCATGTTAAATCTAACAACACCAACGAAGAGATGGCTGCCTTGATTACGAAATGGATATCAGCCAAGGAGATCACAATTGATAAGGATCTTGACGAGGTAGCTCAAGAAATTCATTGGAATGCGTTGGGTCTATCACGGGAGGAACGTGATGAATTACTAAGCGAAAAAGAAAAGTTGTACGAGTTCAACGAAGAAAATTGTTGCTCAGCCAAGGTTCAAGATGCCATGGAATTTATTGAACCCCTGGACGTTGACGAAATAATGTATGAATAAATTGTTTATTCTTCAACCGCCTCCGCGTACATCTCTTCGACCTCTGGTATTAAAATGAATCCCCAAGATATGAATATTGATACAATTGAGAAGAACAACGATAGCCAATTGAAAATGTGTTCCATTTCATATCGTGTCATCTTTGAATATGATGTGATATAAGACGACATATATACACTTTGTCCATACATGGTAATCAGTGATAGTAAATATATCCATCTTTTCTTATTTGGTGTTACAGGATATATACAGCATATTTTTACAATAAAATAAACCGTTAATTGCGCCAAACTAAATACAGACAGCGCGTAAATCTCTCGCGTATTTGTGTTGAAATATGCATGACCGCACGAAATTAATATGGATATGATCAAACCCAAGTCAACAAGACATGAAAATAAAATACGACATGTGTATTCGATTTCTAACATTTTACAAAGGTTTGGACATTCCCAATGTGGCTAATTTATCTGCTTCATCGTTGCCTGGGCTATTGCTATGTCCTTTACACCATGCAAAGTTAACTTTACGATCTTGGCACATGGTGTCCAATTTCTTAATCAAATCTTGATTCTTTACTGGTTCACCGGTAGAGGACTTCCAATTGTTCTTTTTCCATCCAGATATCCAGGTGTTTATGCAATTTATGGTATACATACTGTCTGTTATGATGTTCACTGGACCACTTGATACTTCCAACGCTCTAATTACAGCCATAAGTTCAGCCCTTTGATTGGATGCTGGTAATAATTTCAATCTCTCGCTGATATTTCTAGGGTCATCCTTGGCAAAATATACACCAACACCGGCTTTGGCATTTGGCTTGCCGTTATCTATTTGTTAATAATTTGAGAGATTGTAGTTACTTTGACACCCTCCGTCGGTCCATATGGAAGGAATTCCGGGAATAATGTATGAGAAACGATCAGCCGCTGGTTTGCTACGCTTAATAAACTTCTTGGGCTTCATGACCTTGGTAGGTTTCGCCGTGCCGGTGAGTCTAGGCATTGTTTTATGTTTTTACCAAGAATCTTTTATTGTTGATAGACACTCAATGATTGTTTGATCTGTATTTATGCACAGTTCCATAAATTCGGGATACTTGTCCGCAATTTGATATATCCTACTCTTCAGCGCGACCATGCTGGCGAATTTCTTGACATCGTCCCGTTCTTGACTTATCTTGTACAAAATAAAATGATTGATGAACAATTCAACCGCGGCCATCCTCTCGGACACAGTGAGTTCAATTGGCAACTTGTATCCCTTCATTGAAATTAGAGCGTAGTCATACTTCTCCGTGACATAGCTTCCCTCTTCAAGTGCCAATTTTAGAAACAACTCATTCTCATGGCTCATCATATGATAGGGTGATATCAACATCCATGATTTATCACATAACCAGACACCCATTTCATTTATATCGAGTGAAATTGGCGATCGTATCAATGTTTCAATGACTTCCGAGACACACTCATGAAATGTGTCAGGTTTCATCAAATGTATCCACGTAACAAAACATCTCATCAGAGTATCGGAATTCTCCATTTTGAACACTGAATTAACAAATAGTTGGCCATTGTTCATCGTTTTATAAAAACTGAAAGAATTTCAAAACTAATCGTTTTTATTTGCAATGTCAATCAGCACCCATATTCATGGAAGATAAGTCTTCGCAAATTTCCAACTCATCTTCCACGTACATAACTCTATATACGTCAAAAAAGATGGGAGACCCTTCCTCGTAACACACGATCCTCGTTAAAAACCGTTCTTTGTCTGTCAGTTCTTCTTGCTTCTTACTCTGGAACCAGTGGCAGTCACCATGACCACGCTCTTTCAATTCAATGATTATTGAAGTGATCATATCAAACCAAGAAACGTCACTACGCCCACGCCCTGTGTTGATATCTATCGGTATACACACAAGATGCATTGTTTTATTTACAAATTTGGTTGACCTTGCCACCTCGTCGTGAAGGTTGACCAGACGCAAATCATGTCATAAAATCAAAAAATCAAAAAATCAAAAACCATGCCCAAGGTCAAGACACTCAAGAAGTTGAATGAACTCAAAGGATTTGAAGAATATCGTGCCAGTAAAACTCAAATACCAGTGGAGATAACCGTCGGTAGTCAAAAGCACAGATTAATTGTCAAGCCGACGTGTGACATAGAAACCATCAGATGCTATTTGAGTTTCAAGTACGTCCGCACCCAGCATCATCGGTTCATATTACCGTACAATATAGAATTCAGCATTGACGGGATTGACGACGATAATAAAATATCAGAGTTGTTCGCCGTCATGAAACAGGATGATGATTGTGCTGAATATGAACATCTTGCATTGGAATTGGTTCCCGAAGATGATGACGATTTTGGCTATGTGGACTTTGATCAATCAAACATTTTGGTTGAATTTGACATAAAATTCGGGGTTTAATAAAATCAATACAATGTTGAAATATATCCTGAATTGAGCGTCTCATGGAAACTGCGGTGTACGATATACAAGTCACGCATTAATGCGACTTCTTCGGGTGTTTTGCCATCCGCAGGTTGGTCGAATGCTTCAAGAATCTTATCCGAAATCGTTAAACGTAGAGATGTGACTAAGCGTTCAGCCTGACGAGCTTCCACACATTCTACGTATGTACGATATAGCCAGAGCACGATAATCAAACAGCAACCTAAAATAACAATAAACATTGGTTTGTGTGTATGTTTGTTGGATTTATGTAATATATTTAGGTGCAGGTCGGTTTAAAAAGGCAGGCATCCAAAAATTTAACACTCACAAAAAAATCAAAATGGCAAAACGCAAATTAGAAGATCAGCCCAATGATATAGCACTCCGAGCAGCCAAGAAACGCAAGGTGCCTGAACCATCCAATCCTCCCAAAAAGCGTAGACGCACCAAGAAGGACAATACTCGCGAGGTCGATGATATCCTGTCGGCTCAAATAAAAGACGAAATTTCGGATGATAACCTTGAACAGTATCAGGAGTACATCAATGAAAAGACATCCAATATTGATGCTCAATATATGCAACGCAGCATCGTTGAAAAGGATATAGCTCAGCTCAGTTTGGTAAATTTGATTAACTCACTCAAGCACAGAAGCAATAGTGCATTGAGCGTAAATTGTTCAAAATTGGATATTGTTATCAATCGTCTCAAGTCTTACCCCGGTATAACAAGATTACCATGCTTCGGCGTAGACAGTACCACGGCAGAACCAGCAAAATGTGATTCCAAAGGAGATGCCTACGCAGAGTATATGGAAAATGATAGAATGGTAGAAGATGATGAAATGATCACAATGTTATTGAATCAAATGCATGATATGGCTGCGTCTTGTGGCTTGATTGAAGACATCACCAGGAATTACAGCAATTACAAGTATAAGAAAGTTGATCTCGTAAGCTACGTCTATCTCAAAGACTTCTTGCGTGCTGCCATACCAAACAGCACTGAAAGATTATGTGGTGAATACGATGAAAAGACGGGCGAAAATAAGTGCAAGTCTTTCAAGCGCGGTGGTTTCTGTTGTCGCGAATGGATATTACCATCTATGTTAGATCAACCACTTCCAGACAAACGCAGCCCCTGCTTATACTGTATTCGGTATAAAACCAATAGACTCTTTGATAAGACCAAGTTCAGTAAGAAGATGTCAGCTTTCCTCCTACAGGATCATCAAGTTATAACCGACCAACCTGGCGAATATTGCAGTGATCATTGTTTGTCTCAAAAAGATGGGTTCTTCGGCCTGGTAGGTCAATTCCCCTGTCACCGTAGAAACAGGTACGCGGAGCATCATTTCGGTGTAGGGTTTGATGAGGCTGACCGTGAAATTGTAGTGCCAGGGTGGATCGAGAAGGCACATTTTTTTCACGTAGAGCCGGACTTCACATACCCTCCCTAACCCTGTCATCCAGCAATTACCTAACCCTGGACAGAATTGAGTATCTGAACAAGCCCGGCGATCTGATCAAGGCTCATTTCAACAATACCCAGACCAGCACAGTATTTGACTTCTTCCTTGATCCCAAGAATGTACCATTTCAACAACCCACGGCGTGGATAGGCAAGGGTCGGACCCACGCAATTGATGACCACAACGCCGAGTTCGTTAGAATTTGTACCAACTTCCTTGGAAAGTGTGCCGCCACAGAATCTGAGTACCTTCAAATTCCCAGTGAAAATATTAATTTGGTGGTCAATGATAAGGCCTGCAAGGACTGGGTGTGTTATTGGTTACCCAAAATTAATACCAGCATGTTCCTGACGGCGTTGGAGGGGGGTCATAACACTCACATGTTCCTATGGTTTTGGCTCAAGGTAAACATTTTGATATCTACCGTGGTAAAGTCCTTGGACTCGGGAGATGCCAGCGAATTTACATGTAATGAGTCGTTTTCGTTCGTGGCATCATATTTGTTGTCCCTATTCCCAGTGATGGGACGAATTGAAGCCGAATTTTCAGAGTCGCCGACCAATGTGATCGCGGCATCTGAAATTGTTCAGAAGTGGGTAGACCACGAGATGTGTCCACTGGATAGCTTGGAACGTATGTTTTATGTGGCGAACCGGAAGGTCTGTGGAATTTCATACAAAGAACATTACACATTCCACACCGTCAAGGGTCGATCCGAATTTTCTGGCCGGAACGAAATTGTTACCGAGAGAATCAAAACCTGGGTGGGGGACGCGAATTTTTCTCGGATCATGTCGGACCCAATTTCTCACTCGTTGACTTTGAACTGTCTCACGAAAATCTTTTCACTCCACTCGAAAGAAAATTCGGAGGTACTGTCCGCGGACCATGTGAAATTGTGGAAGTCGATGCACCGGCTGGCATACTTGGTACAACATAACTATCCGTCCAACGACTGGATGGAGCGTGACCGTAAGCATTTCGTTAACCACTGGTATTGCGAGAACATTTCACAGTCCGACCTACCGGACCTTGGATCCACATTGCTGTCTTGCAACCTAACCAAAAATACCAATGGGTGTGCTTCCAAGAACTCGGACATCTTTTCAAAGATCCTGTCCACGGCGTTCCCTCATCATTGTCAAATTAGAGCCATATCCGACATCATACAAGAACATTACGACATTTCACACACCAGCACCAAGCTACCGTTCAAGACACAACAGGATTTGATAGAACATTTGGACCAGATGAACGAGACAGCCACCAAGCTCACTGATTTCGTCAACAAGATGGTCATATGTAGTGTAATGTGTCTATACGAGACAGACTCAGGAAATTACAAGGATATATTCTGGACTGGAGATGATGTTGGTATCAAAAAGATGCTTGATTTCCATAGAATGTTCATATTAGATCGCAAGGCCAGGAAGACATTTGTGTACAGACTGTGCAAGAACAAAGACGTAATTAGAACCATAGTTCAAGAATATTTACTGTGTATCATCAGAGATTACGAAGCATTCAAGGATTATCTAACCAGTAGCATTGATTGGATTGATCACACCGCTGAACAAACTACCCAGTGTACGGCTGGTGTGTTCAAAATTGCGCTGACCTACCCTAACTTTGAATTCAGCGTGGCTCAGAACTCGAATGTTCTACGTTCATACTTCCATATGGAAGGTAAAATTCCAGGAGAGTCCAAGGACCCTAACAAGCGCAATGTTCACTATGATCAAGTATGGTATAATTTCATGAAGAACAACCGGTGGTATAACACCACATTGCAACGTAAATCATACTGGTTTGATGAATCTCTATTCAAGTGCCTGAACAAGGTTTATAGGTCATATTTCACAATTGATATGTTCTTCACGGGCAAGGCTACGACCATCATCGATCAATTGAATGATAGATCTTTGGAATTAGTTAGAGAGTATTGCGAACTTACTCGCAGTGGACTCATCCAGAACGATGAAGAGTTGAATTGGGTAAAGGTGTTGAGCCAGTGTGGAATGTGTGAGAGCGATGGACAAGTATGTCAGTCTATATTCAAGTTATACATTGAAAAGCAGAGTGATGGAAAAATTATCAATGATCTGTGGAAATTAACGCGCACTGGCTTCAATTTACTGTTCAACTTGGTTCTTCACAAACTCAACACAGGATTCATCAATTTCATTGATGTGGACATTGATACAGTGCGAGGTAATGCAGACGCCTTGATGGCAAATAAGTCTCTGGGATTCCCTTTCATGAATACGCGAATTTGTTACACAAGCTGTTGCAAGAGAATGTGCAATTACACAGTACCCAACAGCTACGGGTATATCGATGTAGCAATGAAATTGTGTAGCAAGAACAGCTTTGAATGTATCAAACACAAGAAGCATGGCACGTGGGAACGCAAGAATGAGCAGTATATTCACTTTGAAGAGAACCTCAAGCAACGGTCCCACAATCATATGAAAACTTCAATTGACAAGCCCACCAGGCTGTATTTGAGGCAACAATATCGTTACAGCATGGGTGATATAGTGAAAAGATCCGGTGGTCGCAACACCAAGCTCAAGAATGTGCCAAATTTATTCAATCCGGTGGACCCTTCATGGTTTTCAATGTGGTCAGTGCCAAATACCGAGCCAGTACTCAAGGTCGGTACTAGAAAGCGCAACAGATCAGTTAGCGTGAACAATTTAGAAAAGGCAGCGTTCGTCAGTGAATTTACGAGAATATTGCCCAAAGATATAAAAACATTCACCAACAAGCAAGCCAAGAGATTCTATGGCTTGAAAGTGGTGAGAGAATTAGAAAGGAATACCAAAGTTAACATGGTCGACATTACCAACAAACTGTGTATGTACAGGTTCAAGAAGAAGAATGATTTCGTGAATTTCAGGAGCTGTCAACGTTGTTGCTTGATATCACCAAGTGACGACAACGGATGGATGGGTGGTAAATACTTCTGTCAATATTGTATCAACGGCATGAAATAAAAGTTTAATTACGTCTACGAAATTGCATTAATAAATTCATAGAGCTTTGTTCAATCTTGACTTTCTTCTTCCTTGATACTTCCTCTTCATCTTCATCAGAAAATCTATTTCTTTTAACGTTGGAATTGTCCAAGACACTGGCATCAAGCCAATTATTCATACTGTATCTACTGAATGATGGACGTCCACGGGTGTTGAAATTCTCTTCTATTTTCAAAAATGTCTCGTGTCCATCGTCGGAAAGCATCGATCGTGAACCACCGGGGTTCCCAAATATTTTGAAAAACAGCTCCTTGTATTCAAGTTTAGCTAAGATCATCGGATTGCGAATAGCTAAAATCTTGAGGATCTTTTTTTTAAGTTTCAAGGTGTCCCAGTGTTTTCTGATGTACTGTCGAACCCAGGTATCAACCAACCCATCTTTACCACCAAAGTAATCATCAAATAGGTTACCGTTCGTTCCGATAGATAGCACATTCACGGCTGTGGTTCCAGGCAATGTTTCATCCAGGCAGGATTTAAACGTATATTCAAGAGCTTTTTTGATCAAGTTCATTGGTGTGGCGATTTCTGTTCGTGTTGTAACACCCGATGTTGAAACTGACACATATACACACGGATATGCTAAAACTTCGGGAGCTATCTCCGTGAAAAGAAGAAATGCGGGTTCTGTTATTTCATTGACGCCCCTATCTTGCTCCGGTATCCAATTTAAATAGTGTATTAATCGTTTTGATATACTATCCACTGATATAGGATTGAGGTCATAATCGTGTTCACGTTGAAGGTGGGCCATGCTCCTGAGCCGCACGGAAATTATCTTGGGCATCAATAACTTTGCAATTTCTGCTTTGATCTTTTTAGGCTCACCTGTGTAAATTCGAGCGATGCGTTCGGTGAAATCTTCATCGAGAAGGTAATCAGCCAATTTTTCAAGAGGCCCATCATCCATGTAATCATTTTCCAAGTATATACGAGCTTCAGTTATACATGGCTCCTCGGGAACCTTGTTAATGTTAAAATTCATCTCTAGGACAGTAGACGATACATATACTATAATTCAAACATTGATCTTTTATTTAATCAGCGCGATTGATGTCTGGCACGGCAATTTCATCCTCTGGCACAGAGTTGGTAAGACACACGGTGTCCAAGTCACTGAAGTTGTGCAACCAATCTTTCAACACTTCTCTTGATCCAGCGAGGAACTGTTTCCTGTGTTTGTTGCTGGGGTAGGACTTCAAAACATCAGAATGCTCTTTCACCATGTCGGCATCTAATTCCATGGATAATACCTTGACAAGCTCCCTGAATCTCAACTTTTCAGTGAATTTACCACCTTCTAACAAGTGTCTGAAGGCGTTGTGGAACCTGTTACCTGTGGCATACTTGAGACCTTCTTCAAATGGAGTGAGTTGGTTGGCTTCCCAGGTTCTATTGACCACTTTCTTGCCCTTGTTTAACTTGTACACTGAGCGAACCTTTTTTAATTTGAGACTGTATGCGTTATCACGTGAATCAATGTAATTGTTGCATTTCAAGACCACGCCCTCGCACTCTCCACCGAGAACAGATTTCAATCTACCCTCGTCCATTTCTTTGATGTAGTGCGCTACCATTTCGTGGGGATTGTTAGTTGGTTCAGTGTTGATCATGTATGCTGGTACAACCTCAAGTCCAATGTGGTGTGCTTCAGAGTCCATTACCAAACGATGTACCCAAGCTTGAGCTGGATCACTGACATCGCGGCGTGTGATATTGAATAAGATGAAATTGTACTTGGGTACTCGCTCATATACTACAATTCCATGGTTGGGTCTTCTGAATGCTTCACCATGATAAACGAACCCTGGGTGTACCAAGTCTACCAACGTTTCAAGTTGATCAATTGCTGGTCCGAAAAAGCCGTCGCCTGAAAATTTTGGCTTGCCCTTACATTCAAAGTACATTTTGCCTTCGTTTACATAAAATGAGAGGCTTGAACCGTCCACCTTCTCCTCGATCCACCATCTCCAATTGAATCGTTCGGTCCAGTTACGATATGATGATGCTTTCAAGTAGTCTATGGATGGGAATGATACGACATGTCTAGAGGCAGTGTTTGTCTCGGATGTCATTGTTTTGAAAAAGTTTTGTTGGTTTTTTATTTGAAACCCAGCCCTTTTAACTTGGACTCCAACTTGACTTGCTTGGCGTCCGGCTCGTCATCGTCGAAAATTATCTCATGCTTTCTCTTGTTATCTTTCTGAAATACGAAGGACAGATCGCTGAATGCGTGAGTTAGATCGTATTCAGGGTCTCGGTACAGTCTACGTGGCAATTTAATTCGCTTGTCTTGCATTGCCCAGTCATGGAGCTCACCGAACAGCCTGGCGGATAGAATTTTAGGATTTTTTTCAATCAAGCTTCTGGCAATTATTACCCGATCTGAGTCATACGTGTTGGTGGTGTACCCTGCCCTGGACTCTATGAATTCTTCAAAAAACCTGGCCACGCTGGGGTTTGAAATTTTCACGAACTTGTCAAATATGCTGGAATTGAGAGCTACTTTGAACTGCTCAGCCCATAAATTGGCAAACCTACGATGTGTGGTATCTTCTCTGTCAACGTCTATGAATACATCAAATGATGCACTCAAACACACATCCACGGTGCTTTCATCAAGCCCCACATACTTTGAACCCAAAAATCCTCTAAAATTGTTCAAGCAACATTGGGTGAACTTGGCTGCGTAATTGATATTTTCATAATCTTCAAATCCCGTATTTTCTATTATCTCGGAGATAGCGTCCATCGTATTTGAAACGAGAACTTCTCTCGTTCTGACACTTCGGTAACGTCGAGATAATTGAGCGTTCAATATTTCATATATATTGGTACTGTTTATCCAATCAACAATTTCATAGTTTTCGAGCACGGCACAGGCATCAACAACAATTTCAGTTATACGATGGAGGGGGTAAGAATTTTCATCGATTAATTTGGTAATCCTGGAGCGTGCCTCGCGCAAGATGCTCATTGTCTATATAAAGGGGTAATCTATGAACTAGAATAATCTAAAGTTGTGCAGTTTATTTGAAAGAACGAGATCTCCACGCACGAGCACTGAGTCTGGCTTGTTTCTTATCAGGTTCCTCGTCATCTTCCTCCTCGTCATACTTTCTCTTATTATTTTTCTGGAATGTAAAGGATAGATCATCAAATGCCTTGGTCAATTTATATGTTGGATCTCTGAATGATTCAATGTCGAAAGGTTTAAACGTAGAATCAAGCTCCGTTTTGAGCTTATCTTGCACGTAGTCGTAAATTGCTGTAATTTTTCTTGAAGACAGCATTGATGGATTCTTTTCAATCAATGTCTTGAGGGCCGATATTCTATAATCGCTAGCGGTTTCCTTATTCTTTATGAACCGTCTAAAGAATTCCATTACGTCGGGATTGGACACATTGATAAACTTGTCGAATATGTTGGACTTAACAAACACCTTCAAATCATTGGCCCTCTTGTGGTCGATAAAATAATATTCTTCGTCGTCTAAGGTGGGAAAACGAAGCATCGACGTGGTTGATCTTTGGGCTCGGTAATCTACAGACCCGATACCCAAAACGTGGGCGAAACATTCATGGAGTATTCGGTCAGCATAATTTTCTGCCAGGTCCGTAGTAGCCACTTTTAAGAAGTTTCTATAATTGTTGAGACAACAAACAGCGAATTGTGTAGCATAAAATAGTTTTTCTTCATCCCATTCCTCAGGCAAAGCTTCTTCAACGTCGAATTCTTCAGCCAAGAATGCCATGTTGCTCAAAGCAATGTTACATGTCATTACATCATAATTTATACTCCCGTAATCAGTCTTGTACATTGAAAACAACTCCAAATACTTGTAAATGTGATTTTTGTTTATCCAGGTAATAAACTCGGAACTTTTCATATCACAACACACATTTATCACCAAATGTGAAGCTTTTTCTATCTTTCTATTTGCCACAAGCTCGAGAAATCTCACTTGCGCACGCGCATAATAAGGATTCATTTCAAAGATGCAACACGGGACGCATTGAATAATAAAACGTTTTATGTTGGAAGTTTAGTTTTCATCGGTGTGTCTTGAAAATTTACGGTCTGGCTCTTCTTCGGTGTCAGCGTCATGCTTTCTCTTGTTATTTTTCTGGAATATGAAGGATAGATCGCTGAATGCACCGATCAAACTGGACACTGGGTTCCTGAACGATTCAATCGTGCGGGGTTTGAGACGAGGCACCAACCAATTTTTGATCGGAGTATCGGCCAGCACGTACTCGTAAATTTCTGTGAGTTTTTTTGAAGCTAACATTGATGGATTTTTAAAGATCAATACTGTGAGCATTACTCTTCGGTTCGGACCTACGACATCAATCTCCTTCATGAATCGATCAAAAAATTCCATAGTTCCGGGATCGGAAGTGTTGACGAATTTATCGAATATGTTTGACTTAAGAGCCAGTTGGAACTTCCTAAGTCGGGGTCCCAGACGGTGATCGTATTTTGTGGCACTCGTTTCTACCCCCAGGCTATAGCGAGACGACCCGCCGTCGTGGCTATATATACCGTAATACTTACCATATTCTTCTAATCCTAAAAAATAAAGAAAAGTTTTATGTAGTAAACTTTCAATAAAGTCGTCCTCAAAGTTCAAATAACTTGATTTCAAATATCCTCTATAATTATTTAGACAACAAATGCCAAACAGCGCAGCATAATTCTTTTGTGCTTGACTACGGACGCGATCTTCGTCTTCATCATAGTAATCAATTGAACTATAGAAAGCATCAATGTCGTTGTACACAAGGATTGGCAAATCCCTTTTGGGGTTGGTATGACTTTTAGGCTTGAACTCCGACACTTGATTTATGTACTCGTATATATGGTTCTTGCATACCCATTCAATAAACACAGTGCTCTTCATAACAAAACAAGCATCTATTATGACATCATGCGCTCGCCCAGGGTTCTCGTCTGCGAGAAAATCTAAAAATTTCACTTTCGCGCGCGCGAGAACATAATCAGAATTATTCATTTTATGGAGGCGCACGGGGCGTATTGAATAATAAAACGTTTTATATTTTGTAGGAATTCCATATTTGCTCGGAGTGCCTTGCAAACTTCTGGTATGGTGACTCCTCAGCGTCGGCGTCATGCTTTCTCTTGTTATTTTTTTGGAATACGAAGGACAGATCATCAAACGCATCAACCAGTCTGTCCGAGGGACTCCTGAAAGAATCCAATGGTGCCATAAACTCGGCAAATTCCTTTGCGTCGTGAGTCTCAGGATTGCTCATTACCCTGCGTATATATTCATAAATTGGTGAAATTCTCCTGGAAACCAACATTTTAGGGTTCTTCCTGATCAATGTGCGGAGTATGTACTTTCTGTACGCGCTGGGTGATTTGTGCCCACTGGCGAGATCTTTCATGAATCGTTCAAAAAATGCCATCACGGCAGGGTCTTGCAGATTGACATACTTATCAAATATGTTCGATCTGAGACAATTCTTCAAGTTGATGAAAGCTACCCTCTCTAACTCCTCCCGCTCATCCCACCCATCCCACTCATTCCCCAAAAGCTCATGTCTTGAAATGGACTCCATACTAGAAAGCATATTAAAACGGGATCGGCCCGACATCATTTGCGCCCTTTTGGGTAGAGAGATTTTGGGTCGAGAGATGGCGTTGGTTAAAGGTATCGGAACGCTTTGAGGCATGCCGCGTATCAGAAATTCATCTTCGTGAAATGAGTCTCCCCATTTTTCCAGTCCCAAGTTATAAACGAAACAACTGTGGATGCGGCGTTCGATGTCTTCCTCAGATAACCCCATATAACTTGAACCTAGATATCCCCTATAATTATTCAAAAGACAAACTATCATTTCTCTGGCGTATAAGAATTCGCTCTCCGCGTATGAGTACACTTTGGGCGATTTTATGTTGAAATAAGAGAATTCCGCTATCCTATTTATATCGATGGTTGTCGTTTCGTATCTACTCAAATCCATGTCTTCGGGAACTTTAGGATTGTAGGATAGCTTGTTCAGAACCTCGTATACGTGTTCTTTGTTTATCCAATCAATGAACTCTAAACTTTCATTTTCGGTACATACATCGACCGCGTAAACTATGGCATCACCCATACCTTTAGAATAAGAAACTCTGGTGGCGCCTGCGGCATTTCTGACTAAATCTAAGAATATTACCTTTTCACGTTCCAAGTCACTCATTTTGGATGAACGTGGGCTGCATTCAATAATAAAAGTTTGTTTGAGCTTATCAGTTGGTCAACTACAACTCCCGGTGGAAATGTCCAATCATATCAACTCCTTCATTTATTAATAACGCGCAAACTTATAAATAGACGTGCGAGATATAAAAAGATCGGAAAGTTCGGCGGTTAAACATACAAAAAAATCAAAGAACAGAACATGCACTTGGGCGGATTCTTGGGAATTATCATGATGTGGATAATCAATGCAATATTTTACATGGTGGGAGCTCACGACAAGGAAGAATAAATAATCCAATGTTATCATTCAAATTTTACTTAGTTTTTGTTTTCTTTTCTGGGGGCGCGTTGGCAATCTTCTTTTCCTCTCGAAGACGCTTCAATGAATCAAATGTTGGCATTGGCTTACCCGCCGAAGCTAATTGTTTCTCCATATCAAAGTTCGTCAAGGCTTTGGCAAATTCAAAGTATGTTGTAGGGTCATCAATCAACAATTGACTGATATCTCTACTGATAGAATCAGATATGATAATTGTAGGATCCAGCAATATTTTCAGGTTTGTTTTGGTACTGGTCTTGGTATTGAATTTCACATCTACGAGCGTATCCATTAAATCCAATTCAGCCTCTTTAACCAATATGTACCCAGCGGTGAACAAGTTTTGGTAATGTAGCTTGTATTCATTGATTCTGCTACTTATGTAATTTCTCTCCAAGGATATACCTTCAGACAGGGCCCTACTTCCTGAATTACTACCAGCTGGTATTGGATATCCTACAGTTCTGGCGGTATCTGCTCTGAATTGCTCCCTTATCTTTTCAATGTGACCCGTATCCATTTGATTGAATGCCTTAAACACGGGTTTTACGTAGGCACCCCATCTATTACCGTTGACCTGACTGGCAGAATCTGTTGCTTGGGTCAAAGACTGGGCTCTCTCCTCCCTGTCGAACAAGTCTGCGTCCAGGGACTGTGTATTGAAATAATCGCTCTGCATTTCATACAACGAAGTTAATGGTGCATTGTACACGGACTTGTATCTTTTGACGTACGATTCTTCGCGAGAATCTTCAAGCAACATGGAAACTTGACGATTCCTGTTATTCATCTTGTCCCAATCAAGAAATTGAGCAACTTCGTCCTTCTTGAGTGGTGGAGGCTGTGTCTGTTGAATGGGTTCATTTTCTACCTTCTTGCGTTCATTTTCGAGGAACATGTAAGTTAGGGAACGAAGATAATCATATTTTTCAATGAGCTTGGATGCCGCGGAGGTCAAGTTTCCGGCAGAAGTGGGCCGGTTGACTTCATAAAATTTCATTTTCTTGTCAGGCTCGCGCATACCTCTATTCAGTGTGGTCGTGCAGTCTGTCCAAAACCATAAATATGAAGGTAAATGTGTTTTTTGATCAATTTGCATATACATCTGACCTGAACCCAACGGTGGCACCTTCACGGCACGCCCGTCACCTTCTTTTATAACGTAGAATGGAACTATGCCAAATAGAATCAAGTAAACTAGAGCATCTTTTGAAAATGCTTGCAATATTCGATTTGCTTCCTCATCCATCGCTTCATTCTTTTTCAGGTATGTACCACTTTTGCCCATATCCACGGACACCCCGTTGGCCATTAATATACCCCACACAGCTTGGAGGGTTTGCTCAAGAATGGGTTCATTTTGATACATGTGAACTACACTTGAACATTGGGTAACATTCAAGGCTATTCTCCTCGTCTCAACGGACAGTGACATGATTCAGTTTCGAATTTTAATGTGTGGGTGGTCGTAACAATAATGAAAGATGTTATGTGTAACATCAACAATGAATTTGCCAAACTTGAACAAGCTTTTATTAATAAACAGAATTGCCTCCCATTTTTTCAGTGTCCCGTAATTTATAGCCGATCAAGATGGTTCCCATTGCTGTGATCAATTGTAATATGTTGGAAGTCAGGAACATGTAGACCCCTGAGCTAATTTTCAGGTCCGACTGGACCACCAAGTTTCCATTCACCGTACATCCCGAGGGTAAGCTTGGACATCCCGTCAGAGTGTTGTTGGTTTGAAAGACACAGCAAAACTTGGGATCATGGAACCAATTTTCATACCACAGAGTACCATTGTCCGTGTTAGCTACGGGATACCATTTCCACATCGTCATCACAATTACCACAATGTTCAATACGACACCAGCCACGGCAGCGGTGGAAGCCACACTACCACCAATTCCACGACCTACGAAGGTATACCAGACCAACAGGGGGATATTGATGAAGAATAAGCAGTACACCACGAATGAAAAGTTTTGGGGATCAAAGAATTGGCCGGGTGGGTCGCCGTAATGCAGAGCAGTGGGTGCAATGGGTACACCGATCAAGAACATTATAGGTACCAAGATCAAGAATACTGCTGAAATTGAGATGAAAATTTGCAATAGGATCCACAATGCCATATCCGTGGCTCTGGTTCCCACTGAAATTGCGTGCTTTTTCTTGGGCTTTCTATAATCCACTGTACGTTGAGAATTCATCATTACTACATGACGTGGTGGATGACGGACAGTAATAATAAAAAGATTTATAGTTTATTAACCCTCCTTCTATTTTCTCCCGAGGAGAACTTGGAACTGTAATTTGATATTTGAGCCAGGTGACCAAGTTCATTGTTCACTCTGAATTCCTCGGCCAGTTTCAATTTGATCTCTGCGTCGTGTACACCAGCGAATAATTCATAGACTCCACACCTCATCACGAACAGGAGCACCAAGATGTAAATTATAGCCACACCGACAACGAATGCCATGGTATTTCCGTATATCGATGATGTGCTCACACCGTCACAGTTCCCATTGCAAGTTACCGTGCCGTTGCCGTAGATCAATATTATATCATACACGTCGCCGACCAACGAGTTGGAATTCGACACACCGGAAGCGTACGACGTGGCATTGTCTGATGTTAAGTATGATTGTATCAATGAGAGTAATAATCCCACCCTAGCGTCGCCGGACAGACTGTTACCAGTGATTGTGAAATTTGAGCCTGGCGAGGTTCCAGTGATTGATACACCCGGACGGGGTAGCACGGTTCCATTGTTTAATGTTATGTAAAATTGGTTGTTCGTGATGCCGGCCTGGGAGGCACCGGCGAATTTACAAACACCGATGCAAGTTGCGACGTTTGAAGTGAAAGTCAAAACATCGGACGTAATAATGTTAACCCCGGACGCTATAATTGTGTTTGAAATTTGAACGGGACCCAGTCCGTCCGTGATGGAGACCCCTCCCGACAAATTACTGCCGGTGATAAGGACCGATGAAATACCCTGGGCGGTGTAACCCCCAGTAATTGTACTGTCGGTGATGTTCATATACACAATTGATGCGTCGGTGGGTATCCCGTACGGGAGTATCACATCATTCAATACCAAGCCACTGAAATGATTGTTCAAATGTAAATCCAAACTGATGGTGCTGGCATTGTATGGTGAAATTTCAAGTGTTGCGAAGGCTTGGGGGTTAGAAATTACACTGACCCAGTATGGTTGGGTATCCGGCTGGATCATCACGGACAGTAAGCCATCCTTTACAAATGGACAACGTGTAATGGCATCTTGAACGCTCGTGAACGTGAATGAATTGCCTGCCTGGGTTTGATTGGTGACCAAGCAATATACGGTGCCTGTGTTATCAATGCAGTAATCTGTGCACTGTTCAGATGGATCATTCATGTAGTAATGTTGATTGACTGGATCTACGATATACATATCAACATACAAGCTCGTCATATTACTGTTGTAAAACAGCCATTCTCTCATGTATTCGGTATTTGAACTTGTAGTATTCAGTGTTTGAACTCTGCCTTGGGGTCTGGTGTTTGATAGCCAACTGTTGGGATCAAGGTTTGTGGCTCTAATGCACACAGGGAAATTATGGCACGAGTTATCGTATATTTGCGTGTTTGATGCGGGATAAAATGGTCCATTAATCCATATGGGTGAATATGTTGAAAATAGGTCGTAAAAGCTTGTATCTCCTGAATTTTCAAATGAATTTCCCGTGATAGTTATAACCTGTCCTGGTGCTGCGATCATTCTTGCTATGATCAATGCGTAATCCGTGCAGCCGCTTGATGGATCACATAAACAGTACCCTAGGCATGAATTTCCGATGATTTCAAGGTTGGGTATTCCGTTGGTATCCAAAATTGTACCTGATATGTTATCGAAGATGTTATGATCCATAATCACATCCAACACAATGTTTTGTGTCGACGTGTCCGTAATTTCAAACATGGTCCCGTTGGATCCCTGAATTACACTGTTGGTAACACGGAATTGACAGTCCCCGGCATACCCATCACAATTGAACGTAGCCAAGAATAAACCGCCAGTGAAATTCGTGAACGTGCACGAATTTATGATGACCGACTGGACGGGGTTGCCGAATGTTATGAGATTGCTGACGTTGGTCGCGGGATTGGGGTTTATGAATTGAATGTTGGAGAATGTAACATTGGTGGCATTAAATTGGAGAGACCCCTCCAGTGTAATGTTGAAATATCCAGAGCCGAACGAGGTAATGTTCAATTGTGGGTTGGTCAAGATGAATGTCTCTGAAATTTCGTCGTTCTGTTTCAAGTATACGGTCTGGCAGTAAGATTCAATGTCCATCAGTGAGGGGAATGTGTTATAACCATAATCCGGGTCGGTAACGGGTAGGCTCGAATCTATATAACAAATTGGAGGTGACCCGTTGTAGGGGGTGCAATACTTGGGACATCCTTCATTGGTTCCCGTGGTGGACTGGCAAAATGTATTGAACCTGGCAGCTTGAATTATCGTATTGTTGTTGTTGGCCCACAGATTATGGAAGTCTACGCGTTGGCAATCTACCAAGGAATGATACATGATTCCATAATTCACCATGGGACTGGCCGAGCTCACAGGCAGGCATGTATTATTATATACACTGTAAGGCACTGCAGGGTTCAAACTGGGATCACTTGGTAAGGAATCAAAGTAGTAGCATGCCATTACTTGCAATGCACCCGTCCGAACGGTGTTCTGTTGAACCGTGTAGGGACCTTGAGCCCCAATTTGATCAATATACAAGAATACATCACCTTGACTTGACACGTTATAAAACGAGTTATAGCTTATCGTGCCCAATGTGGAAGCCAGATATACTTGGGTATTGAAATTAATGGCTTGGTTATTCACGAAATAAATGCTACCTGCGGTGGTCATGCCGGTCAACATGAATGGTATCTGTCCTGGGTTGTTGATAAATTCACAGTTTGTAACGTTCAAGGATGCCCAGAAGTATCCGGACTGTGTGGTGAGGTCGTAAGAGTTCAAGTTAGCTACGTTGCTTGATACATCTATCTGAAGATTGTTCATAACCATGTTGATATTGGACCAAGCTGACGCAGTAACGCTAAGGAATGCAGCCACGCTTTCATAATCCGAGGCCGTCAAATCAAATATACCATTTTGAATGGTAATTGCTGTCAAGTTATTATAGCTGTCACTGACCGTGAAGAAAGGACCTGATGTTTGCAGACCCACAAATGTGCCGTTATAATCAAGTGTTATTTGGGTTATATCACCTACGTTGGTGAACTGTGGCATTTCAGTTTGGAGGGGCACCGCTACCACGACGTTAACATATGGCGTCGGAGCTTGGTATGTTTGATTGTTGATGTTGACGGGACTGACACGGGTATTGAACTTATTGAAACTTCTTGTCGGTACTTTGATGGATATGTTCTGAGTTTGGTTGTAGACACCCTGGGACGTTGAATTGTCTGGGTTGGTAATATTCCAATTGAATTGAATGTCCACGATAAAAACGCTTGTTGTGGTGGCGTTGCTGTTAACCTCGCTGATGAGACCACAGTATGCATAAGCCATCGTAATTGTAGCAAACACGTTCTCCACGGTATTGTTCAAGGCATTGGCAATACAGTTTCCTTGAATGTTCGCCTTCACAGCATTATATTGTGCTGCCGGTAAAAGACTTGGAGACTGTGTAATTTGCATGGTGAATGGCCATTGGAGTATAGCCGTATTGCTAGATGGATTATATAATGATTGAGTTGTGGTACTGTTCGCCGATGTATTGAAAGACACTGAAATTCCATCAGTGTGAACAGACCAGTCCACGGAGTATGCATTGGTAAATTCCTGCCCAGTGTATACTGCTGACGTATTACCACCCCCGTTAGGATCAGAGTTCAATTGATCAAGTTTAGCTACGGTGAGAATCTGTGAATTACACCCAACAGCTAGGACGATCAAAAGTAGCAGTATTTTCATTTTGTAATGGTTTGAATTCGCAAAACAATAATATTATTATATATAAATTCAGAAATGGAAGCATTATGGAACGAGCCAGTGGCCAAGGCATTATCCATAATTGACTCAGATCCACCATTCATGGGATGTGTTGCAGTATTTGATATCGATGATACCGTGTTAATTAGCTCCACTGATAACATTATTACACCAGTTAAAACCTTATACTTGAAGCTCTTGAATTTAGGCATAGAGATTCACTTTATAACCGCACGACCTCCCTGTGTGAGACTATACACTGAAAACCAGCTCAAAATACTTGGATTTTCAGGGTACACCAAGCTACATATGATCACTTGGACAAACCTGGTGAATAAAGGAATGCGCAAGTTTTATAAACGAAGGGACATTGAAGAAGAAGGCAAGGTTATTTGGATGAACGTAGGAGATGATGAAACAGATTTTTGGGGTGGATTGTTTATACACGCAGTTGGGCCAATAAACGTTTAATCAGACTCTAATTGATGCATCTTCATCAAAAGTGCGCGAGCATCACCCTTTCTAGCTCTTGAGCTAGTTTCCTCTTGAACTGGTGGTGCGTCATCAATTTCATATGCCAAGCGTCCAGCCTCGGACTTCTTCTTTTCTAACTTGACCAATGCCTTTTGTAATCTAATTTTGGCTTGAACCTTTTCATTTTCAGAGGCGTATTGATTACCTTGCATCTTCCTGTTAGCAGCATCAGCCAATCTAACTTCTTCCTCTTGAGAGGCTACTTGTTGGCTGGTACTGGCATAACGTTCTTGATTTTTGTAGTGTTGTTTCATGGCATCTTTCTTGTTATGTTCGTTTCTATATTCCAATGAAGTCTTTCCGGTGCTCTTACCTGTAATTGCACCATTGATCCTATCACGAGCAACGTTAAGCTTGGACTTACCACTGACATAGAGATCCTTGAGAGATTTGGCGCTCATATCATGTTGGTCCAACGCGTCCAAGTATACTTGGCGATGTTCGTTGTCCGCGGCAGAGTTTGCTAATTCTTCCAACATGTTACCGGTAAGCTTATGAGCAAACATAGCTAAGTGATGTTTCTCCTTGTTGGTATATTCAACATTTTCGTGAGGAATTTCTGCGTCCCCGCGTCCGTAATTTGATGCATTCAAATAATTTGCAGCCTTGGCAATGGTGTGGAACTCTGTGGAATATTCCATGGTTTGAACTCTTCTAACTACTGAATCTTTGATGTGGCTCACGTATAATTCTACTTGTTCACATAATCTCTTTAGTTCTTCCAGGGCTTCGGCAATTGCGTTCATTAACTTTCTAACAAGCATTGATGCTCCCTTCTTAATCTCGGCAAAGAATTCTTCGGTGCCGGCCACGGTGACTCTACCCAACTTGGTGAATTCGTCGCAAATTTTGGGTGAGTATTTTTCTGATGTTTGTTTCACGTGAGTTTTGGAATCATTGACGATGCCACGACCGAGGTCGATCAATTCATCAATGACTGTTTTGATTTCGGCTAGGCGGCTAGATGTTGAATCACTCATGCTTTTACAATTAACTCGCAAGTTTTACCAATAGTTTTAATTTACATTGTTACACGTTTGCTGCGTGTGCTTAATTGTGAACCACGCCCTTCGTTAATACATGAATTGTTACTCCTAGTAGTATAATAAACATCAGTGTTCCTAGAGGTATACACACTGCCAAAATTATCGTTGTTGTGGCGCTGGAACATGCTAACCCATTCCATGATGTATTCGGTGGACACGTCAGGGTGAAATTAACATCCATCGATGAAGGTCTTTGTATCAATGAAAATGATGCCGTGGATACATATGTTATTCTTAGGGTCACAACAGTCTGGGGAAATTTGTTCAAGCCAAAAATTTGATCGTTCACTGTTATCCACACATTAGATGGACAGTTTGGGTCCGTGGACGTATTCAGTGTCACGTATGATGTGCCGGTGCTAGAAATTACTTGAGTGCTTATAATTTCAATGGTCCCGTTGGTGCAATTTGATGCTCCGCTCTGCAACATGATGGATTTTGGTTCGCCTAGGTTCACAGCCGTTTCATCCACCATCAATTCAGCATCTGAACTTGCCTCCGTATATAAATATAAATACGCATCGTAATTCGTACCGTTGGACGTGCTGCTTGAAATTAGGGTATACTTTGTGTACTCAGCAAAATATGTTGCTTGGGGATCAACATTACCTAGGGCCGCTGACCATGTTTGACAGCAAATTCCGTTGGTAATTGCACACTGTGGGTGCGTCGTTTCCCACATTAACACTGAGCCTGTGGAATCTAGGGGATAGCTGTACAGTGGTAACATATAATCACCCTGAGCCTGTAATATGAAACATGTTTTGAAGCTAAATACCACGGTGGTAAGATCCATCTTGCTCGTTGATAATAGAATTGTTGTGAAATTTACACCGTGGCTGCCGTAAATGGCTACAGAACTGCCTAAATCAGTGGTTCTTATCTTTGTTGTACATGACGTATTGTTCGAAGTGCTGCCCTGAATTGTAAAGTTTGTTATAACGTTTATGGCACCTTGACGCGGCTGTGGAAAGCATGCCACTAAATCATTGAATTGGACACTGGCTTGGTAAGTTTGTGTATATTCATCAGTGGTCTGCAAGACCCAGCCATTTACCGAAGCTTCAAGTTGTTGAATGTTATCGGCAGTTTGTGGCACACAGTACATGTAAGGAAAATTCATGCTTGAATTATCAATGTGTTCATATTGCACGGTGAACAAATATTGATTATTTTCGTCGTCTGTGGATAATTCACAGGAGTATTGATTTTCAGTGGGGATGCCCAGGATCAAATATATCAATGTAGAGATTAGTACCAATTTAAGCATTTATGTACAAATAAGGTACTATACAATAATTTAATTTTTCGATCAGTGAATATAATATTAAAATTATTGTGTGTCTTAATAGGCATATACAAATGCGGTCGACTTTAATACTACTTTCGGTATTTTTAGCATATGTCAGTGCTGTGACCCAAGCACCCACAACGGGACCTACCACCACCGCTGCACCTACTCAGCCATCTGTATGCACCAGTACGGTGAGTATGGATACAACAATACCATTGACCTTGAACGCTTCCTTGTTGACACTATATAATGGGAATTCTGTGTGTTCTTCGTTTGTGGCACAATGTTGTTATTTGGGTACTTGCTACAACGGTACGGCCAGTGGATATACCACGGCAGCCGAGGTTATCCTTGATGGTAATACTCTGGCTTATGATACGGTGGATACACCCTATGCTTACGTTCCATGGACTGTAACATATAACGCCGCTGATACGTCAGCGAATACATACGTTACCGTGGCTGTAGTGAACAGCGGATATACGGCCGTAACAACAAGTCAAAACACATATCCATTGAACATAAAGACAGGTACCGTGCCATACACTGTCACTGCCACGGCTACCACATCAACATACAATTATGGTAACATGGTAGATTTGACGATCAATTATTACAAACCTGGCAGCAATTCTACAGCTACAACCAATGAACAAGTATTATTGAGAACAGACCCTCCAGGGTGTATCAACCATGCAGCATTCAAGACTGATTCATACTACGGATATTTTGGTCAGACCTTGAGGGTAACAATGGGTAACTTTCCATGTTGTTCGATCTACTTCTGGCCCCAGACAGGTGCCTTGACCATGCCAAATTACATTGGAGCGACGAATTTATTGTTAACAAGCGGAACGGGAGCTCCGACCGTAACATGTCCAACATGTCCCAATGGATATTCATCTTCTTCCCCATGTACATGTTCAACACCTACACCTGCATCCAAGCCAGCATGTATCCCAGGTTCGTGTGGTGCTTGTCCCGGTGGGTATGCCGTGGATCCAATATTTGGATGTCCGACGTGCACGTGTCTAGCTACTCAAGCACCCACGGCTGGACCCACCACAACTACTCCAGCACCGCAGCCATCTGCGTGCCTGTCATCTGCTGTAAATGATGTGATAACACCACTGTATACGTCACCGGACTTGCTAACCATATACGATGGCAACAAAATGTGCAGCTCATGGTCAGTACTGTGCACCGTCGCAAATACAACTTACACTGGTGTACCATCAGGATATACCGCAGCTGGCTTTGTGTTGAATGATAACAATCTGGCTGGTTCTGATCAATATCATACACCCTACGTTTATATTCCATGGACTGCTACTTATAATTCGGCTGATACAACTGCCAACACTTTATCTACGATATTTATGACGGATACTGGCGGCAATGAGGTAGTGGCGAATACCAAACATTATCCCATCGTCATCAATACAGGTACGGCGGCATACTCCGTCGTAGCCACTGCCACCACCCCAGTGTTCTCGTACGGTAACACTGTAGATTTTACATTGAATTTTTACAAGCCGTCAACAAATACAACAGTAAACCTATCAGAACAGATTCAAGTCCGTACCGATCCCCCAGGATGTATTAACCATGCAGCATTCAAGACTGATTTATACTACGGATACCTGGGCCAGACCCTGAGAGCAACAATGGGCAACTTTCCATGTTGTTCGATTTACTTTTTACCTCAGACCGGCACCCTGACCATGCCAAATTATATTGGGGTCACGAATTTACTGTTGATTGGTGGAAACGGTGCCGACGTAGTAACGTGTCCAGCTTGCCCCAACGGATATTCGTCATCATCTCCATGTACATGTTCTACACCCACGGCCAACGCCAAGCCAGCGTGCATTGCAGGCAGTTGCGGCCCCTGCCCCAATGGGTACGCGGTTGATGGAATATTCGGATGTCCATCTTGCAACTGCGCACCCTGTCCCACGGGGTATACTGCCAACGCGGCAAATACATACTGTGTCCCACCATTCAACTTTGCTGCCAAGACCACAGCCTGGAGATGGATCAACGGTGATACCCAATTCAACTCAGCATTTTCTACATGTTTGATATATCCCTATCCCGGAGCTTCGGCAAATCTCGTGTTCTCGTCCTACAGTTTCACGGCAGGTGGGTACAATGTGACGCTGATTACCAACAACAGTACATGTACCAATACCAGCGTCACACAGAACGGGCTGACCTCCTACGCATGCTGTCAGACTTGGAATTACACCACCACCGCAATTTCAGCACAGTCTTCCGCGTGGACCGGAACATTCCTGTTTACCACCAACTCTCCAAGTTATGCCGGTTACCAAGGTCAGGGATCGTCGGCTGCAATGCAATTAAACATTTTGAAACCCATCACCACCCTGAGCACACAAAACAATGCTCAGACGGTCAGTGCCACTACCTACGGGAACAGCAATTTAACTTACCAGACATCGACATTCTATACGAATTCCAAGATGTGGACAGGACTGACCTTGAACAGTGTCTCAGCATGTAATTTATTCACAGTCACCGTGATCAATGCCAGCATTTGTCAAGGTGCCGGTGTTAACGTCAGTACATGCGCGGACGTAGGAGCCACCAGTTCTTTGATATATCAAAACCCACCCACAGCGTTGCAAAATTCAACCTGGGCACCCACGATCCAATACTTGAACGGGTGTACATCATCTCTGACATTCAGCAACATTGCGAGGGTAGGGACCATTGATCCAAGACAGTTCGTGCTGCAGATTTATTGGAACTTGACATACACATTTATAGGATTTCTCCATAAAGAGTCGAACGGGCACAAACACTCCGGTTATTCGGAAATAGGATTTACGGTAATGGATGGATAATTTACTAAATTCAGTACTATTACCCATAAACATAAGCAGAAATAAATAGTATAGGTAAAACTTTTGAAGTTTCTTTAATAATGAAGACAGCGGTATTCTTGCTTGCCTTCATCAGTTCACTGTGTTTTATTAATGCACAAGTTTACAATACTACATCCTTGGCTGTGGTCAATAACGTTACTTGTTCATTTACCAGTCAAGTAGCTACGTACCCTACTTACAAACTATCTCTTCAAAGTCAAAGTGATGGACTCAGTACATCCACCGTCCCCGTCGTAACTTGTTTGGGTACGGCTTCACCAGCTACCATTACAGCCGTGAATACATGGACATCGGTGAGCTTGGGAAACAACATAACAGTATGGTCCACCACCGTAATGCTTGAAACTCTTTACAAGTGCTTGGGTGTGTACAGTACATCAGCTACACAAATGCTTATTCAAGCCATTGCCAACTTCAATGTAACCAACAATGTATCGGGCTCCGTTGAAGCCACTGGAAATTGTACCGTGCAAGTAGCCACCAATAATACCGGTGTGGCTGTTGTGAATTACACAGCTGGTTCAGTGTTCTATTCAGCCAGTTTGGTATCCACTGCATGGGTCAACACCAACCAATTCCAATACGTATTGCAAACTTGCTTCGTCAAGCCTAGCAATTATACTTCATTCTTATATAATCCAATTTATTCCATCGAGTCCGGCACAGGGTACACCACCACAGGTCCAGGAACCACACCATCATGCACCGTGTACACCGGACAGAATGGATGTTGTCAAAATTGGACAAGTACCACGGTAGCAATTTCAGCTAACTCTTCTTCATGGTTGGAAGGCATGGATTTCACCATGAATACAGGATATGTTCCATTGAATGGAAGCAATTTCCACATTGATGTATTGATCACTGCCGTGAAACCAGCATCTTTGATCAATATTACTTCAAGTTCATACACATTAGCAACATCGGTCTACGGAAATTCGGCACTTACTTTCCCATTGACCAACGCATATGACGGAAACAAAATTTATATTCAAGCATCCTTGCCATCTTCAGACTGTAACACCTATGTGTTAACAATTGCTGAAATGGATATCTGCTACCCAGGCGTGGCAGGTTTGAACATTTCAGGATGTTCTGATACCAACGCAGTACTCAGTGTAGCATATTTACCAACAGGATTACCCCTGGCTCAAGTTACCCTATGGGGTGCCGCCGTGACCACTGCTTCAAATTGTACATCTGTAGACATAATCAGCTTCATAGCTAACATCTTAGGTCCCCAAGCAACAACCAATCCATCTATCACCATGTTTGCCAAGATTAGCTATTATTTCACACAACACGTTGGATACGGTCTAAGAAGAAGACGCATCGTCAGTGATTTAATTACCTACGAAACAGGATTCTCGGTAGGTTGTCAACCAGGGTATGCCTATGATAATACCACCGGCGTGTGCGTATTACCCCCAGGTAATAATTCAGGTGAGTTGTTGGCAGTATACATTGTAGTACCAATTGCCTCAGTACTTGTTGCCCTATTGATCATTTTGAGCGTAGTCCACATTTCAAAAAATAAAACACAGTAATGTTTGATATAGAATCACCTACAATTGTTCTAGTTACAGGAAGTAGAGATGCCACCATGATGGAACATGGTAATTTGGTGAGAAGAACGCTCCGTTCCATTGAAATTTCTGGGGATGTCTTGCTTGTTCATGGAGGTTGCAAGGGTATAGATTTAATTTGTGAAGCCGTGGCGCGCGAAATTGGATGGAATACTAAGTCCATGCCTGCGGATTGGACCAAGGGACGGGCAGCTGGAATTATAAGAAACTCTGAAATGATCAAGGAACATCCTCCTAATTATGTATTTGGGTTTCCCAAAGGTGCTAGCCCGGGCACGAGAGACTGTTTGAAAAAAGTTCATGCTCACACAAATTCACCCAAGCATGCCGTCAAGGTTATAATTACAGTTGAATTAGAAAAATAAACGTTTATTGTCGTTCCCATCTATTTGGATTCCACTTGTCCAATACGTTCAATACACCCACAGATTCACCATCATATCTGGGAGTTCTATCACGAGGGTTACGAACATACCTTCTGTTTATTCCAGGAATTCCCCATGATCTTTCAAGGTAGACATTTTGATCGTCCACAACAATACTTTGATCCTTGAGTCTATCAAAAAGACGTAATACTGATTCAAATTCCTTCTTGGTTACACCAGTTCTGATCACAAGTACCCTCTCAACACCTTTGCCGACCAAGAATATGTTTACTCTTCCCTCATCGTCCCTGTAACAGTCATATGTCATCAAGTTTGCACCGTTCGCCACTATAGTACGAGCAGCGCGCCTCACTGCATCAACATACGCTGTGGTTAATTCTTTAGATGATGTGATCTCCGTGGATACATCTGATCCATCATTTGGGTTGCGTTGATCCACATCGTACAAAATTAGAGGTGCCTTGGAGGTTAAACTGTCGACATCCACGCTTTGAATGGCTGATAAGTAATCGCTGTCTTCAAAGTCGTCAAGTTGGTTTCTTGGTACCTTGGCACCTTGTTCGGACTCGAATTCATTCTTGCGTTTTGTGCCGAACGCTACAAACAAATTATCAAGTTCTTGTCTCATTTTCCATCTCACGAACGCGTGCTAGTATATTATAATAAAGATTTATTGGTGAGTTAGACCCACGTCTTCTTGTTACGACAGTTCAATTCGGCTAGTATGTCGTTGGTGGGATGATACTTTGAACAAATTCCAACAACATTGCACTCCCCATACATGACATAATTCTTGCACAGGCTGCCTGTAATTTCAGTGCAGTGGAGAACCAGGTTCCTTATGTTTTCACAAACGTGTCCCCTTGAACAAAGTTTACCCAAAGAACAGCCTCCGGAATTGAATTGCAACGGACACAACACCACCGGGTTCAACTTGGCTCCAATTATACCCACATTTTCCATCGTACTCTCCGCGGCATATATTTTATCATTGATCATTGAAATTTCTGTCAAAGAACACACGCGGAATACGAACAAGTGGTTGCGATGTTGTAGTAATGCGGCACGTTTGGCTTTTATGTTGCGCGAGTGAGTTCGTGCTCTGTTATTCTTCTTATCTACCACACGTATCATATTTAGATTGTTTAGGGTTTGAATTCCTGTCTTGGACGTTTTATAGTCAACCCGGACCGTTATATTTACCGTTACACACATTGCGCGGTAAAAATACAGCGGCAAAGTTTACAAAACCAAGATGGAGACAATCAACAACATTGTGGAGAAAATGAAAAAAGACAGGGTCAATGATAAATTCGCCCAAGACGAGGATAAGGAGCGAGCTGGAAAATGGCGGGACTCGATCAAGGATGCTAATTTTTGGACATTTGTATTCGTGGTGGGAAACCCAATTACGTTCGTGTTCACATCGTTGTTGTGTGCATTTTTATTATGGATTCTGTCCACGGTGTACGGATCCATGCTGGGCACGATCTACGGAATTTTTGCCTCTGTGGTGGTCTGTTCATTGGTTATGATGGCTGGAATAACAGGATTCGCAGCACACGGATTCTTTCTCGTCAACATGGGCGTTGAAAGTAAGGCAGTGGTGTAAAATATTTATTAATTCATGACAACCTGACTTTTGGTTGGAGTACGCTGTCCCCTGCCCGAAGCATGCATTCCTTGCAAAATTTCAAACTGATCTAGTTCGGTGGTAGGAATTAGAGGAATTTCTACCAAGTCATCTTGTCCACTGCTTGATTCTGCATTGATGAAAGCGTACAACTCCCTGTCCAACTCATCGACATTACTTATTGAAATTGGACCTGTTAAATTTTCGCTGGTAGCGATACCAATTTCACCAACATCATCAATTGTATCACGCAAGTTATCCATGGCGTCGTGAACATTCTCAACACCGCCTACTTGGGACAATATTTTCTTGAGGGTCACGGCACTTTCACCTTGAAGCATTACAATTTGTGTGTCCATCACGGCCGCCTCAATTGTACTAATTTGTGATTCCAGGTTATCTATTTTTATACCCAAGTTGATGATGGTCTTTTCAATCATCTTTTTCTTGTTGAACGCATTTCTTGCTGACTCCAGGTTCTTTTCAGCCATCAATAACTTTATTTGGACAATGATATCGTCCACACGGTCCTTTTGACGACGTCTCTGAATATCAACAATACGTATAGCATCTTTCAATGAAATTATTGTATTATTGGCTTCTTCCACCGTGGTCAACCTGTGTGACGTATACATGGGGTAGCATGACATCAATGTATCAAATATCCACGACATCGTTTTCAGAAAATGTTGAAATTTATTTCAATGTGTAGATTGTGGCATCACATAGCCATTTTGAATCTTTTAAGGTTTTATCCAAGAGTGGCTGTTCACCATATTCGTGGCATTTAATTTTGTTCAGCAAGTCAATTTTAAACATTCGGCGACCATATTCAATGAGTTCACGAAATAGCTTGACACCAATGCCATGTTTCCACAGGTTCTCCGCGGCGTGCACGAACACACTGTAAAGTTTTGGGTGTAGTGAATCAATAAATGCATCTTCCCGCATTAGTACTATCAATGCATCCACAGCATCTTTATCAGTAAAAGCACCCACTGATATGTCTTTAAAGGGTGATGATATGCGCTCCCATTCTGCATAACTTACCTGCAGCTTCCATGGATATGGTAGAAATTGTGCTCTGCGTGGATACAACTTGTTCAGGATTTCCTTGTTGGGTCCAATGCAACGCAACTCGCTCTCGAAATCTACATGAAAATGTCTGATGCACTTTGACCATTTATCACGATGTGGTGAGCTTATAATATTATCGACTAAGACGTCCATCCAGCCAGGATCATATAACTCGAGTGATTGGATCAGTACTATCAATACGTCCGACCACTTGGAAGGTGGCTTATTAATAATCAAGGGTACAATGCTGATCAAATACTCTTGGCTATAATTTTCGGGAGAAGTTTCATTAATCGGCACATCCTGATATTTCAGAGAATCAATGCGCTCTTTGAAATACTTGAGACCTAGATACGTACTCTTGGCATTGTCTGATTTTATATGTCCACTGGTCACACTCTCTATAAATTTTTGTTGTTTGGATGGGACATCGGCACTGCTAGCTTGATTATGCTTGCGTTTCATTGTGTTTATTGGAAAATGAAAGTTGTGTCAGGTTTAAATGTACTTTTGATCAACTTGACCTTGAGCGAGTCGATGAGTTTAATCTGAGTATATGACCAGACATCGTCGATCTGGCAAGGAGGGATAAATCCAAATAATTCATGTGCACGCTTGACCACTGCGGAAATTACATGGTACGGCGCACCATTTTTAAGAAGAAACGAGACTATGTTGTTTGCCTGATAGATATCCGTGAACATATTTGAAGATACAATGGGATGTTTCAAGTGCCATAAATTCTCTTTTCTTGTGAACCATTTGACTGTATTAAATATCTCGGGAGCCTCCAAATGTATCCTCATCTTACTGATTAAAGATAACAGTGCACCAAACGTACGATACCTCCACATGATATCGATAAGCGCACGAAATGTGCCGTTATGTACACCATGTCGAACTATATAGTCCCAATCTTCATGTCGCACTTTGAGCATTACGCCATTGATCATCCAATCGTACCCATTCCCAGCATTACACACACATTTCAGGATATCAATCTTCCCAAGATTCAACTTTTGACAAAGGTGTAGGGCTTTATTTAACAAATAAAAAGACACTGAGCCGGGTATTAGAATTTTCATAATTCTATCCGCAAGAGCTGCAAAATCTTCGTACGTGGCACCTTGTTCAAGCGAAATGAGTTCATCATAGATACAAAGTTCCCACGTATCAAGAATTATGTCATTCTCAGGTCCTTCATATTCATGTACATATGTTGGAGACGTTTTCATGATATTTATTGTTGTGTGAATATTTTTACGTCGCTTTTAAACTTGGTTCCTCGTAACTTGGATTTCAGTGATTTAACGATGGGGAAGTGAATTTGCTTGGCCATACCCTCTTCTCCAAAATTCTTGATCAGGCGTTTCACTGCATAGTACGGGTATCCTTTATTCAGCGCCATATAGATGTTCATGTCACCGGCTTGTAAACGTGGTCCTTTTTTCTGCCAAATTCCAGAGTCCCTGCACAGACGATCAAAGAATTCTTGATATCCTGGCATGTTTCGGTCTGCAAACTCCACCAAGAACATGGCTTCCCTGTAAAATAGACCGATGGGTCGAATTGCCTCGAGATAGAAATCTACCGTACCATTTTGCAAGCCACCATAATTGACCATGCTGTTGATCGCGAATGGTGTAATGAAATGGACTTTTGCGATTTCGGAAGCATTCAACCATTTAGGTCCGTCCGGTGATTGAGCCGCACCGTCGTAGTAAATATATGGAAATCCTGCACGATAAGGCTGCACAGAATCCAACACCAAACGAATTTTCTCGATCATATCTTTAACATCGCTCGTCGGAGACTCATCTCGCATAATTCTAAACACGAAAGCCTCACATTCGTCTCGTGCGTAGGTGTTGCGTTTACCACGACCACTCCATCTTCCAATGTCCTTGATGTACACACCCTCCAGCCGATTTATTTCGTCAGCGTATTTTTGAAAATGAGCGAATTCGACGGTATACTCTGTGGCTGGTAGGTCTGTCATGCGTTCTTGTTTGAAAATATTTTTATATACGAGAGTATTATGTTTAATATCAACCATGGAGGAGGCAATTCTCACTGCGTGCGAAAAAACTTACAATTATATTACCGCCGACGAATTGTTCAAGACGGCGATCAAAACATGCAAGATCATTGAGAGGCTTGACACATTCGACGAAAAAATGGGAACAAGGTCGGTGACACCCAACGAAATTATGTCCATAGGTCTGGAACCCGCACCAGTTCTTGCGCCGAGTGAACGCGTGACCGACAAGGTACTTCGTCGTAGGTTGGGTCTTGTCAAGCCCAGCATGGGAAATATCATGGCTGCAGGAATGGTGAATTTCGCTGCCGTGTCGTTGTCAATTGCTGGTAATATGTACGTAGCTTCCACCGCTGGACCGTTGTTATCATATACTTGCGGTATACTTGGATTTCCCGTTGACCCAAACATTGCATCAGTTGCCACGGAGGCGGTATTGGCGTTCTTGCCGATAGTGGGATATGGTATAAGTGACGTGGCTATAAAGACTGTGTCTTATTTTGTTGATTCATACAACAAGTACGCGAAAGGTGGTACGTACAGAGACAGTTGGGGAAAGATACCACGTCCATCACCCAAGCTAGTCAAGGTTGGAACTTTTCTAGCCAATGTAGGTAGTTTCGTGTACAAATCAGGATATTTTTCAAGTCCCACCATTTCCGAGGATGAAGCATTGAAAACCTTGAAGAGCAACGCCGTTAACTACATAATTGACCCCAAAAACGGAAATACGCTCAAAAATATAGCTGTTTTCAAAGGCGATATACCTGTGGGATTCCCCACAACAGCGTGGAACGCAACACGTACATATGAAACAAGCAAGGCGATTTTTAATCCTGGGAACGCAACACGTACATATGAAACAAGCAAGGCGATTTTTAATCCTGGATTTGGCCCAAATTCATTCGGTGACTTACCCATTTCGCAGTGGAACGCAACACAGGTGTATCAAATAAGCAAAGCAGTTTTCACTGATCCTGTATTTATTCCAGACACCAGCGTTTGGCAAGGTGTTAATTTGGATTCCAAGGATACAGTAGAAATTTTACAGAGTGCAGATTTAACAAGTCGTATGTTATCATATCTTACCTCCAAAGGTTCTGCATTCACAGGTACACTTCTCACATCAGGAATTGGATTTGTGAAGATATTACAGAAATTTAATGATTTTCGCAATGTGATTCGAACATAATTGTTGATGGCCTCGGACCGTTCAGAATAAATACAAAAATTCCATATATCTTCTCATATAATCTTCCTCAGGTCCCCATGCCGGACGTAGGTTGCTTAATTCACACTCATACGTGGGATCTTGAGACTCCACAATTTCATAACTATTCCCGTCCCCATAATTGAAAATTTTACCCACACAGTCCTCCTCCAACGTTCCCAACACACCGTCCAGTGTCCGGTGAGGTACGAGCCTGTCAAAGTCACACACTAATTTCAAGACCTCGCGGACCTCACGCAAATTCGCAAACCACTTCACCCGACCACAGTATCTGATGCTCCACACATTTTCGTGCGGCGTGTAGGTAATCCAAATACCTCGGATTGAAAATTCGAACCGGGGTGTGTCATACAACACAATTTCAAAGTTCATGGCATCCTCGGTTTCTTCAATTGCTGACTTCAAGTCCACGCCGCTATCAACAAAATAATAATTTACGGTATCACCGTCCCGGCTGATCAAATTTAAGAGCAACTCTTCCATCGTTTCAAAAAAATAGAAATGAACGCAGCTTGGACAATGGATTCAACAATAGAAGATGTAATTACGAGCGATGATGAATGTGAGACCACCGCGAGCCATGCACCAACCAAGCGAATTGTTGTCGAGCACACCCACAAGATAGAATTTATGAACTGCAGGACAACGGTAGTGACGGTAGGAATCGTGACGGGAATTTGTATTTCAGCGCTGGCTTTTATTACGTTCAGACAATAAACATTTTATAAAACACAACCATGTCATCCAACGAGCACAGTGATGTCCAACAGACCGAGGAAATTGAAATAACTGAAGATCCCGAGGTAACCGGTGGAGAGAAGCCCAATGTCGAGCCAATGATCGACATTGAAGAAATGATCAAAGAATGTTCAGATACCCTGTCGGCATCCATTGATGCGAAAGAAAATGTGTGTTCGTTCGTATATGTCGGAAGCAGCAACTTGTTAGTGTTAGATGGTTGGGAACTGTCTGACTACGCATTGAAGAAATTGACAAACAACCCCCGCGTTCAATACCTTTACACCATGCATCAAGCGTTGGTAATTAAGCGTAACGAGGAAAGGAAAGATATGTGGAAGGTCGTCTACAATGCATTCTGCTTGCCAGGTGAGAAGATACTTGCAGTTACCAAGGATGGTGAAGAGAGACTAATTACCAATCCCCTGGGAATCTTAACCAACACTGAACTTTGGGGGTTCTGCATTGCTACGTGTATTTATGTACCCCCAGAATCAGTGAATCGCGTTGTTGAACAAATCAACGATGAGAGACGTGAAAGAATGTGTGCCAAGTGCGAGGACAGCAACATGTGGATGGTCTTGCCCATAACCATGATGCAAGACGGGGTAGAATTACACTTCTGCAGCACAGCATGTCGCGATAAAATGTCCGAAACTAATTTGGAAGAGGCCAGTTTGAGCGAGCGGGTTGGAGATATTGTGATTGACGGTGATACCAAAGATGTAGAACAAGAATAAAAAAATATGGCAGACGTACTTTTACGGGACACACTTTTACGCGAACAAATTATTTTGGGCATAAAATCTAAACTTGATTTTGAAGTGTTCCAGTTATATTTTTACTCATGCACTGATAAAAGCAAGACATTTCTAGTACCTGACCCTGACAGTGGAGAGTCTATACTACATTTGTGCATTACATATCAACGTCCTGATCTCTTCAACCATATCATTGACGTATTGAAAAAGGATCACATCAAACACATTGATTCTGTACTACCCTGCTCAGGAGATGGATTGTTGCACAGGGTGGTAGACTTGGGAGAATACACCCTGTTGGTTAAGTTGTTGAGGAATTTTGTGTGGGATGTAAACGTACCCAACAATGCTGGTATGACGGTCAAACAGTTACTTGATCAAGAGAGTGGAGAGTAAACGTGTGTGTGTGTTTAATGGAGGATATGCTCAATTACCGTGTAAATTTCTGGTTTTTTTGTATATCCCAGCGGGGATGTTACCATAAAATTCCTGTTTGTATAAAATTTGATAACCTGAGTCGTAGTTGGCGTATTTTTGTACACCTTGGCCCAAATCTTGCGTGAGTGGAATATTCTACCCACCAATGTCAGAATGTCAAGCAAATCCGTGGCTACCCCTTTACCTTGGAATTTGGGATCTGTGATCAAGGTGTCCAGGTATATTTCCTTGCTCTGCTCACGGTAACAGTGTTTATAATACATGATACCGCCTACGCAATTTTCATCGACCAGGCGGATTACACCTTTCAAGTTGCCGCTCAACACTTTCAAGGTACTCTTATCATTGCCAAAGGTTGCAGTCTCAAGCACAATACACTGCGACACTAGATCTGATGATGTCGTTGCGTCTAATCTTATAAGTTTCATTATCATACTTGTACATTGAACGAAACCGTCTTTAAAGTACAAAGAAATTCGTGCCTGAATAGTTTTATATTTTACAAAAAATGAGAGCATGCGTAGCGATAGTGCATTATGAAGAAATGTGGAGAAAACGTGAATGCATTGGGTTTCCGCTTGCGTTGGCTATGACCGGTGTGGATATACACAAGTTCAATGATATGTGCAAAGACTTTGATGAAATCCTTGATGACTCTGCCATTCGTGTGCGCGAATCGACCTTGGATTACACCATGAAATTAGTAGTTTTCACTGCAGTGTTTTTTATGATTTGGTGCATCGTTACTCCGTTGGCTGTGGCGTGTGGTTCAAGAGATATCACGGAATTCATTAATTTCACAGTTGGTTGTGTGTTGGTAGTAACGTGGATAATAATGTTTGTGCTGTATGCTGTCTCACTTTCTGAGATGTGGAATAGTGGCAGGAGGGAAGTACATCGCTTGATGTCATCCAACATCAACCATTCTGATTATTTTGCAACCAAAGGCATGTCTTTAAATGTGTCTACCAGACGTGACCTGAATGACATTGTGCTTGAATTCTCTCCATTGAAATACTGTGAAGACGAAGAAATAGAAGTAATCTTAGAATAAAACAAACCCATGTCTATCTGTGCAGCGATCATTGATTATAACGTTGGAGTTGGTATTCCAAGCTTTCCCGTTGAATTTCCATTGGGGCTTGCAATTGCCAAGGTAATACCAACTCAGTATTGCAGACTCATAACTGACTGCAATGGCGTCGTTACTCCAATTTACAAAAAATGGGAGACCGACACCACCGCATATAAATTTGACTTGGTGTGGACGCTGTGTATTTCAACCATTTTATTTGTTGTGCTCACGGCTGGGTCTGTAAGTATATATAACGCAGAATCATCGAGTTATACTGGTTCGTTATTAACATCTACGCTCTTGACCATACTTGCAACATGTTCTGGAGTGGCGGGAGCGTTAGTATCTGTAGTAATTGTAGGTAATTTAAAACGAAGACTTGAAATTTCTCAAGAGGCACTGGAAGAAGAAATGACCACGGCTATTTCAAAATACGAGGAAGAATTCAAAGCCTTGGGGTTGTATCCAAAATATTACAATCCGAAAGACTATCATCGAAAAGGATCATTCGCAACCGTAGTATTTCATTTCATTGAAAAAGAAACCACAGCTTGATGTTTGAAATAATAAAACAGTTATTAAGCCAAATTGATTATTACCTGTGTCCCGTCGTAGACACATTATTTGAACTTGAATCTCTGGATGATGCACTAAATAAGCTAGAGGATGACGATCTACACTAAATAAAGCACACTTTTCAAGTATCCCTTACATTTACTTTTAAAATAATATTCTAATTTCTACTTCACTTTTCTATAACAAAGAAAATGAATGGGGCGTTAGTTCTATTGTTCATTTTGCTCAGTATCGTGGCTGTATTGGCTCAACCGACTGTTAATTCAGCAAATTATCAAGAGTCACAGTCGTTTTATGCCACCACCACCACCAAATCATATACCTACACCGGTATCTTGACCGAAAGTGGGGGAAATCCTGATCTTAACGACGGTGCCATCAGTTACAGTATTGCTAGCAGAGATGGTCTGTCCACTGCTTCCGTACAAGTTAGTAGCGGTGGCGTTTTAACCGGCAATACATTCAGTAATGGTCTGGGTAGTGCTTCATTCCCCTTTCAAATCGTATACCGCTCAGGACGTGACGGTCATACAGAGAATTATCGCATGACCATCTCATCAACCACAGACCCCAACGTTGATGGAGCTACCTGGGATTTTATCGTTCAGTATCCCACATATCAAGTGGATTATACAGATTCATCCAACGGTGCACCAACCATGCTACCCAGCGGAAGTATTACTCTCCAATTTCAAATCACCAATAACGGTGCCGTAACAACATTCAATGATGGAGGTGCCGGGAACTTGCTCTTGACCATCAATCAAGTCAATCAAGCTGGTACTATCTTCTTCACCGACGCATCTAACAACATCGTCGGCACCAGTATGTCAATTCCACATGACGGAAGTGATTTTTACACTGCCTACTTGAGAAATACATTCAGTGCAGGCAACATTGGCCAAGCCAGCTTCACCATCAATGCAGCAAATTCTCCATCATTCAACAATCCCATATATACCGTAGCCATCACTGCAGCTGCCACGCCTGATCCATTGGGGGTCACTGCTACCACAGCTAACTTGGTGATAATCAACAATCCCTCGGCCAACAATTACTACTATTTAAACGTCGTACCCTCGGGAACTAACAACATTCAAGCTCAAGTGTCTGTCAATGGATTATGGACCTTGATGAACGATACCCAGACCGGCAAGGTATTCTTGCAATCTCAGGGCAACAGTAATTATTTGACTGTAATTGGAGACGGTAGTGCTCCAGGTGCATCTTCATCATCAAGAACACTCAATCAATTGTTTACACTCACATACCCCTCACCCGGAAAATTCTGTCTGTATTCTGGAATTAACAGTCAATATCTATCAGTGAATTATGCCAACAGCAATTACCTTGGGTACTCCGGAACGTGTGGAGCCAATGAAATGTTCTACGTTTACACTCAAGCCGATATTGCCACGAGTACTACGCCTGCCCCAGTGACGACCACTACTACCTTGCCACCACCATTGTATCAAGCTCAATACCATGATAACAGCGCAAGCGGTGTAATCACCGTGGGTACTTCATCCAATACACATTACAGATTCAGATTGATGCAAAGTGGTACTCCCGTGGTTGCTGGCATAACGCTGCAATTGGTAGGAGGCAACGGAGGTGTTTATTTCACTGAAAATGGTGCCACCAGCTTGACACTCACACCAGATGCCTACAGCTATGTTGATTTCTATGTCACCGTCACTGGATCTCAAGGATCAGGTAGCGTATTCACCATCATTGAACAAAGCAACAAAATTCAAAGTCCCGTATATACCACAACATTATCATCAAGTCCACCCACAGTTGCCAGTGTGCCAAGTACATACACAGCCATTGATGTTACCCCAGTCAATCAAACCATCATGTTTACACAAATTAGACCATTTACATTCCAGTTGATAGATCCCAACAGTGCTCCAGTACCCAATTACATAGTTACGTTGGCTGCCACTGATGATGAAGTAATCTTTTCAGCGGTTACCGGACAGACCGTGGTTGCAACGGACAGCACTAGCTTACCAACACAAATTTCAGTTACCACCAACAGCACTGGATATGCAACATTTTATGCCTATAACGTGGGCAAGTTACAACAGACCAGCGGAATTATTCACGGCAGCAATGGTGGAGGAGGAAATGGCACAGTGGCCTTGAACAGGGTCCCATCAACACTCGGAAGTCGCCATACTTTCACCGTAGTACCCACTGATAAGTCGGGAGGACCCACACCCTTGGCTGCTTATACAATTGCTGTACCATACACAGCAACATATTTGGGTCCCACCGGTCCAATGTTATTCGCAAACTTTGATTCCACCGTAACACCTGACGTTGATCCATTCAGCGTATTGCTTACGAGCACGGACTCAACATTCTCCACCGTGGGACAGACTACAACATTTTATTTGACTCCCAGCGATGGTGGGTGTGTATTCCAAGAGAATGGCTCGCCCACGAACACATACACCACAGGATCAGACAGTACATTCTACATGAATATCAAATGTCCTATCCGTAAATCATATGCGAGCAGCTACATGTTGACAATTGATGCGAACGGTGATGTTGCAACATCAAGCAACCCACTTCAAGTGTTCCCCATGATCCCAGGGTTCGAAATTTCATATCCTTTCCCCTACACGGCAACTAACCCAATCATGTTCCCCCTCGCCATGGCCGCGGGAGCAACAAGTCTCTTTGAATTTGCAGTGAACGATATACATGGCAATCCAGCCCCCGTCGGTATGTCATTTGATCTGGCATTCAACTTGATCGACACTGCACATTATGGCTTTGGATCAGGTCGCGCCTACAATGCCACATACACCGTAGGAAATGGTAGCCCCGTTGCACCCTACACTTCCAAGTTCACCATCAACACAAACTTCCCTGAATCATGGGGAGCAAACTCACCCCCCAGCGTGCAAATTGTATCAGACGGATCTTACGGATTCGCACCAGGCGTGTTATTCACCATTGGATTCTACCCACGATATGTATTGACTTATCCAACCGGGTATGCCTACAGTGCATCTTGGCCTCTGACCACATACTCAGAAACTGGTAAGTTCACAATTACCAACGGTGATGGTTCAAGCCTTGCCGGTGTTCCGATAACACTAACCATTAGTCCAAGTAATTCTGCCGTTACTTTTGATGCTACTGGTACAAACGTTTTAACTACCACCTTGGACTCTTCAAGCAGCGCGTCGACGAATTACTACGTCTATTTGCCACGTAACACCCACATCAATACTCAAGTGAACATTACTCTTCAAATCAACGGGGTGGGTACTCCAATCGTCACAAATTTGTTCACCCTATTGAATCCATCAGTGGGACCCCCATATCAATTGGAATATGATGACGACACCGTACTTGGGCTAGGATCAATGTTACCAAGCTCCACCGGGACTTTCAGATTCCGTACAATTGATGCCAACGGTAATCCCGTCAGACAAAATACGAATTTCATCGTATATCCTCACGACACTGACCCAGACACCTTGAACAACTTCCAATTCGTCGCCGATCCTAATACGCCGTTCACATCATTGAATTGGGACGGTGAGTACGTGTCAGATAATAATGGTTGGGTGACCGTATACATTGCCATTGGCACCCCAGCGACCCAGTTCCCTGAATTCTTACTCGTTCTAGACACTGCGATAACAGGATTTGATGAAGACGGTGTCTCGGACAAGATTTCATACAGAATTGGTATTGATATGGGTGCAAGATACAGCATTCAATATTACAACACCGCCTACGACTATGAAACATACGTCATAACGATGGGTAACGACAACGGTGTCGTCAATTTAACATGGGCCATGATCGAC